>CEVM01127597.1_pt1 | contig 18042 bp, 12 predicted proteins | sample 531481 | NCBI WGS metagenome assembly CEVM01 (sample SAMEA2623649, study PRJEB7988) | marine metagenome | biome: marine biome (ENVO:00000447); feature: mesopelagic zone (ENVO:00000213) & marine oxygen minimum zone (ENVO:01000065); material: "saline water (ENVO:00002010), including plankton...
ACAACGACTATTTTCCTTGGCAATTAAAACACTTCGGAAGGCCGAGAAAGAGGCAGCAACGTTGGATGCCTATGCGTTGCTTTGTGAAATCTACCATACCAAAGTGCAATATTTAAATCACTACCCTTTTGAAACCTATAACAATACCATCACTACGTACCGCAAGTACGTGTTGGCACTTCAGCAAGAACATCAGATCAACATGCTATGTGCCCAAGTAGCGATGGTTTCTGAAGAGCATGATGTGGCTCCTTTCGCATGGCTTCAGAAGGAAAGACAGTTGAAGTTTGACGAAACAATTACCTATAAAGGCTATTTTTTGATGCTAAAACAAGTGTATCGTGTGGGAGAAAAAAACCGACAATTTAATGAAGCGCATCATTGGATCACCACCTTTTTTTCCGCAGTAAACCGCAAGAAAGAATCAATTACAAAACATCGGTATTATTACAGTAGAATTTTGCTTTTGGTAGCCATTTCCCATTTTCGAAATAAGACATTTGAAACCTCCTTAAGCTTGCTTTCACAATTGGAGGAAGTATTAAAAACCATGTTGTTGCCTGGCAGCCAAAACCTGAGACAACAACTTCAACAGTACCGAGCACTCAATTATCTCTACAGTGGCGCCATAGAGAAATCTGTGGCGGTCCTTTCTGAAATTGATAAGAGTACCCCCGAAGCTATGTTAATTCGGGTATTGGTATTTTTTCAGCAGGAGCAATTTGAAAAGGCTTACCGAGAATTGCTTCAGCTAAATCGCCCGCGCACTTACTATTTGAAGATATTTGGAAGCGCTTGGGTACTTCAGAAAGAACTCATGGAAATTTTATTACTTATGGAAAAAGACTTACTGGACCCGTTAGCTTCACGACTTAAAAGTTTCCGAAGAAAGCATCGAAATACACTAAAGATCATGGGAGAATCGAGAGCATTTGTTTTTCTTTCCTTAGCCGAAAAGTGGTATGACAACCCATCGATAGCGACTTCGGAAGAATTTCTGCAGAAAATTGAGGGCTCCTTCGAGTGGCGCAGTTTGGAGGAAGAAGATCTTTTTGCCATCAGTTTTTACGCCTGGCTGAAGTCGAAAACGCTCCAACAACCCATATATCAGACTACTTTAGAGTTGATTCAAGGTGATGCTACCCACTAATGTTTGTCGCTGTAATTATTCTTTAATGAAGATATCCTGCACCTCGTAGGGAACATCAATCTTTTCAATAATCTCATCGTTGTAATTTACGAATGCGACGGCATACCGATCTTCATACGTATCGCCACTAGCATCAAACGCACGGTATTCATACGCATATATAACAACTTCGGCCTCTAAGTTGATGTATCGATCATGGATTCGAGATAATGAATACCCATCACTTGCTTCGAGGGCATCAGCTAACGCATCGGGTCGAAATTTGCGTTTGGTCTTCGTTTCGAAATTATAGATTGAAGGAGAATAAAGAAAGAATGTTGGTGGCGCGGCCGGTTCTAGATAGGCCATCTCAGCTCCTAGACGGTACGCCGTTGATTTCGCAAAACGACTATCGATGGGGTCGCCCCCGGAAACCGTCTCTTCCCAAATTCCTTCAGAAAGATTATACTGAAGATATTGGTTCTCTTGAAATATATAATAGCGATCTTCTAATATCGCTTCTGCTCCGGTAACCCCGGGTAGCTCTAACTTGTGAACGTTCTCTGGGTTATATAGATCGATAATTCTTTTGTTAATGCCACTTACCCCGTCATCAAAGAACAATGCCAAGTGATTGTTTTTGATAAAATTGAATTCTTGATTGAAAGGGTTCACCTGAAGCCACGGTTCAAACTCGATGGGCCCGGATGCCATTCCGGAGGGAATATCATACACTTCGTAAAAATAGTTCTCGTCGACTGCGGGATCATAGTAGAACGTAATAATCTTATTTCCGCTACCGTATACATATCGACTTCCATCGGTAGGGATGTTAAAAAACCCTTGACGTTTTTGATGTATCCCTGAACTTAGCTCCATTTGAATAACCGTAGGTTCAGTGAAATTGTATGATGAAAATGATAATATTCCATCGGTGAGATTATAATGATAAAAACTTCCGTCGGCTCCGTAAGTTTGCGCTATGTTTAGAACTTCAGAAAATGCTGTCCCTCTTTGAATTTCTTGCGTAATTGCTTCTTTCATTTCATTTTCCACAAGCAATATGATGTCGAAATCAACAGTCGTTGTATAGCTATCTGTGGGTTCTGAAGTGTCATCCGTTTGAGAAGTATCATCGGTTTGAGAGGTGTCATCGGTTGGGGTGGCATCTTCAGAAAAAGGACTATCGTCAGAACCGCATCCCATCAGAATCAACATCAATAATAAAGTAGTAAGGCGTAGCATCCTGTAAAATTTCTGTGAAAATACCATTTAAATCTAACTTTTACGGATACATACCATTCTTGAATAATGGTTTGCGTTCCTATAAGAAACAAATCACCTAGCATCATCGAAGAAACAAACTGAATATCAAACATTTCCTTATCTTAGTCTTAAACTCCCCACCCTTATTAGAAAGATATGGATCTGAACACGACCCCTCCTTTAGAGTTTCGATCGAAGGATATTGAGAGCCTGGTCTACCTCATGAAAAAGGCACATCGCGAAAACCAACCGAAGCCCATTGTATTCCTGGGAGCGGGAGCTTCTGTTTCAGCCGGAATTCCTTCGGCCTACACCATCAAAGAAAAAGCTCTGGAAATGTATCGTGATAAACCGGAAATTAAACGCTTATCACCAGAGCAACAAACCTACGCGAATGTCTTAAAATGCCTGAATGCCAAAGACCGAAATACCTTATTACGTAATTATATAAAGGAAGCAAAGGTAAATGTGGCACATATTTATTTGGCGCAACTCCTGAAGCATAAGTACGTAGACTACGTCCTCACCGTTAATTTTGACGACCTCTTACTTCGGGCTTCTGCCTTATATAATTTTATTCCGCCTACCTACGACATTGCCATCCTAAACGATATCACTACCGGCTCCCTTCCTACTGGCTCCGTTACGTATTTGCATGGGCAGCAGCACGGACTATGGCTATTGAACACCGACGATGAAATGAAGCGCGTCGCAAAAAGCGCTTCCAACATTCTGGGTAAGATTAGCGTGGACCGACCGTGGATCATCATCGGCTATAGTGGGGAAGACCCTATTCTCAATGTGATTGGTGATCTGGGGCGATTTGACAATGAATTGTTCTGGATCAGTTATTTGAATAACGACCCAAGTGAACGCGTGCATCAAAAGCTCTTCGAGAACAATAATAAAGGAGCGTTCATTGTAAAGGGGTATGACGCTGATTCTTTTTTTCTGAAACTTCACAGCGAATTGGAACTGGAAACACCAAAGATCTTCCACAGACCGTTTTCATTTTTGATGGACCTTACGGAAAACATTAAAGACATTGATGTTCCGAAGAAAGAAAGCACAGATAAGAACACCAAGATCAGCACCGAACTGTACAAATACACCAAAGATCGCTTTGAGAACAGTAGAAAACTCATAAACGATGCGGTAAATCGCTACGAACAGGAAAGTAGGACAGGCCATTCGCAAACTTCGCTTTCGGAACAAGAGATCGCCGAAAAGAGCTATAACCAAGAAGTGATCGATCTCATCACGCGACAACATTATGACGAAGCTCATGCGATTTTAGAAGAGTTTCCGAACAAAGATTCAGCATCTTTCAAAAATTTGAGTAAAACACTGCATTCAGAATGGGCTTATAAAAAATATGATACTTGGTTACAAAACGTCGCACAGGTAGCGTTATTAGAAGAAAGCCTCCGGCATTTCGAGATCGCTGCGCAATATCATCCGCAAGAAGATCTATTTTTTAACAGTTGGGGCGTGGCACTCTACCAAAAGGGGTTTATCGAAAAAAGCACCGATGTCTATTTAGAAAGTATCGATAAGTACAAGCAAGCCGAAGCGCTCAATCCTCAAAACAACTTGGTATATGCCAACTGGGGGCTTAGTTTGTATGGGATTTATCTCCTTCAAAGGGATAACGCCCTTCTGGAGGAGGCCAAAAATAAGATAGAACGTGCCTTACAGATTAATGATCAAGACGCGGTCTCTTATGTGATCCTCGGTAACATTTTCTTCGAACTACATCGTCCTTTTGAGAGCAAAGAAAAGTTTGATGAACCACTCGCCATGTACCAACAAGCCGTTACGCTCGATCCTAAATATGTAAGTGCGCACAACGGCGTTGGGAATGTGCTTTTTGAACGAGCAAAGGCATTTGGTACCCTAGAAGATTTTGATGCCGCCAGAGAAGCCTTTAGCAAAGCCTTATCACTAGATCCTAATTCGGCGTACGCAATCAATGGCATGGGATACGTCAACACAGAACATTCGCAACAAATCAAGGAAGAGACCATGCTCGACAGAGGGATTGATTATTTTCTGAAGGCGAACCAGTTGGAGCCTTCTAACGATAATATTATAGAGAATTTGGGGGTGGCTTATATGTATAAATCTGAATATCAGCTTGCAGCGGAAGAAAAAGAAAAATTTCTAAAACTGGCGGAAGAACGCCTGATAGAGGTTCGAAATTTGGGCGGAAGCACCTACAACCTAGCCTGCCTTTATGCGAATGTAGGTGAAAAGCAAAAAGCCCTTCAAATGTTAGAAGAAGCACTCAACCTTGATAGAGAAACATTGCACTATATTGAAAAGGACCGGGAGTGGAACCCTTACCGAGATGATCACGATTTTCAGCAATTGCTTGCTACCTATGCATAAACACCATCCGGCGAATCATTCAAAAATCCAACCGAATGGTGTTATCCAACCAAAAAACTAATCGTTTGCGCCTACTTTTTGAAGGAACTCAATATCGTTTTCAACCGTAAGCAATAAAATACTCGTTGCTGTGCAGAATACCGGACTCGTAATACAATGATGGCCATTCCAACTGCCGTCTTTATTCTGAATTTTAAGAATACGACCACTCATGTCATCATACCATTGTTTCCAATCGTTATCTTCATTCACCAAGAGAGATTCTCCGGTTTGAAGAAAGCTTAAGAATTCTTCCCCTCCATTGTTTCCGAAGCCGTCCATAACCTTTTCTTCTTGGGCTTTCATCTTCGCAGATTCGTAGACTTCGTACGAAGTAGCATACCCCATCGCATCACTTTCGGCAAAGCCGGCTTTTTTGAGATTTGCAACGCTCACTTCTGCATCCTCAGACAACACTCCTTTTTTCTTTGCACGTTCAATGGCCTTCTTCGCCTTTCTGGCTTTCGACGCACTTCCACGAACACTTCCACTTACCGCATACAGCATGATCCCCGCTCCGTCTTCAGTACTTACCGCCCCGGTATCTTTATTATAATTGCCTTCCTGATACTTTCTACTGCGATTCATCACACGCTCATCCACTTGTACTCCTACTGCTTTGGCACTTTCCAAGGCACTCGTCGCTAAGCCACTTTGTAGCACTCCGGCCCACCCGGCTCCCATTTGCTTACCGGAAACATCAGTACCCGACTCGATCTTGTCAATACAGATATCCAAACATCGGGTGACGCGTTCTTTGTCTAAGCCTTTTAGGTTGCGATCTAATACATTCGACAGTAATTGTGCAGTTAACACAGCATCGATATTCTCTCCTAGTTTCCGTTGAATTTGGGTGCCACGCACTTCTGTGATATAGGCCCCACCCTTTTCAGCATTCTCTACCGTTTCCAACAAATAGGACACCGCATCCTTTAGTTGAGTCGCATACGCTCCACTTTTAAAGGTGTTCCCGCTTCGCAATAGCGCTTGCGCGACCATCGCCGTAGTTGCCGGATCAGCTTTTACCGCATGGGGATCACGAACATGTTGTGCATTGTGACTTCCTGCCCCATAACCGCCATTGGGTAATTGGGCATCCGCTAACCAGCTCAATCCATCCCGAACACTCAGCATGACGTTTTCTGAAGTTTTATATTGCGCATATTCGGCAGAAGATTGTGATCCCATAGTGGTCATAAACACACAGCCTGCTTCGGCAAGTAACGTTCGTTTTGTTTCCGGTGAAGGAGTGGTTTCCAACACATCTGTTAATACCCAAGCGCCGATGGCGATAGGCAGTACTAAAAAAATCCATTTTGCATTCATTGGTATCGATTTTAAAATTCACCACCGAAAGTAATCGGCCTTCCTTAGGTATAAAACCAACAATGAGTAAACGTCACTTTTTGGTTAGGGAACGTGATCCTTTTTGAATATGTGATTAAACCTATTGGCTTCGGAAGCGTCCAATGCATGTAACTCAAAAAAAAATAAACAGATGAAAAAGTTAGTAACCGTATTGCTACTAGTATCAGTAATCGCAGTACACGCACAAGAACGTAAAGGAGACCGAAAAGAAATGCGCAAAGAGTTGCGTGAAAAGATGAAGGATTTCACACCACAGCAAATGGCAGATTTACGCGTTAAAAAACTCACCTTAGCGTTAGACCTTAATGAATCTCAGCAAACACGTTTGCTTCAGTTGGAAACCGACAAAGCGGTTACCATGAAATCGCGGATGGAAAATCGCAAGAAGCGAAGCGAACTCTCTTCCGAAGAACTCTATGAAGCGAAGAAAAACCGACTCGATGCACAGATAGCCTATAAAAAAGAACTGAAATCGATCTTAACCGAAGCGCAATTTGAGAAATGGGAAAAGGGAAGAAAAGGCAAGCGCGGTATGAAAAAACGCCGTCAAGGTCATAAAAAACGTTAAGAAAAAATCAATTTGGCTTAATATTTGGTCTTAAAAAAGTACAATGTACTATTTTAGAGCACTAAATATAAAAACCATGAAACGATTAATACTTATTCTTGCGGTAGTTTTTATAGGAATTCAAACATCTATAGCCCAAAATCAACTTCGTCCTGAAGATGCAGCTAAGAACAAGCTAGCGCAATTAGATGAACAACTCGATCTTTCAGGAGATCAGGAACGCACCATTTTTCGAGCTTTAGTGAGTCACGAAGTTGCGTATAGAAAAGAGATCCAAGGTATGGATGAATCTACCAGCGCGTATCAAGCCGCTGTCAAAGAAAATGATGCAAAATTACAAGCGATCATGAAAAAGACGCTTTCCAATGCACAATATACCTCTTGGATGAAAAGTAATAACTAGAAATTATTTCTTATACTTATAAATCCCCTTGAAAAAGGGGATTTTTTTATTACATGGCCGCTACCGTCTTTTCGCAAGCAGCAATAGTAGCATCGAGATCTTCATAGGTTAACGCATCGCAAAGAAACCAAGTTTCAAAAGCGCTGGGTGCAATGTAAATCCCTTCTTTGAGCATTCCGTGGAAAAACTTCTTAAAATGATCTCCGGCAGCTGCATTGGCTGCGGTTTCAAAATCAACAACCGGCGTTTCAGAAAAGTGTATCGAGATCATAGAACCGATACGGTTAATAGTATAAGGTAAACCTGATGTTTCAAGTACCGAAGCCATACCCTTATGCAAGTATTCGGTTTTCTTGGCAATAGATTCAAATACGCTCCGGTTCTCGTTCAATTCAGTAAGCATCGCCAGTCCCGCCGCCATGGCAAGCGGATTCCCACTTAAAGTTCCGGCTTGATATACAGGGCCTTCCGGAGCCAAATGACTCATAATTTCGTTCTTCGCTGCAAAGGCTCCCACAGGCAACCCGCCACCAATCACTTTTCCGAAGGTAACTATATCAGCAGACACTTGAAGAAGCTCTTGAACGCCTCCGGGAGCCAGTCGAAAACCAGTCATCACCTCATCGAAAATAAGTAGTATGTTGTGGGTGTCGCAAAGGGTTCTTAAACCCTCTAAAAATCCTTTTTCAGGTGGAATACACCCCATGTTTCCGGCAACAGGCTCTAAAATAATACAAGCAATCTCTTCTTTATTCTTTTCTACGATCGCAGTTACTTGTTCTAGGTCATTATACCGTGCCAGCAAGGTATCTTTTGCGGTCCCTTCGGTAACTCCGGGGCTATTTGGCGTTCCAAACGTAACGGCTCCACTTCCTGCTTGGATTAAAAAAGAATCGCTATGGCCGTGATAACAGCCTGCAAATTTGATGATCTTATCGCGACCGGTGTATCCGCGTGCCAAACGCACCGCACTCATACAGGCTTCCGTTCCGCTATTTACAAAACGGATCTTATCGATATTCGGCACCATTGAAACGGCCAGAGAAGCGATCTCTGTTTCCAATTCAGTAGGCATTCCGAAAGAAGTACCTTTTTTCGCTTTATCGATCACTGCTTGAAGCACTGCAGGATGCGCATGCCCCAAGATCATAGGTCCCCATGAGTTGATATAATCAATGAGCTTATTGCCATCGACATCGTAGAGATAGGCTCCTTTCGCCTTTTCTACAAAAATAGGGTCTCCTCCTACGGCTTTAAACGCGCGAACAGGTGAATTCACTCCACCGGGTATTACCTTTTTCGCATCTGCAAACAAGGCACTACTTCGTTGGTACAACATAAAAATTATTGATTTTTAATTGGACGCAAATATAACACTTGTCCCACAGAAATCGTGTTATCGGTGAGTCCGTTATACTCTTTTAGGGTATCTACGGTAACATTGAAGCGTCTCGAAATACTGTAGAGCGTATCTCCTTTGATGACGGTGTAGGTTTCTATGGTGGCACCTTCCTCATTATTCTTTGAAGCAACGGAAGTCCCTAGCACTTCGTCATCAAATCGCGTCAAGTCATAGCGTTCAATGATGCTTATGAGTTTGTTGGGGTATTTTGGGTCGGTGGCATATCCCGCTTTTTTGAGTCCGCGTGCCCATCCTTTATAATCTGTTTTTTTTAAGGTGAACAGCTCTTGGTACCGACTTCTTTGTGTAAGAAATAACGAATGATCGCGAAACGAATATTTTGGGTCTTTGTACTTTCGGAAACATTCGCCTTTTTCATCATCATCGTGATAGACCCTTCCACCGGTCCAACCGCGATGACATTTAATTCCGAAGTGATTATTCGCTTTACCTGTTAGTTCTCCCCGTCCGGCACCGCTTTCCAAAATTCCTTGTGCCAACGTAATACTTGCCGGAATACCGTATTGCAGCATTTCTTGTTGCGCAATTTCACTGTAACTAGCGATATAAGCAGCCACAATCTCTGCATAAGAAGCGTTGGCATTGGGTTTAATCACCACGGTACTACCTTCTCGCTCAGTCGTCGTATTCTCAATAACTACAAGCTCTTTCTTACGCTCTTTGATCACGCGTTCGGTAGGGGTCCTTTTTTTGTAGGTAGTTGTCTTTTTTTTCGACTTGCATCCGGTGATAAAAAGCATTGAGCATAAAGCTAAAGTAATGAGGTAACGCATTAGTAGGTGTTAATTAACGGCTGATTTTTTCTTTTCAAATATTGATTCATACCGACAATTCCTTGCAATCCTCCGGTATGAATGGCTAAAATACGGCTATTTTTAAGGAATTTTTCTCCTTTTACCCAGTCAAAAATTCCCCAAAGCATCTTACCTGTATAAACGGGGTCTAACAGTATATTATTTTGTTCTCGGAAGGCATTCATAAAGGCAATTAATGGTGGTGTTACTTTCGCATATCCTCCAAAGCAATAATCATCAGTGATGTGAAAACGTTTGTTCTGAGTATATTTCTGTATGAGTTTTTTCTGAAAAGTACCGCGTAAGGCAGAAAAACCTATTACTTCTTGATGTGGCAGCGCGGAAGCAACCAATCCGGCCATTGTCCCTCCGGTACCCACTGAAACAGCAATGTGGGTATATTCGCTCATTGCTTCCCCGAGTATTTCTGCACATCCCTTGACGGCAAGTGCATTGCTTCCGCCTTCCGGAAGAATATGAATATTACCCCACTTCTCGCGCAGTAGTTCTATCGTCTGAGGCCGCTCTTTTTCCCGATAAGCATTTCTACTCATAAATTCCAAATGCATGCCTTGCTCGTGAGCATAACGTAATGTTGGATTCTCCATAAAAGAATATTGCAGTTCCTCCCCTCGTATCATTCCAACCGTGGAAAGCCCTGTTATCTTTCCCATGGCTGCAGTGGCCGCAATATGATTGGAGTATGCGCCACCAAACGTTAGTAATCCGGAAGCTTCTTTTCTAAGAGCTTGCTCCACATTATATTTCAGCTTTCTGAATTTATTTCCGGAAACTTCCGGATGAATTAGGTCTTCCCGCAAAACATCTAATACAATGTTTTTTTCAGACAACAATTCTGTAGTAACAGGTTCTACAGGAATCTGAGGAATCGCTATGGTGAGTATATCCCTTTTCATATGAGGTCAAAACTACACAATTCATAATATTCTGATCGTCAAAGACTAAACAACACAAACATGCTAGGCAGACAACAAATAACGAATACCGAGGCTTTTGTGTAAGAATTTTAGCTCTTTATTAGGAATAATGTTAATATTTAGTGTATTTCATCTATGTTTTTTGCTTTTGGTCGTTATAATTTATAAAATTGTTTATGACAAAAAACCTAAAACTCAAATCTTATGAACAAACTACTACGCTCATTTACCTGCCCCTGCGTTGTAGTATCCCTCCTGCTTGCATCACCTGTCTATTCGCAAGTAGGTATTGGCACCACAACGCCTGACTCTGGTACCATTTTAGACATCACAAGTAGTGATAAAGCCATTTTGCTACCTAGAGTAAATATTACAAATTTAGGAACCGTTGCACCCATTGTTGGAAGTACTACAGAAAGCATGTTAGTTTACAACACCAACACCACTACCGGTCCTGGCTACTTTTATTGGGACGGAACACAGTGGGTTCCACTTTCGGGAGATGATTGGGAACTTCTCGGAAATGAAGGCACCGACGCTGATGTTAATTTCTTAGGAACTACAGACAGTGAAGCCCTTACCTTTCGCACCAATGATGTTCAACGATTCCGCGTTGCTAACGACTTTCAAGTGCTGGCCATGGGAAACGGCACACGATTACGCCCTTTTTACTCATGGGACTCAGAACGCACTATGGGTTTTTGGAAACCGGGAAACAACCAGATGAACATGTCTATTGAAGGTTATGATTTTTTCAATGCGAATGCGAATAATTCCGGAGGATCTGAATTAGAATGGACCTTTAATCCTATTGGAGATGATATCAATTTACGCGTGGAAACCGACAATCAAGAAAACGCTCTTTTTGTAGATGGAAGCAGCGATAACGTAGGGATGGGAACTAATTCTCCAGATGGTAGTGCCCAACTAGAGTTAGCTGATATCAATCGAGGTTTGTTGATCAATCGCGTGGCGCTAACTGCCACTGATGTTGCCGCACCCGTAACCGCCCCTACTAGCGGACTCTTGGTATACAATACTGCAAATTCCAGTAGCGGAAGTACTGAAGTCCTACCCGGATTTTATTATTGGGATGATGGAGAATGGATCGCGATGGGCGGAACCGGCGGAAGAGATTGGTCCCTAAGAGGAAATGCCGGAACGAACAGTGGCACTAACTTTTTGGGAACCACTGATAATGTTTCCGTAGCGTTTAGAACAAATGATACGGAACGCATGCAAATTTCAGCTGCAGGAACAGTAGGTATTGGCAATGCACCCTATAATAACGCGGCTCTCCGAGTGAATAATACGGCGCAACCTTATGGTGTGATTTCGGAAACCAACAGTACCGGGGTTGCGCTCTACGGGGCTGATACCGGAACCGGATTTGGAGTCTTCGGAACCTCAGCAAACAACCATGGGATTTACGGAACCACGGCTTATACCGGCGGCTCTTTCTTGATCGGCGGAATGATTGGTTGGGGAACAGGGGCTAATGGTGCTAACGGTGTCTTGGCAGTAAGTGATGCGATCGGTACGACCCGACAAAATATGGGGTTACGTGCGGTTTCAGGAAGTACTACCTCTATTTCTTCCGCGTCCAGCTTGCACTATAATGTAGGCGTCAATACCAATGCCACCGACCTGGGGTTATATGTACTTACAGAAAAAACATCCGGAGATCGTGAAGCAGCAAGGTTTCAAACAAATTATGCCGGAAGTGCCATTGATGCTGACAATAGAGACCCAAGAGCTATGTTGGCAGGATTTACCAACAGTAGTTATGTGGGAGGTTCTTCCATGTATTACGGCGGTTTCTTCTACAGTGGCGGATCGAGCAGTAACTATTCCTATGCCTATGCAGGCGCTCGTTATGGGTCCACTCGGTATAAGATTATTGGGAATGGAACAGTGTCTACTATTGTAGATGGGGCCACGAATGGAGATCCTAAAAAAATTATGTTCGCCCCAGAGGCTCCCGAAGTACTTTTTGAAGACTACGGAACCGGAACCCTTCAAAATGGAGTTGCCAACATCACTATCGATCCGATCTTTTCTAATAATATTGTAGTGAGTGCAGAACATCCCTTGAAGGTTTTTATTCAACTAGAAGGAGATTGTAATGGTGTTTATGTAACGAATAAAACGCAAAGCGGGTTTACCGTTACCGAATTACAAGGAGGAACAAGTAATGTTCCTTTTTCTTGGCATATCGTTGCCAATAGAAAAGATTCGGAAGGAACCACTTCCGAAGCACGGTCGCTGTATACCGATTTGCGATTTCCTGACGCCCCTGAAGCGATCCTTCCCAATGAGAATCGCGAGGATGGAATTCAGGACAACAACACTGTTAAAATTGAAAATACAAACCGCTGACCGATACCTATCTTTCTAACTATTGAAACCCGTGATGCCATTCACGGGTTTTTTTGTATGTTTTAGTTAAGCTCAAATTTTAACATAATATCCACTAGTAAACTAAAACCGATTTATAAGTATTTACGTAAGTATTTACCTACATATGCTAAATTTTAATTCATTTCAACGATTTTTTAATGCATTTAAAAGATTTATATATAATATTGTAACCCCAAATCACTAAGTATCAGATCATGAACACTACTTATGTTAAAAAACGATGCTTCCTACTGCTTCTGTTTTTTTCTCTACATGGATTGTCTATTGTAACAGCCCAAGTGGGGATTAATACTACCTCCCCGGCCAATGGCGCTTTACTAGATATTTCTAGCTCTAATAAAGGGTTGTTAACACCTCAAGTTGCTCTTACTGGAACCAATGATATTTCAACAATAACTCCGGCAGCTACCACTGGCCTTTTGGTATATAACACCGTAACTGCAGGTGCATTACCCGTTCAAGTGACTCCAGGATTCTATTATTGGAATGGAACCCAATGGTCGCGTTTCTATAATCGGGGGTATGGAATTAAATTCGATCAAAGCTCACAAACCACGGCAAGTACCTTATCTTTTATATATACCCAAATTACTGGTTTGGATACCGGGTTTATCAATGTGCCCTATTCTGGAACTTACCAAATTAGAGTGGAGACCGCATATGCTTGTGGAAATTTATCTTCCACTACTTCAGAAGGTGTAGGGCAGGCATCTATTAGTCTGAATATGACCACTGGAATTTTGGGACTACCGGTTCGAGTGAAAGAAAAGTATGTAACCTCAACTTCCAAACGAATTAACACGACTACATTAAATAGTATGCCCCAAAATACAACGATTGTTTACACCGTAGATTTAGATGTTTTAGACACCTATCGTTTCAACGTAACCGGAAGAGAATGGTCGCGAAATAATGTGGGCCTCGGCACCTTCGGAAAAGACACTAGCGGATATACCGGAGCCAGTGGAATTAACAATGCCCAGCGAGGATCCCTTACAATAACTCTATTAAAGCAACAATAGATCCGGCAATTTGAATTTTGATTCAAAACTAATATGAATTACAACTCAACTCGATGAAGAATACTATGATGGAACTTTTTACTTTACTTAATCGATTTTTACCTCTCAGTATTGGCTTGCTATTTGGTTCGTTAACAATAACGGCTCAAGTAGGTGTCAACACCACAGCTCCAAATGCTTCTTCAGCACTAGACATCAACAGTTCTGATAAAGGATTTCTGATGACCAAAGTCGCCCTAACGGGTACCGATGACAATACAACAATAAGTGGTTCGCCAACCACAGGCCTTTTGGTCTATAATACAGCAACGGCAGGAAGCTCTGGAACACAAGTTACACCGGGTTTCTATTATTTCAATGGCGCATCATGGAAACGGTTTTATACACAAGGCTATAATCTAAGCTATGATCAGTCGGCCGAAGTTACAGCAAGCACTATTAATACGGAATATGTAATTCTTCCCGGGCTTGATACCGGAGATTTCACAGTTCCCTTTAGCGGAACCTATCAAATTAGAGTGGAAGCTTTTTATTCCGCAGGGAACCTGATTAGTACCACAGGAGATGGCGCCACACAAGGATCCATAAGTTTAGCCATGGCAGACATCAGTAGCGGTGGCGGTGGCGGAAGTGGCGACGACTGTACCGGAGGTGTTACGACATATCCTTACAACGAGAGTTTTGAGAGCGGACTTGGTCTATGGACGCAATCTACCGCTGATTTTTTTAATTGGACACGTAATTCTGGTGGTACTACCAGCGGAAATACTGGACCTTCTGCTGCCTCCAACGGGAGCTGGTATATGTATACCGAAGCATCAACCCCCAACTATCCAAATAGACAAACGATTTTAACGTCTCCGTGCTTTAACCTAACCACTGCCCCTGCAGCATCCTTTACATTCGACTATCATATGTATGGTGCAGCCGATATGGGAAGCTTCATTTTGGAAGTTAGTGATGACGACGGAGGAACTTGGACGCCTATATGGTCACAAACTGGAAATCAAGGTAACGTTTGGAACACACAGAGCGTAGATTTATCTGCGTATATCGGAGGATCTATTCAGCTACGATTCAACAGAACCACCGGTTCTACATGGCAGGCAGATATTGCTATTGACAATATTAGTTTGACCAATACTGCAGTAACCACCTTTACTACATTGAAAGAAACATACCTCACCTCTTCCTCAAAACGATTAGGAAGCACAACTGTAAATAATCTAGCACAGAGTGCAAGCATCATCTATAATGTTGATCTCGCCGCAGGTACTACTTATCGATTTGTAGTGCGCGGAAGAGAGTGGCTGGCAAATAACGTTACAACGGGCTCTTTTGGCAGAAACACAAGTGGTTATTCAGGGAGCAGCTCTGTAAACGATGCGCAACGAGGCACCATGACTATTAGCCTAATAAAACAATTTTAACATCATAGACACTAGAACCCCCCATTCTAAAACAATGATCATGAAAAACACTACAATTTACCTATTCTTCATATTCTTGACAGTTTCCTTGACGGCGTCTTCGCAGGTTATTATTGGTGAATCTTCAACTGGTGATTACGAGACAATCGAAGACGGAGCCATTCTTCAGCTTAAGAGTGAGGACCAAGGGCTTATGATACCAAGAGTTGCCTTACAATCGCGAAATGATGTCACTACGATTGCCCCGTCGAATGTAGAAGGGTTGTGGGTGTATAATACCGCCACTATGGGCAGCGGACTCAACCAAGTGTCACCAGGGTTTTATTTTTGGAATGGTGCTACATGGGAAAAAATGTTTAACGAAGGATATACCGTCCAATATGAACAAACCCAAACGGTCTATGCGAATAACACATCTACTACACATACCATTCCTGGATTAAACCAAAGCTTTGTAGCCCCTTATTCAGGCACCTACGAGATTCATGTTACGGGATATATAGCTGCCGGAAACATATCCAATACTTCCTTTGAAGGTACTGTGCTGGGCTCCTATATGTTGGAAATAGATGGCACAAAAGTAGCCGAGAGTACTGTTTCTTCAAATACCAAGAGAGCACCTACCAATGCCTTTCAAGCGCTGGGACGCCAAACTTCTATGATTTACCACGTGAACCTAACGGAAGGTGTTACCTATAATATTCGGGTTAGAGCTAGACTTTGGACTCATCAAAATGTGACCACTACGTTAAATGTGTCCTCATTTTGTGGTGGAATTGGTACCGGTTTTGCCTATTTCGGGATCTGTTCAGGCCCTTATAATGGAAATGATGGTTTGACAGATAATGCGCAAGATGCGTACTTAACCATTACCTTATTACAACAACTCTAACATTTAAATACGCCTCAAATAATCTTATACCTACACAACAATGATCAACAAATTACTTAACACCCCCGCAATTATTACAAGCTTACTCATGGCAGTCCTTTTTTTCGGAACGACTGCTTGTCAACAAAATGTTGAAGAAGCTGAAGGAAACTTAGGCACAAACCCGGATACATCGAGAGATAGTGAAGGAGATACATTTTCTATCGTGGCTTACGATAAAACCACCGGACAAGTAGGTGGTGCTGGATGTAGCTGTGTGTCTTATACCGACGGAATCGATTTTTTAAATGTACTTGTTACAGACGGAACAACCAGTCCGAATAACGTTGTAGGTGCATTTAATGCACAAGCTTCCCCTAGTGCAGCGACGCGTAACACTATGGCGAACAGATTGCGATTAGGAGACACTCCTCAACAAGCTATAATTGCAACAAATAATTCAGATGGTAGTCCTGGATCGCGACAATATGGTGTCGTTGGCGTGGATAGCCCGGGAGCTGCTGGATGGACAGGATCCACCAATACAAGTTATGCAAATGATCAACAAGGTGATAATGCCTTGTATACCTATTCCATACAAGGAAATATCTTAGATACCGCCAACGGACAAGATTTATTAGATGACATGGAAGCTATTTTTAACAGCACCGATGGCACCCTAGGCGATAAACTTATGGCAGCACTCCAGGCCGCTAAGCGCGTAGGAGGTGACAGCCGTTGTCAAGGTAGAGGGAACAGCGGTAGAACAGCTTTTATTAAAGTCCTTACTCCGGGTGAGACTAGCCCCGGACTTATCTATGATATTGGCGACACTACTCCTGCCGTAGTTGATTATATAGAGCCTATCGATGTGCTTCAGTGTTTATATGACATAGGAGAAAACACACCTCATTGTCGACAAACCGTGAGTACGTTCCCGTATTCAATGGATTTTGAAGAAACGATTTGGGAGCAGGAAGTCACTACCTGTAACACCAACAGTTCTTGGATACGTTCTCGTTTTGCTAGTCCTTCTAGTGGAACTGGACCTACTGGGCCCAATCAAGGCACGCTATATACGTTCGTAGAAGCTTCCAATATTGATGGACAAGGAACATCCCCTAGAAATGCAATGATTGGTTCACCCTGTTTTGAATTCCCTTCTGGACACACAGTTTCCATGACGTTCGATTATCATATGCTTGGAGGTAATATGGGAACACTTTCTGTGGAAGCTAGTGATAACGGTGGATCTTCTTGGAATACGCTATGGAGTAGAACCGGCGATCAAGGTGCTAGTTGGATTAATGATGAATTCATCGATCTATCGGCTTATGCCGGGAGCACCGTAAAAATTAGAATAAATGCCCTTTTAGGGAATGGTTTTACCAGTGATATGGCAATTGATGACATCCAAATTACTACGACTGAAATCGCCGCCTGTACCGGCCCAATTAAAACCTGGAACGGAAGCTCTTGGTCTCCAAGTGGTGCTCCAGATAGCACCAATCCTGTGATTATTGATGGTACCTACGACACAGATATTCATGGAGTTCTTGATGTATGTACGCTTACGATCAATGCCGGCGAAACGCTTACCTTGGAAGCCGATGATTACGTTCGAGTGAATGCTGACATCGTTGTAGACGGCAGTTTATTGATCGCGCATACCGGAAGCTTAGTGCAAGTTGATGAAGATGCTTCAGTGACAAACAACGGAACCATCAATGTGGATGTGACCACTCCAGTGCTTCAGACACGTGATTTCATGGTCATGGGGAGTCCGATGGACGGTGAGACACGCAACGATGTATTCGACAGTGCCTTTTTAGTGCTGAATAGTACACCAGGAAATTTCCTGCCACACCCTGAAGTCCCTACAGGCGGAACCAACTTTGCCGATGATAATGGTGATTTCTGGAACAGCTACACTGGTGCGATCAATGTGGGAGAAGGCTATATTGTTCGTCCGCAGAGCG
>CEVM01127832.1_pt1 | contig 18026 bp, 15 predicted proteins | sample 531481 | NCBI WGS metagenome assembly CEVM01 (sample SAMEA2623649, study PRJEB7988) | marine metagenome | biome: marine biome (ENVO:00000447); feature: mesopelagic zone (ENVO:00000213) & marine oxygen minimum zone (ENVO:01000065); material: "saline water (ENVO:00002010), including plankton...
AAACAACCGCCCGAAACGACACAAGCCACATGGGCACAACGACAATACTTAGCCCAATTGCAAGTCAATGAAGGAACATTGGCCAATTTTAATCATCCCACTTGGGAAGCCACCGATGCCTATTTAGAAAAGCATGGAAACAATGCGCTTCCAGCTTCTCTTTTTTCAGCATTAACCTACGATCCAATATTTACGATCAAAGAGTTTTTTAAAGATCTTGCGTATATACTTACCTATAGCATTCGTTCTGTGGGGTTATTGTTGCTTACTGTTATTGGCTTCGGAATCGTTCGCATTTGGAAAGAAAAGGCCATTACGAAGCATCAATATATCCCGATCTTAGTAGGATTGATGCTTTCCGTATTTGCATTGATCATTATTTCGTTTGTTGAATTGCGCTGGCTTACCTCCTTATTTGTGATGACAGTCATTGGCTTTTGGAAGCTTTCGGAAACAAAACAACTTCCCAACCTTGTGGTCCTTGGTAATTATGCTATTTTGATGCTGTTAGCTGCTTACGGAAGTTATTCTTATTTCAATAAAATCGAATGGTAACAGAAAAAGGCAACATCCTATTATTGGTTCCAGACGGTACCGGAATTAAGAATTATCTGTATTCTCGAGTATTTCAAGATATCACCCAACCCATCGTACTCTTTCATAATTTTGATGAGGAAACCTTGGCCTATATCAAACAACACGTTCCCATTGCTCGCGATATAACCATCCCAACCTATCACGAAAGCCTTAAAGAGCGGTGGTATCGCGAATTGATCCACGTAGCGCGTATCAAGTACAATGCACGGATCACTAAAAACTCAACCATTCTTAAGTTTTGGAAAAAGAAAAAAGGAGGGCTTAAAAAGAAATTGTTCTACGGTTCGGTAGCGCGGGCGTCTCGTTTGATTCGTTCGTATGAGAAGATTCGCAAGCTGGAAGAAAAATATCAAGCCTCGTTGCGGGCCAATCCATTTTATGACGAAGTAACTACCATATTGGAAAAAGAGCAGATATCTTCTGTTTTTTGTACCCACCAACGGGCGCTTAAAGCGCCAACCGTTTTTGCCGCAGCGCAAGATCTGGATATTAAAGCCACTACGGTGATCTATTCCTGGGATAATATTCCGAAAGCGCGACTCGCATTGCGTGCCGATCAATATTTAGTGTGGTCTGAACACATGAAAAAGGAGTTGCTCTATTTCTATCCCGAATTGTCTTCGGAAGCCATTCACGTCACCGGAACCCCGCAATTTGAGTTCTATTTCGATACCGAAAATGTCATGTCAAAAGAAGCACTTGCGGCACAATATGATCTTGACCCTAATAAAAAATGGATTTGCTTTTCGGGCGATGATGTGGGCACCTCGCCTCATGACCCTCAATACCTCCATGATATTGCTGAAGCGTTGCGTGTATCCGACCTGCAGAATGAGGTGCAGCTTATTTTTCGGCGTTGTCCGGTAGACCTTTCCGGACGCTATGACGCGGTCGTAGCTAAATTTGAAAAGTTGATCGTTCCTATGCCGCCACTTTGGAATTTCAATAAGAAAGTATGGACCTCTGTATACCCTACTTTTGACGATGTAACACTCTTAGTGAGTTTGGCAAAACACGCAGATGCCGTGATCAACGTAGGGTCTACCATGGCATTCGACTTCGGAATGTTTCAGAAACCCTGCATCTATATCAATTACGATGCAGTTGATGATCCCAGTTGGTCGACTAAAATCATTTATCAATACCAACACTTCCGAAGCATGCCTTCACAAAAGGCTGTATATTGGATGCAGGACAAAAGAACGATAGCGGCGACCATTCAACAAGCGCTGAGTGCACCCAATACCGACATACAATCATGGTTTGATGTGGTGGTGAATCACCCTCAAAAGGCTTCTGAGAACATTAAAAAACTGTTGTGATGCATATCGTCTTTATTTCACATGAGTATCCCTTATGGTCTCCCGGCGGGGTGGGGAGTTTTCTGCAAACCTTTGGTCGCGCTTTGGTGAAAGAAGGACATCAAGTGACCGTCGTGGGCGCAGGTATGGATGCTAAAGAAGTGATCTTGGAAGATAAAGGCGTGCAACTTATTCGCCTTCCGAAGAAAACAGGGTGGAAGCCTGCATTTTGGCATAATGCTAATGTGCTCAACCGAAAATTAAGGGTCTTGCAGGAACAGCATGGTATCGATATCATTGAATCCGCAGAACTGGGTTTGGCACTGCTATCGAAAAAGCATCCGGCGAAAAAGGTCATCCGACTTCATGGAGGGCATCATTTCTTCGCCGAAGCAGAAAACAGAGGGATCGACAAAAAGAAGGGTTGGCTCGAAAGGCGATCGTTTGCCAAAGCCGATGGATTTATTGCAGTGTCCCAGTATGTAAAAGACCACACGGCCAAGTATCTCAGTTATCACAAGAAGCCGATTGCCATCATTCCGCATCCTATGGATACTGATATTTCCATTCCGCAAGTAACTGTTCAAAAAGACCGGATACTCTTTGCGGGAACCATTTGTGAGAAAAAAGGCGTACGACAATTGTTGCAAGCTTTTTATTTGCTTCGGAAGGAGTTCCCCGAAAAAGAGTTGGATCTCTTCGGAAGGGATTGGTACTATCCCAATGGAGATTCCTACATAGAACGAATTCAGCAGGAAATACCCGCATCTCATTTTGACAATGTGACGTTCCACGGAAGCATTCCGAAAGAAGACCTAATGGTTCGCTATGCCGAAGCTGCTTTTTGTGTGTTTCCTTCGCATATGGAAACCCAAGGCCTCGTAACATTGGAAGCCATGTTGATGGAAAAACCGGTAATCTTTACAAAATACGGGCCCGGGCCTGAAACGATCACCCATAAAGAAAACGGACTCCTATGTGATGTGTACCAACCCGAGGCCATTGCAGCACAGATGCTATGGTGTATACACCATCCTGAAAAAGCAACGCAACTAGGAAAGGCCGCCCGGAAGCATATTCAAACACACTTCGATAAAAACCGTATTTTAGAGCAAAATATCGCGTTTTACCAAAGCCTTTAACATGACTTTCGCCATCATTACACACACCCCTCACTATTTGCAAGAGGAGAATGTTTGGGCATACGGTCCTTATGTTCGCGAGATGAACTTGTGGATTCGTCATGTAGACAAGGTGATCGTGGTCACACCGGTAAATAAAGAAACTACTTCAAAGATCCATTCGGCGTATCAACATGCTCATTTAAAGATCTATCGAATTCCAAGACTGGGGTTTGTTACCCCATGGATGGCGTTCATGTCCATAGTATTGCTACCCTGGGTGGTTTTTCAGATGCTTCGGGCGATGGTCGAAGCGCAGCATATTCATTTACGGTGCCCAGGAACTATCGGCTTGGTAGGCTGTGTCGTACAACTGCTATTTCCGTGGAAACAAAAAACAGCAAAATATGCGGGTAACTGGGACCCCAATGCGAAACAACCGTTTAGTTATCGATTGCAAAAGCGATTGCTTCAGCATACTGCGATCACTAAGAATATGAAGGTATTGGTGTATGGCGATTGGCCTTTGCAGACTAAGAATATTCACCCTTTTTTTACGGCAACCTATTCCGAAGAAAAAATTCCCAAACATCTGGCAAAAGAGGTACAACAACCCGTGCAATGCATTTTTGTAGGGGCACTTACTCCTGGGAAACAACCGGGATACGTCTTAGCATTGGTAGCCGCGCTTCGTGATAAAGGTGTGGAGGCACACTTAGATATATATGGCGATGGTGTAGAACGAACATATATGGAAGAATGGATAGCAACCCATGATGCCGAATGGGTCGTCTTGCATGGGAACCAAACTTCAGAAACCGTAGAGGAAGCATATAAGTCGGCGCACTTTTTATTATTACCTTCCCGTTCTGAAGGCTGGCCGAAGGTAGTGGCAGAGGCTATGTTTTGGGGGTGTATTCCTGTGGCCTTAGGGGTGTCTTGTATTCCCTGGATGCTTGGAGAAGGGAATCGAGGAGTGTTGCTTTCCGGTGATATTGCAGCAGATGCATCGAAGTTACAAACGTTGATCGCTTCCAAAGAAACCTATACTATGATGAGTGTTTCAGCCCAACGGTGGTCGCAGCAATATACGCTCGATGCTTTTGAAGCTGAAATAAAAAACTTTTTACAATGAGGGTGTTGCAATTAATAGATTCGCTTGCACCTGGGGGAGCAGAACGCATGGCCGTTACCATAGCAAATTCGCTAAAACCCTATGTAGACAGGTCCTATTTGGTGACAACAAGAAAAGAGGGAGCGTTAAAGGCCTCGTTGGATCCGTGGGTAGGATATTTGTTTTTGAAGAAGGAACGGTCTCTGGATGTGAAGGCCTTGCGGAAACTCTACACATTTGTTGCCAAAGAAAAGATCACTCATGTTCATGCGCATACTACTTCGTATTTTTTGGGAACGCAACTGAAGATACTGCGCCCTAACATACAACTCATCTGGCACGAACATCATGGCAAACGAGCAGAAACAGAAGGAAAAGAACATCGGGTCCTTCGCTTTTGTTCTAGCCGCTTTCAAACGATTATCACCGTAAACGAAGCCCTTGAAACTTGGTGTAAAGAACAGTTGCGATGTCCGCAGGTTACCTACTTGCCCAATTTTGTTTCGGATGAAAGTTTCACTTCAGAAAATAATGAAAGACCTAAAAACATTATTTGTTTGGCCAATCTTCGAGCGCCGAAAAATCATTTGAATTTATTGCAGGCGTTTCAAAACATTGCTGCCGATTTTCCAGATTGGCAATTACTTTTAGTGGGGACCGACTATAGAGATCACTATTCCGAAGCGATTAAAAGCTTTATAGCGAAGCACGACTTACAATCACAGATCAACGTAATGGGACGTAGAGATGACGTCCAAGAATTGCTTCGTACTGCCGCTATTGGAGTTCTTTCCAGCGACCACGAAGGGCTGCCTATGGCGCTCTTGGAATATGGTGCAGCGCGATTGGCGGTAGTGGCAACGGCGGTAGGACAATGTTCCAAAGTAATTAGTACCTTTGGCCATGTAGTGCCAAAGAACACACCGGATGCCTTGGCAATGGCCTTGCGTACTTTGATGAATGATCCTAGCGGTCTTCAAGAATATGCTTCCGCCTATCAAAAACACATTCAACAACAATATTCGGCTTCAGCAATTATGCCCCAATTGATGAAACAATATAGTTCCTAGTAGGATGAAAGCAGTCACCAACATATCGTATGTACAATTGCTGTTACTTCACCTTGGGATGGCAATGACGATCTACGTGTCGGAGGCGACCTCAAAGTTCTTCTTGTTTGGAGCAGTACTATTCTTTCTATATCTTATTGTTACCAAACAAAACAGAAATGATGAGGTGCTCCTAGCCGCAGCATATGTCACAGGTTTTGAGGTGTTTTCCAGAATGACCGGCGGTGCCATCAGTTATGAGTTTGCAAAGTATTCCGTCATCGGTTTTTTGACTTTAGGCATGTTCTACAAAGGGTTCAATCGTAAAAGTTGGGCATATATCTTCTTTATCATTTTTCTAATTCCAGGGATTCTCTTTTCAGCGATGAATTTGAATTATGAAACGAGCATGGTGAAAGCCATTGCCTTTAACCTGAGCGGTCCAATAAGTTTAGCGATCTGTGCTTTATACTGCTATAATCGAAGAATGCCGATGAAACGACTACAAAAGATCTTGTTGGCGGCATTACTTCCTATTGTGGCCATGGCTGCGTATCTATATGTCTACACACCTAACATCCGGGATGTGCTCACCGGAACACAATCTAATTTTGAAGCTTCCGGAGGATTTGGTCCAAATCAGGTGTCTACCATCTTGGGCCTAGGAATGTTTATTTTGTTGAGTCGGTTGTTCTTAATCAAAGATCGAATCATAAACATCATTGATGTATTGCTTTTAATATTTGTGAGTTATCGCGGTATCGTGACCTTTTCACGAGGAGGTGTGATCACTGCGGGGGTATGCTCTTTAGTGTTTTTGGCAATACTGTATTGGCGATCCGGAGTGCAACAAAAAGTAGTGATGTTGCCAAAGCTTATTGCCATTGCCCTAGTATTTATGGCAACATGGGCCTTTACATCATTCAATACTTCGGGAATGATCGATAAACGTTATGCGAATCAGGATGCCGCGGGGCGTCAAAAAGAGGATTTGTCGACCGGCCGGTTAGAATTGATTAATTCTGAATTAGAAGCCTTCTATGATTATCCCCTTACAGGCATTGGGGTAGGGAAGATCAGGGAATATCGACAGGCACAATCAGGACGATTATCGAATTCCCATAACGAGATCACTAGAATGTTCTCAGAACACGGACTCTTTGGAATGCTTGGTCTCTTTATTCTTATCTTTACTCCTTTGATATTTCGGATATACAATCGAAGCAATGTGTACCTTTTCGCCTTTATGGCATTCTGGTTCTTAACCATTAACCACTCGTCTATGCGTATTGCTGCCCCCGCATTTATCTACGGGCTTTGTTTACTATCTTTGGTACGTGAAAAAAGGAAAACTCCTCTACATCGGAAACAAGCTAGCCCGCAAAGGAATTACGGTTACTTCCATTGAGACTTTGGGTAGTTTCCTATCGGAAGAGGGATACGATGTAATTACCGCATCTTCCAAAAAAAATAAATTTCTCAGACTTGTAGAGATGCTTCTCGCAGTTCTTGTACATGGCAAGACTGTGAAGGTTGTTCTTATTGATACTTACAGTACTCAAAATTTCTATTTTGCCGTAGCCGTGGCTAATGTATGCCGACTCCTACGAGTTCCCTATATTCCGATACTTCGCGGTGGTGACTTACCAAACCGTCTTCAACGTAGTGAACGTCATTGTCGGCGTTTGTTTCATGGAGCCAAAGTAAATGTAGCTCCTTCTGCTTATCTTTTGGATGCCTTTCAGAAAGAGGGATACAGCAATGTTGTATACATCCCGAATACGATCCAATTAGAAAACTATCCCTTCAAATTGCGACCCCAATTGCGACCTCGTTTGTTGTGGGTACGTTCCTTTGCTGAGATCTACAACCCTATGTTGGCGTTGCGTATTGTTAAATCTCTTCGGAATAAAGGAATTGAAAGCACGCTATGTATGATTGGGCCTGATAAGGACGGCAGTATGAAAGCGTGTAAAGAAGTTGCAAGTGCTGAAGGATTAGCAGTTACCTTCACGGGTAAACTCTCAAAAAAAGCGTGGACCGAAAGGGCCGCTCACTACGATATCTTTATGAATACAACCAACTTCGATAACACACCGGTGAGTGTTATTGAAGCCATGGCCTTGGGGCTCCCCGTGATATCTACCGATGTTGGTGGGGTACCGTACTTGATTGAAACAGGTACAACCGGTATCCTCACGCCTCCTAACGATGTGGATGCCTTTACCAACGCCATAGAAACATTGCTCCAAAAATCTGAAAAAGCGACCGCGATGGCAACCGCAGCTCGTGCTCAAGTGGCAGAATACGATTGGGAGGTGGTTAAAGAAAAATGGTTTCCGTTATTCGATGAATAAATAGTACTTTAGCGATAGAAACTAACCTATGGCACAAGCGTCCAATATTCATTTTGAAATATCGGAACGAAAAGTCTTACTCCGTGTATTCGATATCGCTAGTGTGCTTTCTTTGCTGTATGCGGTAGGACTTATTTTTGACTTTGATTACTTTAAGATCAATTCAGAGCACTGGGTTTGGTCTATAGTTCTTGCCGTCTATCTCTCTATTTTTGCTACGATCTTTGAACTTTACAACTTACCGAAGGCCAGTAAGTTTGAAGTCATGGTGCAGAATATCATATTGACGTCTTCGGTCACTGTGTTGTTCTACTTATTAACACCCTTCTTTACGCCAACCCTTCCGGAGAACCGACTCCAGATCGTGTATTTTTACATCGCCATGAACCTGGCGCTATTCTCGTGGCGCTATGCATATATTGCCCTCATTGCGGCTCCCAGATTTAATAAGCGTGTGCTGCTTATTTGTAACGTGGCAGACATACAAAACATTCTTTTTTCACTACATCGTTCAGACCCTAATTACAAAGTGATTGGGTATATCAACACCGGCGCTCGAGAAGTTCCGGAAACAGAACTCACAGAAGATGTGTTGGAATTTTCAGCGGAAAACGTGGAAGCCACCATTACCGATCACGCCATTTCAGAAATTGTAGTGGCGAGTCCGCAATCTCAAGGGATCACCGTTTCCCTTTCCAATCAATTGATCAATTTATTGGAGAAAGGCTGCGCCATTCGAGAATATACCCAAGTGTATGAGGAGATTACACAACGAGTGCCAGTGCAGCATGTAGATAAAGACTTCTACCGTTATTTTCCGTTTAGCCGAAGCAACCAAAACAAGTTATATCTATTCTTTCACCGAATTTTAGACCTAGTATTATCGGTTGTGGGTTTGGCCTTCGGAATCCTTATTTCTCCTATTATCCTCATCGGAAATCTCTTCGGAAACCGCGGACCGCTATTCTACACACAAACAAGAGTAGGGCGTAACGGGAAACATTTTAAAATTTATAAGCTGAGGACCATGGTGGTAGATGCCGAAAAGCAAGGTGCGCAATACGCTACGTTGAAGGATACGCGAATCACCAAATTTGGTCGCTTTTTACGTCGAAGCAGGTTTGATGAGATTCCGCAATTCATCAACGTGATCAAAGGAGACATGAGTGTTATTGGGCCGCGCCCAGAACGTCCTGTGTTTGTGGCGAAGCTGGCGGAAGAAATCCCTTTCTACGAAGTGCGTCACGTTGTTAAGCCCGGCGTAACGGGTTGGGCGCAGGTAAATGCAAAATATGGTGTTTCCGCAGAAGATGCGTTGGAAAAGCTTCAGCTAGACCTGTATTACATTAAAAAACGAAGCTTATTTCTAGATATTAGCATTGTCATCAAAACGCTCAGTACCATTATTTTCTTCCGAGGACAATAAGTTCATTACTCCACTGAAATCTGCCGCTGTTTCTTTAGAAACGAAACAACATATCCATACCGAACGAACAATGCAATGAACAACGGGATAAAACCGATGGCAAATCGTTGAACTCCGGTAAGCCAGTGAAAGGTAAGTAGCAGCAGCAGTAGGATCAAAAAGATCACGTAGCGTTGTAGCCAATGCTTCGGAAACTTTTTACTGATACCATAACAAAAAAATAAGGATAGTGGGAACGCCCATAACAAATTGTAGTTAAAGGCGGTCGCGCTGTGATCGGTGCCCCACCATAGAAACGCTAAGGCAACACCAATGAGCCCGGTTATTAAGAAAAGAAATCCATCTAGAAACCGACTTCGATGTCCTTGTTTCCAATCGCGGTAGGTCACCCATACAATGAGGAGTGCTAAGATTCCGAAGACGAACAACGGACTCATAAAAAAGGAGGATCCCTGAGGAGGGGCTTTCGATTCGTACAGACGATTGCTTTCTCTCACCAAGGGAACACGAGTGCCATTTTTTACAATCGTTGCGGTAGCGGTAGCTTTATGCACATATTCCGGCAAAAATTGGTGTTCCCATGGGGTCGCTTGTTTGTCGGTTACCGCACCAATAGCAACGTCCATCCCTAAGCTTCCCCAGGAATTCAATGCAACATTTTCGCGGATCAACTCTCGAAAGGTTTTAGGATCTTCCACATACGTGCCGTATTGCAGTTCGCTATTGGCCAAGACTTCTGCGAGTACATCCCGAGGTTGTGTGGCGCAATTGTCGTAAAAGAAATCGTACAAGTATTTTTTGTTTTCCGGCTTAGCATTGTTCTGAAGGTATTCAAAAAAGGCTCGTTTTTGCGCTATGCTAAGGTCTAAAACTTGTTCTTTAACGGTTCTGTCTTGACGCTCGTAAATGGCAAGAAATTGATCGAAGGGCCATACCTCAAGCTGGTACAATAGTTTTCCTTGCGCAAATTTGGTGTAGAAGTTGGGCGTGTCAAAATCATACACTCCGTAATTATAGGCATAATCAAATTTTGGGTCTTGAATTCGGATGGCGGTGTGCCCGAAGGAATCGTAGAGGTTTTCCCCGGGGCCTACGGTAATCAGGCTTACTTCTGCTTCCGGCGAAAGGGAAATAGGTTGCGCTGTTGCTTTTGAAATCCACAGAAAGATGATGCATAGGAGCAACTTACCACAAGCTTGGATGTTTTTCATACTCAAAAATACAGCAATTATTCGGAATGAATTCCGCTAGGAATTAACGAAAGATACTCCAATCCAATTTTAAAGAAAAGATATTGGAATACAGCGCGGCACTTTGGTCGCCAATATCGGTCAAGGCATAATCTACTTGAATGCCTTTGTATCTAAAACCTACGCCAATATTGGGTTGAAAGCCTACAGAATCGCTTCCGTCTAGTTGCTGGATGTTCTGAAAATTCCCTACTCCGGCGCGCACAAACACCATATCGATATATCCAAATTGGAGTCCGAATGCCGGTGTCATGCTCGCAAAAGAACTAGAGACGAGATCGTTGGTTTCCGCGAAGCGGAAATTTAAATCTAACTCGGTCAACAATTTATAGTCATAGTGAAACACAAACTCTTTGGCCATTCCCAACTGTAGCTTTGGGATGGTAATTTCGGTAGTTTCCGGAAGTTCTTGGTTTTGGCCTTCTACCGCACCTTGAATCGTAGCAAATTGTTCTTCATCAATATTCCACGCATTAAAGGTGGTGGTAATATCTCGCGCCATGAGTCCGAATTTCCATTGGTTCTTCGTTTCAAACTGAATGGCAGCATCCAGTCCAAACCCCCAAGAAGATGCAAAATCTCCAATAATTCTACGGATCACCTTTGCGTTCACTCCAATGTTGAGTCCGTCGAGCGGCAATTTTCGTGCATACGAAAAAGTTACGCCATAATCGGCTGTAGAGAAAAGGCTAATACGGTTGTAGTCAATATTACCTTGATCATCAATCAGCTGTGTGGTGTTTAAAATATCATCCACTCCAAAGCGGATCACCGACAAAGCGACGGCACTTCTGTCATCTAACGGCATGGCAAAAGCGGCATAGTCGTAATTAGCGATATTGGCAAAGTAGGAAGCGTGCATCAACGAAAGTTGATTGTCCTCCAGATGCACCAACCCAGCCGGATTCCAATAGCCGGAATTTACATCCATGGAAGAAGCCACCACGGCATTTGCCATACCGAAAGCGGCCGCATCAACCCCAATATTCATAAATTCATTCGAATATTTTCGGGTGGTTTGCGCTCCGGCGGTTAGAAAGACCATGAAAAAAGCAAGGAGTACTGTCTTTTTCAAGCTATTAATTTTGGTGCAAATATCTCATTATTTTACACAATAGTAAACTATAATTTTAATCACATATTGTATGTGGAAGTGTTTAGACGCAAATAGTTTCTTATTTTTACAGGAATCACTCATTTTATGCGAAAACAAGTACCAAACATTATTACCTCCCTTAATTTACTCTGCGGTTGCATCGCCATTCTTTTTGCGGCATCGGGGGCATTGGTAACGGCGGCGGTCTTTGTTTTTTTAGGAATTTTCTTCGATTTCTTTGATGGACTTGCTGCACGTTCGCTACAAGCAGAAAGCAAAGTAGGTTTAGAACTCGATTCTCTGGCAGATGTGGTTACCAGTGGTGTAGCACCTGCTGTGGTAATGGTGCAATTGCTTTCGGAAGCGTTTACCGGCAGCTATATTGAAATGGAATCTTTGTTAGGGGACAACACCTGGAATCATAGTTGGGCGGAGTGGTTACCGTTCATCGGACTCCTAATCGCAGTGGCTTCGGCCTACCGATTGGCAAAATTCAACGTGGATACGCGACAAACCGATTCTTTTATTGGACTCCCAACGCCGGCCAATGCTTTGTTGCTCTTAAGTATTCCGTTGATCTTGGAATATCAAGCAACGCCGGCCTTAACCTCTTTTTTGCTACAACCTTGGTTTCTGATCGTGTTGACCATTATTAGTTGCGTGCTATTAAATGCGGAAATACACCTCTTTGCCTTAAAATTTAAGACCTGGGGAGTCAAAGACAATCTGTTGCGCTATTTGTTTTTAGTGGGAAGTGTGGTCGCAATAGTATTCTTGCATTTTCTTGCCATTCCGATCATCATCATAAGCTATATACTGCTTTCATTACTCCTTCCGAAGCAATAATTAGAAGAGTAATTTTTTCTTCCGAAGCTCGAAATTCTGCCCTAAATAAACTTTTCGAACCATCTCATCACTAGCCAATTCTTCGGGCTCTCCGTGTTTTAAGATGCTTCCTTCAAACATTAAGTAAGTACGGTCTGTAATGGCCAGGGTTTCTTGTACATTGTGATCGGTAATGAGAATCCCGATATTCTTGTTCTTCAACTGTGCAACAATGCGTTGAATATCTTCAACCGCAACCGGGTCTACTCCGGCAAAAGGTTCATCGAGAAGAATAAAGTGTGGATCTGTGGCCAAGGCTCGGGCAATTTCTGTTCTTCGGCGTTCGCCACCACTCAATAGATCGCCGCGATTCTTGCGAATATGGCCTAAGCCGAATTCTTCGATCAGCGATTCCATCTTCATGTGCTGCTCCTTCTTAGAAAGATCGGTAAGTTGCAACACACTTAAAATATTGTCTTCAATGCTTAATTTCCGAAATACAGAAGCTTCCTGCGCCAAATAACCAATTCCGTTTTGAGCGCGTTTGTACATCGGGAATTTCGTGATATTAGTACCTTCCAAGAAAATTTGTCCGCCATTAGGCTTGATCAAACCAACGATCATGTAGAAGGAGGTGGTCTTTCCAGCTCCGTTGGGACCTAGAAGTCCGACGATCTCCCCTTGGTTCACTTCCACAGTAATGCCTTTCACCACCTTACGACCTTTGTAAGATTTGATGAGGTTTTCGGCGCGAAGTTTCATTTGTTTCATACCCACTAGCTGAACGATAAAGGTAGTATTATATTTTCCGAAGCAAAAATTATTCCTTGGCCTCTAGGGCTTCCCAATATTCGTAGGCACGTCGTAGGTGGGGTATCACGATGGTTCCGCCAATGAGCAGCGAAATGCTAAGGGCTTCTACTACCTCTTCTTTTGATATACCCAGTTTGTGGCAGGTTTCCAAGTGGTACCGCACGCAATCATCACAACGTAGGACTAGAGAGTTTCCTAACCCCAGTAATTCTTTGGTTTTCTTCGGAAGGAGTCCTTCCGCGAACGCATTGGTATCTAGGTTAAATATTCTGCGGATCACCTTGTTATTGTCGGCCAGCAGTTTTTCGTTCATTTTCGAACGATAGGCATTAAATTCATCAACGGGATTAGCCATGGGATTGTTTTCTTTTTTTGTTTTGGTTCCGAATGACGGCTCGGGAAATAAAAATGCTGATTTCGTATAAAATGATGACTGGAACGGCTACGATCACCTGACTTGGAATATCGGGTGGTGTGATCACTGCGGAAACAATAAGCACGATGACCAAGGCAAATTTTCGGTATTTCCGAAGGAATTCCGGTGTTACGAGTCCGATTTTCGTCAAGAAGTAAATGATGATAGGGAGTTCAAAAATGATTCCGCTGGCAAGCACAGAAGCCCGTACCAAGCTGATGTAACTACTCAGGTCAAAATCATTGAAGACCTGTTCACTTACTTGATAATTTCCGAGGAAATTAATCGACAATGGCGTGACCACGTAATAGCCAAAGAGTACGCCTGTAAAGAATAAAAGCGAAGCTACAATAATAAAACCGCGCGCACTTTTACGTTCGTTATCGTGCAATCCCGGACTCACAAATTTCCAGAACTCATAGATCACATAGGGGAAAGCCAGGATAAAACCGGCGGTAATGGAGGTCCAGATATGCGCGGAAAATTGCCCGGCCATGGTTCTACTCTGTATTCGAAAGGGAAATTCGGCTTCACAAAAACTACCTTCAAACCCTAAGAATTGCGCTCCTTGGCATAAAAGTTTATAGGTAGGAAATTCCGCTTTGTTCTTCGGCCCTAAAATGAGCACATCAAAGATAAATTCTTTGAAAATAAAGGCAATCGTGCCAAAGATCACAACCGCCAAGGTAGAGCGAATTAAATGCCAGCGCAGTTCTTCGAGGTGATCGAGAAACGACATTTCAGGTTCCGGCTGCGGTAATTTTTTTGCCATTATATAATTCCTTCTTTGGTCAGATTATGAATATGAACCACTCCGGCATACCGTCCTTTTTTTGTGGCCAAGAGTTGGGTGATCCCATGCGTATCCATCATTTCCATGGCTTCAACAGCCATAGCGTCATTCTCGATGACCTTTGGGTTGGCGGTCATAATATCTTTTGCGGTAAGTCCGTCGAAACTATTTGCCTTGGTCAGCATACGTCTTAGGTCTCCGTCGGTAATGATCCCCACTATCTTATTATCTTCAACCACTGCGGTGACCCCGAGCATCTTTTCGGTAATCTCAACAATCACATCTTTTACGTTCGTGTTAGGGTGTACCCGTGGTTTTTCATTCAATTCAGTGAGGTCGCTTACGCGTAGATAGAGTTTTTTCCCCAAGGAGCCTCCCGGGTGGAATTTTGCAAAATCCTTGCTTGAAAATCCGCGAAGGTCTAACAAGGCCATTGCTAAAGCATCACCAATTACCAACTGTGCTGTGGTACTGGTAGTAGGGGCTAGGTTGTTAGGGCAAGCCTCTTTTTCTACATAGGCGTGTAGAACAAAATCGGCTTGTTTGCCTAAAAAAGACGCTCTATTCGAGGTAATGGCAATTAATTTATTGTCAATGGCTTTTATCAAAGGCACCAAGACTTTAATCTCGGGTGTGTTTCCACTTTTAGAGATGCAAATCACAACATCGTTCACTTGAATGGTACCAAGATCGCCATGAATGGCATCTGCGGCATGCATAAAGATAGCCGGAGTTCCGGTGGAATTTAATGTGGCTACGATTTTCGTCGCGATATTCGCGCTTTTTCCAATTCCGGTAATGACCACTCTTCCTTTGCTATGAAGGATATGTTGTACGGCTTCGGCAAATTCTTCATCTACTAGTTCTTTCAGATAAGAAATAGCGTTACTTTCTGTCTCGATGGTTTGTTTTGCAACCGTAATGATTCGATCTTTTTCGTCCAAATCTTCCGTGGTTTTAAATTTGTTACTGTTTCAGAATTTAGTATCTTTAGGTAGATAATGATGGCGTTTTGCCCCCATAATGAACCTTTATACGCCGTTCATTCTTTACAAGTGTAATACAAAGGTTGCAAAATTACAATTGTTATCCAGTTAATACAATAGTATTTGCAGAAAGCAAGACAGGAAAAAACCTATATGCAGCGTGGCTGAAGAAGTGGATATTTACAAATCTCTGAAGCATTATTTTGGATTTAGTTCTTTTAAAGGACTTCAAGAAGATGTCATAAAGAGTATTCTCAGCGGTCATGATACCTTTGTGATTATGCCCACAGGTGGTGGGAAGTCGCTCTGCTACCAATTACCCGCGTTGATGAAAGAAGGGACCGCCATCGTGGTTTCTCCATTGATCGCGTTGATGAAGAACCAAGTAGACGCTCTTCGTTCGGGTTCCTCAGACGACGGTATTGCACACGTCTTAAATAGTTCCCTTACCAAAACAGAAATAAAAAAAGTGAAGGACGATGTTTCTTCCGGTATCACTAAGTTGTTGTACGTGGCACCCGAGTCGCTTACCAAAGAGGAAAATGTTGCCTTCCTAAATTCGGTGACGATTTCTTTTGTAGCCATCGATGAGGCGCATTGTATTAGTGAATGGGGGCATGATTTCCGCCCGGAATATCGCAACCTTAAAAAGATCATTGAGCGCATAGGTTCCAATATTCCTATCATCGGCCTTACGGCGACAGCCACCCCAAAAGTACAGGAGGATATCCTAAAGAATCTTCAAATTCAAGATGCCAATACCTTTAAGGCTTCCTTTAACCGGCCTAATTTATATTACGAAGTCCGCCCTAAAACGAAGAACATTGATGCCGATATTACTCGATTCATCAAGAAGAATGAAGGAAAAAGCGGGATCGTTTATTGTTTGAGCAGAAAACGTGTTGAAGAGCTTGCTCAGACCTTACAGGTTAATGGAATTAAAGCCGTTCCCTATCACGCAGGGCTAGATGCCAAGACACGCGTACGCCACCAAGATATGTTTTTAATGGAAGATGTGGATGTGGTGGTGGCAACCATTGCCTTTGGAATGGGAATCGACAAACCCGATGTTCGTTTTGTGATCCATAACGATATTCCCAAAAGTATTGAAAGTTACTATCAGGAAACAGGGCGCGCCGGAAGAGATGGAGGCGAAGGACACTGTTTGGCGTTTTACAGCTATAAAGATATTGAGAAATTAGAAAAATTTATGAGCGGCAAGCCAGTGGCCGAACAAGAAATAGGACATGCGTTGCTTCAGGAAGTGGTCGCTTTCGCGGAAACTTCTATCTCTCGCCGAAAATTTATTCTCCATTACTTTGGGGAAGCATTTGATAACGAGACCGGCGAGGGAGGCATGATGGATGATAATATGCGTCATCCCAAAACAAAGATAGAAGCGACTAAGGAAGCCAAAAAACTCTTAGAGATCGTTCAGAAAACCCACGAGCAATACAAAGCGAAGCAAATCGTCAATGTGTTGATCGGTAAGATGAATGCCATGATCAAATCGCATCGAACCGACACCCAACCGTATTTTGGGAGCGGGTCTGATCATGATGCGGAATACTGGATGGCGCTGCTTAGACAATTATTAGTAGCCGGATATCTTCGGAAGGATATAGAAAGTTATGGCGTGATAAAGCTCACCAAACGAGGATCTGAATTTATTGCAAACCCGGGTTCGTTCACGATGACAGAAGATCATTCCTACAAAGACGCGAACGATGATGGGGTGATTACAGCCGAGTCGGGGAGCGGTGCTGTGGTAGATGATACTCTTTTTAAATTGTTGAAAGCAGAACGTAAAAAGGTTGCTGACACGCTACAACTTCCTCCTTTTGTTATTTTTCAAGATCCTTCTTTAGAGGATATGGCCTTGAAATATCCGGTAACGGTCGATGAGTTGAGTAACGTACACGGAGTAGGAGAAGGGAAGGCTAAAAAATATGGTGGAAGCTTCTTGACATTGATTCAGAAATATGTAGAAGACCATCAAATTGAACGTCCTGACGACTTTGTCGTAAAATCCACTGGAAGCAACAGTGCCCTTAAGCTGTACATCATTCAGAATGTAGATCGAAAACTGCCTCTTACGGATATCGCTTCGGCCAAAGGCCTTGAAATGGACGCCTTTATCAAAGAAATGGAAGCCATCGTCTACAGCGGAACCAAGCTTAATATTGATTATTACTTGGAAGACATATTAGATGAAGACCAACAAGAAGAAATTCATGAGTATTTCTTAGAAGCAGAAACCGATAAGATCGATGTGGCTATGGAAGAATTTGAAGGCGAGTACGACGAGGAAGAATTACGACTCTACCGCATTAAGTTTATCAGTGAAGTGGCGAACTAATCCAATTTTTTTTCAAAACAAACACTGTTTTCAACTCCTTTGTAAGGTCCGTAATTTTCAATCAACTTATAGCCCGCTTTTTTATACAGTGCAATGGCTTCCGGTTGTCGTTTTCCGGTTTCCAAAACCGCTGTATCAAAACCTATAGAAACCGCCCAAGCTTCCAGTGCATTCAAAAGTTCAAGGGCAAAACCATTTCCGCGGTATTCAGGAAGGGTGTACATACGTTTGATCTCAATACGTTTGCTGTCTAATACTTTAAAAGCCCCACAACAAACCGCGGTGTTGCCTTGGTATCCAAGGATCTTATGACGGAGTAGTTCAAGACTATTGAATTGGTCATAAAATGCATGCTCGGCACCATCTCTAGCGGCTAGCTCTTTATTGAGATGATCAACCAGCATGATAAAATCAGGATGCGAAGTTTCATGCCGAACGAATTGAATCCTTGCTTTATCCTGTAAACTTGATGTGGGTGTGACTGCCATCGCAATACGGTTTATTTTTTGAGGCACCGCAGCGGC
>CEVM01124399.1_pt1 | contig 18021 bp, 13 predicted proteins | sample 531481 | NCBI WGS metagenome assembly CEVM01 (sample SAMEA2623649, study PRJEB7988) | marine metagenome | biome: marine biome (ENVO:00000447); feature: mesopelagic zone (ENVO:00000213) & marine oxygen minimum zone (ENVO:01000065); material: "saline water (ENVO:00002010), including plankton...
CTACTCCTAAGTTTGCTGCTTTTTTAGCATGTTTTATATTAATTACGTCATGAAAAACCTTACCTCCATAACTATGCACGGTATCAACAATTTCATTTGGAGCTCCCACACTTGATATTATAATTGGGACTTCGTGTTTCACACAAGTTTCCAAATCTTTATATAATCTAATATTTGATTTATGACATATTTGATTTACAGCAAAGGGTGCAGCTTTTTTATCAGGGTTATTTTTTTCAAAATCTAATAATGCAGATTTGATCTCTCTAATCCAATTATCTAAATCCTCGGGTTCTCTTGCATTTAATGCTGGAAATGATCCTATTATTCCTGCTTTGCACTGGCTTATAACAAGGCTTGGATTTGAAATAGTAAACATAGGGGCTCCTATGACTGGTAATCTCAGAAATTGTTTAAGTCCGTTAATTTTGAACATAACTTTAAGTCTAGTATATTTTTCTATATTTTATCTAACTTCAAAATTTCTTCACTATATTTGCACATTTTCTTCATATTTTTCTTATAAATTCAAATTCAACAAGAGATATTGCCCTTGTGATTAAAACTTTTTTCATGCAAGTGCAATGATAGTGTTTGCATATATTACAGTTGCAAATTAAGTTGTGTATAATGTTGAATTGAACATAAAAAAATATAGTTCAGATAAAGAACGTTTTTGGAGAAACTAGTGAATAATTCAGAAGAGATAGATCAGATTATCAATCAAAGTCAAAATAAATTTGGCAAAAAAATTATCTTTGGCCTTACTATTTTACTTCTTTTGATAATTATTTATCTCGCATGGTTTTTGTTCGGTAATTCGAAGGATAATTCTCAAGAAATTGTTTATATTGAACATGTTGTTGGTAGGGGTACCATTGCTGATTTACTCATTGCTTCTGGGAGTACTGAAATAGATAAAAAAATCAATTTATCTTTTGGAACTAATGGTGAAATATTAAAAGTTAATGTTAAGGAAGGTGATCTGGTCAAAGAAGATCAATTATTAGCTGAATTGAATTCTTATGATTTGGAAAATGCTTTGGAAAGATCAAAGATTCAATTGGAAAAATTAAAGATTCAATTGGAAAAATTAAAAGATTACCCTTCCCAAGAAGAAATAAAATCAGCACAATATCTAGTATCTCAAGCAGAAAATAATCTAAAACAATTAAAAGACTTTCCTTCTGATGAACAATTAAAGGCAGCAGAAGAATTGATATCACAGGCAGAAGCAAATTATATTCTTGCAAAAAAAAATTATAGTGAACTTATTAATCCAACAGAAAGCCAAATAAGTAATATTGAGAAACTTATAGTTCAAGGAGAATACACTTTATCAAACGCAAATTTACAATTAGATAATGCAAAGATAAATCAAGAAGCAAAGAAGATTGTTCTTATAGAAACAATAAATACTTATTGTGATAATGAAAATTTGCCAAATAGAGGAGATGTTTGTAATGGAGATTTTACTAAAATTCCTTTTTCAAAATCTATAACTGATGCAATAATAGATAAAATTTTCACTTGTTGTAATGCAAATCCCACTGAAATGGATTTATCCAAAACATTAATAAATGCTAATTCTAATTACAGTTCATCAATTGAACAAGTAACGGTTTCTCAAGCTCAAATAGACAGTTCTTCTGCAAGCTTAATTGACATACAGATTACTAAAGAGAATCTATCAAATCCTTCACAAGAAGATGTAGATAGGCTGGCAAAGTTAGAAACTCAAGCCAAAGAAAGTTTGGAAAGAAGATTATTGTCTTTAGAGGACATTAAATCTGGAACAGATCCTGATGAAGTAGCTTTAGCTGAAGAAAACTTAAAGAAAATTAAATTATCTCTTGAAAATGTAAAAAAAGGTACTGATGAAAATGACCTTCTAAGTCAACAAAATGACATTTCTATTCAACAATACTTAGTATCACAAGCAGAAGAAAATTTATCAAAAACAAAATTATTTGCATCCTTTGAAGGTCAAATCTCTTCTATTAATTTTAAGGAAAATGAATTTATAGGATCTGGTCAAAGCTTTGTAACTTTAACGGATCCGTTATCCACCCAAATGAACATCGTAGCATCTGAAGCAGAATTCATAGAAATGGAAGAAGGCATGTATGGGATAGTTGCCTTAGATTCAATGCCTGAGTCACCACTTATAATACAAGTAATGTCTATTTTGGAAGTCCCCAATGTTCAACAAGGCGTCGTTACTTATCCTGTAACAGCAAGATTTATACAAGGGTTTGAAATTATTACAGTTATAGGAAATTTTGCTCCATTGTTAGAATCTTTAGCTGGATCCATGGGGAGTGGAATGCTCGAAGGAATGATGCCTGCTGGAATGGAGGGAAGAATGTCTGCTACGAGAGATAGAACCTCTGGTGGTATGCGAGGAGGAATTGATTTAAAAAATTTGAGTTCGGATAGCCCTTTACTAAGCTTTTTATCTAATGAGCTTCCAGCAGAAGGAATGAATGGAACTGTAACATTACTTCAAAAATCTGTACAAGATGTTTTGATAGTCCCTAGTACGGCAATAGTACTAGAGAAAGGTATAACTAAGGTTATTATATCCACTAACCCTTCTGGGATAGAATACAAAGAAGTAAAAACAGGTCTAACAGATGGAGAAAATACTGAAATCATAAATGGTTTATTAGAAGGAGATAGTATATTTATAAAAACTATAACTGATATCAAATCCACAAAGGATGACAAAGAAATGAAATCTATAGATGAATTAACTGAAGGTCCTCCTAGGGAAGGTCCACCTCCGAGAGGGGGTAGGTAGTGATAGAACTACAAAAAGTATCAAAAATCTTTGATACTGGTTTTAATCAAGTACATGCTTTATCAGAAGTTAATTTGAAATTGTCTCAGGGTGAATTTGTAGCTATAAAAGGCCCGTCAGGTTCTGGGAAAAGTACAATGATGAATATAATAGGGTTACTTGATCGTCCAACTCAAGGGAAATATATTTTGGCAAATAATGATGTATCTACAATGAATGATAAAACTAGATCAAAAATTAGAGGGAAAGTATTTGGATTTGTATTTCAGTCTTATAATTTAATTCCTAGGTTATCTGCTGTTAGACAGGTAGAAATGCCATTAATGTATAGAAAAGATAAAGATAGGAGAAAAAAATCTATTATTGCTTTAAGTAAAATTGGATTAGGAGAAAGAATCTTCCATTCACCTGTGGAATTATCTGGGGGAGAGCAACAAAGGGTTTCCATAGCTAGAGCCTTAGTTGGAGAACCAAAAATCATTCTTGCTGACGAACCAACTGGTGCATTAGATACCAAAACAGGTGAAGAAATAATCGGGATTTTCAAAAATCTATCTGAGGAAGGCATAACTGTAATAATTATTACGCACGATAATTCTGTAGCAAGAAATGCAACAAGAATTATAGAGATGAAAGATGGAATGATAGTATAGGAGAGTTTATTTGAGTATATTTGATGCAATCAATTTTGCTTTTAGATCAATAATTGCAACCCCTTTAAGGAGTGGACTTACTGCTTTAGGTGTTATTGTTGGTGTCACTTCTGTGATTGTATTGGTTTCTTTAGGTCAGGGAATAAAAAAACAAGTAGAAGATGAAATTACGGCATTAGGTACTAACCTTCTTTTTATTACTGCAAGTTCTGAAGATAGTACAACTGGAGTGCAAGGTGGAAGAAATTCTGGATTATCTTTAACTCTTAGTGATGCAGAAAAATTAATAAGTAGCAATATTTCTGGAGTGAGAAACATCGCTCCTCAAATAGATTTTCCAGCTCAGCTAATAGCTGGTAATTATAATGTTGAAGCTACAGTTTTTGGGACAACTCCAGAATATATTGATGTAATTTCAACTGAAACTTTATCGGGTGAATTTATTACCCAAAAAGATGTAGATACAAAAGCTTTGAGAATGGTACTAGGTTCTGAAATTGCAAAAACTCTTTTCCCAGATCAAGAACCAATTGGTAAAATAATTCGATTGAGTCTGTTTAATAGATTCGATTTTAGATTTTTAGTGACTGGTGTAATGAAACCTAAAGGAGGAAATGATGATGATGATTTTTCTGTTTTTATCCCTGTATCAACAATGCAAAACAGAATTGGATTTTTAAGAAATCCTACAGGAGACGTTAATGTTTTCAGAATAATAGTCAGATCAGAGGATGGTGCTGAAAAAGAACTTGTTTCTAATAAGATAAGTGAAAATTTAAAATTGATACATGATGTAGATAAACCGGATTTTGAAATTACCAGTATGGATCAACTTTTGGAAGCTTCAAATAAAGTAACAGGAGCACTTACTTTATTTCTGGGATCTATAGCAGGAATTTCCCTCTTAGTTGGTGCTATTGGCGTTGGAAACATAATGCTTGTTAGTGTGACAGAAAGAACTAGAGAAATTGGGACTTTAAGATCTATCGGAGCAACAAAATTTGATATTAGATTGCAATTTGTTACTGAGGCATTAACTATTTGTTTACTAGGAGGTATTTTAGGAATAATTATAGGAATAATTATTTGTTTAAATCTAAGTGATATATCTTTTGGGGATTCTGAAAATCTTTCAGCCGTCGTTACTCCAACAAGTGTAATTGTAGCATTTGTAGTTTCGTTTTTAGTGGGACTTATAAGTGGAGCATATCCAGCTTATAGAGCTTCTGAATTAGATCCAATAGAAGCTTTAAGAAGTGAATAATTAATTTTTATAAAAAATATTTTTAGATCCAATAATTTGACTTAATTTATCAGTTAGAGTTTCCGAAATACTTACTGGAGCAAATGGGAGATCAAGTTTTATTTTATCTCTATCATTTTGCACAATCAATTTTACTGGAACAGGTCCTTTGTTATCTAAAAGAATTCTCACGATATCATCTAATATAAAATTACTTTGTTGAGCCGGAAGACTTTCATTAATGGTAATAACCATTTCAGAAAATGAATTGTTTTTGTCGTTAGGAATTCCAGCTATATCTGCTAATTCATTAATTTTATTTTCTTTGTAATCATCTTGTGTAATTTTTGGTGTATGAGCTTCAATTTTTGCAATATTTTTTTCTTTAGAATTTCTATTATTGGTATCATTTGTCATTGAAAAATCTGAATATGGGATACCGTTATTAAACCACGTAGATAGTATACCATTACGAATATTTAATTTTCCTTCAACCATTATCAATGCACCATTTATCCATAAATTTATTTCATATTTCGGCAACATATTGTTTTCCCATACAATCACCTCGGTAGATCCATCAATTAATTCTAATTTAACTACCATAAAATTAGATCCTTTACGAGAAGTTCTTTTTTCGAAAGAACTTACTTCACCTATTATTTTTACATTGCTTCCATGTTTTAGATTGTTAATTTGTTCTAGAGAAACAACATACCCTTTATGTTTTTCATTTGATAAAATTTTATGTATAGGATTTTCTGTAAAATTTATTCCTATTATTTCTTTTTCCCATAAAATCTTTTCCTTATCCTCTGTTTTTTCTTCTGAAAGAAAAAATTCTGTTGTGGGAGTAGACACTTCATCTCCAAATAAATCAAACATTGTAGATTGATTACTATTTCTTAAATTTGTGTGATTAGTGATTTGCAATAAAATTTTTTCCATAGAATCTAAAAGACTACCTCTATCTACAAATTCATCAAAAGATCCTGATTTAATTAAACTTTCAAGAATTCTTTTATTTATCCAACTCGAATCCATCCTTTCACAAAAGTTTTCAATAGATTCAAATGAACCATTATTTATTCTCTCTTTGACGATTTTATTTATTGAATTCTCCCCAATATTTTTCAATGCACTTAATCCGAATCGAATAGAAAATTTATTATTTTTTTCTTCAATTATGAACTCAGAAAAAGAGCTATTTATGTTAGGAGGTAATATTTCGATCTCAGTTTTTCTAATTTCCTTTAAACTATCAGCAATTTTTTCCGGGTTAGATTTAATTGAATTTAATAAGGAAGTAAAATATTCAACTTTATAATTTGCTTTAAAAAAAGCCGTCCAATATGCAATCATCGCATATGAAACGCTATGCGCTTTGTTGAATGCATATCCTGCGAAAGGTTCTATTAATTCAAAAATATTTTCTGCTATATTTTTGTCAAAATTTTTATTTGCAGCTCCTTTTATGAATCGATCTTTTTCTGCTTTCATTACTTTAGGTATTTTCTTACCCATTGCCTTTCTTAATATATCTGCTTCGCCCAAAGTATACCCACCAAATGCCTGAGCAATTCTTAATACCTGATCTTGAAAAACAATTATGCCATATGTTTCTGATAAGATTTCTTTAAGAATTTCATGAGGATATTCAATTTCCCTTTTACCGTATTTAGATTCAATGAACTTTGTAATGTGTTCCATTGGTCCTGGCCTATAAAGTGCTATCATAGCAGCTATATCAGAAATATTTGAAGGTTTTAATTCTTTAACATATCTTTTCATGCCGGTTGATTCCAATTGAAAAACTCCAAATGTATCTGCTTCACCTAATAATTGAAAAGTTTTATTATCATCAAGTGGTATTTTATAAATATCAAATTCTATCTTTTGTTTGTTTTTTATAAGTTCTTCAGTTTTAGACAAAATAGTCAAATTAGTTAATCCCAAAAAGTCCATTTTTAATAGTCCTACGTCAGCTATAGGTCCCATTGCATATTGAGTAGTAGGAGGAGCATTTAAATCATTTGATGTAGAATTTTGTAGAGGGACATTTTCCGTTAATTTATTTTGAGAAATCACAACTCCTGCTGCGTGAGTCGATGCATGCCTGACCGTTCCTTCCAATTTTGTGGCGAATCTTATTACTCTTTTTGCATCATTATCAGAATTTACCAAATTATTTAATTCTTCTATTTGTAAAGCATCTTCTATTTTTGTCCCTACTCTAGTTGGAATCAATCCTGCCAATTTATCCCCCAGCGATAAAGGAAGATCCAAAGCTCTCGTTACATCTCTTACGGAAGCTTTTGCCCCCATAGTTCCAAATGTTATTATTTGTGCTATATGATCTTTGCCATATCTCTCGACACAATATTTCATCACTTCATTTCTTTTATCGTCTTGGAAATCCATATCTATGTCAGGCATTTCTCTTCTCTCCAAATTTAAGAATCTTTCAAATACCAGTGAATGCTCTAGAGGATTTATTTGGGTAACTTCAAGACAATAAAGAACAAGGCTAGCTGCTGCAGATCCTCTAACTGCCGATAAGATTTTTTTTGTATTTACAAATTTAAAAATATCCCAACAAACAAGAAAATAATCTGGAAAATTTGTTTTTTCAATTACATTTAATTCATATTCTAATCTTTCTTTTATATTCCTATCTGGATTTTGGAATTTGTTATTCATTCCTTCAAAAGCAAGCATTCTTAAATATTTCATTGAAGACATACTATCGGGGCAATCAAACTTAGGTAGCAGGCTTTTTGAAAGATCAATTTTTATGTTACACATTTCTGCTATTTCGGATGTTGTAATTAAACCACTTGGAAGTTCTTTCCATTCTTCCCAGATCTCTTCAGTTGATTTAATATGGTATGTATTTGCATCAAATTTAAATCTTTTTGGATCATTTATATTCGAATTTGTTTGGAGACATGTAAGAATTTCGTGGTAACTAGAATCTGTTTGATCAACATAATGATTATCATTTGTTATAACAAATTTCAAATTACTATTATTATGAATTTCAAGTAATTTTTTTATAATCTTTTCCTGGTTTGGAACTCCATCATGTTTCATTATTTCTAAAAAATATCTATCTTTGAAAATTTCATTGTACCAGCCAAGAGTATCTGAAATTTTTTTCTTATCTTCATCTATAATGGCTTTTGACAATTCAGAAGATGGGCAACCAGATAAAACGATTAAGCCTTCGTTGTATTGTTCGAGAACCTTTCTATCTATTCTAGGCTTGTAATAAAACCCGTTAATATTTGAATGAGTAACTAATTTCATTAAATTTTTATATCCGGTTTCATTTTGTGATAAAAGGGTTATATGATAAGGAGTTTTTTCATTTGGATTTTTAGATAAACTGTCTACTGGAGCAACATATGCTTCAAGACCAATTATAGGTTTTATAGCATATTTATTACTTGTCTTGTAAAAATCTATTGCTCCATACATATTTCCATGATCAGTTATAGCAATGGCTTCCTGGTTATTTTCTTTAACTTTTTTGACCATCTTATCTAGATTACTCATTCCATCAAGCAAGCTATATTCTGAATGGTTATGTAAATGCACAAATGAATTCAATGAAAACTCTTTCCTTAAAAACAAAAAACGATTTTTTTTGGGTTATATAGAGAATAGATTGCTATCAAAAAATATTCATTATTTTTTTTGCTTTTTTTTATCTATTTATTAACTTTTTTTAACGTAAGAACTAGTGGTACAGCCAAAATCATCATTAAAGAAAGTACGAAAAATGCATATTCATAATGACCAGTAAAATCTTTTGTCAAGCCAATTAACAAAGGTGCAAATGTTCCAAATATTGCACCTACAGAATTTAAGATTCCAACTACGGAAGCAAAATTTTTACGACCAAAATAATCAGCTGCTAAAGTTAACCTTAGTGGGACTGAAGAACCAAAACCTAAACCAAAGAAAACTATAAATAAAACGATACCCAAAGATTGAGGAAGAAAAGGATAATTATTTTGGGTACCTATTATACTGATACCAATTATTCCTAAAGATAACAAAGTAAAAGAAATTGATAAAAGGATTTTTCTATCGAACCTATCGGTTATAAATCCTATAGTTACCCTTCCAGCAATATCACCCCACCACGAAAAACCTATAATTAATGCTGCAAAGGAGGTAGTAAACCCAAATTCTTTAAAAGCAGTAAAATGGAATAAATTGCTAGTAAATACTGCTTGGCTAAGACCTGTTGCAAAAGCTAATTGCCAAAAATTTCTATTCCTTAAAACTTCCTTCACCTCCATACCTAATTCTCTTTGGTCTTTGCCAAGGGTAGATATTTCTTTAGAGGTAGGTTTTTCCCCATCAGGATATTGACCGTAATCTTCAGGATTCCATCTCAATACTAATGAAGTAGGGAATCCAATAATCCAAAATCCTACTCCTATCCATAAAAGCATATCTCTCCATCCAAAAGTATCTATTCCTAATACTATTAATGGGATTGTGATACCTCCTAAACCCGCTCCTGCCATTAAAATAGAGAGTGCTTTTCCTCTGTTTTTTTGAAACCAATTACCAACTACTGCTACAAAAATGATAAAAGTACCAAATGACATCCCAAAAGTTAATACTATTATTGAACCATAAAATTCCCAAAGACTATTCATTCTACTCATCCATATGAATGAACCTCCTGTTAGGAATATACCAAAAGCCATAACTTTTTTTGGGCCAAACTTTTTTATTACGGTTCCTACAAAAGGCGATATTAATCCACTTTCAGATCTTTGTACTGAAAGTGCAGCTCCTGTAGCTGCACTACTCCATCCAAACGTTGAAAGTATTGCATCAAAAAAAGGTGGGAACCCTCTCCAAAAAACTGCAGATGAATACCATTGAACAATTCCTGATGATAAAACAATCCACCATCCGTAGAAAATTTTGGTTTCTTTTTTTTTATAGGGCAATTATTCCATAACCCCCATCGACGGGAATGATACTACCTGTAATTCCTGTGGATAAATCACTAACCAAAAACAAAGCTGTATTTGCTACTTCTTCGTGAGTTATAGGTCTTTTAATAGGAGATCTTTGTTCATAAGCTTTTCTCATTTCTGTAAATCCAGGGATACTTCTTGCAGATAAAGAAGGCAAAGGTCCTGCTGAAATAGAATTAAATCGAATTTTTCTTGGACCATATTCTGCAGACAATTGTCTATTTATATTTTCTAGGGCAGCTTTAGCTATGCCCATTACATTGTATCCAGGATAAACTCTATTTGATGCATCGAACGTCATTGATATAACTGATCCTCCGGTCTGGGAGAAATATTTTGAAGCTTGTCTAGCTATAGTTATCAAGGTGTAAGAACTAGTTTCTAATGCTAATGAAAAACCTTCTTTAGAAAGATTAGAAAAATCTCCTCCTAAATCTTCTCTATTAGCAAAGGCTATTGAATGAATTATAAAATCTATTTCTCCATGTTTTGATTTAAATTTTTCCATAACATTATGTACATCTGATTCATTATTTGCATCACATTTCAACAATAAATTATCTCGATCTTTTAGCAACGAATTTATATTTTTTAAAAGCCTGTCATCTAAATAAGTGAAAGCTAATTCTGCTCCTGCTTCCATTAATTTTTCTGAAATAGCCCATGCAATAGATCTTTGATTGGCTACACCAAAAATGATTCCCTTTTTATTACTTAAATCGATGTTTATACTCATAACTTCTCCTTTTATCTATAATTTTCTGCATTTTCTACAGGTTCATAAGAAATTTTATTATATGAATTTTTTATATCCCAAAATCTCCATTTATTATTTGAAACACCATAAAATATTTCAAATTCCAAATCATGAATTATACTTTTTTCAACCAACTGTGCTATATCTTTATGAGACAGCCAGGTTGCATAGTGTCTTATAGAACTTTTTGGTGAATCTATTTTTTGGACAGTTCCTATTCTTAAATTAATTGATTGAATTTTATAGGTTTCATAATAATATCTTCCAATAGCTTCTCCAAATGCTTTAGATACTCCGTAAAAAGAATCTGGTCTTACAGGAACATTTTCATCTATTTTCTTTATTTTTTTTGGATCTAAATTTATGTATTCACCTCTCACGATTTCCTTGTATGGACTATCATTTTCAAAAAGTCCCACTGCGTGATTAGAACTTGCAAATATAACTTTTTTTACATTATTGTTTTTTGCAGCTTCATAAACATTTTTGGTAGATTCTATATTATTATTAAATACTAGTTCCCAGTCTGAATCCATTTGCACAGCAGCTCCTAAATGTATGATGATACTCGCGTCTTTAGAAGATTCTAAAACATCTTCATATTTATTCATATTTCCTATGAATATATTGTGTTCTTTGTTCTTTGGTTTATTAATATCCAAATTATGAACGTCATAATTTGCCATTAAATGATTATTTAAAATGGTTCCTATTAATCCTGATCCACCTGTAATTAATATTTTTTTCATGTATATTCCTTAACTAATGATTAAGTAATAGAAATTATTGTATTCGATTTTTATATTTTTTTATGAATAATACTTCAGATGTAATTATAATTGGTTTGGGAGCAATGGGTAGTGCTACATCAATGTTCCTTTCACATAATGGGGTCAAAGTTATTGGTTTTGATAGTTATTCACCACCACATGAATTTGGTTCATCATTAGGCCATACGAGAGTAATTAGGGAAGCGTATCACGAAGGAACCACATATGTTCCAATTGTACAAAGAGCATATGAAATTTGGTTTGAAATGAATGAAAATTCTAAGGTTCCTATTATAGAAACTTATGGAGGTTTACTTATTGGTCGTAAAACTGGTGATATTGAAAATGCCCTTAAGTCAGCTAATAAATACGATATTCCCATAAAAAAAATGACATCTGATGAAATATCTCAAAAATTTTCCGTTCTAAATCCACCAAAAGAATACATTGGTTTGTTAGAAAGTCGTGGTGGAGCAGTATTTGTTGAGAATTCCATAAATCATATGTTAAATACTGCATTAAATAACGGTTCTATTCACAAATATAATGAAAGGGTAGTTCGATGGAGTAAAAAATCTAACTATTATTTAGTTGAGACTAATTTAGGTAATTATAAAGCTGAAAAATTAGTTTTTTCTTCGGGAGCTTGGATAACGAAACTTATTCCAACTTTAAAATTGCCTATAAAAATTGAAAGACAAGTTCTATTTTGGTTTTCTCCAAGGAAAAATCCCGATAAATTCAAATCTATAAATATGCCAAATAGCGGTTGGGATTTAGACAATGGATTGAGTTTTTATACAATGCCTAATCTTGAAAACCGTGGTTTCAAAGTAGCAATGCATCATAATGGTGAATTTGTAGATCCAGATACTTTAATAAGAGAATCCAATGATTCAGATCTAAAAATGGTAAGAGATTTTTTGGAAGAATACATACCTGATGGAAACGGTGAACTAATCGATTCCAAAGTTTGTATGTATACTGATACTCCAGATCAAGATTTTTTAATTGATTCCCATCCAGATGATGAAAATATAATTATCTGTTCTCCTTGTTCCGGCCATGGCTTTAAATTCACCCCAGCAATAGGTGAAATTTGTTCTTCTTTGATAATTAATAATTCTACAAACTTTGATCTTGATAAATTTTCTCTTGAAAGATTGATTTAATTTTTTAGAAAGTTCATATAGATGTATAGTAAAAAAAGAATTGGAATCATGGGGGCGGGAGGAATCGGAGGTGTTGTAGGTGGATTATTATCTAGAGCAGGACACGATGTTACTCTTATTGATACTTGGCCTGAACACATTTCTCAAATAAAAAATTCTGGTTTATTGGTTTCTACCTCTGAATCTCTTTATAAATGTAAACCAGAAGCTATCAATTTAAACGAATTACAACAAATCAAGGAAAAATTTGATTTGGTTATTATTTCTGTTAAATCTTATGATACTGACTGGGCAACTATAGCAATAAAAAAATATGTAAAAGAAGAAGGATTCTATATAGATTTTCAAAATGGTATAAATGATCCTACGGTAGCCAAAATTGTTGGAGAAGATAAAACTTTAGGATGTATAATAACCATTTCTGCAGCAATTTACGAACCAGGAATTGTTATGCGAACTGATAATAGAAAAGATGTTTGTTTTAAAGTTGGAGAATTTAACAATTCCAAATCTGAAAGATTAATTGAATTTGTTCAAATAATGCAATCAGTTGGGAAGACAGATTATACATTAGATTTACTCGGAGAAAGATGGTCCAAACTAATGATTAATTGCATGGCTAATCCTTTGGCAGGTCTTACGGGATGGGGGACTTCTAAAGTTAGAACTGAAACAATAACTCAAAATATTGCTATTCAGATAGCTGCAGAGGTGGTAAAAGTTGCTAAATCTTCTGGATTTAAAATGGGTAAAATAATGGGCATGGAACCACAAGATTTTATAGATGGAGCTAATGGAAAAAAATTAGAAGAAATCAAGTCTCAATTTTTGGAAGCTGCTAATCTTGCTGGATCTTTAAGTAGACCCTCTTTTGGTCAAGATGTATTAAAAAAACGCAGAACAGAAATTGATTATTTAACGGGATATGTTTCAAAAATTGGTAAGAGTAATAGAGTTCCAACCCCATTCTGTAACAAAATCACTGAAATAGTGAATAATTTGGGAGTTGGATTTGATCCTTCTCCAGATCACTTGAAGGATCTAGAAAGAATGTTGACTTAAATGTCTAATAAATTTGCTTTAATTGGATGTGGAGGGATGGGTTTCAGACATTTATTAGGATATATTGAATATCTAAAATATGATAATGAATTAGACTTGGTTGCATTAGTTGATAATAATGATGCTTCAGCCTTATATTTATCTGACCATCTATTTAAGAACACTAAAAAAAAAGTTGATAGATTTAATAGTTTGAACGATCTTTTTAATTCTAATGTTTCTCTTGATTCTGTTGATATAGCCACTACGAATGAAACACATCATTCTATAGGTATTTTATCAATGAAAAAAAACTTAGATGTTATGTGTGAAAAACCAATTTCATTGTCTCTTTCATATGCTAATGAATTGTTAGAAATTCAAAAACAAACTAAAAAACACTTTGCTCTTTTTGAAAATTTTAGAAGAGATCCAATAAACAGATTTACAAAATTTGTGATCGACTCTGAAGAGTTTGGAGACCCAATTGTTGTAACTGATTATGAATCTTCTTTTTCACAAGGAAAAGTTATGCATGGAACAGGATGGAGGACTAAAAAAGAAAAAGGTGGAGGAGTAGTTTTGGACGCAGGTATTCACAATGCAGATCTATTATTATATTTTTTAGGTCCCGTTCAATCTGTAAGTGGGATTTCAAAAATATTAATTCCCAAACGTGATCTATTAACTATGCAACAAACTAATCATAATTTACAAGAATTTTATAGTCATAGAATTGAAGATTACGATTCTACAAAAAAAATAACTCAAAATGCGGTAGATACTATAATTTCAACCTTGAAATTTAAATCTGGAGCTATCGGATCTGTTTTGATTTCTGATGCAATTCCGAATTTATTTATAAATGAATCATGGATCCATGGGACAAAAATGAGTCTTAAAAGATCGATTTCAAGATCAGGCAATCCGATTTTACTTAAAGAAGGAAACAAAAATATTTCGAATAACGCTTTATTGAAAAAATTCCCTTCTTTTAAACTTGATGATGATACAAAAACAATTTTCGGTGAATTTATTGATGGAGGGTTTAATTATGACTTTCCTGAATATGACAGGAAAATTATTGCGATAGAATATTTAGATTTCATCAAATCTAAATTATATTCTAAAGACCCAGAAGTTGGAATTGTTGAAGGAATTAAATCTCTATCTTTAGCTTATGCTTTTATAGAAGCTGGATACACAAAAAAGGAAATAAATTTAGATGAATTTTCTAAATCAGTGAGTTTGAAATATCTTGGTATTTAATTATCAAAATTAATAATTGACCTTCCAGATATCCTTCCATTTTGAAGATCATCACAAGCTTCATTTATCTCTTCAAGCTTATACTCTTTAGTAATTAATTCATCTAAAGGAAATTTCCCATCTTCATAAAGTCTCAGATACATTTGGAAATCTTTATCTGGGTAAGTGGCACCTAGTGATCCTCTGAATTGTCTTTGATGACGCATAAAATGCCCTGGATCAAGTGTCATTTCTTTGCCTGGCATTCCTACTAAAACTGCCATACCACCGATATTTTCAGCGCCAGATCCTCCTCCTCTTACACTAGGTAATATCTGTTCATTAGTAATTCTTAATCCAATTGTGTCAAATGAGTAATCTGAACCTCCAGAAGTTAATTCGTGTATTGCTTCTACAGGATCTTGATTTGTTGAATTTATTACATGTGTGGCCCCAAATTTTTTTGCAAATTGTAGTTTTTCATCAGAAATATCTACTGCAATTATTGGATAAGCTTCCAAAATTTTAGCCATTATCAGAGCAGATAACCCAACTCCTCCAACTCCGAAAATCGCTACAGAATTTTCTGGACGTACTTTTGCTGTATGTAAAACTGCACCAGCTCCAGTTAAAACCGCACAGCCAACAATGGATGATTTATACTTATCTGATGTTTTTGGTATTTTAACTACATATCCTGATCTAACAAGTACATCTTCTCCCCAAGTGTATGTAACTCCACTCAGTGGTGCTTCGTTAAAAGTGACTCCTGTTGCAGGATACGATTGCCTTCCTTTAACTGGCTCTCTGTCAACCCAAGTCACTATAGCAAGATCTCCTTCTTGTACATTATTTACATCGGATCCTGTAGCAATTACTGTACCCGTACCTTCATGTCCTAATAGAGCTGGCGTTGGAGCTTCAGGATTATGCATTTGGTGTAATTGACTATGACATATTCCGCTGGAGTGAAGTTTAAGTAATACCTGATCAGGTCTTGGGTCGGGTATTTGGACATCTCCAAGGGTTAGCTTTTTTCCATGCTCTGTATGAATTGCAGCTTTACTATTCATAAATTGTCTTTATTACTTAAGATGTTATTAATTTATAATGATTACAAATAATATTCTATTTTGAAACCCTGTTAACTTGATAAAATAAATTTATGAAGAAGAAATTGATTTATATTTTATTATTACTTATTGTTATAAGTTGTAATGATGCAACAGATATAGAAGTTAAAGAGATAACCACTCCTATAACTATAAACCCATTAGTTAATTTTGATGCTTTTGTTGGTGAATTACCGGAGGATGAACGGAATTGCCTTTTATCTAAATTTTCTAATAAAGAAGAGATGATAAATTTTGTATCTGAAAATTCTTTACCAGCTGAAAAGCTTTCTGATTGTATTGATGAAAATACCAATTCCAGAATTTTGCATGGTTTATTTTTATCCCAAAACATACAACTTAATGAAATGGAATTAAATTGTATTAAACAAAATAATTTAGTTGAAAAATTTGATTACTTGGGAGAAACTTTTGGTGCACCTATGTTTACATATACATTGGGTTCACTCTTTTGTTTAGAACCTTCCACTAGAGATCAATATGAATCTAAAAAAATACATTTATTTGAAGGTTTTATAGAAAGTAAACCTTTATTAAGTATATTGCCAAACAACATCAATACATTGGAATGTATCAGTAACACGAGCAGCTTCGATTTAACTAAAGATTCATTAGAATATATATATGCAAGTGGAGGATTCTTTCCTATTCAAATCCTTTCACAATTACCAACATTAATTGATTGTATAGAAATCCCAGAAGAATTATCTTCAACTGGTCTTAATAAAACTTCTTCTCAATGCTTGTCGGATAAATTGTCTATAATCTTTGCTGATCCTACCAATCCAGAAATAGATATTTTTCAAATTCCAGCGATTATTTTGGATATAGAAAATTGTGATGTTGATGCAATAAGCTTGCTTCGATATTTTGAAATTAACATACCAGAAATTGTTGAGGAAGAAGAAGCAGAGGAAGAGAAAGAAGAGCAAGCAGAAGAAGAGAAGAAAGAAATAGAAGTTCCAAAAGAAATTGAGGAACAAGTTTTATCTGATGATAGATTTCTTTGCTTAACTGAAAAATTAGAATTGAAAGATATTCTGGAGTTTCTTTATTCGGGAATTTTATCTGAAAAAATTATAAAATCTGCTAATGATTGCGATATAGCAAAGGAAGAAATAGAAAATATAGATCTTTCAGAAATCTTAGGTAACTAATAGGGTAATATCTTTATGAAAATATCTATCAATAAAAACTCAGAATTAATTATTGCAGCAGATATAGGTGGGACGAATATCAGAGTTTGTTTAGTAAATTCTCAAGGGAAAATATTAGAAAGAAAAAAAATTAGTTGTAATCCATCTTTAGGTATAGAAAAAGTAGGAAAAAATATTTCTGAAATGGTTTACTCAATCATTGGACATCAAGAAGTAAAAGGGATGGGTTATTCTTCAGCTGGGCCAATAAATCAAATTTCTGGAGAATATATTAATCCTCCTAACCTTACTGGATGGCATAAAAAATCTTTAGTGCCAATTTTAAAAAAGCATTTAGGTATAGATCCTAAGGTAGGGCATGACGCAACTTTAGCTGCTTTGGCTGAAACAAAATTTGGAAATTATAAAGGTTCAAAAAACCTCATCTATCTGACTGTTTCGACTGGTGTAGGAGCTGGAATAATTTCAAATGGTAATATGATTCAAGGTCAAAATTGGTTTGCAGGAGAAGTGGGCCATATTATCATAAACCCAAATGGTTATAAGTGCTCAATCGGATGTTATGGATGTTTGGAAGGGAATATTTCTGGGACAGCAATTGCTTCTATAGCTAGAGAAAAAATTGCTAAAGGCGAAAAGAGTAATCTTCTTATTAAACATAAAGAAAGTGAAATAAATTCAAAACTTATATTAGATTATGCACATAAAGGCGATAAATTTTCAGGAAATATAATAAATCATGTTATAGATAACTTAGGAAAAGGATTAGCATCTATATTAGCAATTCTTAATCCTGAGGTTATAGTTTTAGGAGGATCAGTTGCTGAGGGATTAAGCCAATTTTATTGGAAAGATATGCTAGACAGAACATCACATTATGCGATCCCGTTTTATAAAAAAAATCCTCCAATTAAAATGACAGCACTAGGAGATGATGCATCTATTTTGGGTGCTTCAATAATAGTTTAATATTATTAACGTAAGTTTGCCGTTTTCAGTTCAAATCAGCTAAATAATAGGTATTTTTTATCATCTGAC
>CEVM01127079.1_pt1 | contig 18018 bp, 10 predicted proteins | sample 531481 | NCBI WGS metagenome assembly CEVM01 (sample SAMEA2623649, study PRJEB7988) | marine metagenome | biome: marine biome (ENVO:00000447); feature: mesopelagic zone (ENVO:00000213) & marine oxygen minimum zone (ENVO:01000065); material: "saline water (ENVO:00002010), including plankton...
AGCTTTGTAAGTACCGCCTTATCGCTGGCACCCAATGCACCGGCATTATATACCGAAAACGGAGAGTTAAACTGGGAAGATTCGAGTTGGACCAATCCTTTTGCGACCCTGTACCGGGAGAGTGAAGCCCGTGTGCAGCAGCTTATCAGCAATCTGAGTCTGAGTTATGCCATCACCCCACAACTGGAAGCACGTTTAAATACCGGCTATACGCTGTTAAAAAGCGAAGAAGAGGTGAAGCAGCCTTTACAATTTTATAATCCGGCCCTCTGGTCTTTTGTTAATTCCAGGTCTGTTGATTTAAATGCTCAACGCCAGTCCTGGATTGCCGAACCGCAACTGAATTACCGCAATACCTGGGGGAAATTTAATTTGGATGCTTTGATTGGGGGTACCTTTCAGCATCGGCAAGGTTCAACCTTTAGCATAACTGGTATTGGGTATTCTAACGATCAGCTACTGGGGAATCTTGCTACAGCTCAACAAGTAGTGGTGACTGATAATACTTCGCAGGAATATGCCTATGCAGCAGCTTTTGGGCGTATCGGTTTTAATTATGCCCGTAAATACTATCTCAATCTTACCGGAAGGCGTGACGGCAGCAGCCGATTTGGTCCGTCACGGCGTTTTGCCAGTTTTGGGGCCGTAGGCGGGGCGTGGATTTTAAGTGAAGAAAACTGGATGCAAGGTTTAAAGCCCTTTTTATCCTTTACCAAATTACGCGGGAGCTATGGGTCTACCGGAAGCGATCAGATCGGGGATTACGGGTATCTGGATACCTACTCAGCCACCCCGGGCGGGGGAGGTTTGTATCCCACCCAATTGACCAATCCTATTTATTCGTGGGAGCGCAACCGCAAACTGGAATTGGCCTTAGAACTGGGCTTATGGAATGACAAGCTGCGTCTGAATACGAGTTGGTACCGCAACCGCTCTTCCAATCAACTGGTGGGCTATAACCTGCCTGCTATCACGGGTTTTACCAGTGTACAGGCCAATTTGGATGCCACGGTAGAAAATACGGGTTGGGAGTTTGAAGCCGCTACCCATTTAAACTCAGGGCGTTTTAACTGGCAGGCTTCGCTGAATGTGAGCATCCCTGAAAACCGACTGGTATCTTTTCCGGGAATAGAAGAAAGTTCGTATGCCAACACCTACAAAGTAGGGGAGTCCCTTAACATTCAGTTACTGTATGACTATACCGGGGTAGACCCCGAGACGGGGTTATATACGGTTGTAGATGTTAATGAAGATGGGGTGTACAACTTTGATGATAGAGTTGTGGTACGCGATCTTACCCGCAGGCTTTTTGGCGGGTTTCGTAACCAGTTTACCTACGGCCGGCTGAGCCTTGATTTTTTATGGGAGTTTGTCGTACAGGACGGGCAGCAATACTACTCCGCAGCTGCCCCCGGAAGATTTGGTTCTATACTACAGGAAGATTACGAACGGCGCTGGCAAAGTCCCGGAGCTATTACCAATATTCAAAAGGCTTCTCAGGGTCTTGATGCCCTGCGCTCTTATTTCAGATTTCTGACCAGTGATGGTATTTATACCGATACCTCTTTTTTACGACTACGTACTCTGGGGCTTAGCTACGAGCTTCCTACTGAAAAACTGGGGATAAACTCGTGCATCTTATTCTTGCAAGGGCAAAACCTGTTAACCCTGACTTCATACCGCGGATTAGACCCTCAGTCACCCGGAACCACCTTACCCGCTTTACGCACGCTGACTGCGGGGCTTAAACTTAATTTTTAACGATATGAAACATTTTAGAAATAACCATCTACACCTGCTATGCCTAGCGGTGCTCTTCCTGACATGCGCCTGTGAATCTTTTGTAGAGGTAGACGTACCCAATGACCGTATCACCAGTGTTACGGTGTTTAGCGATGATGCCACCGCACGTGAGGCTATGGACGGAGTGTATATTCAGTTGTTTAATACGGCCTTTGCAGCAGGGGGAAACCAGAGTGTTAGTTTTCTGGGTGGGCTGTCTGCTGATACCTATACGGTAACCAATGCAGTACCTGAGATGGAAGCCTTTGCCGCGCATCAACCGGAAGCAACCAACAGCCTGAATCTGGCCCTATGGTCTGGTGCCTACAACACGATTTATATGTGTAATGCGATTCTGGAAGGGGTTGCGGGTAACAAAAGCTTAAGTCCGGATACCCGAGAAGCTTTGGAAGGCGAATCCCGATTTATACGGGCGTTTAGCTATTTCTACCTCACCAATTTATACGGGGATGTGCCTTTGATTACCCAAACCGATTATACGATTAATGCCTTAAAAGCCCGAAGTCCGCAGACTGAGGTCTACGATTTGATTTTGGAAGATTTGAACCGGGCAGCTGAACTATTGGATACCGGTTACCCCGATAATGAGCGTACCCGGGCGAATCGATTTACGGCTTTGGGTTTGCTGGCGCGGGTGCATCTGTATCTGGGGGACTGGGAGCAGGCGGAAACCATCAGTAGTGAAGTGCTGACAGCAACTGATCTTTATGAGTTGCCGGATGATTTAAATACCGTGTTTTTAGCCAACAGTCCGGAGGCCCTGTGGCAGATATCACCCGAGGGCTGGGGAGGCACGTTTACGCATACCCGGGATGGCAATCTGCTGATCCGAATCACCCCAACCGGGAGCCCGGTCAGCCTGAATGAAACCTTTATGCAGGATTGGGAGGCCGATGATCTGCGCCGGGATAACTGGATAGGCAGTTTTAGCAGTGCTGCTGAAACGTATTATTATCCCTATAAATACAAAATTCAATATAACGCTACAGGTTCCAACTATTCCGAATATTCTATGATTATGCGGCTGGCCGAGCAGTATTTGATACGGGCAGAAGCCCGTACCCGCCAAGGCGAACTGGAAACGGCAGTAGCTGATCTTAATGCCATACGGGAGCGTGCGGGTCTGGAAGCACTGGTTTATTCCCCGGCACTTACTCAGGAACAGCTGATAGGCGAGGTGATGCAGCAGCGCTATTACGAACTTTTTAGCGAATGGGGGCATCGCTGGTTGGATTTAAAGCGTACCGGCCAGGCCCTGGAAGTACTGGATGGAATACAGGAAACCGATTTGTTGTACCCCATCCCTGAAGACGAATTATTAAAGAACCCTAATCTCACTCAAAATGCAGGCTATTAAACGTTTAAAACCATTGAATTTCTTTAGCCTGGTATGGATCTGTTTCCTGGTGTACAGTCCATTTACATATGGGCAAATGAAAGCAGTGACTATAGAAACCGGTATCAGAAACGGAACCCTGGATAACGGGATGCGGTATTTGATCCATTCTAATGAAGCATGGGAGGGGCAAACAGTATCCATGAATTTATATGTGAATACGGGTTACGAGCTGGAAGCCGAAGGGCAAACCAATTTGTCACATTATATGGAGCATTTGCCTTTTTCATTATTTCGCGAGGAGGCCACAGCCAGAAGAGGAGCTGTATTGGAGGGCATTCGAAATGGAACGTTACCCCTACAAGCACACACCGGTGCCAGATATACGATATATAATTACATTTTTAAAAAAGTAGGTTCTGAGATTTATAAAGCAGAGCTCGATTTTATAAGGCGAATGATTGGGGGAAGCTTAAATTTAGATACCTCGATACTTAAATCTGAACATGGTAGTTTTTATCAGGAATATATATACCGAGGAAGCTCTAAATACTATACTAATAATTGTATGTTGAGTACGCTTTCAAATGTTTACCCTTCACCTATACTACCGGAACATTATTATGACCACGTAAAAGGATTTGATCGAGAAATTGTATCCTCCTTTTATAAAGACTGGTATCATCCCCAGCGGGCTACCCTGGTGATGGTGGGGCCTATTACCGATCTGGATCAAGCTGCGAAAGATATGGAAAGCTATTTTGGAAAATTAAAAGCTACTCCGGCCAAAAAACTGGTATATCCCCAAATGGAGTATTTACAACGCCCCTACCAATTTATACAATTGGAACAGCTTGAAACTGATGAATTGGAGGTATCTGAAACCGAGATGTATTTATATTGGCGAAACCAGATTCCTCCAAAAGACGAACTTAAAGCCTTAGAGCAAAAATGGATGTACGAAATGCTATATGCGTTAATTGGAGATCATTTGCGTCGAATACCAACTACCTATGAAGGGCATTATTCGTTTGGTATTGATAAAGGAATGCGTTTACCGGGGCTGGGCCTGTACCTAAATACTTTTCCAGGGAGGGAACGGGAAACCGTAGAGGAAGTGGCTGCAGCGCTTAATCAACTTAAAAAACAGGGTATTGATGAGGCTGCTTATCAAAAATACCAGCAAAAGGAATTAAAGGCTATTAATCGAAAGGATACGAATACTTTGGGAGCGGTATTGAGTATTTATGATCAACGGATGCTGGCAGAGGAATCGTTGGAATTTGATCAGCTCGCGTTAAAAAAACACTGGTTAAATGAACTCTCACTTGATACTGTAAATTCGGAGCTAAAAGCCTTTTTGGAAGACGGACCTCAGGATATAGGAATTCTGGCTCCTAAAGGATCGTCTGTTTTGGATTTGAGTGAGGTCGAGTTCCGAAGCTGGCTGTATCAGGCAAATAGGGTAGGTGCGGAAGCAACTGAAGAACTGAAAATGAATTTAATACCTGATTCCCTAATCGCCCAAATGCCTCGTGTTGCATCTAAAATTATCGAAACTGACACTTTAGGAGGACGTGTGCTGCAATTGGCTAATGGAGCACGGGTTGTGTTCTACCCACAAGAGGGTGCCTCCCTAAAGTTACATGGCTTTCGCAATGTAGGTGCCAGTAACCTGAATAAAGAGAACTATATAAAAGCCCAGCTCGTACCGGAGTGGATACATATCTCGGGGGCGGGTGCCTATACCCATTTTGAAATGCAACACATGCTTACCGATCTGGGAATGATTTACGGTAGAGCCTTGTATGTAAAACAGGGAGAATCCGGTATAAAACTGCAAGCCCCGGCCCAAGGTCTAGAATCTTTGTTACAACTTGCCCATTTGTATTTGTCTGCACCCCGGGAAGATCCTGAAGCCATTAGGTATTGGAAAGAGGAAGAATCGCTTTTTTATAAAAACCCCTCTTACGGTAGAGAAGAACATGATTTAACCGTAAGGAGTAAAGAGGAGCTTCGTGTGCCGGATGCCGGAATTACGGCTATGGAACGTTATGAAGGGGTACAGCAATCTAATCTTGCAGAATTGAAGCTAATCCATCAAAAATTATTTCAACATCCTCAGGAGTTTTTGTTTTTATTGAGTGGAGAATTTAAGGAGACTGAAGTCGTACCGCTTTTAGAAGTCTATTTGGGCAATTTGCCGGTATCTGAAAATCAGATAAACCGCAAAGAGAATACGATACATACCTTACCCAAGGCGCCTCTAAAGAAAGCCTTTGCCATTCCCGGCATATTCTCTTCAGATCTTAAACTTAAAATACAGTATACCTATCCTATAGCCCGCGAAGACTGGAAGTCTCAGGTTGATTTAAAATTGATGCAGCAGGTTATAAAAAGCCGCTTGTGGGAACTCCGTGTCGTTAAAAAAAGAGGGCTTTATGTATCATCATCAATAGGATACATCGATCCGCTTGGGGAGACTGGTAACTTGGTAATCGGACTCCCTACTGTTGCCGAGATGGGGAATGTGTTAATTAAAGATGTAGCGGAATTAATAGCGGAATTTAAGAAACATACTATTACGGAAGAGGAACTTCAGGGAATTAAAGCGAATGTTTATTATCAGGATATTACAGGAAAGTCTGTCTTAGATCAAGGCTATCTGTATCATAAATGGAATCTGCTAACTCCGGATGAAAATGAGGTGCAAGCCTATCTGGAGAGTATTACTCCTAAAGAACTTCAACGTTTATTGAACGAGAAGTTAGTAGATAAACACCGTTATATTTTTATGGGCACTGGAAAAACCAAACCGTTGGATTAAATAAACAGCCCCGTAACAATAGTCGCGGGGCTGCATTTAATTTAAGTTAATACTTGGATTAGGGTGTACCCGGAACCAAATACGGATTTCCGGTACCATCTGGTTTTCTGGTAGTCAACGACATATCCGTATACACTTCATAAATTCGCTGTTGCGGATCATTTTCGAAGATCACGCTACATTCCTGATTCCCAGAATCACAGGGATCAACATTCAATTGTGTAGGTACACCATTCACGTTAATCCATCCGTTTGTTACAGTAGCGGTATTGGCAAAAGCCAGGCCTACTGCCAGCCCCAGTGTCATCACCGGGATCATTATTTTAGACTTTTTCATAATAAAAAGTATTAAAGATTATGCCTACTCGAATTCGAAGGTTTTCGGCTCCCCCTTATCATCACGCGCATGATTAAATGTTATTATTGCTATTGCTATTGCCATTAGTATTTTTATGGGGCGTATTTGTGAAACTGTGAACGTACACGCCTGTGATTGCCAAAGCAGTAAAGCCTATATTAAACAGCAGATGCTGTTGCCAGGTGAGGTTATTGATAATTCCCCCACAGGAGCAGGGCAGTTCCGGGCTAAAACTGATCATCCCGGCTATATAAACCGTAAATACGCTCATCAGTATTGCAGAACCCAATAACCCCAGCCGGCGTGTTTTGGATACCAGCAGCAAGGCTGCCAGGCTGTATTCTGCAAAGGGGATAATCCAAGTAAGTACTCCAGCAAATGGTTTTAAAAAGCTTACCTGACTCATCTGTATTGTAAACTGGTCAAACTCGAGGATTTTAGCCGTAGCGGCATACATCCAGAGCAGGCTAAGCGCCAGACTTATACCCAGATTGATACTTCTACTTTGAGACTTTAAGGTGTGCATATCAGAACTTTAGTGCAAGTTCTAAAAGAATGGGCTACCTACTTTAACGGGATTTGTCTCTAAGGGATTAATTGAGAATTTTTTAGATCCGTAAAAAATGACCTACTGGTGATCATGAAGAAATTAAGGTTTGACTTCATGTAGAAGCTTCAGCGACTTGATCCGGAGGGTTTTATTTTCGCATCTCGCGGGGGTTGCTACCAAAGCGCTTTTTAAACGAGCGGGAAAAATGAGCCAGTGTTTTAAAGCCCATCATCTCTGCAATAGCTTTAAAGGGAATGGAGGAAGACTCTACCAGGGTTTTAGCGTAAGTGAGACGTTCTTCCATTTGAAATTTAAATACCGTAATCCCGTAGAGTTCTTTAAACCCGTTTTTTAATTTGTATTCGTTGGTGCCAAAATCATGAGCCAGTTTTTGTAGAGAGCCCAGAGCGTCAGCCCTGTTTTTTTCAATATGAGCGTGAATCTGTTTAATGATACTGATGTCTTTTTCATCTTTTAAAACGGAGTCAGACAGGTCGAGAAATTGGCTGTAGTCATAGTGCTGTTGTTCAGATGATGACAATCCATTATCCCGGTGTTCCCTAATATTAATCGTGCGTACTCCTGAAAGTAAATAGTTTTGCTTCGATTCCATTGGGGTCAATGTATTCAGGAAAAAGGTGAGGGGTTGAGTAAGCTTCTTTTTGGCTATTAAATTTAAATGGAATTTTTGAGGAAACTTATTGGTTTTGGAAGTTGCCGATAACCAAATCTCCTGAGATTCCAAGTCCAGTAATTCTATAAATGGCTTCCCTATGAGTTGTGATTCATTTATGCTCATAAATTCGTTGTAAGATGAAGTAACCTGAACAATTTTAAACTCGGGATCCAGTATAAAACCGAGATCGGTAAGATGCTCAAAGATTTGCCTGCTGTGAACCAGATAACGGTTTTTATAGGATTCTGAAAGTTTATCGGCCAACATATTGATGGACACTGTTATGGCTTCAATCACATCATTGTTTGAGGATGTGGGAACGCGGTAGTTGAAATTCTCTCCGCCCATCTCGATAATCATTTTTTTAATGAGGGAGAGTCGCTTTTGATCGTCTGTATTAATAGTTTTTTCCATACCGGTTTTTATTAGTTTTCTACACTTCAACACATGGAATATATCAGATATAAGACCTTAAAAAAGACCTTGCTTGTTCTTCGTTAATGAAAATTGCGGTAGGGACCAAAGGCGTATTAGACTGTACAAAAAATTCTGCGCGGGCTTTATTGTGAATAGGCTGTACCAAAAAACTGATGGCTTTAGTAAGTAAAGTACCTTCATAAGCTAAAAAATTTCGGGCGATATTATCTGCATCGAGTAGTCTGCGAGCATCGCATAAAACCGGATATGCTCGGCCTTTTTGAAATTTAAGCCGATCGGATACAATACGCCTGGCCAATTCAATGCCTCGTATTTTGGTAGGCTTATACTGAAATACCAGGATGGAATCTTCTATTCGCATCCTGGCGTAATCGGTTTCTAAAAAATCGTGCATAGTCATAATCCACAACAAATTAAACTAAATAAAAGGGACAAACTTTTTAAGTACTTGTCTCTAAGGGATTTTGTAATCATTTAAAGGCATTTGGAGTCAACTACTTGCCTCTAAGGGATAAAAAGTTGTCTCTAAGGGATTAATAGACTTTTGTGTAGGGGAAGATTTGAAAAGCAAGAGAATATTTATCTAGCTTCCTTATCAAATTTAAAATCTATCCTCTTATGGCAAAAATAAAGCACAACAATTTTTTGGATTCGGTAGATGATGTGATGGTACGCGCCAAAGAAGAAGGCGTACTGCATTTGTATGCTACTGGCAGCAGCCTTAGCGGAAGGTTTCTGGAGATTGAAGGTAAGAAACATTATCATTTTGGCACCACCGGGTATTTAGGTCTTGAACAGGATCCCCGCCTTAAAGAAGCAGCCATTCAGGCTATACAGAATTGTGGGACTCAGTTTCCCCTTTCCAAATCCTACATCTCGCATCCGCTCTATGAAGAACTGGAGCAACATATGGCTGCTATCTACAAAACGCCGGTGATCATAACCAAAAACAGTACGCTGGGGCATCTGGCGGTATTACCCACGGCCGTAAGAGATGAGGATGCGGTTATTCTGGATCATCAGGTCCACTGGAGTGTACATCACGCTACAGAGGTTTTAAAAACGCGTGGAATTCCTGTGGAAATGATCAGGCACAATAACCTGAACATGCTTGAAGAAAAACTCAGGGAATTGGGGCAACGAGCAGAGAAGGTTTGGTACCTGGCAGATGGGGTGTATTCTATGTATGGAGATTTTGCTCCGATTGACGAACTGATGGGTCTGGTAAAGAAATATCCGCAATTGCATCTGTATTTTGACGATGTTCACGGGATGAGTTGGAAGGGTAAATGCGGCAGCGGTTATGTAATGAGTGTGTTAAAGGAGCTACCGAAACAGGTGCTACTTATTGGTACTCTGAGCAAAACCTTTGGAGCCAGTGGTGCAACGGTGGTCACCACAGATCAGAAATTGTATTCCCGGATTAAAAACTTTGGGGGACCGCTTACTTTTTCCGCCCAACTGGAACCCGCTTCGGTGGCTGCAGCAATAGCCTCAGCCCGAATTCATTTATCCCCGGAGATTTATGAAAAGCAGCAGGATTTACAAAACCGGATTAGCCATTTTAACAGGCTGTTATCCCAGACTGATTTACCCCTAATCGATCACAATGATTCGCCGGTACATTTTATAGGTACCGGCACGCCGGCAACCGGCTATGAGTTAGTCAAACTCATGATGCAGGACGGGTTTTATACCAACCTGGGAATATTTCCTGCAGTCCCGGTTAAGAATACCGGGGTACGCATCACCATTTCCACCCATAACGAATTGGAAGATATTACCGGTCTGGTGGATGCCTTGACCAAAAATTATAACCTGGCCCTGGAACACACGAATACCTCTTTGTCAAGGGTGCGTAGAGCTTTTAAACTGCCGGATGCTCATTCATCTGTTCATTTGGATACCTCAAAATATACGGGCAGGTTTCAGGTCAACCTGAAATCAACTATAACGAGCATCGATAAAAATCTATGGAATACCTATATGGGAGGGAAGAGCATTTACGATTGGGAGGGTCTTAAACTGTTGGAAGAATCCTTTAGCGGCAATGAAGATCAGGAAAACAACTGGGACTTTAGGTATTTAATCATTCAGCATAATGAGGAGCCTGTATTAATGACCTTTTTTACGTGTTCGCTTTGGAAGGATGATATTTTCTCTAAAAAGGAAGTCTCTGCCTATTTGGAAAAAGAGCGGAAAATGGATCCGTACTATCTTACCTCAAAGGTGCTGAGTCTGGGTTCGCTTATCACAGAAGGCGATCATCTGTATATTGATTTTAAAAATCAGGAATGGGAAGAAGCCTTAGATTTGTTTTTCCGGGTACTGGAAGATCTGGAACGGGAGTTTCAGGCTGAAATGATTGTGCTTCGAGATTTTAGAAAAGACAGTCGCCTGCACAACCTATTTAACATGCAGGGCTTTATACGTATGGATATGCCGGAATCTGCCCGCTATGCACGGTTTGACTGGGAGAGCGGTGCGGATTTTATCAGCAGTCTGAGTAAAAAGTCCCGCGCTCATTTCCGAAGGGATATCGCCTCTTTTCAGGAACATGTTGATGTAGAAATACGGCCTTCCTTAAATCGTGTAGAATTAAGACGCTGCTATAAATTATATAAGAAGGTTAAAAAGGCCAATCTGGGTCTCAATACCTTCACCTATCCCTTTCAACTCTTCCAGAACATGAACGACCATAGTGGCTATGAATTTATTGTACTGAGTAATGATGATGACGATAAGTACCGGTTGATCTTAGGCGTAATGTTTTGTTATAAATCGGGTACCACCTACGTACCCAATCTGGTTGGCTTGGATTATGAATTTACCAATGAGTATGGGGTCTACAGGCAATTGCTTTATCATACGATTTTAAGAGCAAAGGAATTGGGGATGAAACGCATTGACTTTGGAATGACTGCCGGTTTTGAGAAGCGAAAACTAGGAGCTGAAGTCATTGAAAATGTGAGTTATGTTCAAATCAGGGATAATTATAAGTTGGAATCGCTAGGCATCATGCAGGGAGCCACAGATAAATTAGGAACGAAGTAAAAAGTAATGTTGTCGCTCAGAATTTGGATATGGGTTGTGATTTTGGGATTTCCGCAACAGGAGATTTTGAACAGGGATGTTTCTCAAAACACGGACGTGCACGACAACTATTACCGAAACTATCTTAAGGGATTAAGTATTCCGGAACTAAGAGCTGCTTATGATGATGAAGCAGTGGAATTACGGCAGCAACAGCTGATCGCGGAAGCCTATCTCTATAAAGCCCGATTGGCCAAAGACAGTTTTGAAGTGGCACGGGCTTTTGATTTCGCTGCCCGCCTGTATGATACCGAAACCAATTTAAAATACACTGACAGTATCATTCTGTATTCTAAAAATTGTGGGGACTATAAGTATCCGGCATTGGGTTATATGCTTAGAGGCTATTATCATTACGAAAAAGGAGCATATGATCAATCTCTGGAGGCCTATTATACAGCATATGATCTGGCACGGTTTAATCAGAATACAAAACAGGAAATCGAAGTTAGTCAGGCTTTAGGAGCTTTTCAAAACCGCTGGGGTGATTATACTAAAGCCATTGAAATCTATGAGAATCATCTGGATTATCTGAAATCATTACCTGATTTTGAAACCGAAAATCTGGAAGATTATTTAATCACTCTTCACAATCTACAACTGGCTTACCAGCGGGCAGGGAAGTATGAGCGGGCCAGTCAACTTATTGAAACCGGGCTGGAAGAAACATTGAAAACTCCCGACCGATTGTTCTTTTATGATTTTCTGCATTCCAAGGGTGTCAACGAATACTATTTGGGTCATTTTGATATTGCCGAAAGCCATTTAAAGGAAGCCTTACCGGCAATCTCTGAGGACCTTTCCGTGGTCTCGGTATCCTATTATTATTTGGGACAAATCGCCAAAAGGAATGCTAAGTCATCCTTAGCCTATGATTATTTTAAAAAGATTGACTCTGTTTACGCGCTGAATCAAGAGGTATACCCGGAACTTAAAGGAGTCTATAATTATTTGATTCGTTATAACACGAACAGGCAGAACCGGGAGAAGGAACTTTACTTTACGCGCAGGGCATTAGCGGTTGATTCCGTCATCCATTCAAATCGACTTTTTGTAACAGACAGTTATCTCGAGCAGGTGGAAAAGCCCAAATTACTTGAGGAGCTGGATTCTGAAAAGCAAGCGCTTCAGTTGAGGTATCGAAAGCAGGTATTGGGATACAGTTTATTGGTGCTGGTGGCTTTATTTACCGGTTTGTTTATTAATTCTCGCTATAAGCGTAAAAGGGACTTTCAATTTACAACGTCTTCATCACGTAAAAAGATCGGTGAAGAAGCAACGGAGCCGGTTCTTGCCGAAGAGATCAAAACTGATTTGCTGCACAAGTTGCAAAAGTTTGAAGAGGGGGATGCCTTTTTAGATGCGGAGCTAAGCCTTTTCGGACTTGCAAAAGATCTGAATACCAACTCTGCATATCTCTCGCGGGTAATCAATGAGGTTAAAGGGGTCAATTTTTCCAATTACATCAATGAATTACGGGTACAGCACCTACTCAAAAAACTGGAAAATGATCCCCAGCTTCAGTTTTATAAGATACAGGCATTGGGAGAAGAGGTGGGTTTTAAACGAGCCTATTCCTTTTCCAAAGCTTTTGAAAAGAAGATGGGAGAGAAACCGTCCAGCTATCTTAGACAATTGCGATCTGTCAACTCATAGTTGTTTTTAGTTAGGTAGTATTAACTAAAGGATTTATTAAAATAAAAATCCCATTCCTTTTTTTAAATAATCTTGTGTTTTATATCTCTTTATTATTCTGTAAAATCTGATTACGAATATTTTAAGAATCCGGAGGATCAGAGATATAAAAAGTATCGTTCTTTATTTTGTAAAGAACTACGTAGTGATTTTTATTCCAATGTAAAATGCAGGGTAGGGGAGCTTCTTTAAGTTTATCTAAATTAATATGAACTCCAATTGATCTGAAACCGATTTGCTCAGCTGCTTCACTTAGCGATAAAAGGTTGCTTCCAGAACGAGTTGTTTCGCTAATTGTCCTTAAAAGCTGGATTGAAAAACTTTTCCCATAATGTTTAGCTATTATTTTAAGACAGGTTGGGCCGCAGTCTTTATAATCGGGTTGGATGTAAGTGGGAAAACGTTTCAAACCTTAATTATTACTATTAAATATAGGATTTAAAATCCTGATTATCAGTAAGAATTAATTACTAATCTATAAAGTTTTTTGATTTTAGAATTTGTGGTACAAATCGAACGCAATTTGAATACCACATTGAAATACTATTTTAAAATTTAATTGAGTTATTATAATATTGTTAAATCTCTTTGGGACCATTCGGTCTACTTTAATCTTAGACTTTTAGTGAACCTGATTAATAGTTAGAATTACCTTTTGAAATTTCACTTAATGTTCTTAAATCAATCTCACACAGAAATATTTAATTCACTATAAGGAATTAATATTTTAAAATTAAGTAGCAATAAATCTAGATCATTTATTATTCTAGCCATAAACTAATTATTGATAGGCCATATTCCTCTTTTAACTCTTTTTTGTTCAATCCAGGACCAAGCGAAAATTGAATGCTTTCAATTCTGTTGATATCAAAAATTTCAGGATTGTTATGTTCAAAATAGTAAGGCAGAAAGCTAGGATAAGGTCTGGGCAAGGTCACTGTTTTTACGGGTCGAAGATTAGATAGTTCAAGTACGTAGGTATCGGTTTTAGGCGTAAGGGTTACTATACCACCGTAGGCGGAGCCATCATCAAGCACTAAAGCAATCTGCAAGGGTGTGTCCCTATCTCTTAAAGCCCTACCCTTAAAAACAATGAATTTTTTTGCATCTAAATCTGATTTTCTGCCTTCAATGGCGTCTAGAATATAGTGTTTGAAAGTATAGTCATATATGGGTTCTGCGTTTAGATTTTCATTATCAGGAACAAAAAGGGGGCCAATATCCATAATGTATTCTGCTTCATTGGCGTGTTCTGTAGGCTTAAGATTAAAACCTCTGCGCCACTGGTGTACTAGTAGGTCTACATCCTCATTCGCATTAAAAAGATAAATAGGGTTTTCTTTAGGGACCACTCTGATTTCGTAATCGTCACGATCATAAAAATCCCATTCAAACGGCCTTCCTTCGCGGTTCGCAGGATAGGTCCTATAGGTTTCATCGGCTAGCTGGGCGATGAGATTGTAGTTGAGGTAACCTGCATTCATTTTGTTGGCGGGAATGGTGGCTACATAATCAAAAGTGCCTTGAATTCTTTCCATCTCGACCACCTCCCGATCAAAGCCGTTTGCAGCCACAAGTTGGAGGCTTTGAGGGGCTTTTGGAGCGATGAACTGCGCGCTTATGACTAATGGCTCCTCCGCAGAAGCCTCTTCCACGGGCTTATGCTTGAGCCAAGGCTTTTCCACATTTCCCTCGGGGGCGTAATAATCGTTTAGCTTTCCATTTTCAAAAGTATCATCAGCGGAATGATCTCCATAATTACCTGTAGTACTGAGCAGGTAGGTTCCTGGCATGATGCTAAAGCTGTTTTCATTGATTTTGGGCACAAAGTCGTTGCCTTTATTAATGGCTTTAAGAGAAAGGTTTTTAACCCCTTCCCACGTTAATTGCATGGTGCGTTCATTCCATTGCACTACGCCTACGGTTTTTTTGGGACTATTTGTCCCAAAGGGGTTAGCTACCCATACTGCATCTGGTTGCACTTCAATCCTCCACGTATTCTCATCTAGCTTATCCAGAAAATAAGCTCCTGTTCCGCTATAATTTACTAGGGGGGAATTACCAACCCCGGCAATTTTAACGAGTTTTTTAAGGTTTTTTGGAGTTTTGATAGTGCTATTGGTATAAATGAAAGTGTTTTCGCTATTATAAACGGCCAGGTCCTCTTCATAGCTAATGGTTACATTGCCGAAGTTATTGTTGTCGGGGTATGTGCCATAATCGGTGTACATGGGTGATTCATGAAATACCTTGCCTGCAATCATTAGGGACAGTGCCTTTGAAGGAGTAAAGTTAAGGTTCATATAATGTGTGTTGTACTCGGTATTGTAGGGAGCGAGGTAGGTAGGATCGTAGGCAAAATGGGTTCCTATCTGTATACCGGCTTCCCTAAAACTTCTTGCTATGGCTGGGTAGATGTAAGAGCGTCCCACATTTGCTGCATCAAATTCGTAGACTAATTTTGCTCCCATGTTAGCCTTAAATTCGTCATCGAAGGGAATATTATAGTCATTCACATTCGGGAGCAGGTTTCCTGGTATTTCTCTGCCATAACCTAAACCTGTAGGATACCACTGAAAGGTACCTCCCTGAATGCCACCGTCAAAGTAGGCTTGAGCAAAATGAACGCCGTGACTGGTGTTATAAAAGATGGGTTTTTCGGTGCCAGTTTTTCGCATAGCATCTACCATTTTCTTAACATAGGCCGTGACTTTGTCAGCTTCACCACTATGGTGAGGTTCATTACTAATTTCAAAGGCTATAATATTAGGCTCATTTTTATAGGCAACTCCGGTGTAAGGGTTTATGTGGTTTAAAAACTGTTGTAAATAGTTTTCTCCAGCCTTTATGGCTCCAACATTATCGAGGCTATTACCCTTTCCATATTTGGAAGAAAATCCAGGAGAATCGGTATCTGGTTCGGGCCAGCCGTTACCCCAAAAAGCGATGGGTGTGATCACATAATTGATGTTATTTTCTTTTAGTTTTTTTAATAAATAGTCAAAGGCATCAAGGTGTTCATTTTCGATAAGGTTACCTAGTGTGTCACTAATTTCGGTATCCCAAACATGAAGGCGGTATAAATCAAATCCTAATCTTGAAAAGTGGTACACATCATTATCAATGGCTCTTTTTGGGTCAATTCCCATTCGTTCAGCCGAGCGGTAGGCATGGGCAAAGGGAACTGAGTAGTTTACCCCAAATCCTTTTACTTCCTCCTTGGTTTTGCCCCATCTCATTACACCTTCATTGTCAACATATACATTTCCCTTTTCTTGAGCTACACTATTGAGGTGTAAAAGCATCAAAAAGATTAGTGCAATAAAATAATTAATGTTTTGATTGTTTTTTTGATTTTTAGATGAGTTCATTCGGTTGAATTTGTATTAAAATCTTTATTAGAACAATAGTACTGAGTATTGGTTTTTACAATAAGGTTAATAAACGTATTTGTTACGCTTATTATTTTACTATATTTATCCCAACAATTTTAAGAATTTGCTAATGAAACTAAGGGGTACATATTCATCAATTGCAGTATACATAATCTGTTTATCTGTCGCCCTGTCTTGCTTTTCACAATCCCGTCCTATTTTTGAAAATATCGACCAGAGCAGTGGTCTTTCAAACACCCGGGTGACAAGTATCGTTCATGAAAACGGTGGGTTTGTGTGGATGGGAACCAAAAATGGCCTCAATCGCTATGATGGAAAGGATATTAAAATATATAATAAGCAGAATAGCGCCCTTAGTGCCAATGACATTGCAGATCTATACCTAGATAAGGATGGAAACCTATGGATTGCAACGCTGGGTGGTGGTCTCAACCGCTATGATGCGCGTCAAAATTCTTTTGAGGTCTTTCGGCATAACCCTAACGTTGAAAACAGTATTCCTTCCAATCAGGTCAATGCCATACTGGAAGATGAAAAGGGCAATCTTTGGCTGGCTACTGAAAACGGTTTGGCTCTTTTCGATAAAGAAAATAAAGCTTTTCAACGCTTTAATTTAGGACCAGGGAAAAAAGGTGCGGGTAGCCTTAGCAGTTTGCTACTGGCTGACGATAATAACTTGTGGATAGGTAGTTTTGGCAACGGCTTGTTTCGTATGAATATCGCTACAGGTAAGGTTGAACGGTTTGTTTCAAAGCAGCCCTACTTTTCAAATTTTATACACGACCTGTTGCAACTTCCCGATGGTAATCTGCTTATAGGCACCAGCGGGGGAGGCCTTTTGCACTTTGATCCCCAAACAGGGCTGTATTCCAACTTCTTGGCCTATTTGGGCTATGATCAGGAAATAGCAATTGTCCGCAAGCTGATTTTAGATGCTACGGGAAGCCTCTGGGTAGGTACAGATGGCAATGGTGTGCTCCGTGTGATGCACTTGGATCAACCCAATCAACACGTCTTTCAATATACCTACAATGCCAATCAGGAATCTTCTCTTGCCGGTAATGCCATCTATGAAATCTATCAGGATCATGATCATATTGTATGGGTAGGCACGGCGTGGAATGGAGTAAGTGTTCTGATACCAGACCGTGACTTCACCTACCTATATGGTGATATTTTGGGCAATAATCCATCTCCAGTGCTTTCCGTTTTCAAGGACGGTGAAACGCTTTTTCTGGGACTTGACGGGCAGGGCCTCACTGTTTATGATCAGAATATCGATGAGGTTACTTATTATAAAAAAGAGACGGGGACCTCTCTGGGGGGTAATTATATTCAATACCTGATGAAGGCCCAGAACGGGATTTATTGGATGGGTACTTTTGCCAATGGTCTTTTAAAGTTTGACCCCAGGACCGGAAATAGCAAACAATATAAGCACCGGCCGGGTGATTCGCTTTCGCTGAGTTATAACGATGTGCGTTATATCATTGAGGATGAATCTGGTAATCTTTGGATTGCTACCTGGGGCGGTGGGCTCAATTATTTTGACCCACAGAAGGAAACATTCTTGAGTTATAGGGCAGATCCTTCTGCTCCTAGTGATACTTTGTTTAAAGGAATAAGCAGCGATAATGTCATCGCCATGGTGAAAGATGGCCCTGTATTATGGCTAACTACATTTGGCGGGGGGTTAAACCGTTTTGATATCCAAAATGGAACTTTTGAACATTTTGTTTACGGGGAAATACCAAAATCAATTGCGAGTAACAACCTCTACACCATTTTTAAGGATTCAAGAAACAATTTGTGGATAGGTACTTCCGGGGAGGGTGTGAACCGCATGA
>CEVM01127569.1_pt1 | contig 18015 bp, 20 predicted proteins | sample 531481 | NCBI WGS metagenome assembly CEVM01 (sample SAMEA2623649, study PRJEB7988) | marine metagenome | biome: marine biome (ENVO:00000447); feature: mesopelagic zone (ENVO:00000213) & marine oxygen minimum zone (ENVO:01000065); material: "saline water (ENVO:00002010), including plankton...
ACTACTATGTAACACAATTCTTAGAAGATTTGCTTATTGAATAATGAAAAAAACAGTTCCAGAAAAAAACAAGCCTCAAGCCCTGAAATCTCTAGAACTATATAGTGACGACATACCAAAAAATATCAATTTTGGTAAGAGCGTTTCTGTTGATACTGAAACTATGGGGCTCAGCACTACCAGGGATCGACTTTGCCTTGTTCAGTTGTGTACAGCTCAAGGAGATTGTTTTTTTGTAAAATTTGATAAAAAAAAATATAATGCACCAAATTTAAAAAAACTACTCGAGAATCCAAAGATAACAAAAATTTTTCACTTTGCCCGTTTTGACGTTGCGGCCTTATTTCACTACATCGGTGCAGAGTGCAATCCGATATACTGCACCAAAATTGCTTCTAAGCTTACACGTACGTTTACTAATAAACACGGCCTAAAGGATCTTTGCAGATCGCTGATAAAAGTTAATATTTCCAAAGAACAGCAAACCTCAGATTGGGGAGCAAAAGAACTTACGCAAGATCAACTGTATTATGCAGCATCAGATGTACTGTATTTAGAGGAACTGAAAAAAAAGCTAGATGCCTTGTTAAAACGTGAAAATAGATTGGGAATAGCAAAAGCTTGTTTTAAATTTCTTCCAACCAGAGCAAAGCTAGATTTATACGGCTGGATCGAGCAAGATATTTTTGAACACTCATCATAATCTAGCCATTAAAGTCTTCACCTTGAAAAAAAATAAGAAAAATAATTTAAGAAAAGTAAATTACTTAGGCTCCGCAAAAAGGGCTCTGGAAATAGAGTCCCAAGCCCTGCAAAAGCTCAAAAAGAGTATAGGCAAAGAATTCCTATCGGTAATAAATGTTTTATCGAAAATTAAAGGAAGAATTATCATTTCTGGTGTTGGTAAAAGTGGCCATGTTGGAAAAAAAATTGCAGCAACTCTTTCTTCTACAGGCACTCCTTCTATGTTCATTCACCCAACAGAGGCTAGCCATGGGGATTTAGGCATGATTACTAAATCTGATGCGATAATACTTTTATCCAATTCTGGAGAGAGTCCGGAACTAGACGATATGATTACTTATGCAAAAAGATATAATTTGCCTTTAGTTGGAATAACGTCAAAGAGGAAGAGCACGCTAGTTAATAGTACTGAAAAAATTTTACTACTTCCAGAATTTAGAGAAGCGTGTCCTCTAAAACTAGCGCCCACAACATCAACCACAATGATGATGGCCCTTGGCGATGCTTTGGCAATATCATTATTAGAAAAAAGAAATTTTTCTTCTGAAAATTTTAAGAAATTTCATCCCGGGGGCCAGCTTGGAAGCAAAATGCAGACGGTGAAAGATTTAATGCACAAGGGAAGGGAAATGCCTTTGATAGAATCAAACAAGAAAATGGGAAGCATGCTAATACTGATGACTGAAAAAAGGCTGGGCTGCGTGGGTATTGTTAATCAAAAAAAATCCCTAATTGGTGTAGTGACCGATGGTGACTTGAGAAGAAATATGAATAAAAACCTATTAGAGAAAAAAATCGCCGATATTATGACCAAAAAACCAAAAGTTATTTCCCAAGAAAAGTTAGCAGTTGAGGCGTTAAATTTAATGAATAAACATAAAATAACGCAACTCTTTGTAACCAATAGAAGTATACCAATGGGGGTAATTCATATTCATGATTTGTACAGGGTGGGTATAAAATAACCTGGATGGTAATATAAGATGGATTCTAATCCTCAAGAGCAAATAGAAAAAGAATATCCAAGGAGACATCATGAAAAGCTGAAAAAAAAATTTACAGCTTTAAAACTAGTTTTTTTACTATCTTCGATTCTTATCATTCTGTCTATTACCCTATGGCCCATCATCAAGGATAGTCCAGAGAAAATATTTTTTGCCACTCAATCTATTAAAACTAATAAGAGTTCTGGCGCATCACTAACTATGGAAAACGCGAGAATTTCCGGAATTAATAAAAAAAATAATAAATACTCAATCACAGCAAAAAACATAAACCAATCACCCAATCAACTGGAAATGTTTAACCTAGAAGGACCTCACGCTGAAATGATGCTTAGTGACGGTTCTAAAGTATCGATTGACTCCGAAATTGGAGAATATAATGAAAAAATTCAAAAATTGTTTTTAATGAAAAACGTAACATTTGTTCATGAAAGCGGTCATAAAATGTTAACTGACAGCATAGAAATAAACATAGACCAAAATACCGCAAAGACAGAATCATTGGTCTCTGGAGAAGGTCCTCTAGGAAAAATTAAGTCAGATGGTTTTGTTATCAGTCAAGGAGGGAAAAAAATAACTTTCAAAGGAAATGCTAGACTAATTATAAATAAAAAATAGGATTACAAGTCTAATGAGAATTACCATCTTTTTAATAGTCTTTTTCTTTTGTCTTGCTTTAAACCCATTAAAAATCGGGGCTGAAGAATTATTGGAGAGTAATGAGCCGATTACTATAGATTCCGATCAAATGGAATGGAACAGAGAGGAAAAAACTTATACAGCGAGCGGAAATGCAATAGCAAGACAAGGAAAAGTTAAAATCGAAGGTGATCAGATTACCGCGTTTTATAGTGAAACTGAAAAGAAGAACAAGATTGATACAATAAATATCATTGGAAACGTTAAGGTCATAAATGAAGGTTACACAGCTTTCGGTGATCGCGGAACATACAAAGTAAAAGAAGGTTTTTTAACCCTGAAGGGTAAGAATTTAAAGTTAGAATCTGGAGAAGATAAGCTGACGGCTAAAGATAGTCTAGATTACTATAAAGAAAAAAATGTATTCGTAGCAAGAGGAGATGCGGTTGCTATAAGAGAAGGCAATATAATAAAATCTGACGTTTTAACCGCATACCTTAGTAAAACATCTGAGGACGGGAATAATAAAATAGAAAAAGTATTTGCAAGTAACAATGTAATCATTAAGACTCCGAAAGAAACCGCCACAGGCGACAAGGGAAGTTACGAAACAAAGACGGGGATAGTTAATATTTATGGATCAGTGGTTATTACTAGAGGAACAGACAAAGTCTATGGCGAATATGGTCAAGTTAATTTAAATACTGGTATAAGCAAAATATTAGGATCACCAAAGAAAAGCAAGAAAGGTAAAAAACAAGTAAGGGCAATATTTACCTTTGACGATGACAAAAAGGACAAAAAAAATTAATAGCCGCGCAGGAATCTATGAAAGAACAAATAGATACTAATCTAGAACTCGTTTCCAACGACACTGGGCTTGTAATTAAGAATATTGGAAAAAGTTACGGCAAAAGACCTATATTGAGAGATATTAGTTTAGAAGTAAAAAAGGGAGAAGCGGTCGCTATATTAGGACCCAACGGGGCAGGAAAAACTACAACGTTTCATATAATCACTGGATTACTTTTTGCCGATTACGGAGAAGTGCTTCTAGACGGACACGATTTAACTTTATTACCTATGTATCGACGAGCAAGATTGGGTGTAGGGTATCTTCCTCAAGAAGCTTCTGTGTTTCGAGGCCTTTCTGTTGAACAAAACATACTATCAATACTAGAAATTTCGGAAAAACTTAAAACAAAAAGGAAAGCAAAGCTTGAAACACTTCTGGGTGAATTTGAAATTTCCCACCTAAGAAAAGCCTCAGTACAAACCCTTTCAGGAGGAGAAAGAAGAAGAGTGGAGATTGCAAGATGTTTGGCATCTAATCCAACATATATATTACTTGATGAACCGCTTGCTGGAATCGATCCAAAATCCGTTTTAGACATAGCAAAACTTATTAAAAATCTCAAAGATCGTGGAATCGGCTTATTAATCACAGATCATAATGCCAGGGATACGCTAGACATTGTAGATCGAGCCTACATTCTAAACGAAGGCAAAATTTTAAAAGAAGGAATCCCCTCAGAAATCAAGGCTGATCCACGAGTTAGGCTTGCTTATCTTGGTGAAAATTTTTAAACCAGACAAGAATCTCGACTCATTTTTATTATTAACTACCAAATTATGAAAATAGCAATTCAACCTACTCAAAAACAAACCAGGGGTTTAAGTCTAACGCCTCATCTTCAGCAAGCAATAAGACTATTAGAATTTTCTAATGTAGGATTATCAAAATATTTAGAAGATGAAGTAGAGCAGAATCCTTTTCTAGAACTTAAATATTCTTCTAATCAAATAAAGAAAAAGCCTCAACCGTCGAAATATAAAGGTAGTTTCAAAAAATACTCTTTTTCACAAGGAAAAATATCAAAATCATCCAATAGCATCAACAATATAGGATATTTAAGTAGGCAAATTGATCCTAAAGTAGAGAAAAAGGAAAATCTACGAGACCACCTAACGAACCAACTAAATATGGAAATACGAAATGCGTTAGAAAAAAAGGTGGGACAATATATAATCGATAGAATTGATGATGCTGGTTATTTTTCAGAAGAAGAAAGTAAAATATCTAAGAATTTAGGCGTAAAAGAAAATACGGTTAAAAATGTTATAGAAAAATTGCGATCCTTTGATCCGCCAGGAATATTTGCTAAAAATCTTTCCCAATGTCTCCTGATCCAGCTGAAGGAAAGAGGGCAATATAGCAATAAAATGGAACTTCTACTAAACAATCTTACTCTCTTAGAAAAAAGAAATTTCAGTAAAATATCTAAGATTTGCGGGGTGACAGAATCTGAACTCTCAGAAATGATTGGACTAATCAAAACTTTAAACCCTAAGCCTGGAGAAATTTTCATAAATGAGATTACTGAAACGGTAATTCCAGATATCCTGCTAAGAAAAAATAAAAAAAATAAATGGGGACTAAAGATTAATGAAGAAACACTTCCGCAAATATTTGTAAATGCAGGATATGCCCAGGAGTTAAAGAAAAAAATAAACAATGAGAAGGAAAAGAGTTTTGTTACCCAACATCTGGAATCGGCAAATTGGTTAATTAAGGCCATACAACAAAGGTCTGAAACACTTTTAAAGGTAGCTTCAAAAATAGTTCAGATACAAGAAAGATTCTTCGATCAAGGAATCGAAAAACTAAAGCCTTTAACTCTAAGAGAAATTGCCGAAAGTATTGATATACACGAAAGTACAGTCAGTCGAATTACATCCAATAAATATATCGGGACTCCAAGAGGAAACTACCAACTAAAGTTCTTTTTTTCTTCAGCGGTAAAAAGCTTAGATCTGGGAAATACTTTTTCTTCTAAATCTGTTCAATTTAAAATTAAAAAATTAATTGAGAATGAAAAAAGAGAAAAACCACTCACTGATAATGATTTAGTTAGACTGTTAAAGGAAAAAGGGATAAAGATAGCGCGCAGAACGATTACAAAATATAGAAGAAAATTAAGAATTCTAGATTCACTAAAAAGAAAAAGAGCCGAGCTACCTAAAAATTAATTATTTATCTACAACTTAAAAATGACCATAGAAAAAATGATAGGCAAAGATTCTGTATTACTTGATTTAGAAGTTAAGAATAAGAAACAATTACTAGAAGATTTGTCAAAATATATTGCATCAATCATAAGCAAAGAGGAAAGAGAAATTTTCAACATACTCCTAGAAAGAGAAAAGTTAGGCACCACAGGCGTTGGAAAAGGGGTTGCTGTACCTCATGGGAAACTACCTAAATTAGAAAGGATTCATTTACTTTTTGCAAAAACAAAGAAACCTATAGAATATGAATCAGAAGATGGACAGTCCGTTGATCTTTTCTTTCTTTTATTGGCCCCGGAAGGATCCGGTGCCGACCATTTACAAGCATTAAGTGAAATATCAAAAATGGCTAGAAATCGAGAGACAAGAAAGACTCTAAGAGAAGCAAATAACGTAGAAGAAATTATCAAGATTTTTAAATCTGCAGATCTATAAAAAAAAATAAATATTTTTAATAAAAAACCTGGTGGAGCCAAGCGGGATCGAACCGCTGACCTCTTGCATGCCATGCAAGCGCTCTCCCAGCTGAGCTATGGCCCCAGCCTGAAACTCGTTATTGTTCTTCGCCACCTTTTTTTTGATTACCAACATCAATAACTTCGCTAACCTCGCCTTCATCAGTTTCAAAATTTTCTAGATCAATGCTTTTGTCATCTTTTTCAACTTCATCATCAATTTTCTCGACATCTTCCGCTTGATCTTCTTCTATAACAGGGGCTTCGCTTGCACCTTCACCTTCTGAAATATCTGAAGATTCCGTTTCCGATTTAGCAACTTCAGAATCTTCTTCGGCAACTATTTCATCACTACCGGCAATCTCACCTAGTGGTTGCTCTGGCTTCTCTATAGACTCTTCAGCAACAGGATCCCTGCTTTTCTTGGGTCCTCTCTTAGGAAGCATGTGCTTTAGAGATTCCTCTTCTGAGAACGCAGATCCGCAATAGGGACATTCGATGTTCTTCCGATTTAGATCGAAAAACTTTCTACTACATGAAAGACAGAATCTTTTTGTACCCCAGCTTGCTTTAATCATCACATATAATCAAAAAATAAAAATTGTTAGATAAGCATTTGCCATGAATTATACCTTCTGTCAAAATGAAAATAGTTTGTTAAAGCTTTTTTATTGTAAATAAATGAATTTTACATCTAAACCTTCAAAGAAACTGATGGGGATAGTGACCTGTCCAAGAGATAAATCTATATCTCATCGATCAGTAATAATGGCTGCATCAGCCACAGGAAAAACAAAGATTTATGGCCTATTAAATGGTGAAGATGTAAAAAAGACTATTTATGCACTTCGCGAAATGGGTGTACCAATTAGATTAGAAACCAGCCAATATGGAATGAATGCTGAGATTTTTGGTAGCGGAATTGGTGGTTTGAAACAACCTGGAAAAATTCTTGATATGGGCAATTCTGGAACTGCTACTAGATTATTAATGGGCCTTGTAGCAACACACCCCTTCAATAGTACCTTCTCTGGTGATCGTTCTCTCCTCAGAAGACCCATGGACAGAGTCGCAAATCCGTTAGAAAAAGTAGGTGCAACGATAAAAATGCATCAAGAAAAATTCTTGCCACTAACTATTTACGGAAGCAATAATCCGTTACCTATAAAATATAAAATGCCCGTACCATCGGCACAAATAAAATCGGCAATCCTTTTTGCCGGCCTTAATACACCTGGACTAACAACGGTCATAGAACCGGTTCCCAGCAGAGATCATACTGAAAAATTAATGAAACTGTTTGGCGCAAAAATTCAAGTTATAAAAAATAATAAAATTGGAAAAAAAGTTACACTGGAAGGTCATAATGAACTGCTAGGAAAAGATGTCTTTATTCCCGGAGATCCAAGCTCAGCGGCTTTTATAACAGTCGCTGCATTAATTAATCCAGGATCAAAGATAAAAATAAAAAATGTAAATATTAATCCGCTACGAACTGGTTTATATAAAGTGCTAAAAAGAATGGGGGGGAATATTAAGTTTACTAACCCACAGAAAATTTCTAATGAAGCGGTAGCAGACTTGGTGGTACATTCCAGCAATCTTAAAGGGATCAATCTTTCTGAAAAAATAGCTCCTACGATGATTGACGAATATCCGATACTATCCATTGCAGCAGCATTTGCAAAAGGAAAAACTATTTTAAACGGCTTAAAAGAATTAAGACTTAAAGAAAGTGATAGAATTCAAAGCATAGTAAATGGTCTAAAAAAATGCGGTGTAGAGGCCGAAGAAAAAAAAGATAAAATAATTATTTATGGAAACAATAATCCAGAAGGTGGATCTCGAATAAGTTCAAACTTGGATCACAGAATTGCCATGTCATTTTTAATCTTCGGAACCGCAGCAAAGGAACCAATACAAGTTACAGATGCCCAAAAAATTGGAACAAGTTTTCCAAATTTCTTAAAAACCATGAACCAACTTGGCGCAAAAATAATTAGATGATAAGTGAAGGATAGCATGTATCCCATAATTACTATAGATGGAACAGCAGCAGCTGGAAAAGGAACATTAGCAAAAAAGATTTCCCGTTTATATAACTTTGCTCACCTAGAAAGTGGGCTACTATACCGAGCACTTGCTTATCAAATGATAAAAACAGGAGCGAAACCAGAAGATAAGTTGATCATGGAGAGCGCAAAATCGATGAAGTTTTCTGATCTTAAGAATCCAAAACTAAGAGATGATGAAGTAGCAAAAACCGCATCTATCGTAGCTAAAAATCCAAAAGTAAGGAAATTGTTAGTCGTGTTTCAAAGAAATTTTGGAACAAATCCCCCAAAAAATGCGAAAGGCAGTGTAATTGACGGAAGAGACATAGGAACCATCGTTTTTCCAAATACACCATATAAAATCTTTATAACAGCAAATTTAGAAAAAAGAGCAATGAGAAGACACAAAGAGTTGCAGGAAAGAGGAATCAGGAGTATATATGGCGACGTTTTAAAAGACTTAAAAATGAGAGATATGAGGGATAAAAAACGAAAAATAGCACCTTTAAAAATGGCGAAGGGAGCATATCTCATAGATAGCTCTGATATGCTGATTGAGGATGTTTTTAAAAAAGGCATTAGTTGGTTAAAAGAACAAGGGCTCCAACCTGGAATTAAATAAGGAAAGAATTTTATGGGCAATATGAATCTGTATAAAGAGACAAAAGGTGGGGAATTTTTTAAGCTTTTGGAAGAGTCTTTTAAAAAGTCCTCTAAGTTAGAAGGTTTTGTAAAAAAAGGGAAAGTAGTAGCAGTTGAAAATGACAGCATCATCGTTGATGTTGGACTAAAATCAGAAGGAATAGTTCCCTTGAGGGAGCTTGATCCTACAAAAAGTAAAGAAATTAAGGCTGGTGATAATATAGAGGTCTTTGTCGAAAGGTTTGAAGGTAGAAGTGGTAACGCCATTTTGAGCTACGAAAAAGCTCAAAGAGAAGATGCATGGGAGATTCTTTCAAAATCCTTCGAAAATAAAGAAGTGGTTACCGGTATAATCAAAGGGAAAATTCGTGGAGGTTTCTCCGTAGAATTATCCAAAACTTTAGCTTTTCTTCCTGGAAGTCAGCTAGATGTGCGGCCCATTGACGTTGAAAGCATAATGAATAAACCGCAAACTTTTCAAATTATTAAGATGGATAAAAAAAGAAACAATATAGTTGTTTCTCGTAGGTCTGTTATAGAGGGAAATCGACAAGTTGAAAGAGGATTGCTTCTTTCAAAAATAAAAGAGGGCGATATTCTTGAGGGAATGGTAAAGAATTTAACTGATTATGGAGCATTCGTTGATCTTGGAGGTATGGATGGCCTGATACATGTAACGGATATTTCATGGCAACGAATAGAACATCCGTCAGAAATTCTTTCTTTAGGAAAGAAAATAAAAGTAAAGATTATTAAATTTGATCAAGAACAGCAAAAAATTAGCCTGGGACTGAAACAACTTCAGCCTGATCCCTGGGATAAACTAATTGGAAAATACGTAGAAAATAATAAATATACGGGCAAGGTAACCAAGGTAACTGATTACGGAGCATTTGTAGAACTAGAGCCAGGAATAGAAGGACTCATACATATTTCTGAAATGACCTGGAGCAAGAGTAATATACATCCTGGTAAAATAGTCTCAAACAGCCAAGACATTGAAATAATTATTCTAGATATAGATAAAGAAAAAAGAAGAATCGGTTTAGGATTAAAGCAGTGTCAAGAAAATCCATGGAAAAAATTCTCGGAAACTTATCCCAAAAATACCGAGATTGAGGGAACGGTAAAACATATAGCAGAATTTGGTCTCTTTATTGGTTTACCAACGAACGTAGATGGTATGGTTCACTTATCAGATTTGGATTGGGAACAAGCCGGAGAAGAAGCAATCAAAAAATATAAAAAAGGTGATAAAGTTAAGGCGAAAATTATTGATATTGATCCTGAAAGTCAAAAAATATCCCTTGGAATTAAGCAACTAGTAAAAAGTCCACTTAAATCCAGTTTCAAGGATATCAAAATTGGGGACACGATAACATGCAATATTACCAAACTAGAAGAAGATGGAATTCATATTAATACAGCTAATAAACTACAAGGGTATATTGAAAAATTAGATCTTTCTCAGGAGAAAAGTGAACAAAGAGTAGATAGATTTGCTGTGGGAGAAAGAGTAGATGCAGTTATCACAAAGGTTGACCAAGAAAACAGTCGATTAATTTTATCTATCAAGGCTCGTGAGGTGGGGGAAGAAAAAAAAGCTGCTGCTAAGTTCGGATCCAGCGATTCGGGAGCAAGCTTAAGTAATATTTTGGATAAGGGTAGCGAAAAGAAAGACAAAAAAAATGCTGTAAGCAAAAAAGAAAAGCCTGAAGGCAAAAAGAAAAATCAAGCAAAAAAAGTTGATCAAAAAGAAAAAAAAACCAAGAGCAAGTCCTAATATTCCAAGAGTAAGATATAAAAAATAGAGAAACAAGCACCACGGGGGAAATCAAGTGAATAAATACTTTCGTCTTTTTTCTATACGAAACCTTCTCGTTTTAGTTCTTATAGCTTTCGTCTTTGTATATTTTTCCGGAAGCAACAATCTACCAAAACATTCCTCAATTGCACAAATCAGCATTAATGGTCTTATTACCACGGATCAATTAAGGAGTGAGAAGATTCGAGAAATGAGAAAAAGTGATAAAATTCAAGCTTTAATTGTATATTTCAATAGCCCGGGAGGAACAGTTGTTGGCGGGGAACAATTATTTCATTCGCTTGATAATTTTTCTAAAGAAAAACCTTTGGTGGTAGTTATGGAAGAAATCGCTACCTCTGCGGCATATATGGCTGCACTGTCTGGAAGTAGAATTTTTGCAAGTAAAGGAACGATTACGGGATCAATTGGTGCAATTTGGCAAACTGCTGAAATTACAAAACTGCTTGATAAAATAGGAATTACAACAGAAGCAATTAAAAGCGATCAGTTAAAAGCCTCCCCGTCTCCCCTCGAGCCCATGACAGAAAAATCTAGAGCGTTAATAAAGGGAGCGGTCGATGATGCATTTCAAACATTCTTGGAAATAGTTAAAACCAAAAGAGGCTTTAGCGAAAATCAAATCCAACTTTTTTCGGATGGAAGAATATTTACAGGTAATCAAGCGATTAAGGTGGGGTTGATTGATGAAATTGGTGGTCAAGAGGAGGCTGTGAGTTGGCTTGAGAGAGAACGAAAAATAGATAAGAACTTACCTCTTGAAAGAATTGAAATAGACTATCCAAAGAGTTTTTTGGATGTGGTATTTGGGTATATTTATAAAGAAAATTCCCTTCCTAAAAAAGTAATGCTTGAAGGTCTTTTATCACTTTGGCATGGTGGAATACATTAAAGTTATATCAAGGTTGGGGGGTAAGTTTTAGTGCCATCAAATCGAATTACAAGGTCAAGCATCATAGATGCGCTTGCAAGCAAGAATCCTCATCTATTCTACCGAGATGTAGAGAAGGTGGTGTTGGCTGTTTTTGATGAAATCTCAAAAAATTTATCGCAAGGAAATAGGATTGAGTTAAGAGGTTTTGGTGTATTAGGAACCAAGGAAAGGAAAGCACGAGTTGGAAGAAACCCAAGAACAGGGGAATCCGTTCAGGTTGATAGTAAATCAATACCTTTCTTCAAAATGGGGAAGGAATTGAAAAAAAAACTAAACGCATCCAATAAGTAGTGTATTGTGGAAAGGTTGAGTTGAAAAATCTTTTTTGGTTCTTTCTAATACCTATCTTCCTAGTAATCTCAATTTTCTCAGTCAATAATCAAGAACAACTAAAATTAGATCTAGAACCTTTTCCCTTCATTATTGCGCTACCTACGTATTTATTCATTTTAATAATCTTTTTTTCAGGGTTCATGATCGGTAGTTTCATAACTTGGATCTCCCAACTTAAATGGAAAAAACTCGCTAAGGACCTTAATAAAGAGATCCAAAAACAGAAAAAAAAATAACTTTCTTTTCTAAAAAAGTTTTTTTTGGTGTAATTGTAGACCAATGAAAAGAAATATTTCGCAAAAAATTATATGTGCCCTAGATACCAGCAATTTTTTAGTTGCCCAAAAAATAACTAGAAAATTAAGGAATCACTTGGGTGGAATAAAAGTTGGAAAAGAATTTTTTACAGCACATGGTCCAGAAGGAATAAAAAAAATAAGCAAAGAAGGATTACCTATTTTCCTTGACCTAAAATTCCACGATATTCCCAACACAGTTGCTAAAGCAATCTCAAATATCGTACGACTAAAACCATCCATGACAACTATCCACGCAACTGGTGGTGCTGAAATGATTAAAGCAGCCGTAAAGGCGAATAAAATTATTGCAAAAAAGAATAATATTAAAAGACCATATATTTTGGCGGTAACGGTTTTAACAAGTTTAGATAAAAGTGATATGATTAGCCTTGGTTCAGAAAAAAATATACAGACACTAGCCTTGAGGTTGGCAAAATTGGCAAAAAGAAATGGGGCTGATGGTGTAATATGCTCACCTAAAGAATTAAAAACCTTACGTTCTAAATTAGGCAAAAACTTTAAGATCGTGGTTCCTGGAATACGTCCCAACTGGAGAAAAAATGACGATCAAAAAAGAACCATGACACCAAAACAAGCTCTGGATTTAGGAGCAGATTATGTAGTGATTGGTCGTCCGATTACAGAATCTGATAACCCCGTCTTAGCGGTAAAAAAAATTATAAATGAGTGCATGTAATATCTAATGTCTTTGGAAGTTAAAATTTGTGGAATAAATTCTATTAAAGCAGCCCAAGCAGCAAAAATTGCGGATTTTGTAGGGTTTGTTTTTTATCCAAGATCTCCAAGATATATAAATGGCAAAAAGGCGCAAGAACTTTCGACATATTTGCCGAAAAGTATAAAAAAGGTTGGTATTTTTGTTGAAGAAGAAGATGACAAAATTTCTGAAATTTTAAGTTTGGTAAAACTTGATTACCTTCAGTTTCATGGAGAAGAATCCCCGGATAGAATAGATCAGGTAAGAAAAAAATTTAAACTCCCGGTAATTAAAGCAATTAAAGTTGAAAAAGAAAAAGATCTAGAAGCTGCTTATCCATACTACCAATGCGCAAATATGTTGCTGTTTGACACAAAGCCACCAAAAGGTTTAAAAAATTTACTGCCGGGCGGCAATGCTATATCATTCGACTGGAGCATTCTTGCCAAAAAGGGATTTCCAATATCTTGGGTTCTCTCCGGAGGCTTAAGAGCAGAAAATATAAAAAAAGCCGTAGCTATAAGTGGAGCAAAGATTATAGATGTCTCATCTGGAGTTGAGGGAAGCCTTGGTAAGAAAAGCAGTAAATTAATTAGGAAGTTTTTAGAAATATCTAAAAAGATAAATTAAGGAACAAGAAAAAGATCAATGAGTAAAATAGATAAGTTTATATCGAATGCAAACAAGGATGGTTTTTTTGGAAAATTTGGTGGTCGTTTTGTCGCAGAAACTTTGATGCCACTTATTCTGGAAGTAGAGAAAGCATATGAGAAGCTTAAAGATAACCAAAATTTTAGGTCAGAATTTCAATATTATCTTAAACACTATGTTGGTAGACCAAGTCCATTATATTTTGCGAAACGACTAACTAACTTAGTTAAAAATGGAGGAAAGGGCGCTAAAATCTATTTCAAAAGAGATGAATTGAATCATACCGGAGCTCATAAAATTAATAACTGCATTGGTCAAGTTCTTCTAGCAAGAAAAATGGGGAAAAAGAGAATAATTGCTGAAACTGGTGCTGGTCAACACGGAGTCGCAACGGCAACAATATGCGCACTTTTTAATATTCCATGCACAGTTTTTATGGGCACGAAGGATATCAAGAGACAAGCACCAAATGTATTTAGAATGAAGCTTCTGGGAGCTGATATAGTACCGGTAACTAGCGGCACAGCAACCTTGAAAGACGCAATGAATGAGGCATTGAGAAATTGGGTCGCAAATGTTGAGAATACTTTTTATGTTATTGGGACGGTTGCAGGACCCCACCCCTACCCATCAATGGTTCGTGATTTTCAGTCGGTAATTGGAAAAGAAGTTCGCTCCCAAATGAAAAAAGCTGAGGGAAGATTTCCGGATACTCTAGTTGCCTGTGTTGGCGGCGGATCTAATGCGATAGGGCTATTCTACCCATTCCTAAATGAACGCCGCATAAAAATGATCGGGGTAGAAGCGGCTGGAAAAGGTATAAAAACAGGAAAACATGCGGCTTCACTGACTGGGGGCAAACCCGGGGTACTCCATGGTAATCGTACCTACTTGCTTCAGGATCAAGATGGTCAAATAAAGGATGCTCACTCTATCTCAGCAGGACTGGACTATCCAGGAATTGGTCCTCAACATAGTTTTCTAAAAGAAATAAAGCGTGTGAAATACGTATCAGCAACAGATCAAGAAGCTTTGAAGGCCTTCCAATTATGCTCTAAATTAGAAGGCATCATTCCTGCTTTAGAACCTGCCCACGCACTAGCATACGTTTTTAAAATTGCCTCAAAATTACCAAAATCACATATTATATGCATGAATATGTGTGGAAGAGGCGATAAAGATATTTTTACCGTAGCTAATGAACTAAAGATTAAAATATAAATGAAAAGAATATTAACAGCTAATGCTCAAAATGGCGGGCGTATTGAGCTTACGTTTAAAAAATTAAAGAGCAGGGGTCAATCTGCCCTAATTTTATTTCTGACTGTCGGCGATCCCAGCATAAAAATCACAAGTAAATTATTGGAGGTAATTCCAAAAGCAGGTGTAGACATTATAGAGCTTGGTTTTCCTTTCTCAGATCCAATGGCAGATGGGCCAATCATACAAAGAGCAAGTGAAAGATCTTTAAAAAATAAAACAAATTTAAAAAAGGTATTATTGCTTGTAAAAAAATTCAGAAAACATAATCAAAACACCCCTATTGTTCTAATGGGTTACTACAACCCCATTTACATATACGGGGGGCGGAAATTTATTCGAGACGCCAAAAATTCTGGGGTAGATGGTTTAATTGTAGTCGATCTTCCTCCAGAGGCTGATAATGAACTCTGCTTACCAACGATTCAGGCAGGAATAAATTTCATAAGACTAGCAACACCAACAACAGACGAAAAAAGACTACCGGTCGTTCTAAAAAATACTAATGGATTTATTTATTTTGTAAGCATTAGCGGAATAACTGGAACCAAATCAGCGAAAATAGAATCTATCAAGAGTCATGTACGGAAAATTAGAGCTAAGACCAATTTGCCAATTGCTGTCGGCTTTGGAGTAAAAACGGCAAAACAAGTAAGAGAAATAGCTAAAGTTAGCGACGGAGTAGTCGTTGGATCATCTTTTGTTAGCTTAATAGAAAGAAATCTTAACAAAAATGGTCATGCAAAATCAGATCTGGTAAAAAATTGTATAAATTTTTTACAAAAATTATCGAAAGCAGCAAAGGAAAAATAGAATCATGAGTTGGATAAGCGACTTTGTTAGACCTAAGATTCGGACTCTTCTTGGAAAAAAAGATATACCGGATAACTTATGGATTAAATGTACGAATTGTCAGCAAATGATTTTCCATAGGGATATAAAAAAAAGTTTATACGTTTGTCCTCATTGTGATCATCATTTACAAATAGTAGCTGAACATCGATTCGAAACTCTTTTCGATAAAAAGCAATACAATCTCATAGAGTTACCAAAAACACAGAGTGATCCCCTGAATTTTCGTGATCTAAAAAAATACAAAGATCGCATAAAGGAAGCTAGGGAAAGAACAAAGAATCACGATGCCATGAAAGTAGCAATTGGAAAAATTTCTAATCACAATGCTATTATTGCTGTGCTCGACTTCTCTTTTATGGGAGGATCGATGGGTCAGGCTGTAGGTGAATCATTTGTGATTGCCGCAAAACATGCTGTAAAAAACAATGCAATATTCATTGTTATCCCCAGTTCCGGAGGGGCCCGAATGCAAGAGGGAGCTCTTTCGTTGATGCAAATGCCAAGAACCATAGTAGCGATTGATGAGTTTAAAGAATCTGGACTTCCTTATATTGTAATTTTATCAAATCCAACAACTGGGGGAGTTTCGGCATCTTTTGCTATGTTAGGAGATGTAACCATTGCCGAACCATATGCGATAATTGGATTCGCTGGATCAAGGGTTATAGAAAAAACCATCAAACAAACTTTGCCAGATGGCTTCCAACGATCAGAATATCTATTAGAGCACGGAATGATAGACATGGTTGTCCACCGTCGTGATCTACGGACAACACTCGAAAGAATAATAGATTTATTAATGAACAAAAATTTGAATAAGGGTAAAAGCTCTGACACCAGATAGAATTTTATCTAGATTACAACAACTGCATCCTAAATCTATTGACTTATCCCTAAGCAGAATAGAGGACTTGTTATCAAAACTGAGAAATCCAGAAAAAAACATACCTCCAGTAATTCATATTGCAGGAACTAATGGAAAGGGATCAACCATAGCATTTTTAAGAGCATTTCTCGAAGCATCTGGGTATAGCTGTAACGTATATACATCACCGCACTTAATTAGATTTAATGAACGAATTAGAATAAAAGGAAAGTTGATAAGTAACCAATATTTAATTGACCTATTAGAAGAGTGTGAAAGAATTAACAAGAATAAATCTATTACGTTTTTTGAAATAACAACCGTTGCTGCTTTTTTAGCATTCTCGAGAAACCGATCTGACATTACACTACTTGAAACCGGTTTAGGTGGAAAACTTGATGCAACAAACCTAATAAAAAAGCCGCTCTTAACTGCAATTACTCCAATTTCAATTGATCACGTAAAATTCCTGGGACATTCATTAAAAACAATCACTAAAGAAAAGGCAGGGATTCTGAAAAGAAATGTCACAGGAATCATTTCTAGACAAACAGACAGTGTTCAAAAAATATTGAGAGATGAGGCAAAAAGGAAAAATGTTGAGCTTTACCGTGAGGGAAAAGAATGGAACATTAATCCAATTGATTACCCTGTTGCCACCGGCGCAATGATATTTCGAGGAAAAAAATTTTTCTTTGATCTCCCGTCACCTAATCTTCCCGGAGTACATCAACACGTCAATGCGGGAACAGCATTAGCATGTGTTGAAAACTTAAAAGATTTTGAGATTAATGAATCGGCCATCAGGAGAGGCCTAACAACAGTTAACTGGCCAGGTAGATTACAAAAAATTTCTCACGGTCCTTTAAAAAAGATTTTGCCTAATAGATTTGAACTATGGATCGATGGTGGGCACAACGAAGCTGCAGCTCAAGCACTAAGCCAAGTCACAAAAACTTGGTCTGATAAGCCATTATACTTAATTCTCGGCATGATTAATTCTAAGAACATATATAAATTTCTAAAACCACTTCAATCTTATGTAAAAGAATTAAGAGCAGTAGCTATTCCAAATGAAAAATCATCTTTTTCTGCTAAGGAAATAGAGAAAAAGGCACAGTCAATGGGAATAAAGTCCGAGAGCTATGATGGTTTAAAAGATGCCCTAAACTTTATTACAAAGAAATATCAAGAAAAAAATGAAGGAAGAGTGCTAATATGCGGTTCTTTATATCTAGTAGGGCATGCGTTGGAGCTGAATCGATGTACAATCGATTGATCGATTTTAAATCGATGACTCAATCCATTCAGATAATTGATTCTTTGGAACGCTACCAACCTTAGTAGAAGTTGCTTGGCCAGCTTTAAAAATAATTAAAGTAGGGATTCCCTGGACACCATATTTCAGGGGTGTCTTAGGATTTTCATCGATATTAATTTTTACAATCTTTATTTTGCCCTTCATTTCAATAGCTAATTCATCGAGAAAAGGAGCAATTTGCTTACAAGGTTGACACCACTCAGCCCAAAAGTCGACAAGAACAGGGGTTTGACTACCTAGAACTTTTGCCTCAAAATCCGAATCTGTTACCTGTTCCGCACTTGACATTTTAATGATCTTTAAAAATTTTCCAACGATATGAATCTATGAGTTAAAAAAGGAAAGTC
>CEVM01030473.1_pt1 | contig 17892 bp, 18 predicted proteins | sample 531481 | NCBI WGS metagenome assembly CEVM01 (sample SAMEA2623649, study PRJEB7988) | marine metagenome | biome: marine biome (ENVO:00000447); feature: mesopelagic zone (ENVO:00000213) & marine oxygen minimum zone (ENVO:01000065); material: "saline water (ENVO:00002010), including plankton...
GAGGCGTGGGATTATACTATATCAATAAATTTAGATTCTATTTTTTATTCGAATCGAGCTGTGATAACACAATTTATTAATCAAGGTCAGGGCGGAACAATATTGAATATAAGTTCGGTTTTAGGCTTTTCCCCATCTTCAAAATTCTTTTCAACTCATGCATATGCTTGCACAAAAGCAGCTATTATTGGACTTAGTAAATCACTGGCATCATATTATTCAATATATAATATTCGTATTAACGTTATTTCACCTGGATTAATTGCAACTCCAATGTCTGAAAGAGCACAATCTGATAACGAAATAATAAGTTATATACAAAAAAAACAGTCTTTAGATGGAGGACGGATTGGTGAAGCAGTAGATCTTGATGGAGCAGCAATTTATTTTATGTCAGACAAGTCCATTTTTACTACTGGACAGGTTTTGAGCATAGATGGAGGGTGGACTGTCAATGGTTAAAAATAATAATATTGAACAGGCTCTATCTAAATCGAAAGTAATTCCAGTAATTGTAATTGATGATTCTAAAAAAGCATTACCACTTGCTGAAACATTGTTTAATTCTGGGATTACTTGTGCTGAAGTAACATTGCGCACAGATGCAGCAATTAAATCTCTCGAAATTTTTTCTAAGTTTAATAGATTCACACTTGGTGCTGGAACTATTACGAATATAAAACAGTTTCATTTTGCTGTAAATGCTGGTGCAGAATTCATAGTCTCTCCGGGGTTTAATGAAGAGCTAGCTATTGAAAGTTCAAAAAATAATATAAAGTATATACCGGGATGTTGTACGCCAAGCGATATACAAAATGCAATAAATAATTCAATTAAATTGCTAAAATTCTTTCCTTCAGAGGCCTTTGGAGGTGTAAAAACACTAAAAGCGCTTAGTGAACCATATTCAAATGTGTCTTTTATTCCAACTGGTGGAATAAAAATAAATAATATTAGAAAGTATTTAAATCTTGATTGTGTTATTGCGTGCGGGATGACAGAAATTGTAGACCACCGGTTGATTGTGAATTCAGATTTTGATACAATTTCTAAATTATCTAAAGAAGTTATTTATGAAGTATCAATATAAATTTCTTTTAAAAAGGCGCATTGCATCAATTATAAACAATAGGATTTATATATGAAAGATTCACATCTTAGAACTACTGTTATTGGAAGCTATCCCCTCCCCGGGTGGTACGAGCATGCATTTTCCAATATTTCTTCATTTGGAGAATATGATCGTAATGAGCTTATTAATGATGCTGTTTCTATTGTTATTAATGATCAAATATCTGCAGGGTTGGATGTAATAACTGATGGAGAAATGTCAAGAAGAGATTTTAATTTATCTTTTTATAATCTTATTAACGGCATTGAAAAAGAAACAAAAAACTTAAGACATTTTGGACCCCCTGCTCATGATCAAAGAGGAAAATATAATATAATTGGAGAACTAAATGCGCCGCACGGACTCGGAGTTGTGAAAGACTTTGAACGCCTAAAGAGCTTATGTACTTTGAACCCGCCAATACTTAAAGCAAGTATTCCGGGCCCATATACATTAAGTGGTAGAATTATTCCAAACAAACAATACTCTGATCGCTATAAAATAACAGAATCTCTTCTTCCAATAGTTAGAAGTGAATTAGAACAATTAGTTAATGCGGGGTGTAAAGAAATAACCGTTGATGAGCCATCAATGAGTTGTTACGCATACAAAGAAGATCCTATAAAATTTGTTAATATTTTTAATCAAACAATAGAACCTATTGTTGGAAAAGCTAATATTTCAATCCATTTATGTTTTGGAAATTATAAGGCGCGCGCTATAAGTCCTCGCGTATATAAACCCATGTTCCCCTCTTTTTTGGATATGAAAGCTGATGAAATACATGTAGAAATGGCAAGTAGAGAGTTTGCTGAATTAGAAATTATTGAAGAGATTACAAAATATAAAAATGTTGCTGTAGGAATTATTGATGTTAAAAGTTACTTCATAGAATCTGTAAATGAAATATCTGCAAGAGTTAATAAATGTTTAAAATTTTCTCCACCAGAACGTATATCATTTGCTCCTGATTGTGGCCTTAGCCAAACAGCCCGATGGGCAGCAAAACAAAAGTTGAAAAATATGGTAAATGGCGTTAGAAAAGTTAAAGAATCGCTATAATAAAATGCGTAAAGCTTATTGCTCAGAGACATCTTTTCTTAATAGTGTTAATAAATACAAAGATGATATGAAAAATTTTAATGTATGGTGGTTAGGTCAGAGCGGTTTTTTAATACAATGGCAAGGAAAACACTTACTTATGGATCCTTATTTATCAGATTCATTAACAAAAAAATATGCGAAAACTGATAAACCACATAAACGAATAACTGAAAGGGTTGTAAACCCATTAAAAATGGATTTTATCAATGTAGTAACAGCAAGCCACGGGCACACTGATCACTTAGATCCCGAAACATTATTGCCTCTTGTTAAATCAAATAATAATATGGATTTAATAGTTCCTGCTGCAGAAATAGAACTTGCCATGGATAGATCTAGTTTATCTGAAGATAAGATAAAACCAATTAATGCAGGTGAAGTAATTGAATCAAATGGATTTAAAATCCATGCAATTCCATCAGCGCATGAAAAAATAAAGATGGATAATAATGGAAATCATTATTATTTAGGATATATAGTTGAGTTTGGTCCTTGGACTATTTATCATAGCGGAGATAGTGTTGAATATGATAAAATGGAAAATTATTTAACACGATGGAATTTAGATATCGTTTTTCTTCCTATTAATGGAAGAAAAAAAGAAAGAAGAATACCTGGAAATATGTGGGGAACAGAATCTGCATCTTTAGCAAAAAGGGTTAACGCACGCGCCGTTATTCCACATCATTTTAATATGTTTAAATTCAATACAGAGTCGCCAAATGATTTTATTGCTGAAGCAAATAATCTAGGGCAGTTATTTTTTGTATTAGAGAATGGTGAACATTGGTCAAGTGATCAATTGAAATAATTTTGATAAAACAAATAAATAATTATCAATTGTTAACCTATTCAATTATTGCAGCATTAGGGGGTCTATTATTTGGTTTTGATACAGGGGTTATATCAGGAGCTATTCCATTTATTAGAGGTGAGTTTGAATTAACTGCATATCAAGAAGGATTTGCCGTTAGCAACTTGATGATAGCTTGTACTGTTGGCGCTTTAATAGCAGGTCCAATAGCTGACTGGGCGGGAAGAAAAAAGGTTCTAATCCTTTGTGGTCTTCTTTTTTTAATTTCAGCAATATTTTCTGCTTTACCTCAATCCTTTATGGAATTGGTTATTGCCAGGTTTATTGGCGGACTTGGTGTGGGTGTTGCTTCGGTTGTATCGCCCATGTATATAACTGAAATCTCTCCAGCTAATATTCGAGGAAGGCTTGTCGCATTAAATCAATTAGCAATAGTTGTTGGGATTTTATGTTCATATCTATCAAACTGGATTCTTTTAGATACAGGTATAAATAATTGGCGTTTTATGCTAGCAACTGAAAGTATACCATCTATTACTTTTTTATTTGGTCTAATATTTATCCCAGAATCTCCAAGATGGCTTATGAAAAATGGAGATGAAAAAGGCGCCCTTAGTATATTGAATATTGTATCTGGCAAAAAAAATACAGTTAAAGAATTAGGAGAAATTAAAGAATCATTATCTAGAAAAAAGGCATCTATTAAAGAACTATTACATCCATCTCTAAGGAAAGTATTAATAGTTGGTATTCTTTTTTCATTACTTGCTCACCTTACTGGTATTGATACAATTATTTATTATGGACCAATTATCTTTTTAGAATCTGGATTTCAAACAAATGATGCATTCCTTGCATCAGTAATAATTGGTATTACAAATCTTGTATTTACTATTCTTGGTATGCTTATGGTTGATAAATTTGGCAGAAGAATTCTTTTATTAGTTGGTATGGCAGGAATGGGGGTTTCAATGGCGCTTGTAGGTTTTTGTATGGAAAGTGATATTATAAGCGCAAAGTGGACCTTATTATGGATAATGACTTATATAGCTTCATTTGCAATGAGTATTGGAGTAGTAATATGGGTATACTTATCAGAGATATTTCCAACAAAAGTTAGAGGGCAAGCTTTATCTGTTGCCACAATGGCTTTGTGGCTAGGAAATGTTATTTTAACTCAGTTTTTTCCCATTATGATGGAAGTTTTTGGGGGCGGTACATTTTATATTTTTTCAATTATTTGTTTAATATCATTTATTTTCTTTGTTCTAATGATAAAAGAGACCAAGGGGCTGAGCCTAGAACAAATAGAAAAAATTTGGATATAGTTAACAAATATTCTTAAAAGAAAAATGATTTTTGGAGGAATTGATATCGGCGGAACAACAGTAAAAGTTGGTTTTGTTGATAAAGAAGGCAATATATTATGTAGAGACTTGTTCCATGTAGAAAATATAAAGAGCTACAAAAATTTTCTTAAAAGAATATTTAACTCAATTAAATCTTTAATTAATAACTTAGAAAATAAATATTTAATTCAGGGATATGGTGTAGGGTGCCCAGGTAGAATAAATGTACAAGAAGGAAGAGTGCTTTGGTGCAAGGGGAAACTTGAGTATATAGAAAATCAGTTATTAGGGCCCGATCTTGAAGCGCTGCTTGGCAAGCCTGTTTTTTGTGATAATGATGTGAACTCGATTGTATTTGGGGAGGCGCATTTTGGAAAAGGGAAAAATGCAAAAATTGTGGTTGGATTAACCTTTGGAACTGGTATAGGCGGAGGAATTATTATTAATGGAAATATAATTCGAGGGGAACATTTTACTGCGGGGCATTTTGGATATATGAGTCAAGATTCAAGCGGAAGAAATCATGAAAGTGGAAATTCTGGCGCAGTAGAAATACACGCATCTCATTCTGGTGTTATATATAAAGTAAAAGAGGCAATTCAGCTAGGAATGAAAACATCTCTAGAAGAAATTTTTAATGCAAATAATTTGGGTTTTAATAACATTTATGAAGAATCAGAAAAAGGAGATAAAGTTTCTATAAGATTGGTTCAAGAATTAGAAAGTGAGATGTCTATTCTAATAGCTAACCTAATTTTTGCTTTTGATCCTTCTATAATATTAGTTGGTGGTGGATTATTAAATGCTGGAAAAGGTGTCTTAACTAGAGTAAGAGAAAAAATTATAAAACGGATTGATTTTCTTAATAATAAAGAAATAATTATAGAACGTATGTCATCCTATGAAGAAGTTGGTATTATCGGTGGAGCAGCGTTAGCCAAAATGGAACTAAATAAAATAAATGTACAAAATAAAGGATAAATTTTATGAGTGCTGGTTTAGAATATTTTAATAATACTATGAAATTGATTAATGGTCTTCGGGATAAAGAAATGGATAATATTTTAAAAGCTTCCGAGCTGTGTGCTAATAGTATCAGTAAAAAAGGTCTTGTGTTTATGTTTGGGGCTGGACATTCTAGAATAATGTGTGAAGAGATGACCCCAAGGCAAGGATGCTTCCCTGGATTTTTTGCGCTTGTAGAACATGCTGTTTCTAATCATTCTTCTATTATAGGGGCTAATGGACTTAGAGGACCTATGTACCTAGAAAAATATTATGGCTATGCAGAAGAAATACTACGTGGTTTCAAATTTGGTAAAAATGATGTCATGATAATTATTTCTGTAAGCGGGATTAGGCCTTTAATAGTAGAAATGGCTTTGGGGGCTAAAAAACGTGGCTTACCAGTTATTAGTATAGTTTCTAGAGAACACTGCGAGTCATCAAAGCCTGGTCATAAAAGTGGAAAAAAACTAATAGATGTATCGGATATAGTTATAGATAGTCAATGCCCTCCTGGAGACTGCGTTGTAGAATTAGATGGATTAGAATGGAAAACTGGACCCGTATCAACTGTTATGGGAGCATTAATAACAAATATGATCCGATGTGAAGTTGGTGAAAGACTAATAAAAAAGGGGATTAAGTTAGAATTGCTTCCTAGCCATCAAGCTGTAGGAAATCCAAAGGTTCATGAACAACTTGATAGGTTTTATGAATCTTATAGATTAAGCCTGTCTCATCTGTTCCAATAAATTAATCTTTTTCGCGATTTTGATATAATTTTCTGCTAGAAGTATACAAAGTGTCCTTTTCCTCTTTGCTTAAAGCATTATAACCAACCTTATTGATCTTATCTAAAATATGATCTATTTCTTGTTGAAGTTTTACACGTTTTATTTCATTTTTATGTTTAATTGTAGAACTAAGTTCTGCAAAATATTTACGAATAGAAAATTTCATCTCATTCCATGTCCAATGATAACGTAAATATATAAATCCTATTAAGACAGCAGATAGGTGAGTAATGTGGCTAATATCTGATGCTGAATTCATTGATAGGATAAATTCAGTAGCAACTAAAATCATTACAAGATATTTTACTTTTATTGGCAACAGAAAATAAAGATATACAGTCCTATTAGGAAACATCATACCAAAAGCTAACAAAACACCATAAACAGCCCCACTTGCTCCTGCAAGAACATAGTTAGCATTAGTAATATTCAGTGCTAACCATACAAGCCCAGATCCTATGCCTGTTAAAAAATAATATTTTAAAAAAGATCTTCGACCCCAAATCGATTCTAATTCTGACCCGAACATCCATAAAACAAACATGTTAAAAAATACATGTAAAAAATCCTTATGGATAAAAAGATATGTCAATGGTTGCCAAACTCTTGGCCATACATTACTTGATGATAAGCCAAATAAGTCTACTACTGGATTAAATAATGGTGTTGTAGGATTTTGAGAAATTATTTTTAATAAAAATATAATTATGTTTGACCATACAATAACTTTTATTGCATCAGTAAATATTTTTGGTCGAAAGGAAAAGTCTCCTTGTTCAGATTGAAATTGGTAACGCATCTCTAATTATAAGCATAAAGTTATTTATATTAAAAAATTAATTTCTTCTATTAATTACGCAGTGACTAAAGCTTTCAAAACTCGAAGGGATTTTAATTCACTTAAACCATCAAAATGATAGTATAAACAAGTATTAATATATTTACTTATTATTTTTCTATCTTTTAAAGAAACAGTTAATTTTTCAATTTTTTTTATAAAATCATTTTCAATTATATTACTAGACAGCAAAGTTGATAGAATATTTTTACTATTTGGGCCTTGATTTGGATCTGGCAATATCAAGCCAGATAAATTTTGATCTGATAAGTCGGTTTTGAATCCCTGAAGGTCTAATATTCTTAACTGGTAATACCAATAAATTAAATTTAACTGTGTCTGTTCTGAATCAACAATCTTGAGGACCGTTATCAATTCATCAAACAGCTCTTTGTTTGGATCTTCATCAATTAAGGTTTTTTCCGTTAGCTCAACTAAAGCCATCCCATATGCAATGCGCTTCAGATCTTTATGTATATTTAAATATGTTGATGCAAAGCTTGCTTTAGTTACTAAATGCAAATCACGCCGCTTATTATGGCTAAAAACTATATCTAAATGACTCATTGGTTCATAAAAGGCGCTTTGAGGTGATTTTTTTCTTTTAGCACCTCTTATGATAAAACTAAGCTTACCCATTTCTCTAGTGAAACATCGGGCAATAATACTAGTGTCGCTATACGAAAACCGCCTTAATACAATTGTAGGCGAATGAACAATCATAATTAATATGCTTTTGCAAAAATCACTTCATACATAGCATCCTCCCCAGAAAAGATACATTTGAGGCCTTTATGATTGCTATTAAAAGGTATACACCTAATGGTTGCTTTTGTTTCATTTTTTATGGCGGTTTCAGTTTCGACTGTCCCATCCCATCCACAACGAACAAACCCGCCATTTTTAGATATTACATTTTTGAACTCTTTGTAGCTTTCTACGCGCACAGTGTTTTTATCTCTAAAATCTGCAGCTTGATGTAAAATATTCTTTTGTATTTCATCTAATAAATTAGTAATCGTTTTTACCGCTTGATTCAACTTTACTGATTGCTTATCTACAATATCTCTTCTTGCTAAAATAACCTCTTTATTTGAAACATCTCTTAAGCCAATCTCTAATCGTATTGGAACGCCCTTAAGCTCCCATTCGTTAAATTTAAACCCAGGAGAATTATTAGAATCATCCACTTTTATTCGGATTCCTTTTTCGGTACATTGAGTTATAATATCATTAATATGATTCATGATTGTTGTTTTGTCTTCATCATTTTTCGCTATAGGAATAACAATAACCTGAATTGGTGCAATTTTTGGTGGCAGCACCAATCCCTTATCATCACCATGGACCATTACCACCCCCCCAACTAATCTGGTGCTTACACCCCAACTTGTAGCATATACAAAGTTTTCCTTATTTTCTCGACTCTGAAAAGTAACCCCAAATGCCTTAGCAAAGTTTTGCCCTAAATTATGCGATGTTCCTGCCTGCAAGGCCCTCTTATCTCCCATCATTGCTTCTATTGAATAGGTCTTTTCTGCTCCTGCAAATTTTTCTGAATCTGATTTAACTCCAGTTAAAACAGGCATAGCCAAATAATCTTCTGCAAGACTACGATAGATCTCCAAGATTTTTAATGTTTCTTTTTCAGCTTCTTCATCAGTTTCATGTGCTGTATGCCCTTCTTGCCATAAAAATTCAGTTGTACGTAAAAATAATCTCGTCCGCATTTCCCAACGAACTACATTTGCCCATTGATTAATTAATAAAGGAAGATCGCGGTAAGACTGAATCCATTTTTTGTACATGGACCAGATAACTGTTTCAGAAGTTGGGCGGACAATAACTTCTTCTTCCAGTTTTGATTCAGGATCTACTTCTACGCTTTGACCGTCATCAGTTGTTCGCAACCTGTGATGTGTAACTATAGCACATTCTTTGGCAAATCCTTCAACATGCTTGGCTTCACTTGCAAAAAATGATTTTGGTATAAATAATGGAAAATATGCATTCACATGACCGCTATCTTTTAGCATTTTGTCAAGCGCTAGCTTTATATTTTCCCACAATTCATACCCATAAGGCTTTATAACCATTGTCCCTTTAACAGGCCCATAGTCAGCGAGACCAGATTTTATTATTACATCCGTATACCAAGTTGCATAATTATCTTTTTGAGAAGTAATACCTTTGGACATTTTAATGATTTCTTAAATTAATCATAGGGAAATTAGCGGACATCATTAGGTCATTCAATACAAAGATTATTAATCATCCATTTTCTTAAAACAATAATAATACTATTTTCTCTTATATAATCAATGAATAAGACTACTTTTGTAACAGGGCTATATACTTTCTATTTATTATTTATAATGGTTTCATGTAATCATCCAAAGATAATTGTGTTAAGTAATTGTGCTGTGCCTAGCCACCCAGGTGCAAATTCTATTTCATTCTCAGAAGGGGAAATAATTAATATAGGTAATAATTTATCAGGAGATATAATCATAAATCTTAATGGCGGATTTGTTTACCCTGGTTTCTCTGATTCTCATATGCATCTTGTTGGGTATGGAAAGTCATTAGAAAAACTTGATCTTGTTGGGACAAACAGTATTTCAGAAATAAAGAATCTTGTTTCTAGTTCATATGATAAATCGAACAAATGGATTGAAGGCAGAGGGTGGGATCAAAATGACTGGGAAAATATTGATTACCCAACAAAAGAAGATTTAGATTTAGTTGCAGAAGATCAACCTGTTTATTTAAGAAGAATTGATGGGCATGCAGCGTGGGTAAATTCAAAAGTGTTATCAATCTGTGAAATTAATGATAAAACAAAAGACCCGGAAGGCGGGAAAATCATAAGAGATAAGAATGGGTTTCCAACCGGTATATTTATTGATAATGCTATTGATTTAATTGAAAAATTTCTCCCTGTAGATAGCTCAATTGATAAAAAACGATATATTGAAAGAGCGGTCAAAAGTTTAAATAAGTTTGGATTAACAAGTATTCATGATGCTGGAACAGATGTCGAAACAATAAAAATATTAAAAAAATTAATTCAACAGAATAAACTTTCTATTCGCGTTAACGCTATGCTTAATAATAATATAAATGATTATAATTTTTACATAAATAATGGACCAGAGCGTATTAATAATTTTTTATTTGTAAATAGTATAAAAATATATTTTGATGGAGCTATGGGCTCTAGGGGAGCATATCTTTTGGAGCCATATTCTGATGATCCAGATAATGCCGGGCTTACAATAACAAATGCAGATGATATTCGCAAAAAAGTTAAAATTTTTAATGAAGCTGGGTTTCAAGTTGCTATTCATTGTATTGGTGATAAGGCAAATAGAATAGCTTTAGATATTTTTGAAGAACTTGGTAACAAATTGTCAAGAAATCGCATAGAACATGCACAAATAATTCATGCAGATGATATTAATAGATATTTTGAGTTAGGAGTTATTCCTTCAATGCAATCAACACATTGCACTAGTGATATGTATTGGATAGATGAGAGATTAGGTCCAAAAAGGATCCATCAAGCATATCCATGGAATTCCCTATTAAATGCAGGATCAATTATACCCGGTGGTTCTGATGCTCCAGTTGAAATCCCTGATCCTTTGTTAGGGATATATGCGGCAATTACAAGAAAAGATATTAATGATTGGCCGAAAAACGGATGGCTCCCATATGAACGGATGACAATTGATCAAGCAATATCATCCATCACAGAATGGAGCGCATATAGCATGTTTGCTGAAGAATTTTATGGGAAAATAGATAAAGGCTATTTAGCAGATTTTACAGTTTTAAATAATAATTTAAGTGAGATAGATCCTAAAAATATACCTGAAGTAAAAGTTTTATACACATTTGTAAATGGTGAAATTGTTTATCAAGATGATAAGTAATAAAAAAATCAAAAAACTATCAATATTATCAACAAAAAAAGGGCGTAAGGAAGAAGGAAAATTTTTGATTGAAGGGTATAGAATTATACGATCAGCATTGCGAAACAACGTAAATATTGAGAATATTTATATATCAAATAGATTTAAAGCGTCTGAGGACTACAAGAATCTTAATGGCTTAATATCTAAAAATATAGATGTTGCAGTCTTAGATGAAAAAACTATTAATAAAATCTGTCAGACTGTAAATCCTGCTGGAATAGTTGCTGCTTGTCTCCTGCCAGATGATTTTAAAATAACAAAATTATTAACTGATAATTGGATTTACTTAGATAAAATTTCAGACCCAGGTAATATTGGTACGCTATTGCGAACTTCAGCTTGGTTTGGAATTAATAACGTTGCCTTGTCTTCAAAGTGTGCTGATGCTTTTAACCCTAAGGTTATACGCAGTGCTATGGGGGCACATTTTTCATTAAATATTGTTGGGAATATGGATCTTTTTGAATTTAAAAAGAATCAATATTGTATTATTGGTGCCGATCAAAATGGCTCCCCGATGGATGATTTTAATTACGATAAAAAAAAATGGATATTGGTTATAGGAAACGAGGGTCATGGTATTTCAGAAAATAGCAAAAAATATATCCAACATTTTTTATCCATTCCCTCTAGTGGATCTGGGAACTCATTAAATGCAGCTGTCGCCGGTAGCATTTTAATACATCACTTGATTTCATTATAAATAAACTGAACTTCTTTCGTTTAAAAGCCAATAACCGTAATTTTTATGGAATTACAAGAACAGGATAAACCTGGGTCTGAATTGATATATGAACCAAACTGTTTCAGTCAAACTAGCATTTGGAGTGGTCATTTTTTCTGTACTATCTTCGCTCGTAATAGCATCAATTATTGCGGCAGCAGGAACCGTACAGCCTAACGAACACAGCCAAAATACTTACAACTACATTGCCCTCTTTGTAGGCCAGGGTTTTATGATAATTCCCCTTCTGTTATTTTTAATTAGCAGAAAGGAGCCCATTATACATAGCTTGCGATTAAAGTTAATATCTGCACCTATACTTTTAAGCACAATATGTATATCCATGGGTCTAATTCCCATTGTAGATGAAATGGATCGGATTTTATCATTTATTTTTGGAACCGAAGAAGAATTGGCTCAATTAACTGATATTCTAATTATTGATTACTCATTCATAGGGTTGCTTCTATCTACAACCATTGTTGTGTTGGCTCCTCTTGGAGAAGAAATTCTATTTCGGGGGTTTTTACAAAAGAAATTGGAGGAGTCTTGGCAAGATATAACTAGAGCTATATTAGTGACGAGTTTATTTTTTGCTTTTATACATATGAATCCTGTATGGATAATACAAATTTATTTGTTGGGCGTGGTTCTTGGCTATCTTGCATGGAAAACTGGCTCAATTTTAACCAGCTTAGTTCTACATAGCCTTAACAATGGTGCGGCATTAATATTGACAAATTATTCTGAATCAATCAACCCCTATTACCTTTGGAATAACCATGTATCACCTTTCATTCTTTTTTTAGGAATTTGTAGTTTATCATTTGGTTTTTATAATTTAAATAAATCACCTCAGGTATAATTATGCGACAAAAGATGATAAGTAATGAAATTAACATTCTAAGGGACACCTTTCGCCGATTATTAAGAAGAAAAGCAAATACAAATCTTGGTAAGCTTATAGAAAAAACCCACCCCGCTGATTTGGCTCTACTTTTTAGATTTTTCAATGAAATGGAACAAAATACACTGTTTTCTATTATGCGCCCAGGTGAGCATACTGGTGAATTCTTAGGAGAATTAGATGAGTCAATTATAAAAAGACTTATAGAAAATGAATCTGCAGAGCATGTTGCTGAATTAATTCAATTCACTACTTCAAATGATAAAACATCTATTCTAAGTATCCTTGATGATGAGTCTTCAAAAGCAATTTTGGATCTACTGAAAAGTGAAGAACAAGAAGAGCTTGAAGAGATCATGGGATATCCTGATGATAGTGCTGGTTCTTTAATGTATACAGATGTATTTACACTTAATGAAAATACAATAGCTAAAGATGCCATTAATGCGCTTCAAGATCATGAGTCTTCTGAAATGGTTTTTTATCTATATGTCATTGATAATAATGATATACTTGTTGGGGTTATTTCTTTGCGGGATCTTGTAACAACACCGCAAAATACAAGATTAAAAGATATGATGATACGATCCTTGCAGTCTGTGCGACCAGAAACAGATCAAGAAGAAGTAGCGCGAATTGTTTCTCAATATAATTATCTTGCAGTACCAGTTGTTGATAAAGAAGGTCAATTACTTGGTATAGTTACTGTAGATGAAATTGTTGATGTAATTAGAGAAGAAGCAACTGAAGACTTCTTTCAAATGGCTGGTGCAGGTAAAGATAGAGAAATACTAATGAAGTCTTCATGGGATAATGCAAAAAGCAGACTCCCTTGGCTATTCGCAAGTTGGATTGGTGGTATTTGTGCAGCTGCAGTAATTGGTTTCTTTGATAATACATTAAAAGACACCCTTGCTCTTGCTGCGTTTATACCTGTAATAATTGGAATGGGTGGTAATATTGGTACGCAAACATCAACATTGGTTGTGCGAGGGCTCGCAACAGGACGAGTGAATGTGGGCAATAATTTATCGATCATTTTAAAAGAAATTCGTGTTGGGATTATTCTTGGGATTTTATACGGGTTAATGTTGGGGTTATTTGCCATAATACAGTTTGTTGATATCTCACCATATCTTGGTTTAGTTGTTGGGCTTGGAATAGCAGGGTCTATGCTTATAGCTACAGCTTTTGGATCTTTAGTTCCTCTATTATTACAGCGACTTGACGTTGACCCTGCTATTGCCACAGGTCCTTTTGTTACAACAAGCATTGATATACTTGGGGTATCACTATATTTAGGAATAGCAAATTATTTTCTAACCGTTTAAAGTGATATTAATCTACTTTTTATGCGGTAGTGTATGTTTGTACTCCCTATTTACAATATATTTCACTGTAGGATTACATCGATTAAAAATTATTAATAGAAAAGAATATTTACCTACAATTTCAATTGTTGTTGCAGCTCGTAATGAAGAGTCTAATTTACAACAACTACTAAATAGCCTGGTTGAACAGGATTACCCAAAAGAAAAGATGGAAATAATCATTGTAAGCGATCGATCCACTGATGGTAGTTGGCAAATAATTAATGATTTCTCAAACCTATATCCTTTTGTAAAGGGCATACAACTAGAAGAGAAGCTCGATGATATGACCCCTAAGAAATATGCGCTAACATGCGGAATAAATAATACGGGTGGAGAAATAATTCTATCTACAGATGGTGATTGTATAGTTCCAAAAGGGTGGTCACGCAGTATGGTAAGTTCGTTTGATGATAATACTGGAATTGTTGTAGGAAGATCATCTATTAATTTGTCAAACCCATCATTTTTTAATCAATATCAATCGGTTGATTTTCTTGGAATTATGGCTGCAAATGCTGGAGTTATTGGTTGGCAAAAAGGTTGGTCTGGGTCTGGGCAAAATATTGCATATAGAAGAAATGCATTTGAAAAAATAGGCGGCTTTCTACCTGTCGCAAAAACTATTTCTGGAGATGATATGTATTTGGTGCAATCTATATCTAGACACTATGATCTAAATTTTAATACAGATCCAAACAGCTTTATTTACACACAGCCCGCACCATCTATTAAAGCATTTATTAATCAACGCATACGATGGGCTTCTAACTCGCGATATTTATGGGAAACAAATATTCTATTTCTATTTTTTTTGATTATAGCCTTTATATCTAATTCTGTATTAATTATTGCATTATGGAATAAGAGGGTGCTTTCCATATTTTTGTTTTTATTTATTATAAAAATAATTAGTGATGGCTTAGTGCTCTATACTGGTTCTGTAAAATTAAATGTTTCATTTAAGAAAATTCATTTTATTGCTTGGAGTATTTTTCAACCTATATACATACCATTAACTGGTGTATTAGGGTTGCTTGGTTGGTTCACATGGAAAGAATAAATATATAAATGCATTTGTATATGAAATTTCTATCTATTTTAGTCTGCTGCACATTTTTATTTGCTGAGAAATATAACATATATCTATGGTCTATTCCGGTAGCTCAAGTTGAAATGATTAATAATCCAGGAGAGGTTCATTTTAAGACTAAATCTATCGGATTAGTAAATTATATCTGGCCATATAAAAATAGTTATTCAACAGTTTATAATACAGATAACTTTGGATTAAGAAAATATTCAAAAAACATTAAGCAGGGCGATTTTACGCAAGAGCTTACTTGGGAGTATAATATAGGTGATAGTACATTAACTCTTGATGATACAAAAACCACTATCACGGATTCAACACAAACCATATTCACATTGTTAGCAAGAGTTTCATTAGAATCATATGGGTATTTCGATACAAAATGGTTTCCAGTTGATCATGAATCATGTGCATATAAGGGCAGGTTTCTTTGGTCAGATACAGTAAGTGTTTCTGCATTAAATAAAAAAATTCTGTGTGATCATTTTCGGTTGGATCTAATAAAGGTTGAGCAAGAAAAATGTGGTATTGAAGAATCGGATTATTTTATGGAAAATATTATTGATCATAATAGTATTAGACAAATTTGGGTGGAAAAGAATAATAATAAACGTATTATCAAAGCATCAGCAAAGGTATACGGTTTTCCTCTAGAGGCGATTATAATCAATGAATGAAAAGAAAAGATTTTTTAAACAGTACAGGTTTCACCTAATTCTTTGGTTGTTTATTGCAGTAGGAATTATTCTTTCTTTACAATATGGAATAGATCAAAAAATAGTGGTCCTATCAACGTTAATACTAGGTGTTTTCACACAGGTATTTGCCGGGTTAGGCGCATTAATTGCAATGGTTCCAATCATTGGGCCGTTTTTAGTAAAAATAGTTACAATACCGTTCTTTTGGTTAATCAATGCACTTGGTCATGGAGTAAGTGTTGTAGCAATTAAAAAAGGTTATTCAAAAGAATTGGTGAAGTCTAGAGTTCTAACGGTTGCAATACTAGTTGGAGTAATAATTGGATATATTATGGGAAATCTAATTCCATTGAATTAATTATTATGAATATCTTAATTATTCAAGGACCAAATCTTAATCTCATAGGATTAAGTTCAGCAAAAATTGGTGAGCAAGTAACCTTAGATAAGGTTAATCAAGGGCTGCGGAAACAAGCCCATAAAAGACCAGAAGAAATCAAATTAAAAATTCTGCAATCTCACAAAATTGAAAAAGCAATGACATCAATTCATCGTAATAAAAATTGGGCAAATGGAATTATTATTGCGCCAATGGCATGGGCTAGATATGAGTATTCATTAAAAGAATGTCTTAATACAGTATCTTTACCAATTTATGAAGTATTCTTAACTCCTGAATACGAGTTTGAAGGAAACAAAGACTCATCAATTCTTAGTTCGATATGCATTCAATCTTTATGCGGTCACCCTCTATCTATATTTATTGATGCATTAGACTTGCTTGTTAATCACTTATCTGAATGACGCCCTTTAACAAATTATTATATCTATTAATTCTAACATTTTTTATTGGGTGTTCAACCTCTCCAACTGTTTCAACACAATCAACAACGAATAAAATATCAATTTTAACATTTTCAGAAGATAAGTTGTCTGCTACTATAACTATTCCAAACGGGCCTAATGCTTTTGAACAAGCGTTACATCAGTTAATGGAGCGCGATAATACGATAGTATTAGATCAATACTTATATGGTGTAGTTGAAAATAGTATTGTTTCAGAAATAAAGGATGTTATTATCAATTCATTACCGGAGGATGCCTTAGACTTTCGCATAAAGAGTTTTTCATCTATAAATAATTCTAGTATTATAAATCTTGAGCTTAATCGGAATCAAATAGAATCCACAGTATATAGAATACTAAAAAAATACAATTCTTTGGAAAAGATCCCGATTTTACCATTATTTTCTATTTCCAAAACACCCCCTACACTACAAGATTTGAATAACATAAAATTGCTTATTCCTTGTATTGATACTAAGGTCCCGGATCAGCAGCTGCTTCTACCTAATGCACCTAGAGCATATAGGAATGGCACACACCGTGGTATTGATTTTTATGTGAACTGGGGATCATCTGTAAGATCGGTTGCTGATGGTGTAGTTGTCCGTGCAGAACATGGATATCAAGAAATGGAAGCTGATTTTAGACTTGATGTATTAAATGATACAAAAATTCTCGGCAGAACTCCATCGGATATTTTTGAACATTTATTACTTGGACAAGCAGTTTATATTGATCATGGTTTTGATCTTATTTCTGGATTTCGCGCTGTTAGCATATATGCACATTTATCTCATATAAACTCAAACATAAAAATTGGGTCCAAAATTAACCGGGGTCAAGAAATAGGTAAGTCGGGAAATTCAGGAACAGAAGATAGCACTCTAAAGAAAAAGACTGGAGCCCATTTACACTGGGAAATGATTTTACAAAACAAGGAGGGAGAATATTACTTAGGGCAAGGTGAAAAATATGATGTGCTTTATCCTTTTATAAAAAATTTATTTTTAGATATTTAATACTAGTTTTGATTTAAGAAATCTTCACTCACTTCAACGTCATGATTTAATAGTAAGCGATTATATATATTCGATTCAATTAATTCGGGTGACTTTTCTAATTCAGATTTTATATAAGCTTCCTTCAATATCTCTGCTTCGATATAACGTACTTTTTGATAAATGTGGAGTTTATTTATATTATTATTTTCCATCACCCATTGTACAGATAAATGACGGTTTAATATATCACCCAGATTT
>CEVM01060172.1_pt1 | contig 17703 bp, 17 predicted proteins | sample 531481 | NCBI WGS metagenome assembly CEVM01 (sample SAMEA2623649, study PRJEB7988) | marine metagenome | biome: marine biome (ENVO:00000447); feature: mesopelagic zone (ENVO:00000213) & marine oxygen minimum zone (ENVO:01000065); material: "saline water (ENVO:00002010), including plankton...
GTTCCGAAGGTGTTATGACCTGATTCTACTGATCGCCAGGAAACATAGGATGTGAAGTGTTTACTCAATCTCCAGACTGACATGAAATCCCTTCTTAACAGCAGCTACCCGTAACAAACTTCTTATCGATTGAGCAACTCTACCTTGTCGCCCAATCACTCGACCTTTGTCGTCGGGATGAACTTGCAATATATAGGTGATATCTCCGTCATCTTTCTCGCTTGAGGAAACTACAACGTCATCTGGATAAGACACGATAGCTTTAACTATGTACTCTATAAGTTCTTTCATATTAGCTGAGATTGGAAATACAATTAAATTTCATCTTAGAAAATTTACGCTTCTTCCCCGTCTTCAGAGTCTCCACCGTCCATTGAAACTTTTTCTATTATTCTCTTTACGGCATCAGAGGGCTGGGCTCCCTGACTAATCCATTTTTGTGCCTTTTCAGTATCCATGACCATTTCCGGAGGGTCAAAGCGGGGATTATAGTGCCCTAGGTATTCAACAAAGCGCCCATCTCTCGGTTTGCGAGAATCTGCCACAACTATTCGATAGCTTGGTTGGTTCTTAGAGCCTGTCCTTCTAAGCCTAATTCTAAGCATGACAGTTACTCCTGATTGTTTTTAGCATCGTTGAGATGCTTAATAAGTCTTGATTTCTTTCTTGACACCGTATTTCTGTGCATCGCACCCTTTCCAGCAGCTTTATCCAAGGCCACCACTGCCCCTTTTGCGGCTACTTCAGCACCCTCTATGTCCCCATCAGCAATCATCCTCCGCGTCCTCGTAACCAAATTTCTGGCCCGTGATCTTAAGGGTTGGTTGATACTTTTCTTTCTTTCACTAACCCTAAAAGCTTTTGCGCTTGGCACTTTATTCGAGTCTCCTATTGCATTTTCTAAAAACTAATTTTCAATATCATTCCGGGAATCAATATTCCTCAGCCGGCTAACCCCATCAACTCCATTAACAGCCTCTAATTTCGTGTACAAATGTCCCAGTTGATCGATACCATTTGTGTACACCGTCAGCGAAATGACGCACCTATCATCGTACTCTTCAGAATTAATATTGGCAATATTAATTCGTTCGTTGGAGACCACTGATGTAACGTCTCCCAACAATCCGACGCGGTCCCAACAATCCAATTGAATTCTTACCGGATACAACGTCCTGGATTCTCCCCAATCTACCGGTACTATCCGATCCAACTCATCTTCAGAGATTATGTTTGGGCACGATTTCCTGTGTACGGTGACACCTCGTCCCCTCGTAATAAAACCTGTAATTTCGTCTCCCATTATTGGATTACAGCATCTAGCAATATTGGTTAGTAGATCTCCTACCCCAAGGACCTGGACCCCTGAAGCCGGTCCTGTTTTAGGCGGTGTAGAGTGAACCAACTCATCAGGAAGTGCAGACTTCAACGATATTCTAGATATCAATTTGGCTGTCGACAATGAACCTCCTCCCAAATCGGCAAACATATCATCAACAGTTTTATACCTAAACATTTCTACCACTATTTCCGGGGTAACATTCAAATCTAATCTTGCTAATTGTTTCTGAAATACTTCTTTTCCACGTTCTATATTTGTTTGGCGCTCTTGTCTGTTAAACCATTGGCGCATCTTGGCTCGTGCTGAAGAAGTCTTGGCATATCCCAAACTAGGATTAATCCAATCTAGACTTGGTCCCCTAGTGACCTTACTGGTCATTATCTGGATAGTGTCACCGTTTTGTAGATGATAATTCAAAGCCACTAACTTGCCGTTCACCTTCGCTCCAACACAACCATGCCCAATATCAGTATGAATCCTGTACGCAAAATCAAGTGGGGTGGAACCGGTAGGAAGTTCTATGACCTCGCCGTTAGGTGTATAAACAAAAACCTGATTCTGGAAAATATCCGTTTTGAAAGATTCTACGAACTCTACTGCTCCACTCACGTCCCGTTGCCATTCTAGAAGTTGTCGCAGCCAAGTCATTTTTTCTTCAAACTGAACATCAAGTTCCCCGGTTTCTTTGTAAAGCCAATGGGCCGCCACGCCATATTCGGCTACCTGATGCATATCATGAGTTCGAATTTGAATTTCCACTGGGGAGGACTCTTCACACAAAACGGCAGTGTGGAGTGACTGATAGAGATTGTCTTTAGGATTGGCTATGTAGTCATCGAACTGCCCAGGCAAAGGTCTCCATTTAGTATGCATTACTCCAAGGGTTCCATAGCAATCTTTAACTTCATTCACTAGGATACGTACAGCAAAAAGGTCATATATTTCACTAACCTCTCTGTTGGATTCATGATACCTTTCTGACTTCTTGTGAATACTATATATGTGTTTGGGTCTCCCATATATGTCCGCTGATATATCAGCTTTGTCGAGTTCCGCTTTTACTATTTCCACAACCTTGGCAATATACTCTTCCCGCTTACCGCGCTTGGAATTCAATCGAAGGGAAATTTGTTTATATGCATCAGGATCGATTTGTTGGAAAGATAAATCCTCAAGCATCCATTTTATTTCCCAAATACCCAGCCTGTGAGCCAGCGGGGCATATATTTCCAAAGTCTCTTTGGCCATCGCCTCTCGGCGGATTTGAGGCAGAGACCCGACAGTTCTCATGTTATGTAGCCTGTCGGCCAGTTTGATTAAAACCACCCTAACATCCTCGGCCATTGCCATAAGCATTTTTCGTAAGGTTTCTGCTTGAGCGATGTCTTCTAATGAAGTCTCCTCGAAGTCACTCTCGGACCCAGGCAGAAACTGGGAATCTCCCATTACCTCCGCCTTGGTAAGCTTTGTAACCCCATCCACTAATCCAGCCACATCACTCCCAAATTCCATTGAAAGTTCGTCAAAGGTAACATCACAGTCTTCCAAAACATCGTGTAGAAGAGCAGCAGAGAGAGCGCTTGCATCCAAGCGGAGATCAGCCAAAAAAAGGGCTGTTTGTTTTGGGTGTTCAAAAAATTCCTCTCCGGAAAGACGGCTCTGCCCAGCGTGTGCTTTTTCGGCAAAAGCATAGGCTTTAGCAACTAATTCTACCTTGTCGGAGGCAAGGTAATGCCCCATTTTTTCATATAAGGCGTCATCAACAATTACATTCCCAACATTAACCATGGAGCAAAACTCTCCAAACTATTGGTCACCAAACAAACCAAGACATTACTTGGCTTGCTCCTCTCATTCCTCATTTGTTTCTACTAGGACATATTTTGAAAGTTGGCAAATTATATCGCAACTTGAGCAGTATGACGAAGCCACTCTGATCTTAATTTTTAATATAAAATGGTTGGGTTCCAAAATAGAGGGAGATGAAATGGAATTCCAAGCCCCACGAGGTACCACTGATGTATTACCAGATGATCAGAGATATTGGCGCTACGTAGAAAACACCGCTTCACAGGTTGCTGAAAGCTTCGGATATAGAAGAATTGATACACCTGTTTTTGAAGATACCAATCTGTATATTAGAAGCATTGGTGATTCAACAGACATAGTGGAAAAGGAAACCTACACCTTTAGTGATAGAGGAGGGGATTCACTAACCCTTAGACCGGAGGGTACAGCTTCTGTTTGTCGAGCCTACATTCAACACGGTATGCATAACATGCCCCAACCAGTGAGACTTTTCTATCTTTGTCCAAATTTCAGATACGAAAGGCCTCAGGCCGGCAGGTTCAGAGCCTTTCACCAATTTGGCATAGAGGCCTTTGGCGAATCAGATCCCTATATTGATGCCGAAGTTATAGAAGTTTCTTGGAGATTTCTAACAAGTGTAGGCATCGATGATATTTCTCTAAGGATCAACAGTATTGGCGACTCGAACTGCAGACCAAAATACGTTAATGCTTTGCAAACCTACTATCAAAATTATTCCCAATCTCTCTGTCCCGATTGTGTAAGGCGATTGGAGACCAATCCTCTTCGTCTTTTGGATTGCAAAATGGAATCTTGCCAACCAGTGATTCAATCTGCTCCGAAAAGTACCGAATATCTTTGCCTTCCGTGCAATGCTCACTGGGTCCAGCTCCAAGAATATTTAGAAACCACTGGTATTGGATACGAAATTGACAACACCCTTGTCCGAGGCCTGGATTATTATTCAAGAACTGTTTACGAAATAACCCCTCCTACGGAAAGAAGGACCAATGTTATAGCCGGAGGAGGCCGCTATGATGGTCTGCTAGAACAATTGGGAGGTCCAACAACGCCTGGCATAGGTTTTGGAATGGGAATAGAGCGAGTGATCGAAAACATTAAAAGGCTTGAAATAGATATCGCATCTAATCCCAAACTAAGCATTATGTTTGCACACATCGGAGAAGGAGCTAAAAAAGAAGCCATTAGCCTATCAACTCAAATAAGACGATTAGGAAAAGAAGCTTTTGTCGGCCCTTCAAGGGGATTAAGAAGTCAAATGCGATATGCATCTCACATGAATTCATCCCACGTAATAATCATTGGGGATGATGAATTATCCACGGGTTTATACACTCTGAGAGATTTGAGCAAAGGTGATCAAACCGAAATTACTGCGGATGGAATTTTAAATTTTGTTAAAACCCATGACATTGGCCAGAAGGTAGATTAAATGCTTCAAAACGAAAACTCAGTCTTCGAAATGATTTCACAAGCTCAAGAATACATGCAAGAAAACGAAATTGATGGCTGGCTCCTCTATGACTACAGGGGAATGAATCCCATTTTGTGGGACGCCATTGGTTACATATCAAATGTAACTAGACCATGCTGGCTATGGATACCTGCAAATTCCGATCCTAAATTCATTGTAAGTTTTGTAGATCAAAATAGGTTTGAACATATAGGAATAAAAGCGGAATTCTGGGTAAGCCGGGAACAAATGATTGACTCCTTGAAATCTCACCTACCTCAACACGGAAAAGTTGCTATGGAATACTCACCAATGGGAGTTTTACCTAGAGTCGCAAAAATTGATGGCGGCACCTTAGAGCTAGTTCGAAGTCTGGGGGTTGAAGTTGTTACATCGGCTAATTTAATTCAATACGCTACACAGAGATGGTCTGACAAAGAGCTGGATTCGCATTTAAAGGCCTCTGAAATTTTGACCACTACAGTTAAAGAAGCATTCAACTTCATTAGTGAAAACTTAGATACTAACCTAACGGAATTTGAGGTTGCTGAATTTATACGAAATCGGTTCACAGAAAGTAATCTTATAACTCCCGATGGCCCAGTCGTAGCTATAAACAACCATGCAACGGACCCTCACTTTGAGCCCACAGAAGCTAATTCTTCAACAATGAGTAAGGGAGATTGGGTCTTAATTGACTTATGGGGAAGAATAGGAGATGAACCCTCTGTTTGTGCCGATATAACCTGGACAGCATTCATAGGTGACCAGGTACCGAAAAAACATCTAGAAGTATTTAACACCGTCATAGGCGGTCGCGATGCTGCAGTTACTCTGCTAGAAAAAGCCTATCATGAGGGAAGAGAGCTACAGGGTTGGGAGGTTGATGCTGAAGCTAGAAGGTACATAGATAACATGGGATATGGCAAATATTTCAGTCATAGATTAGGACATAGTCTAGGCAGAGAGGCACATGGAAATGCCGTCAACCTAGATGGATGGGAAACCATCGACACCCGCACTATAAGCCCAAAAATCGGATTTACCATAGAACCCGGCATATACATACCTGGGGAATTTGGAGTCAGGTCTGAAATCGATTTGTTCTATTATGAAACTGGGCCCATAGTCACTACTGAAAGACAAACGTCGCCGTATATAATTCAGGTATCATGAAATCATATTACTTGATTTCAGTGCGCTTGTTGTTGGTTAATTGTCTTAGGCAATTTCAATCCAGCTAAAATTGCTGTGGATATCAAGGCGACAACTCCGCTGAAAATGAAACAACTTTTGATACCTAAATCAGTGTCAGATAAAAGCCCGGCTATGACGGGTCCTATTGTGCCCAAAAAGCTGGCACCATAAATTAGCGAAACAACGGTGGACTGAGCTCTGCCTTTGGCCACATCCATTGCTGCCGCTATGAATATCGTATGCAGAGAATATACAAACGCACCCATAGCTAACACGTTAAGCACAAGTTGGACACCATCATCAGCAACACTAAGAGTCAAATAGAGAACTCCTAGGAGAGACATTGCAGGCACTAGGACAATTTTCCTTCCGTATTTATCCGACAACCAACCCATAATAGGTTGCGCAACAATTCCAGTTGCCTGTGCGCCTGCAATGAAAAGTGCTGTTGTGATTGCATCTTTCCCAAGTGTATCAATCAAATACACCGGCAAAAATGCAACGATCGTCGCTTGAGCCATTGACCTAAAGGCAGTGACAAAGATAAGGCCTAGCATGACTTTATCTTTGAGCAATAAGCCAACATCCCCAAAATAATCTCTTAGTGACGCAGTATCGCTATCAGCTGTTGGAATATTTCTCATCATCAAATAAACAAGTACAGCGAATAATAAGGCTGGGAAAACACTGATTTTAAGAACTTCATTCCATTGGAAAGCCACTAAGTAAGTAAGCGATATAATTGAGGCCGTTTTTACAGACTCAGTCGTTAGCAACCCAACCACAATAGGTCCAAGCATTTCCCCAACAGAACCACCTGTACCATGTAGGGATATAGCAAACCCTCTTCGGTCTGGAAATTTCCTCGACAATGAGGCTATTGCTGGTGGGTGATATAGAGATGGTCCAATGCCAACCAATAGCATCACAGCCAATACCCACCAAAAGCTGGGTGCAAACCCGAGAAGGAAATACGATATACCCATCATGCTCAGAGAGATAAAAAGCATTAGTCCGGCTCTGTTTGCGAACCTCTCCCCTAAGTACCCTGCAACCATAGTTGTCGCGCCACTCGTTCCTCTACCTACACTAGTAATAACGCCGTATTGTGTGTTTGATAAACCTAAGTCACCTTTCATTAATGTTAAAAGAATAGGCAAAGCTGAATTGAATACATGCTTGACGGCGTGTCCCAATGTAACGGTGACGGCTAATTGGTTTCTTCCTTTCCGCAATTCGGGGCTTACTTCAACAGACTCCATTTATCTCTCCAAGAACTCAGTGGTCAAAAACCGGTGAATCATAACATCTCGTGATGGACATTCAATGAATTCCCGATTCTTCAGATTTCCAATGTTCGTAGAAATGATTAAGAGGTCCGTGGCCATTCCCGATCTGTAAATCATGCCTAATTGAGCCGGTTACAAAAGCTTTTGCTTCACTAACAGAATTTCTTGTCGACAATCCTTTAGCAATACCAGCGGCGATTGCGGATGCGAAAGTACAACCAGTACCATGCGTGTTGAGTGTGTTGACTCTTTTAGTCGTGAACAGATGAAAGGATGTCCCATCATAAAATATGTCGGTAGCTGGTCCTTCATTTATATGACCACCTTTGACCACGGCTGTTTTACAACCCATTTCTACCAGTTTGACAGCGGCAGCTTTCGCACTATTTACATCAACAACATTTATACCCGTAATGGCAGTAGCTTCCGGCCCATTTGGGGTAACGACTGACGCAATCGGAATTAGTTCTGTTTTTAAAGCTTCTATAGCTTCATCTTGCAATAACGCATCACCGCCTTTTGCGACCATAACCGGATCAACAATTACATTCTCGATTTGGTATAGGGATAACTTCCCTACCACAGCCCTGATTATTTCAGAGCTAGACAACATTCCAGTTTTAACAGCATCGGTTCCAATATCTGTCAATACAGAATCGATTTGATTTTCAATTAAAGTGACTGGCAATTCCAATATATCTTGTACCCCAGTAGTATTTTGAGCGGTTATGGCTGTTAATGCTGAGGTTCCATAAACTCCATTTGCGGCAAAAGTTTTAAGGTCTGCTTGTATGCCGGCGCCTCCACCAGAATCTGATCCAGCTATCGTTAAACACTTTGGTGTGGTCTTCATACGTGCCTTCATCGTTGATCCCCTAAATTCATCTTAGTTTAAACATCAAACCAGTGGTCATCATTGTATGCAGATTCCCAAAACAAAAATTCATATCTAAGAGCTGTGTGAAATAGATAATCGGCTCTCTCAGCTGTTATTTTTGAATCATTATTTATATGATTTTCTAACCAAAACACCAAGTCCCCAAGTACTTCGGGTCCGTGCAGGTCAATCCATTCCCTGTAAACAGAATTAGTCGGATTCACTTTTTCTTCTATCAATCGAGCTCCCCAATCTAAATAGGTACCCTCGGTGACATATAACACCAGGGCAATTTCATCAAAAGTACCTTCCAGAGACGTCCTGACTAAAAAGTCACCAAAGGCTTGAGTAGTGGGTGAAGCCTTAACAGAAGAATAATCTTTTTCAGATGCTCCAAGCTGATTGAAAAATCGCATAAATAGGTCATTTTCTGGGTCCAACACACCAGTCAAAAAATCATTAAAAATCGATGCATCGTTCAAATTGGGGGCTTTTGCAACTGCTTGAGCTGCCAAAACGACTAAATCATTTACAAAAACATAATCCTGAAGGAAATATGTTTTGAATATATTGGGCGGCAAGGAACCATCGCCTAACTGTGAAACAAATGGATGATAAGTCATCAATTCCCAGAGATCACAATATTCTGCTTTCAGATCAGAAGTTAATGTCACTTTCCAGAACCTTTTTTACTTTATTTAGTAGAAAATTTATCTGTGAAAGCAGCTTTCGGATCTAGATTTACATCTATAATATCCCTCGCTTTCATCCAGTTAGAAAAAGATACCCACCTAACCTCTTCTTGCGTCCCAAACCTGCCGTTCTTTCCCTTCCATAAATCCTGGAGCAGATCTGCCCCGGGCCTATCGATATCTTCATCTATCTCAGGAGCATATTTCTTTAGGATATCAACACCGGCTTGCGGATCAGAAATGGCATCAGTGTACCCCTTTCCAACAGCTCGGGTGAATTTTTGGACCACCTCGGAATTTTCTGACAAATAGTTTTCACTCGTCACCATCACCAATTCGTAATAGTCTGGAACACCCCATTCTTCCATCCGCATAACATTAACAGGATGTCCTTCGTTTTTAAGAAGTATGCTCTCATGAGTAAAATAAGCTCCAATAATCGCATCTACTGTTTCAGATATCATAGACGACCCCAATTCCCATCCTACATTCACTAGTTCTATATCATCCAGTCCGCTTAGACCATCAGACTCAAGCATGGTATTCAAGGCATCTTCATTCCAAGGGATACCTGGATATCCTACTTTTTTTCCTTTCAGATCTTTCGGGGTTTTGTTTCCAGAAGACTGTAATGCCATCATAGAGTTCAGTGGGTGCTGCACCATACCCAAAACTGAAATTATTGGAACTCCTTCCGAACGGGCTATCAGAACATCAGGTTGGTAATTCATACCAAACTCATCTGCACCTGAAGCTACCGTTTGTAAAACTGTAGAAGGATCCGACGGAGTATATATTTCAACTTCTAGATTTTCATCTTCAAAATAGCCCTTTTCCTGAGCAATGTATAACCCGATGTGATTAGCATTTGGATACCAATCCAATGCAAGTTTCACTTGAACAATTTCTGTTGAGTTATTGCAAGAGAAATTCAAGCAAGCTAACACTGTTAGCAAGATGAATCCCATTAATCTATTTTTCATCTATCATCCTTTATGAATTCCTATTCTGTAAATTTAATTTCTCCTCCCATGGGACCACGGCACAAACACCTTCTCTAAATAGGTAATTAAAGCAAATAACCCTACCCCTATAAAAGATAGAATGATGATCGCTGCAAATACTCGCTCAGTTTGAAATTGTGGCTTTGATCGGATCATCAGATACCCAAGTCCTTCGCTGGAACCAACCCACTCACCGATTACCGCACCTATCACGCTGATCGCTATGGCAACTCTAAGACCTGAGAACAAATAGGGAAGCGAGGATGGGATCATAATTTTCGAAAATACTTGAGCTTTTTTTCCCCCTAATGTATGCATTAGCTTTTGGATATCAGGATCGATAGATTTCATGCCATCTACAGTATTAACCACAATAGGAAAGAAACTAATCAAAGCTACCACTATTATTTTAGGTGCCAATCCATACCCAATCCAAACCAATAACATAGGAGCTATAACAATAATTGGTACCGTTTGGGAAGCGATTATAAACGGATATAAAGCCTTTTCAACCGTCTGTGAAAGACAAATAGCGGAGGCTAATATAACACCCACAACCAAAGCTAAAAAAAATCCCAAAATAATCTCTTCTAGAGTTACTACAGTATGCCTCAAAAGCATACCGTAATCGTTATATATAGTAGTTGCCACAGAAGATGGTGAGGGTAATAGCCAGCTAGGTATTTCTTTTATTTTCACAAGTAATTGCCATGCCCCGACAATCAAACATACTATTCCAAAAGCTGGGCTCCATTTGACCAACCAATTTATCATCAGTTAATCCTGATCCCATAGAAAGGAAAGTATTTTAGATTTCAATTCGACAAATGAACTGTCATTGACGATCTCTCGGTCTCTCGGTCTTGAATATGGAACTTTTTCTACTGAATTAATTCGGCCAGGTCGGGAGGTCATCACATAAATTCTGTCCGAAAGCATAATGGCTTCATCCACATCATGAGTGACCAATAAAACAGTTTGCTGTATCCCATCCAGCAAATCCAGCAACCACATCTGCAGGCGAGACCTATTTAATGCATCGAGGGCGCTAAATGGTTCATCAAGGAGAAGAATATCTGGTTCGGTCATTACAGTCCTGAGAAATGAAGCCCTTTGCTTCATACCCCCTGACAGAGTATGTGGGTAGTTTGATTCAAAGCCAGATAACCCAAAGGATTGAAAATATGGTTCAACCATTTGATAAGACTGCCTCTTTGATACACCTTTGATTTCCAAACCAAGGATGACATTGTCTTTTACTGAGCGCCAAGGCAGCAGAAGGTCCTTTTGCTGCATATATCCCACTGATCCCAACCTGGAAGCAAAATCCAACCCATTTATATTGATGTCACCTTCATCAGGCTCATCAAGGCCAGCAAGAATGTTAAGAAGCGTACTTTTTCCGCAACCACTCGGACCTAATACAGATATGATTTCAGATTTCTCAATCGATAAATCCACCCCGTCCAAAATTTTCAACGGGTTTCCGTCCTGATAAATGGTCTTCTCAAGACCAGCAATGCTTATGTGGTTATCTACTATTTTTTCCATTCAAATTTGGTCTCTAATTAAAAAATCAAAAAAAAACCGCCCACTATGTGGCGGCCAGGATATTTTTTGATTTTTTAATTGGGATCCCTCCGCTGGCATTACCCAGATCAGGTATTTAATGGGTCGACAACATCAGCGTTGCCCTCTCAGCCTGGCCGTTCCAAGCTCCCCCAATTTGGTTTAAATTTTTAATGGTCGGATTCTAGCATAAAATCACTAGAAAAAATGTGATTACTAGGAAGTTTCCAATATATCGCGATGCCGAGGCGAAGGAGGCAGTGCCATAAGAACCAATAACATAGACACAATTGACGCTACTGCGAATCCCAAAAAAGCCCATTCATAACTACCCGTTCTATCGTATACAAGCCCAGATACTACTGGACCAACAATAATCCCTAACATCTGAATACTGCTTCTAAAGCCAGAAATTGTTGCGAATGCTTTTCTCCCGAAATAGTCGGCGATAATGGATTGCGGTATTACAGAGATTCCCCCTTGAGAGATTGAATAGGCAACCAATCCGGGAATGGAAGAGGACAGGGAATCGGCTGTAGCTAGTAACACAATAGATAAAGTCATGAATAGTAGCGAAATGGCCATCATATAACGCCTATTAAAATAATCTCCCAAGTAACTGAGACCGAAGCGTCCTGGAATACTGACGACGCCAACCGAACCTGCATACGCTGCAGCCTCTATGGGGCTAGCTCCCAATCCAACAAAATACGGAACCAAATGAAGTCCAACCCCTCCAGTAACTAGAGACCTCGCCATTATCGATAAAGATAAAAACCAGAAACTCGAAGTCTGAAGAGCCTCTCGAGCCGTGAAGTCAACTTCAAAATCTTCATTCTCGCCGAGTTTCCCATTGGAGATTTTCTGAGAAATTATTTGTCCATCGGGCAAGAATCCGTATTGCTCCGGCCTGTGCCTCATCAAAGCAGCGACAGGAACACCAACAAATATGACAAAGATGCCTACGTAAATCGAAGCATCCCTCCACCCATAGACATCAATAGCCCACCCCAAGGCTGGCACCAACAACCCTCCTAACCCCACACCGGACCACATGATTCCAAATGCCAATCCTCTTTTTCTATTGAACCAATTTGCGACGGCAGCCGAGGCCGGCACGTGCATTCCAAGGCTGTTCCCCAACGTTATGCCAAGAATATAAACCAGCATAAATGTAACGAGACCACTAACCTGACTTAATAAAATGAAACCCAATCCCATCACGGGTATCCCTACTAACATCAATTTTCTTGGGCCCAGTCTATCAACCGCCCACCCTTCTACAGGCCCGATAAATCCAGCTTCAAGCCTAGCTAGGGAGAACACTGCCGACACGGTGGTTCTACTCCAACCAAATTCTTTGCTCAAAGGAATAATGAAGTTGCCAAATCCGTGAAAATTAATTCCAGATGACATGGCCATAACAAAAGCCCCACCAATGCAAATCCACCACCCATAGAAAAACTTTAATCTGTTCTGTCCAGGATTCACTGAAGTATCTGGAGTCTGATCTGAGTCAGCCAGGCTGTCTTCTTTTCTAGAGGTCAATTGTCATCATTTCAATAATAAATATCTGTGTATTTGGTATGGAAGTTTAACACTGTCGGAATCTAAAAACTTAGAATGATGTTGCGATTAGCAAAGTTTCAATGTTTCCAGAACTAATAAATCTGGTATTCTGTGTCTGGGTGAGAATCTGTAATGACAAACTCTAATTCAAACACGACTAGGCCGAATCTATTGGCGCTATTGGAAGATCATGGACTTAGAATTACGGCTCCAAGACAGAAAATAGCAGATTATATCCATGCTGCTGCCGAATGGTTCACCGCTGAGCAAATGGTAGATGATCTATCGAATGTATCCCGAGCTACTGTATTTCGAACTCTAAAAATTCTACTGGAAGCAAACGTTATATGTCGTCTTTCTATTCCAGGTGGAAATCCTAGATATTCACTCTCTCAGGTAGATCACCATCATCATACTGTCTGCGTATCATGTGGGAAGGTCGGAGAGTTTAAAGCCTCGACTGTTGAAAGATTATTGAAAGGTATAGAGTCAGACATACCTGGTGCAATTGTCGGTCATAACATAGAGTTCTACATCAAATGCGACGTCTGTGTCTGAGAGGAAAATTTTTCATAAACAGCACAACATAGAAAAATCGCAAACGAAATCAAAGTCATTACAGGTCCTGAAGGAAGATCGAAATAATAGGATACATACAAGCCAACCACTGTAGAAAACAACCCGAAGACTATTCCTAAAAGCATGGCTCTCGTGAACCTCCGCATCACCATCTGAGATGCAGCAGCAGGAGTTATCAACAACCCTACAACCAAAACCACTCCAACTACATGCAAAGTAACAACAATGGATATGCCTAACAAAATTAGAAACATATAATTTAAAGCCCCTGCATTTAAACCTGCCACGACAGACCCTACAGGATCAAATCCAGAAAAAATAAGTTGCTTGTGGAAGGTTACAAGAGCAACTAGCACGAGAACAGTTAATACAAACGAAATCAACATATCAACCCTAGACACCCCCAAAATCTGTCCAAGTAATATATCCTCAATGCTTACAGTAAGACCGCCAACCAGAGACATCAAAACTAACCCTAAAGAGAACAATCCTGCGAACATAACCCCGACGGCTGTATCCACACTGACATTTTTCTTGTGAATTAAATAACCAACTGACACTGCAACAACAATCGCCATAGGCACAGAACCCAAAAAGGGGGAGAGACCAAGGATTAGGGCAATCACTATTCCTGGCATAACCGCGTGAGCCATAGCGTCACCCATAAAACCCATACCCCTAATAACTACATAGGCACCTAAAATCGGGCATATAATCCCAACCATACTTGATACAAATAGAGCTCGCAGCATAAAGTCATATTGGAACGGTTCAAGGATGATGTTAATCATGGTGGTGACCTAAAGAATGACTCAAAAACATCCCGGGATGCGATCCATATAATTCTTCCAAAACCGCGGGAGTAAATGCTGTGTCCGGAGGTCCTTGAGCGCATACATGCCTATTAAGACATATGACCTCATCGAATCGATCCGCTAGGGTATTGAGATCATGAGTAGCAATTATTATAGTTTTCCCTTGCTCTTTTAATTCTCTAAGCATATCGATCAACCCGAATTGAGATGCCACATCCACTCCGCTGAAAGCCTCGTCTAAAAGCAATATATTCGCTTCCTGACATAAAGCTCTGGCTATAAAAACTCTTTGCCGCTGTCCTCCTGACATTTCGCTAATTAACTGGTCCTTGTAATTCCACATATCTACTCGTTCCAAAGCAGATCGAACCTTCTCCAGGCTTTTTTTTCTTGAAAATGCTAAGAGAGAATTGTTTTTTACAAGACCCAGGTCAACCACTTCTTGGGCTGTCAACGAAAATCTCCAATTAACGTTTTCTCTTTGAGGTATATAGCTGATAGAACCTTTTGAATCTTTGGGGGGCAGGCCATTAACAAATATCGAACCATGGACTATATCTTGGATCCCAGCGATGGCGTTGAATAAGGTACTTTTTCCCCCGGCATTGGGGCCTACCAAAGCAGATAAAATCCCCTTGCCTACGGAAAATGTAACGTCATCCAAAACTAAATTACCGTTAAATTCCACACATGCTCCCACAGCTCTTATTGCACATGTGCAATTGGAACCACACCTCAAACAACGATCTTCGATATCTACTTTGGAAAACTTCCCTTGACTCTTCATGTTGCCATAACTACAATTATTCTATTGAGACTCAGTATCAATTAAGGGTATAGATTATATGTCCCAGTCACAAATGGTGTCAATTAAAACAAAATCATCATCGGCTATATTTCTCCACCCAGTCCCATAAAACATCAGCCCTGAGTTTCCCGTTTCCGACAGCAGGGTCTATTGCACATCGGCAGGTCCTTGTATAGGACCCAATTGTTTGCAATTCAGTTCTATTCTCTTTCCATTCCCACGGAGATCCGTTAGCTGCAACAAAAACCTGTTCACAAAGGTTTCTGGTTACGGGGACCGCTTTATAAAATCGCCTCGACCACGATGAACCACCAAATACCCAAAATCCATCCCAGAGTTCCTCACTCGCCATTCCGCGTCTTAGATGAGCATTAACATTAAAGCGCTCCATCTGCAATTCAGATGGAGCTGCCCAGACTGATTGCAGAATCTGATCAACGTGGATAAAGCCAATAAAATAGAACCCGAAATTATCTGTTGGTTCACCTGCTTCCCAATATTGCAATCTAGATAAAAACAAAAGGAAGTCTCCTCTTGTCACATTTCTCATTCCCATTGCCCGGGGATTAACCTCACAATTATCCCCGTATGTGTAAGTATCGAACTCAGGATCACTGTGCACGGTAGCACCAACCATGTTTTTGGGAATGTAGCTAGATAAATCCTGTTCAGGATCGTAATGCGATTTTAAGTTTCGATATTCCATCCCATGACTGGAAGGCAACTGCCTATCTTCTGGTATCGGTATGAATTCAAAAGTCTGATCACTAAAAATTGGGCTACAGAAACTGTGACTGGCATTAGAACCAACATTAATGACATAAATCTTACCCGACATTTTTTGATTCCTTGCCGGTTATACGAATGCCAATTTCTCCAATAGACATCTGAATTTCATCTAGCGTGTCCTGATCTTCTTCGAACTGGAGTGCTTCCTCTAGTACAGCAAGAGATTTTTTCCCCCCTATCATCCCTAAGGCCCAAGCGGCATGTATGCGAACTAGACTTTCGGTGGTTTTTAAAGCGATGGATAGTGCCGTTATTGCATTGGGATCGCCATTGTTCCCTAAAGCAACACATGCATTTCTTTTTAACCCGACCAGCTTGGTTCTTTTTATAGGACTATCTTTATATTTTCTACTAAATTCAGCCTGATCCATATTCAATATTTCGACCAGATCTGGTGTAGAAAAGCCAGGCCTTTGCTGAAACGCACCAAGATTACTCTTTAAAGCTTTTTTGTTAACAGGGCACACGTCCTGACAGATATCACAACCAAAAATCCAATCCCCCATTAGGGTTCTCAATTTCCTAGGAATGACGCCTCGAAGTTCGATGGTTAGATAAGAGATACATTTTTCATTATCTATCACATAAGGGGCTACAATTGCTCCGGTTGGACAGTCATCTATACATTTCACACAGTTACCACAGGTTTTTTTCAGTGGGTTATCCGGTTTTAAATATAAATCAGTAATCACTTGGGATAGAAAAACCCATGAGCCATGGGTTGGAGTCAATATATTGGTGTTTTTACCAAACCAACCTACCCCGGACCTTCGTGCAGCAGCCCTATCATTCATTGGCCCATCATCTACAAAAATCCGAGTGCTTATATCTCTGCCAGAGATATCTTGTAGTTTTATGCAAAACTCCTTTAGTTTAGATTTAAGGACTTTATGATAGTCATCTCCCCATGCATATCTTGCTACTCGTCCATTCTTAAATGTTCCTGCATCTGGATCCGTTGTTAGGTAACTTGTCGCTAGGGATATTACCGATCTAGCATTATCTAGAAGAAGTTGCGGACGATTCATCTTTCGTACCCGTTCTTTTGTGTACCAGTTATACCCCTCCATGTGCCCATCATCTATACGCTTAATGGCAGCCTTTTCATCGCTTTTAAAAGGTTCAGAATCTGTTATACCAACAAGGTCAAACCCAAGAGAAAAGGCACATTCTCTAACTTGATCCTCTAGATTTACATTACTGAGAGACAATTTAAATCTCCTCTGGAATTATAGATATCCGTGCCATCGTATTGACACCTCTCGTATTTCAGCCATATCATCACCGCATCCCACTATACGTATCTCGTTATTATGGAGCATCTATTGACCAACCCGTCGGATTGGGTTTTCAGCTCTACGAACCATTCTAATCACATTCGACTAGTGGATAAACCATTAAGATTATTCAGATAAAATTTTGAACATTCCATCCGAAAGAAAATTTAGACTATATCTAATTTAAATGAATTCAATTTGAGGAGTTGGAAATGTCAAATCTTCGCGAATTAAGAAGGACTTATGGATTTGACGAAGTATCAATTGCTCCAGGGACCGTAACAGTTAACCCCGAAATGACAGATACCTCATTTAAGTTAGGCGATGTGAGTATCAACATACCAATTCTAGGGTCAGCCATGGATGCTGTGGCCAACCCATATTTTATCGGCAAAATGCACGAACAAGGCGCACTAAGCATAATGAACTTGGAAGGGGTACAAACTCGGTACGAAGATCCTGAAGGTGTACTTGCAGAAATCGCAGACACTCCAAATGACATGGTTACTACCGTAATGCAAAAAGTCTACTCATCACCAATAAAAAAGGCGCTTATCGGAAGAAGAGTTGAAGAAATAAAGGCAACAGGTTCAAAATGTTCCGTTTCTGTAAC
>CEVM01023815.1_pt1 | contig 17502 bp, 16 predicted proteins | sample 531481 | NCBI WGS metagenome assembly CEVM01 (sample SAMEA2623649, study PRJEB7988) | marine metagenome | biome: marine biome (ENVO:00000447); feature: mesopelagic zone (ENVO:00000213) & marine oxygen minimum zone (ENVO:01000065); material: "saline water (ENVO:00002010), including plankton...
TCGGAACATCTCACGGTTCTGATCGGCCAGGTCCGCCAGTTCGGCACGATGGGTGGACCGGAGATACCGGGCCATAGACTCATCGTAAGGGAAAACCGATGTCGTCGCTCCCAACTCCGCGCCCATGTTTGTGATGGTCGCTTTGCCGGTACAGCTTATCGTCTCTGTTCCCGGCCCGAAGTACTCGATGATCGCGTTGGTGGCTCCGGAGACGGTTAGTTCACCTGCTAGATAGAGAATGATGTCTTTGGGGGCGGTCCATCCATTCAGTCTGCCTGTCAGCTTGACGCCGATGCGGCTAGGATAAAGGACTTCCCAGGGGAGCCCGGCCATAACTTCCACCGCATCGGCCCCGCCCACACCCACCGAGCAAGCGCCAAGGCCGCCGGCGTTGGGTGTATGGGAATCGGTGCCGATAATCATCGCTCCGGGGAAAGCGTACTGCTCCAGGTTTACTTGGTGCAGGATACCCGCGCCGGGACCCCAGAAGCCCACGCCGAATTTGGCGGCGGCGGAGCGCAGAAAATCGTAAACCTCACCGTTTTCCGACACGGACTCGTTCAAGTCGGAAGATGCTCCAACCCGAGCTTGAATCAGGTGGTCGCAGTGAACACTGGTTGGGACTGCGGTGCTGGCCCGGCGGGTCTGCATGAACACCAGCATGGCAGTCTGGCCCAAAACGTCTTGTAGAATCACTCGGTCTGGGCGAGCCAGCAGGTAGCTCTTGCCAGCCTCCAACTCCTGGTTTTCCGGATCGTCCAGGTGGGAAAGGACCAGCTTGTCCGCCAACCCCAGGGGCCTACCCAGTCTCGGGCGAACAATCTCCAAGTTATTGCGCATGATTGTGTATGCGTTAGCTACAAATTCAGGTGTTGAATCAATTACCGGCATTGCAGATCTCCCGTTTCAAGTGGATTGCATTTAGGCGGATTGAGCCCCAATAAACTGCTCAACAGGGACATCGGCGAGTGTATCAGCACCTCGCCACGGCGTCAAACTAACCGCCTCTTGGAGACGTAAAAGCCCACCTTATGATAGAGGTAATTTTCCCGGCATCGCACCTTGAGCTTTAACCAAGAGGAGGACCCACGATTTCCTGGTTGTATTTCTCGGAGACGGCCTTGAGCCTTTCAACGTAAGAACCCGCTGCGCCCTTCTTGATATGGATGGCGCGTTACGCGGTTACAAGCCGATCGATCGGTTCCGTGTCATGCGGGGATAATTACCTTGCGTAAGGGGAAGTGGGAAGATGGGTATTATCCAAGAAATAATGTATAAGTCCCACGGCCAGCCTGGGTGATGGTCTGGGGAAACAAAACCCGATGGTCGGCTGACAGCGCCTGCTTGGCGACTTCCACGTTGATGGCCCCGATCTGATCTATGGCCAGTATCTCTTCCAAGGTGAAGAATTCGGCCCTATCTACTTCTGTCATGTCTGGTTTAGGCTCGCCGCTTAGACCGTTGAGCAACATCACCACGTAGATGCTGTTGCCACCGTCTTCGTCGTAGCGGTTCCTGATACCCAGCACGCCTTGAACCTCAGCCGTGACCCCGGCCTCCTCCTCCACTTCACGCACCACTGCCTTCTCGATGGTTTCGTCCTGCTCGACGAACCCACCGGGTACCTGCCAGTTACCATGGCCTCGGCGTGACAAGCGGCGCACTAAAAGCAGGCGCCCGTCTCGCACCACGGCTCCGCCTACGCCGACGTTATATCCGGTGTTGTATCTTTCCGGTGGAGGCATACGTTATCCACGCTCCCTTGAGGGTTTCTTTGGGAAGACATGCTACCAGAAATCAGGCGTGAAGGCGGCATGACTATGCGGTAGCCCCGGCTAGAGATATAATCATGGCTGTTTGCTGGCCGACAGCGAACTTCCGATTCTTTCCCTTAACAACGAAATGCGTTCCTGGAGAGGTGACTGAAATGACTCAACAATCGGCTGAGCTTAGCCCACAAACGGTATTGGATGAACTGAAGAAGAACGGCGTTACCCACGTCGTCTGGCTACCCGACAGCGAGACCAACTGGCTGTATCTGCTGATGCAGGCAGAACCGACCATCGACCTCATCACCGTTAGCCGGGAAGGTCAGGCATTTTCCACCGCTGCGGGCCTGGCGGTGGGCGGGGCAAAACCCGTGATTCTGATTCAGAACACCGGGCTACAGGAGTCGGGCGACTCGATGCGCGGTTGGACCATGGGCATGCACATACCGGTGGTCTTGATGGTCGGGTATCGGGGCTACACCCGCCACGGCGACAACTCCGACACCGCCGCCACCTACACCGAGCCCTTCTTGAACGCCTACAACATCAAGTACTACCTGATCGAGAACAATGACGATGCCGGCCGGATCACCCGCGCCTTTGAGGAAGCCGACAAAGCCCAAGGCCCCGTGGCGGTCTTAGTAGGCGACGAGTTCCACGGATTCAATCGCTAATAGCACCCCGGAATATCGGGCTTCCCGGCCATTAACGTGAAATATTAGGAGACACTAGATGATTCATACAGAAGAAATGTTCAAGGTCTTTGCCCAGTACCGGGGCAACGCGATAGTCATCCCGGGCCGCGGTGGACGCCACTGGCACACAATCACCGATCAGCCGTCACGGGACGTGCCTCTCGGCGACCCGGCCATGGGCGGCCACGGCTCCTTCGGATTGGGATTCGCTCTCGCCCGCCCCAACGAAAAGGTGATTCTCTTCGACTCGGAGGGAGACATCTTGATGAACATGGGTGCGTTGCCCACCATCGCCGAGAAGGCCCCGCCGAATTTCTACCACTTCATGCTTGACAACGAGGTCTATGCGACGACCGGCGGCCAACCGGTGCCCAACGCCAAGAACATCGCCTACGACGTGATAGCCAAGGGTTCCGGCTATCCCTCTACCTTCTCCTTCGACAACCTGGAAGACTTCACCAACAACATCGAAGCGATCCTGAACGCCCCCGGCCCGGTGTTCGTGGCCCTGAAAGTCCACCCGGAAGTGGAGAACGTCCCCATCGGCCAGAGAATCCGCTGGAACCCGCGCACCCGTGACAAGGTTATCGAAGACTTGCAGGCAGCGATCGGACCGCGAAAGTAAGGAGCAACGAATGACCGAGAGCATCGACCTGTTCGAGGCCATCGATACACAGCGGGGCATACGCCGATTCAAGCCCGACCCGGTCCCCGACGAACTCATCACCCGCCTGGTGCAGGCCGCTATCAAAGCGCCATCAGGCGGGGTTAGGCAAGGTTGGAGCTTCATCGTTATTCGGGACCAAGACACCAAGGACAGGATCGGAGAGCTTTACCGAACCGGGGATAGATTCTCGATCACTCCCGAATTGACCGGTCAGGTGCGGCGCGTCTACGGCGCCGCCCAATATCTGGAAGATCACATGGAGGACGTGCCTGCCTTCATACTGGCCTGCATCCAGGCCAACCCTGACGGCTCCTATTCGGCTGCATCCATATTCCCTGCCGTCCAGAACATCCTACTGGCGGCGCGGGGGCTTGGGCTGGGGTGTTGTTTGACTACCCGGCAGACAAGGTTCGAGAAAGATATCAAAGAACTGCTCAACATCCCCGACGACGTCGCCACGGCGGCCCTGTTACCGCTAGGGTTTCCCGCCGAGGGCGTAGGATACGGTCCCACCAGGCGCAGAGCGCTGGAAGAAGTAGCATTTGACGGCTTGTGGGGAAACGGTTGGCAGCTTCCCGAATCCAGCCAATCATAAGTGACCAAATTCGGACGTTTCAATCACCCGGCTAATAGGTAAGGAGATCTGAAATGCCCCATCAGGTCAACGGAATAGTCGCTACTGCCAAAGGCGCCGAGGTATCGTTACAGAGCATCCTGGTTCCCGATCCAGGCCCCGGCGAGGCTTTGATTCGGGTTAAAGCCTGCGGCGTCTGCCACACCGACCTGCACTACCGGGAAGGCGCGATCAACGACGAGTTTCCCTTCCTACTGGGACATGAAGCTTCTGGCACGGTGGAGAGCGTAGGAGATGGCGTGAACAACGTCGCTCCGGGAGACTTCGTCATAATCGCCTGGCGATCTCCCTGCGGCACCTGCCGCTCCTGCCAGCGCGGGCGGCCCTGGTACTGCTTCTCCAGCCGCAACGCCCAGCAGCCCATGACTCTGGCCGACGGTACTCCCCTGTCGCCCGCCTTGGGTATCGGCGCTTTCGCCGAGTTGACCCTGGTGGACGCCGGACAAGCCGTAAAGATTAACCCCGACGCCAGTCCCCAAGCCGCCGGCCTGGTGGGCTGCGGCATCATGGCCGGTCTGGGAGCCGCCATCAACACCGGCGGCGTGTCCCGGGGCGATTCTGTTGCCGTCTTTGGATGCGGGGGTGTTGGCGACGCCGCCATCGCCGGAGCGAAACTGGCCGGGGCCCACACCATCATCGGCGTGGACATCGACGATCGTAAGCTGGAGTGGGCCAAAGAATTCGGCGCCACCCACACGGTCAACGCTTCTCAGACCGACCCCGTCGAAGCCATAAGGGCGCTAACCGGGGGCAACGGCGCTAACATCACCATCGAGGCTGTCGGCAGCCCAAGAACCTACGAGCAAGCCTTCTACGCCCGCGACCACGCCGGAACGTTGGTTCAGGTGGGCGTTCCCAGCCCTGACATGAAGATAGAACTGCCCCTGATAGAGTTGTTCGGACGGGGCGGGTCCCTCAAGTCTTCTTGGTACGGCGACTGTCTACCCAGCCGCGACTTCCCCATGTACATAGACCTGTACCTGCAAGGCCGCCTGGATCTGGACAGATTCGTATCGGAAACCATCCCTCTAGACGGCGTTGAAGACGCCTTCCACAAGATGGAGCGGGGAGAAGTGCTGCGGTCGGTGGTGGTTTTTTAGCCGTCCATTTTCCTTTTCCAAGACGCCCATCGGTTTGGTACACAGTAATATCGCTGGACCATTATTCACGTTTGCCTGGGGCATATTCATATAACCCCCCCAAACCTCCCCTCCCCGGCATACGTACCCCACAACCAGTGACCAATGGTCCCTTTTGTTCGGGCCGTACTACCCTTCCTAGCCGTGGAGGGAAGTCTTAACCTCACGGTAGGGAACGACCCACTCTACGTTCCCTGGGAGGCAAGCGATGTATTCTGAGATTCTAGTGCCGTTAGACGGGTCTCACTTATCGGAGCAAGTACTGCCTTACGTGCGAATGCTGGCAGGCTCGTTCAGACTGCCGGTCCATCTGTTCCAGGCTTGCAGCCCGGTCTCCGAGGAACTAGCTGACCCGCTTCACGGCCGGTATCTGGACGCCGTGTCCGAGTCCTACCGAAACGAGGCGACGGCTTATCTTCACACCATCGGTCAGACGATGGAAGAGATTGGCGTGGTGGTTAGATAGTCGGTACGGGAAAGGAGACCCGCACATCTGATTGTCGATGAGGCGGAGAAGAATCCGGTCGCGTTGATCGCCATGTCGACCCACGGTCGTTCCGGTGTCAGCCGGTGGCTGCTGGGCAGCATCACCAACAAGGTCCTCCATGCCACCAACGCCCCGCTGCTTGTGGTACGGGCCAGCGAGGGAGAGGACACCACTCCTCCTTCTGAATTGACTTCCATCATCGTACCGTTGGACGGCTCCACATTGGCCGAGGAGAGCCTTTCCCACGTCACCGACCTCGCAAGAAAATGAACCTAAAGGTGATTTTGGTGCGAGTGGAGAGCGACGGCGAAGAGGTAAGCAACAATTACCTCCATGCGATTCGGGACAGGTTGTCAGATGAGGGAGTGGCATCGGTGGAAAAGCGGGTGCTACACGGTCATCCCGCAGTCACCATAGTTGACCTAGCCCATGAGACTGCGAAAAGCCTGGTAACTATGACGACTCACGTCCGCTCCGGGATAGGCCGGTGGATCTTGGGCAGCGTAACGGATAGGGTCGTACGGCATTCAGGAGACCCGGTGTTGGTGATTCGCTCTTCGGATTAAGAGATATGGGTGGGGGCACCGGGGTTAAAGTCCACCCGCCCGGTGCACCACCTGGCCTCCGACCATGGTGAGCAAGGAATGCAGTCCGGGAATCTCGTCGTCGGGAACGGTTAGCGGGTTATCGGACAGTACCGCTAGGTCGGCCAGTTTCCCCGGTACCAGCGACCCGCGCCGTTCCTCGTCGAAGCTGAAGTAGGCGCCACCTAGGGCAAAAGCCTTGAGAGCTTCCAGACGGTTCAGGCACTGGTCCGGGGCCAGCACCTTGCCGGTATGGCGTTCCTGGCGGGTCACCGCCGACCACAGCGTCATAAAGGGATTGAAGGGCTTGTTGTCGGTGCCGAAGCCGAAGGGCACGCCCAACTCCAGATAGGTTTGGTGGGGCACGGCCAGGGCCGCTGCTTTGGGGTTATCGGCCAACGGTCTGCCCCGCAGCCATAGCTCGGTGAGCGGAATGGTCTCTAAAACCAACCCCAGCTTCCGGATGCGGTCCAGTTGACTGGCGGTGGTTTCCCTGACGTGGGCCAGGATCCATCGCCGGTCGTCGATGGGCGTGTCCCGGTGCACTTCTTCAAAGATACTCAACACCTCGTCCAGGCCTTCCCGCACGATGGTATTCACCCTCAGGTTATGCTGCGCCGCCAGCTTCACCAACCGGCGGTAACGCCCCGGAGGGTTGTACCCTTGGGCGAACCCGGCCCATCCGGTGTAGGGAAGCTCGGCGGAGCGGGCGCGGGAGGTGTAGCGGCCGCCCCGGTATTGCAAGTAGTAGCCGCTGATACGCAACATGTCGTCGCCGTATCCGGCCCCCGACGCAGAATGGCCCCAACGGTCCATCTCCTGAGCCGCCTCCTTAACCGACTTCCATGCCGGACTCAAGACCAGATGAGAGCGCACGGTCATCCGCCCCGCGTCCCACAACTCTTTGTAAGCCCGCAGCACTTCCGGTGCCACGCCATGCCCCTCGTAGGTCCCGGTGACGCCCACAGAGTTGTAAAGGCCCATGGACTCTTCCAAGGCTTGTACCCGTTGGGAGTGGGTGAATCTAGGGACCACCTTCATCAATGTGAACTCAAGGGAAGGGAACCGGGCAGTGTCCATCAAGATGCCGGTGGGTTCCCCATTGGCGTCCTTATCGATGGTCACAGAGGAGTCGGGAGACGGAGTATCGCGGTCTATGCCGGCAAGACGCAACGCCAGACTGTTGGCCACGGCCACCGAAGGCGGCACGTTCCATGGCGTCCAGATCCCGCGGATATACACGGGGTTATTGGGCGAAACCCTGTCCAACTCCCAGCGGTTGGGATACCGGCCCTCCTGAAGACACTGGGGGACGTCCAAGTAGCTGGGCTGGTCTCCCACCGGCATGGTGACCACCCACTCGCCGGGAGATGCTTGGTCCACCAGTAGCTTCACCGCTGCCAGAATCTCATCGATAGACCGGAGACCCTCCAAAGACGGACAAGCCCGTTTCAGGCCTTCCCGGTCCATGTGGGCATGGATGTCGATGATTCCTGGTATAGCCGTGCGTCCCTGAAGATCGATGACTTCGGTACCAGGGTCCGACAGGGCAAGCATGTCCCGGTCACTGCCGACGGCTTGTATCGACTCACCGCTGATGGCCATGGCCTGTTGGACCACGCCGTCATCGGCCATGGTCAGTACTTTGCCGTTGTGCAGCACAACGGCGGGGATGTTTTGTCTGGATGACATAGGGGGCCCTTATCGTTGGAGGTGTTTGAGAAAGCGCGGGAATGGGTGGGCGGATCCGGCGCTGGACCCGCCCACTGACGGAGGCTAGGGAGCGAACCAGCCCCTACCCTCGAAGTAGCCTCTCAGGAAAGCGATCTGGCCCCCGTGGACTATGTTGTCGTATAGCAGGATGCCCAGCATCTCTGAAACCGAACGGGGTTCGGTGGCCGGAGGCACGATGCGGGTCGTGTCCAGGTCGGCATTGGATAGGCCGTCCAGATACTTCCTGGCCTCGGCTTTGGTTGCCTCGAAGTACCCCAATAAAACGACCTTGGCAGGTGCCTTCCAAGCGGCTACTTGCTCTGGAGACCAACCCTGTCCGGTCGTTTCCGGGTCATCGCTCAGACCACACTTCTCGACCCATCCATCTTGAACCCACAGTTGGGGTATACCCCGGAGCCGCGTTTGGGTGAAAACATCCACCACGCGGGTCATGTGCCAGAGTAGCCAGGCGATGGAGTTGACCTGACCGTCTATCAGGCGGCTCAACATGGCATCGTCCAAATTATCCACCGCCCGGTCCACCATTCCCCAGTTGCGTTCCAGTGAAGTTTTGATTACGTCGCTTGCTGGCATGATTACTCCTTAATCCTTCTAATTAATTTTCCGACCTGGGTAGCGTAACTGTCGAAATAGCTAGTAGTTGTCCCTTCCCGCTTTACGGAGCTTTGCCCCAAAGCTGTCATTCTGAGGTCCGCAGGCCGAAGAATCTGGGGTGGGGTTGTCCGCGCGAACGTGAGCCCACCGCCTCAGACCCTTCGTCCTTCCGCCGAAGGACTCAGGGTGACATTACCGGCGGGGCTTTTGAGGCAAAGCCCCTTTACGGGGGAAGGTTAGAATGGGAGTGATTCGGCTCACCTCCATCCCAACGTGCTGTTGCCTTCGTCTACGTAGGTTGTTTCGCCCACGACAGATAGCTTGATCTGCTGACGGTATACCTTCTCTTTCAGCCGCCGTTCGGTGCTGTGAAGTTCACTCGACCATTCAACAGAGTCAGGGTCGGGACCGCCAACCAACGCCTCGGCCAGCACCCGGCCATCCATGGCCTCTCCACCCGGAAGGCCCAACAGGTTCAATATCGTGGGGGCAACATCGATGTTGCCCGACGGGACGTCCACGCTGACGCCCCGCTTGAACCCGGGACCCCAAGCAAACATCACGTTGTTCATCTCGTGTTTGCTCATGGAGCCATGCTGTCCTTGGCCCGCCCGGCCACTGGTGGAGTACACCTTTCCCTGGTAGCCGCCATCGTTGGTGGCCGAGTTCCACCGGAATGACATCGTAATCTCCGGTCCGCGTGGCCCCTGGTTACCGACGACCGATGAAGGGAAGGTGCCGGTCATTTCACCGATGCTATCCGAAACGGTGAGGGACCCGCACCACTCCTGACCCATCAGCCAGATTGCCAAACGTTCAGCAGTCTCCGGGTCACCGTCCGTCGTGTAGAACAGCGCCGAGCCACCATTGTTAGCTACCGCCACCCCGCCGGGCTCGCCACACGGGGGGAAGCCGGCCTCGCGGACCAAGGCTTCAACTTTTATCGGGCGGATGATGCTAGAGTAGCCGTGGTCGGAGACAACCATAACGTTGGTGTCCGCAGCCCGGCCCGACTCGCTTAGCCAGTCCATAAGTATTCCAAACTGTTGATCGGCTTCTTTGATAGCGGCGTTGGAAAGGTCCGACCCCACCGGCTCATCGTGCTGGGACTTATCCGGCTCCGAGGACCATATCAGCGCAACAGCAGGATTGCGCTCGGGAAGGATGTACTCGGTTATAATTTTGACGGCTTGAGCCATCCGTGGGGTGTTAGGCCTGGTCTCGTCCGGCCAGGGTCCGAACCGGGCGGTTATGTCCTCATGAAGACCGTGGGGCAGGGTGAATTCGGGATGGATCGTCGCACCACCGCTACGCTCCGCCGTGGGGTTCTGCAGATAGGCATTGCCGCTGGTTCCCACTCCTATCGCCACGTACTCCTGACCGTTCTGGGACAGTATCTCCCCCAGAGTGGGAGCCAGCAGAACCTGACCGGTTTTCGCCTCAACCTCGGCGAGCTGAGTTTCCAGTGCCGGGATGACATTGGTGGCATCGAATTCCCGGACCATCAGGCTATTACCCGCCAACCCGTGTCCCCCTGGATATCGTCCGGTGACCACGCTGGAGACATTGACCCTGGTGACCGAGGGATAAACGGGATGATGGTTAGTGAAGGTGATACCCTGGGCGGCCAACGACGCCAGATTAGGCATCAACTCAGGAATAACCTGAGCCGGTTGAAGCCCGTCAAATACAGCGATAAGGACCGATGCCATGGGCTCCTCCACCTATGGAGTGTTGACTTTGGGAGCAGCAGGGAGCCGGACCCAGAAACCTAACCCTGCGTTAAATCAGCCCGCATTATAACAACCCTACCGGCCTTAGGTTAGGAACGCATCCTGGGATCGGATTCAGAAGGCTTCATTACCGCCTCTTCAATCGGAATCCAACGTAATTGACCCATCGTGGCAGCCTTGCTAGAATCCGTCCGACACAGGCAGACCTTCCCAGGGAAGGCTGCCGCTCCCCGGAGCAGGCCCGGAAGCCGGCGATAAGGAGAAGTATCTTGGTTGAAACATGGGGCACCATAGACAGTTCCGCGGAAGTCGCGACAACACACATCGGGGTGAACGTCTACACCTACGACGCCTGGATGCGGTCGGTGGGGATTCCCGTGCACACCGGGTTCTTCATTTCCGACCTCCGGACCTTGGAGTTAGAATGGTGGGAAGACCGGGGCTGTAAAGCCGCTTTCATCCAATTAATGGGACAGGAAGGAATCATCGAAGCCCGCGTTAGTGAGATTCCTCCCGGCGAGTCCTTGCCCCCTCTCAAACTGTCGGTAGACGAGGTCGTTTACGTCGTCGAGGGTCAAGGCCTGACCAGCGTTTGGGGAGCAGAAGACTCTCGGCGGCAGACGGTAGAGTGGCAGAAACATAGCATCTTTCTGCTGGAGCGGAACCGCTACCACCAGTTCAGCAACACACGGGGGGATCTCCCCGTCCGGTTGCTGCATTACAACTACCTGCCCTTGGCCATGTCCACCATCCCAGACCCAGCTTTTTTCTTCAACAATCCTTACGACGCCCCGGAATCTGCAGGTGGAGAGTTCTACTCCGAAGCCAAGGCCGTGCCTAGGGCCGACCGGCGGGGCCGCCGGGGATTCCTGTGGAGAGGCAACTTCTTCCCGGACATGCAGAGCTGGGACCAGTTGGACAGCAACGAAACAAGGGGAGCGGGCGGTCACAGCGTCTACATCCAATTCCCCGGCTCGGAGATGTCTTCCCACATGTCCGTGTTCGCCCCTCAACTTTACAAAAAGGCGCATCGCCACGGCCCCGGCCGGGTCATAGTCATCCCGGCGGGTGAGGGCTACACCATCCTGTGGGAAGAGGGCAAGGAAAAGATTGTCGTGCCCTGGCAGGAAGGCAGCGCTCTGGTCCCGCCCAACCGGTGGTTCCACCAGCACTTCAACGTCGGCGGCTCCAAGGCACGATACCTGGCCCTCCATCCGCCACGCCAGTTCCACGGCTACACCGACGAGTCGGTGGGAGATTTGTCCAACGATCAGATCGAATACGTTGATGAAGAGCCCTGGGTACGCGAGAAGTTCGAGGAGGAACTGGCCAAACACGGCGTGACCAGTCTCATGCCCGACGAAGCCTACAAAGACCGAGACTACCAATGGGATTACCGGACGGCAGCTCAATAAGTTACCGGGAGAATTAAGCTTAATGGACCACGACGAATTCGAAGACGGCCTTCACGGTCACAGCCATAGCCATGACAATTTCCCCGACGACCCTCACGACGATCTGGACGACTTCGGTGACGTTGGCGAAGCGGTGGAAATTGAAGGCATGGAGATGCTCACCATTCGCAGTGTGGGCATCGATATAGGCTCATCCACGTCGCATCTGGTGTTCTCCCAACTGGTACTGAGAAGAGAAGGGGCTGCGTTTTCCAGCCGGTTCCGGGTAACTGACCGGCAGGTCTTATACCGCTCTCCCATCATGCTGACGCCCTACGTATCCGGAACGTTGATCGACACCGACAACATTCGGGAGTTCGTTCGCCAGTCTTACGAGGAAGCCGGATTCACCCCGGAAACCGTGGACACGGGGGCGGTGGTAATCACCGGAGAGGCACTGAAGAAGGAGAACGCACGGCCCATCAGCGAGCTTTTCGCCAAGGAGTCGGGCAAATTCATCTGCGCGTCCGCCGGACCCAACCACGAAGCATTGCTGGCGGCCCACGGGTGCGGAGCGGTGGCCCTATCCAAGGATGAAAGCGCCACTGTCCTAAACATCGACGTGGGCGGCGGCACTACCAAGTTGTCCCTGATACGTAACGGCGTGGTGACAAGCACTGCTGCCGTCACCGTTGGCGCACGGCTTATCGCCTTCGATGAAGAGAACCGGATAACTAGGCTGGAGGAGCCGGCATTAGACCTGCTCAATGAAATAGGCCGGATCTTAGCCGTGGGGCGAGCCATCAGCGAATCCGTGAAAGAAGACTTCGCCGCCCGCATGTCCGAGATTCTCGCCTTGGTGATTCGAAACGCTCCCCTGACCGGGATCGCTGAGCGCTTCCTACTTACAGACCCACTGGAAGACTATCAGGGTCCCTCTGAAGTTGATTATGTCGTGTTTTCCGGCGGCGTGTCCGAGTACATCTACGACCACGACGCAGCCTCCTACGGAGACCTGGGTCCCCAGTTCGCCCGCCACATCCGCGAAAGCCTGAAAACCGTGTTCAAAGAAGGGGTAGTGCGCGAAGCCTCTGAAGGCATCCGGGCAACGGTCATCGGGGCCGGGGAGTACACGGTGCAAGCCAGCGGCGGCACCAGCCATCTGTCCGGATTGGACTCACTTCCGGCTTTCGGGCTACAGGTGGTGCGCCCTTACATGAACGGTCAGGAGTCGGTGGAGCGGGCGATTCAGAGCGCCCTGGCCAAGTTCGATCTAACCAAATTCGCCCCCGGATTGGCCCTAGCCCTGGAAGTTGAAGAGCCACCCAACTACCGCTCCCTGAAAAGACTGGCCGACGGTATCTCCTCCGTGGTCAACAACGGCGACGCTACAGATGTCCCGGTGTTCATAGTTCTCGATACCGACGTTGCCAAGTCCCTTGGCGGCATCCTGAAAGAGGAACTGAAGCTGAGCCAAGACGTGGTGGTGGTTGACGGCATAGACGTGGGAGACCTGGACTACTTGGACATCGGCCTGCCAATGGGCATATCCGAAGTTGTTCCGGTGACGGTTAAGTCGCTGATATTCCCCACGAAAGAAGAGAGTTAAAGGCGTTAACCCAAAAGGGAGGAATAACATGGATATCATCCGCCGCGACTACCCCGACCTGCCCCAACCAGCCGGGGCATTCCACCATTCGGTCCGCTGGGGCAACATGCTCTTCATAGCGGGCAGCACCGCCAGGGGCACCCCCGCCGAGAAGGGAGACATCGCCGCCCAAACTGAGGTGATTCTCCAGAAGTTTCAGACGATATTGGAGGCCAACGGCGGGTCTATGAGTAGCATCGTCAAAGTCACCAGCTTCGTCACGGACCTGCGGGAAGCAGCCGCCAGCGGCGAAGTCCGGCGCGAGTATTTTAAAGACGGCTTCCCGGCCAGCACTCAAGTGCAGGTTGCCGCTTTGGGGACGCCGGATATTAAGATAGAGATAGAGGCCATCGCCGTACTTCCCGAATAGGGCGAGGGATTGTTCCGGGTATCAGGGCTCCATCACCAGCGTAGGGGCAGGTTTGAAACCTGCCCCTACATCGTCAGGATACCGAACCCGCAAGGTCAACGACCAGCTTTATTGAACTGAGTCTATCCTAGAGTTGAGCCTTTCCAGTTCTAGGCCAAAATCTCCTTGAAAATCACTCAAGACCCGTTCCAAATCCTCCACTTGCAAGCGAAGTTGCTCAAGTTCCAAATGAGCTTCGCTCTTGGCATCCTCAATCATTCCTCTAGTTTCGTCGATCTCGAATCTTAGTTGATCCAGGTCAAAGCCCTAGTCCGCATCCAGGTCTCTTAGTGCCAGATTGTTATTTATGTCGTCGACCTGAAATTGCAGATTGTTCAGGCTTTCTAACCGGGCGTATTCGAACTCCAGACCGTCAAACCTGGACCTAACCTGTTGAATGTCCAAACTCAGGCTCTCCAGATCGAACCTGGACACGGGATCGGCCCCCTCCACTTGGTTCTTGAGGCTATCGAATTCAAAACGCAGGTCATCCAACGGTTGCATCATCTCGAATTGAAAATCACCCTGGCTGGGGCCGAAGTCCTGGGACATCTCCTCCTTGGCCGCTTCGATCTGGAATCTGACCTCGTCCTCCACCGCTTGCATGATACGTCCCTCGTCCAACGGCTGTTGGCCGGCGAGCTCACAGGCTACGGCCGCCACCAGTAGAATCAATGCGGCTGGAATGACTACCGAGGCCAGGTGTTTACGTAGTTTCAGGATATAACTCCCTTTTTGCCGGATCGATTTCCGGCACGCTTACATGACTGGTCAAGAAGCGCGATTCTCACCCATGAAATAGTCGTACTTCAATCCGGCTCTCTCACTCACTCCGGGGATGTCTTCCGCCAGCATGTAGCCCTCATCCACCAATGACTGAGCGGAGACCCGCACCTGCTGTAGGTATGACTCCCGGCCGGAGTAGCGTTCGCTTATCGACCGGCGCGGGTCACCGGCGGATTCCCGGTCGGCGGCATTCTTCTGAAATGGCAGCGTCCAGCCCGCCAGTCCCCCAGTGATGCCGATGAACAGATCGGGATTTCCGATGCTGTGATGGCGCAAGTTCCAGCCCGTGTAAGTCGCCACGGGAACTGTCAGGTCGGGCAGCCGGATGCCGGCTCGGTCATTGAAGTCATCGTCGATGTCGGAAACCAAGGCGGGATATTCCTGGCCTACTTCCGCAGGCAGGGTAGTTAGCCTGCTCAGATGACTTTCCGTCCCATAATCCAAGCGCAGCGCACGAGTGGTCTTGGCGGTCACCGGAACACCGGGCAGACTAGCAAACTTGTCCATGACCGACTGGGAATCGACTGCGGTTCTGTCGGACAATCTGGGGTGCCTGCTGTCGGGCGGGGGCTCACCGGTGGTGACCCATCGGTCCAGATTGACCAGGGCGGCACGAAGCAAGGGAGCGTAATCGACGCTATTGAAGGGCAACTGCCCCTGTCTTCCCCCACCGCTCCTAACTTCCAGAGGCGGGAACGCGCCAAGACCATGCTGGCACCCGGCGAAGTGGTAGCGGCGGACGGAAGGGGATTCATCTGCGTCTTGCATCGTTTCCAAGTCGGTGTGAATCAATGCGGCGTCGCCCCGCCAGTACTCCCCCGAGGTGTTGGTGAACATCATCTTGGGCACTTGGCCCTGTTCCTCCAACTTATCCAGCAAGGAGCCGGTAGCACCGGTTATGGGGTCGACTTGGGTAGTATCGGTGAATGGGAACATCTCTGGGCAGATGAAACAGATGTCTTGAGAGGGCTGGCCGAAGCGGAGATTGAACTCACCCCGCATCCCGCCGCCAACGTGGGGAATGATGCCGTCCAGAGCCATGCGGCCTTCTTCGTCGTCATTCAATCCCAAGTGAATCATCTGCCGCAGAAACCGGCCGCTCTGGGACCTACCGAACCCGTAGGCATAGTCGATGTCACCAGCGCAGGGGTTACCCGCATCGCCATCAGCGTATTTCAAGAAGGACACTACGTCTCTGACCGCGGCGAGGCCCAGGCCTACGATGGTGCTTCCCTTGGATACGTACACCAACTGGTAAATCTTGCCCGGCAGAAAGCCCGACGGCATGTATATGTGGCTGGGTTCGGAACCCGCCTTGGCGTCTTCGGAGCGGATGAAAGACCAATCTCCCCGGTCGATGGGCGCCGCCTGGTCGTTGGGGTGATCGCGGATCATTAGTGTGGCGTCCGGGTCGTCCAGGTCCGCCGGAGGATGAGGCGTATGCCCACGATGGGATAGCAGAAAACTCTGTACCGGGATATCTGACTGAAATTGGCAGAGAATCTTCCCAGCCAAGGGGCCGCCGGGGCCGATGGCTTGCGGAGCTTGCAATCCGATCAAGCCAGGAACATCCGGCATATCTGCTTGCCAACCGCCCCAGACGACGGTGTAGCCATGGCGCATCAGGAACCCGTTGCCAGGCGCCAAAGGCGCCGTTGGATCCTCGATGGAAGGAATACTGTTGAAGCCAAAGGCGGTTTTACCGCCCCGGTTCACCACGTCGAACAACAACCGCCGATTGCCTCGGCCAAGTTCAGAGGGTTTAAGTACCGCAAAGTCGGCGGACATCTCGACCTTGCCCGCCGAGTCTCGAGGCGCAAGGTCCAGATCTGTGATGACTTGGTTCCGGGGATTGAGAGGGTCCACCGCGAAATGGACTTTTCCTTCGATCAGTTCGTAAGAACCGGTCTCTCCGAAGGATTCTCCATGAGCGAACTGACTTCGATCGGCTATCTCAAGCTTGGTGACCGGCAATGTTGTACCCCCCTTTTCGCCTTGAATACAGGGCTCGATAGCCAACCTTGGGCCATCTCCAGGGGATTTTAACATCTGGGCGAAAAGGGAGGTCCTTTTCACCTAGGGAAATTATCGTTGATGCGCCTCTAAGAACACTTCGGGAACGGGTAGCTCCCCCCACTTGTCTCCCGACTTGGCCGATTTCGTTACGTAGCCCTCACGTTCCAGTTCCCTAGCGCCGACGATGATGGCGATCCGTTCCTGGAGTTCGGCTGGATCCCTGGGTTTCTTGATATAGTCAGTAACCCCCGCCTGCAGGCACCGGCGCTCCGATTCGATGTCTATCCTGGCGGTCAAGATAATCACCGGGATATGCTCGGTATCTGGATTGCTTTTCAGCTTGTGCAGCACTTGGAACCCATCCATGATGGGCATGTTCAGATCCAACAGAATGATGTTTGGCTTTTCGGAAAGCGCAGCGGCGCAACCGGCCTGCCCGTACGCCGCCTCAATAACGTCGTAGCCTTCTATCTGAAGGAACCGTACGACCATTTCACGGACCATGGAATCGTCATCGATCGCCAGTACTTTCGTCATGCTGTCTGCTCACAGGGACCATTCTTATAGCTTCAGGTCACTTAGCAGTATATTTAAAACCCCCAGGCTCAGTCAGGGTGGCGGCACATTGCCCACTAGTGCCAGCACCCTATACCCCATGGAGTTACCTCCCATACCAAACCTTCTTCAACCCCTATGGGCATTAGCAAACCGGTCCGGTACAGTGAGTCTTGTCACATCTGGAATCGCAGTACTCACGTACTCCCCACTTCGTTCACGGTTCGGCGTTACGGAACTATCCAAGTCCAAAGGGTTTTGATAAAAGCATGAATCTGCGCATATTGTTGCCGGTACTCACTGTTTTGTTGTTGACCGCCTGCACTCAGACGACGACGCTGACGCCAATCTCTGACGTGGCGACGCCAGATGCAGCGGTGATTCAAGCAACACCCAACGCAGCAGTTCCGGAAAAATCCACTCCGTATACCCTACCCTCAACATCGACACCCGCGCCTTCGGCCACACCAAAAGCGACATCGACAATCGTCCCTTATCCGATTCTTCTCAATACACCAACTCCGATCCCTGATCCTACTTCTGTAGCGATACAGACTCCAACCGCAATGCCAACACGCGTTCCAACTCCGGGAGATCCCAAGACTTCTACGACGCCGGCTCCTCCTCCACCGCCGACACACGAAGCTCCGGCGGGCAA
>CEVM01261756.1_pt1 | contig 17271 bp, 19 predicted proteins | sample 531481 | NCBI WGS metagenome assembly CEVM01 (sample SAMEA2623649, study PRJEB7988) | marine metagenome | biome: marine biome (ENVO:00000447); feature: mesopelagic zone (ENVO:00000213) & marine oxygen minimum zone (ENVO:01000065); material: "saline water (ENVO:00002010), including plankton...
TTTTTTTAGATTAATTAAATAAAGTACAGCTTATTAGAGTTTTAGGAATAAAACTAACCACGAATAAATAGTAATTCATGATTTTCTGATTGATCAGGTTGAAACTCATAACCATTATCATTAAAACCATGTAAATCATCTATAGATTGAACTCTATTCTTAATGATAAACTTAGACATCATACCTCTTGCGCGCTTAGCAAAAAATGATATGACCTTGGGAATGCCATTTTTTACATCTTTAAAAATAGGTTTTATTACAGGAACATTTAGAGTTGGTAAATCAATCACTTTAAAATATTCATCCGAAGCACAATTCACTATATACTTACTTTTATGATTATTGATATCTCTATTTAATTGTTCTGAAATTTTTGTTCCCCAGAATTCATATAAATTTTTTCCCTTTGAATTATTCATCGTTGTTCCCATCTCTAATCGATAAGGTTGAATAAGATCTAATGGTCGTAGTAAACCATAAAGACCTGATAAGATACGTAAATGATCTTGCGAATAGTTAAAGTCATCCTGACTAAATGTTTCTGCGCCTAACCCTGTATAGGTATCTCCATTAAATGCTAACGCTGCTTGTTTGGCATTCTGTTCATCAAAAGGCAGCTTCCAATCTTGAAAGCGTTGGACTGTTAAATTTGCAATGTTTTCACTTACGCTCATTAATTTCATTATATCATCAAACGTATAATCTTTTGCTTTATCAACAAGTTTTTTTGATTCATCCAAAAAATCACATTGAGTGAATGCTTTTATTGGTGAATCAGCGTTGAAGTTTAGTTTTTTTGCTGGTGAAATAACTGCTATCATATTTTACCTTATATATAGTTTAAGTTTAATATTTAATCCCCAACTTATTATAAATAAACGACAACAACCAAGCTGGGCCAATAAGGAGAAATTGTAGATCTTGAAAAAATGATGGTTTCTTCCCTTCAATCTTATGACCAATAAATTGTCCAATCCATGCAACAACAAATATCATTAATGAAGTTTTCCATAACGGGGTATGAAAATTTGTATTGATATAAGAATTTCCAGCTAGAAGTGAGAAGCCAATAATGAACATACCTATTGCCATAACTGGAGAAAGGCGTATATAATATAGAAGAATAAGAGCAGTAATTATAATCGCCCAGTTTAGTTGCAGATTATTGATAATTAAAGGCATATACCCATGAGGTATGGACCACCACAATCCCATGATGCTAAACATAATTGCAGGCACACATACCCAATGAATCTTCTTGTTTAATGGATTCTGATGACTTTCACCATACTCATCCAACCAATTGTGTACAGATTTCATAAACTATCTCTCTATGTTAATTATAAAAAATCCTACTTAATCAAGACCATTTTATTATTCTTTATATAACCTTCAGTTTGTAACTGATACAGATAAATACCAGCACTTACTTTGTTACCAATATTATCTTTACTATCCCATTCTAATGTATGGTATCCAGGATCTTTTAGACCTTCTTCTAATAATCTGATTTCTCTACCAAGTGCATCATATATTTTTAATGAGATTTCACTTCGCTTTGGGAGATAATACATAATTTTAGTTAACGGATTAAATGGATTAGGATAATTCTGATACAAACGATAATCTTCAGCTAATAAATTATTCTGGGTACCCCCAAGATAATTACTATTTTGCTCCCCAGGAGTACCATTTACTAAGGATGCTGTCCAATTACTGTATATTCCATTATCAATTAATGGATTTATAAGTTCTAAAGTTGGTCCGTCACCATCTGGTTCTGGTGGCCATGGATCATCATCATCATATGTTAATGAATCCATTAATATTCCATTATTATTATATAAACGTATTAACTCTCCACCTCCGCTAAGACCAAAACCAAGATCTCCTATATATGAATCCACCATTGGAAAGTGATTTTTAAAATCCATTGTATCACGACATAAAACAACATATTCATTTGGATGCAATAAAGTTCCTTCAGGTATTGAAAATAGATGATCATCACCTACCTGACCTTCATCCCTAAAAAACCAATTGCTCATATCAAATATTGAATCTGTCGGATTATATATTTCAACCCAGTCTTCAGGGTCAAAGGTGTCACTTGAATTATAATTTATTTCGTTAATTGTTGGTACAGAACCAGATGATGGTAAAGAACCAATTGAATATTCAAAGAAGTCTCGTTCTGCTTTTCTTGGCTCAAGAATAATTGCATCATTATCTCTAGCTCTAACATAGTACTTTATATTTTCTCCATTCGAAAAATATGGAACAAGTGCACCATATACATTATCATTTTCTTCTCCATCATGATGTAAACCATCATCATACATTTCTATGGATTGGAAAAAAGTCGAGTACTCATTAATTGTAACCATAAGTTCAACTTGTGTTGAGTTTTCAACTGTAGCATTAATAAAAACAGAATCACCTGGAAATGGGTTAGGGTTATTTTGACTAACCGAAGAGATTATTGGTGCTGATTTAGTAATTTCGGGATGATTTAATAAATATTCTCTCCTAGGGCCAACAGTAGAAACAATTCCACAAATATGTATATAGTTGGTACTTAAATAGTTGGTAACATTGTAACGAAAATAATCTCCCAAAGTAAAAGGGTAAAATAAATTAGGATCATTTAAAGCATATGTTTCAATGCTATCTTGAATCTCTGTTGCCCAATTATAATAATATTCTGTATTATATATTTCATTGATTATTGTACGCATATGCGCAGTATATATCATCTTATAAAGTGGAACCTGCATTAGTTTACTGAAAAGTGGTCTAGTTAAATTATTTTCATAATAGAATGGTGGATGATTATATACCCAATAAGCGTTCCCGCCAAAAAGTAGAAATAAATTGATTACACTCCCCCCAAATGATTGGTCTTTATCCCATGGAATAACTTCAAACTGTCCACTAGCATTTTGATACAAATAATAATTATGAGGTAAAAATGGAAATATATAACTATCAAGATCAGGTATTACTACTGATGAAGCAAAATACCATAATGCTCGATCAACATTTAAAATGTGTTCAATATTTTCTATATCATAATTAAGTGTTGATATTAATTCTATTAAATCAGACCATCCATGTTCCGACTTTAATTCATACCCTTTTTGATATTCAAATGCATTAGAGTCTGCCCCATGCCAAACCAAATCTGGCCATGCTAAATAATCTTCACCATATTGGAATTGAGGTTCGCACTTAAAAAAAGTTCCTTCATCATTACCAAAATGCTTACGGAGGAATTGTTTATTGATGGATTCAGCATTTACATATAAGCCTAAATCCTCACCATAAATAGATACATTCATATATCCGACTTCTGGTGTAGGTAAATAAAAACCAGAGGATAAATAACCAATTGTTTCTCGTACAAATGTTGGATCAAAGATAGAATTTGATAGTTTAAGTTTTTCATAACCCATCACATTTTGGTCATCATGGACAAATTCTACATCTATATTAAAAGGAAGTTTGGGGTTCCCACTTTCATTAGGTTCAACAAATGATGAGTTTCCTTTATATCTAACGCCGACACTATCATAAACGACTCCATTGACAGTTAAATCAGCTAACAGATAGCTTTTATCATCTGCATACCACCTCGCCTGTAAAATGGAATCGTAGTTAGAGTTATAGAATTCAATATTTATATTATGAACTGTATATGGATCATATAATTCTTGACCATACAAACTGGTACAGAGCATAACTAAAAGCACATTTCTTAAACTATTCATTCCTGACTATCGCAATAATTAACCTACTATATTAAATAATAAGCGCCATACTCTATAATTGGTTTTTCTAGAGAGCCATGACCAATCTCTATTAGGTAAAATTGGTGGGATACTAGTAACATTATCTTCATCCCAATTATTATTGTAACCAGTTACATCCCAAAGTAAATCAGCTCCATCTAGTCCGGATTCCTTAACAATCTTTGCGGGGTTATATCCATTGTTTCTAAAATCATTATTATGTAACCAGCATGCATCTGGGATCGGATCAACATCATAAACAAAATCTTCTCCAAAAAATAAATCAAGACCTATAACTGACGCTCCAAAAGATTGATTATCATAGAATCGATTCTCTGTTACTTCCACACTGTCTCCAGCCATAATCATAAGCCCCGTCCCTTGTGGAACATTACTTACAATTGATCCAGGTTCACCAAAGTTCACATGATTATTTTCATATATATAATTATTTATGATTCTACAATTTAGAGAGACCTTTGATGGATTATTTGGTAAAAGAAACACTAAAATTCCTCCAGCATTATCATATACTTCATTATTCTCAACTAATGCGTTTACTGAATTTTCGATTTCTATACCTGTAACATTTCCATATGTAACATTATTTCTAACTACAATATCTTTAGATTGACCAATATATATACCAGCATCACTTATCCCTGTCACACTACAATCCTCAACAAGTACACCAACACATTCCACTGGATACAACCCGTACAAACCAGTATTCTTACAATGTATATTTCTGAAAGTGACGTTACTTGATCTATTCAACATTAAACCGTTCGCTGTATAATCCTTTATTATAAAACCATTGATTTCAATATTACTTCCAGTCCCTACACCAGCATCCGGTAATATATTCTTACCATTTAAAATTGGTAAATCTTCATTCTTTGCATCACCCATAATAGTAATGTTTGATTTATCAATCATAAGTGTCTCAAAATATTCGCCTGATTTTACAAATATTGTATCACCATCTTCTGCGATATCAATTCCATCTTGGATACTCTGTCCAGTATTAACAATTAATTTTTTTCCAACTCTATCAATATTTATTTGTTCTGGCTCAAGAAATTCAATCTTTTCTCCAATCATCTCTAAAGACTGATTATCTAAAGAAGGGACAACGGATAAAGAAGAAGGGACTCTATCTGGAATAGTTGGCTTATTTGATTCATCCGTAAGCGCATGCATAAACGCAACTAAGTCTTCCCGCTCTTCGTGGCTTAATTCAAATTTTCTTATTTTATCATCAAGCTGTGAACCCTTAAATCCGTGAGCTCTACCGCCGCCGCCTGCGTAAAAGTCTATAACTTCATCCAAAGTCTTAAATATTCCATTATGCATATATGGTGCTGTTAAAGCGATATTCCTTAAAGTTGGAACTTTAAAAGCATTTTCATATCCCTTTCCTACTATCTCAGCACGACCTAAGTCAGGTTCCTTATTTTCGATATGTGGAACACCAATAGCTTTAAAATCAGGATTATTAAATGTTGGAAAATTATGACATTCAAAGCATCGAGTTTTCAATGAGCGAAATAGATTTAATCCTTTTCTTTCAGATTTAGATAAAGCCAAATAATTCCCACGACTATATTGATCAAATCGAGTATTATTGGCAGTTAATGTTCTTTCAAATGCTGCAATTGCAAAAGTAACATTTTCAAAAGTAACTGCGGGGTTTTTATCATTGCTTTCAAAAGCTTCATTAAATAATTGCACATATTCGGGTATAATTATCAGTTCCTTGATAAGTTCATCTTTATCCTGAGCCATCTCTTTTTTATCTTGAATTGGAAAAGAAGCTTGATGTTCAAGATCATCTGCTCGTCCATCCCAAAACTGCTTATGATTATATCCTGAATTCCATATAGTAGGAGAACCTCTACGAAGGACTGTGCCTCCTGTTCTATTTTGACCAACACCTGAACCACCATGACCCATTGATAATGCTCTATTATCTGTAAATCCAAGATCTGGATGGTGACAATGAGCACAAGACATATTATTATCTCTAGATAATAACGGATCAAAGTATAATAATTCCCCTAATTTCTCTTTTTTCGATGTTATGGGATTATTTACTCGCTTTGGCATTGCAGGAAAGGCTCTATTCAAATTAGCAGATGAAACAATGGTTCCAAAAAATTCATTAATAAAAGCATGTTGCGAGGGATTATTATAATTACCCCCCATATTTTTATCTAGTGAAGATACTGGTATAATTAGAAAAAGGAGATAAACACCAATCACAAATAAAATAATTATTAATATTTTTTTCATCAGGATATATTCTATTTAGAATATTGTTTCATGCAAAGATTCGTTTAATTAGGCTCATGAGATTATTGCTAGAAACATAAATGTAAATTGAAATCTATTCATTCTGATCTCTTCTATCTTTACCTCTCCTTCTATCTCCACCAGTTCTTTTATCATTATTTGTTTCCTGAGCATCTTTTCTTCTATGATCATTTCTTCTATTATTATTTTCTCGTTTTTCTTGCATTTTATTACCTCTATTTGTTTTTAATTTTATTCATATTGATTAAGCCTCAGATATTTGCTGTCCATTTGAACCAAAATTTGATATTGACATTACAGCTGTAAATATTCGATTAATAATTTTCAATCTCTTATTCTCATCATCCTCTTCAAGAAGCTCTAGTTTTATCTTATTAGGAAGATTGACAAACTCAATAAAATCAAATGAGTTTTTTTTATTTATATGACGCTCCATATCTTCATTAATTCCAAGTTTCAAAATAATATGCAAATATTGATCTCTTATTTTATCTAATAAATCTACATTAATCTGGTGTTGATCTTTTAAAAATGAAACAGTCCCAATCCATAAACTATCATCCTCTTGAACTTTGGTTTCAATCTGGAAGCACTCTTGCCCTTCAACAATAATATCAAATTCACCAGATGGATATTCTTTAATAACATTTACTATTTTCACTGAACATCCAATACTTTTAAAACCATCTTGGTCTTGATGAACAATGCCAAAGGGTTCTCCTGAATTAATACTATTTTTAATCATCCTCTTATATCGAGGTTCAAAAATATGTAAAGGTATTTTCTCTTTTGGAAGTGCAACAATATTCAATGGAAAAAGTGGAATATTCTTCATTAGTATTATTTAACCCTCATCACCTATCAGTTACTTCTTACTCTAATTTAGATAAATCACTTAATAATTATTTATAAAGTCTACAATCATTTTTCCTAACTCTGGGCCCTTATCTTCTTGCAAAAAATGACCGGCACCAATAATAGTTTTATGAGGCATCCCCTTACATCCAGGTATAAGTTTTTGAAATAGCCTATCGCCTCCTCTAGTTATTGGGTCCGAATCACTAAAAGCGGTTAAGAAAGGTTTCTCCCAATGTTTTAATTTTTCCCAAGCTTCGCGATTAGGTTCTGAAGAAGGGTCGTCTGGCTTAGTTGGTACTAACATAGGGAACCGTCGCGCACCAGCTTTATAATCTTCATCGGGGAAAGGAGCATCGTATGCTTGTTGTACTTCTTGGCTTATCCCATTTACACAACTTGATTTAATAATCTTCCCAACATTAAATACTGGTGTACTCTGTGAATAATTCTGCCAATTTATAAATGCTTCAGGAACTCTGTAATCTCCGGTTGGAAGAGAGGTGTTTGAGGCAATAATGCGTTTAAATCTATATTCTTGTTCTGATGCTATTCGCAAACCAATTAATCCGCCCCAGTCTTGACAAAATAGAGTAATATCCATCAAATCTAAGTTTTCTATGAAAGATCTAATCCATTCTACATGTTTCTCATAAGTATAATCTTCATGATTTATTGGTTTATCTGACTTCCCAAATCCAACAAGGTCAGGTACAATCACTCTATATCCAGATTCTGCTATAATAGGGATCATTTTTCTATATAAATAAGACCATGAAGGTTCACCATGAATTAATAATACAACTTCCTCATTAGATTCCCCTTCATCAACATAATGAATTCTAATATTTTCATGATGGATGTAATTGGACTTAAATGGATAATCCAGCAAATTGGAAAATCTTTCATCAGGTGTACGTAAAATTTTCATTATTATTCCTTGATCTTCATATCAGATATGTATAGATACAGTATTAATTTTTAATTGAATATAAAATATTACTTTAATAATAGCATTTTCCTTATCTTAAAATAATTCGCACATTCTAATTTTATAAAATACATACCAGTGGAATGATTTGATGCATCCCACTCAATACTATTCTTTCCAGTAGATAACTTATCATTTATTAAAGTTGATATTTCATTTCCTAAAACATCATAAACCTTGATGTTTACAAATTGATCTGTTGGTATAGAAAAATCAATCTTAGTTGTTGCATTAAATGGATTAGGATAATTCATTGATAAATGATATGTATTTGGACTGGAAGAATAATTATTAGTTGATAAAGGATTTGTATTTACATAAAGATCATATTTTCTTATATCTGTTTGCCCTGTTCCATATACAACCTCATTACCCATTTCAAAATCTGCAAAATATTCATCGGCATTTAGTATCCCCTCATTTACAAGATAATGAACAAAATTATGAACTGCTAATACACCACTATACTGGCGTTCAATAGATAAAAAAGCTATATATGTCCACGAATCCCAATTTGCTCTATAAACCTTATATTCAAAACCATCAAAATTAACAGATGCAATCAAATTTCCAGCAGGGTTGATGATATTACTATCCATCCAAACCATTACCTCTGTTGTAATTCCTGTTTGTGAAGATAACGAGTCAGTTGTTACCCAAAATTCAAAAGCCAAATTATATGACCCACTAGCATTCATACTTAAATCATAATCCACATATATTTCATCAATATTTTGAATTTTGATAGGTAGTTCTTGAGTGGTTGAACTACTACTCCATGGCTTCTTCCCATATATTACTTCAGGGTATGATTTGACATCATTATTTACATTTGGCCAATCCCAATTCCAACCAAAATGAATATTATCTCCACTTCCAGTACGATAAATACATTGAATAAAATCATCAATATCCCCTTGTCCCCATACGTTGTTCTCTACAATATATTCACTAAATAAAAACTGAGACCAGTCATTACAATTAAATGTAGTATCCTGTGCGATTAATAAATTAATGAAAAATATAATATGGAGATTTTTCATTCGTCCACTTTTGATGATATATATTTTGGAAAGAATTGAGGGGTCTTCATCATATATTGCTCATATTCAGATCCAAACTGATCTAGTAGGAACTTCTCTTCTTTTTGTATATGCCATACCCAAAAAATATGTATTGGTATTATAAAAATTAACAATAACCAAGACTTATAAATCATAGATACAATACCAGTGCCACTCCAAATAAATGCAGCATATAAAGGGTGTCGAACATATTGAAATGGGCCTATAGAAATAAATTTTTTACCTCTACTACCAATAGGTAAAACTATCAAGCTCCAAACAATAAGAATAATAGCATCTATAGTAAATAAAACAATAAGAATCTTTCGAAATAATGAAGATATATTCATTTCTGGAATTGAAAAGAAAGAACTGATTTGTAAAGCGATAATCCATATCAAAATAGTTATTGCTATTCCTGTAGGACCTGAACCAAATATTCTATTATATCTCTCGAACACCTTTAATAAATATAACTTGATAGTTCATAAATTACTTTTGAATAATTTTTATCTAACAAAATAAAAGTAAATTCAATTAATAAATAGTATTGATATATGTCAGTTAAAATCTTAACAAATATTCCTGGACCACGCTCATTAGAATTAGCTAAAAGAAGATCAAATAGTGTAGCTCAGGGACATGGAACGGTATGTAATGTATATATAAGAAAAGGCGAAGGATCTTTTTTAACCGATGTTGATAATAATGTTTTTATTGATTTTGCAGGAGGAATTGGAACTATCAATATTGGGCATTCCCATCCTAAAGTAATAAATGCAATAAACAATCAGGTCAAAAATTATTTACATACATGTTTTACTGTAGCTCCTTATGAAAGCTATATTAAACTTGCTGAAAAATTATCTAGCCTTGCACCCATAAATAATCACTGTAAAGCCGCATTTTTTAATTCTGGCGCAGAAGCTGTAGAAAATGCTGTAAAAATTGCAAGATCATATACGAATAGAAAAGGTGTTTTAGTTTTTAGTCATGCTTTTCATGGGAGAACATTAATGACTATGTCAATGACATATAAAGAAGATCCATATAAGAAAGGATTTGGTCCATTTGCTCCCGAAGTATACACATTACCCTATCCAAATAATGAAAATGGAATAAATTTTGATAATACTAATTTTGATCCAAAAGATATTGCTTGCGCAGTGATTGAGCCAGTGCTTGGAGAAGGTGGATTTATTCCCGCTTCTAAATCGGGAATGACAGAACTAAAAGAATACTGTACTCAAAATGAAATTTTATTCATTTCCGATGAAGTACAAACCGGCTTTGGAAGGACAGGATCATTATTTGCAATTGAACAATTTGATATTGAACCAGATATGATAACTATAGCAAAATCTATTGCAGGAGGTCTACCTTTAAGTGGCGTTGTTGGCAAAGGAGAGATTATTGATTCTGTGCATATAGGCGGAATTGGTGGAACTTATAGCGGAAATCCAGTGTCCTGTGTAGCTGCTTTAGCAGTCCTTGAAATTATGGAAGAAGAACAATTACCAAAAAATGCCAATAGGATTGGCGACACTCTTCGATCTAGAATTAATAGCATTCTCCCTAAATGTCCTTGGATAAAAGAGATTAGAGGGCTGGGTGCAATGATAGGAATTGAAATTATTAATGATAAAACAGGGAACCCTGATAAGGAACGAACTAACAGGATACATCAGACAGCTCTTGCAAATGGATTAATAATGATTACAGCAGGAACATTTGGTAATGTTATACGAACATTAATGCCATTAACTATTGATGAAGATACTCTTCATGAAGGTGTGGATATATTAGTCAATGCTCTTATGAATCATTAAAATATTCTTCAATAAATTTCATTATAATTATCTACAATGGAATAATGAATTATACAATCACCTCGTCCTTTATTCTTTCTATCAATTGTAACTTTTATATTGTTTATCATCCAGGTATATGAATATCCTAACCCCGAGGCTTCTTTAACGTATTCTAAACCATATTTTCTTATATAGATTTCTTTAATCTCATCTACATTTTCATAATTATTTGAAGAAATTAATTTTATATCATAGAGCTCATTATTGATATAACTCATATTTAAAGCAAAGGGTTCATTAACTCCATCAATAAAATACCAATAAGTCGGCTTAGTATAACTGAATGCTGGATACCTATACCAAGTTAACTCTCCAGTATCAATATAATAGTTTCTTTTTTCTTTAACATCAATATAGTGATCGCCAAAATTAAAATTAAGAAACACGCCATCTTTATCGAATGTTGTATAATGAACATGACTCTTGCCATGAATTGGAATAGTAGATAATACAATTATTATAATATGTATAAATATAAATTGTTTAATAGTTTGCATAGTATTTAGCAATTCTCGCTGTTCCAGATTCATTAAGGTAATACACCCATTTACCATATTTTGATGAAATCCCATACTCACTTAATTCCTTATATAGGCCTTCCATTTTTTGTTGACCATTTGAATACCATTTTTTTATAGGCCCATTCAGCTTTCCATTACGATATGTCTTTAATTCTTGTTTTTTACCATTTAAATACCAATATATCCATGTTCCTTCTTTTTTATCATAAAAATAAAAACCTTCTTTCCATAATTGACCGGAATCATGCCAACCTTTCCATAATCCATTTCTATACCCATTCTCATAAGATCCTTCATATTTTTTTTCGCCGTTATCATACCATGCTATCCAGGGACCATTTATTTTCCCTCTATTACAATTAGTCTCTAATATAATATTTCCTTCCTCATTAAGATCAATTATCCTTCCAGTATAAGGTTTTACATCCAAAGGTTGGTAATAAATACCATCTTTTATTAGAAGGTTATTAATATCAACTTCATGCTGCCCTAAAATAATTGTTATTATAAATAAATAAATTAAAAGGAAATGATGCATTAGATTTATTTAGGAATCCATCGTTCACTCTGTTTTGCCCAATCTATTTCATGGAAAGTATTATCATTTGACATATCTGAAACAAAACGCGTTAGCATCACTCCTGTTTTACGATTTAATACCATCATAGCATTGGAACTACCGTAAGTACCAACATACTCATAATCATTTTCATTATTAATATTTGTTTGACCCATAAAAAGAAAAGCAGCAACAATTAATGAAGCTCCTGTTATCATACCTATAATATATTCTTTCATTTGTATCTCCTTTAATTTGATAATTTTAACTGTTTATTATTTTTTTGATACCAGTTTTTTACACTTTTAAATAAATGCCAATTATCTATTCCTTCTAGACTAAAAAACTCTTCCTTAAATGTGTTATAAAAGTCAGAACTAATAAAACATTTCCAATCCTTAAGAACAATCGAATTTAAATCTTTTGTAGCAATCTGTATAGCTTCAGCCCATATATCTATAATAATACAACGTTGGGAATTTTCTATTATATCAGACCATTCCATTCTATTTAGATCAATTAAAACATTAGATTTTGCTTTATACAATAATTCACTCATATTTATTGGTAGAATAATATCATTTTTAAAAACTTTTTCTAACCAAGAAACAATTTTATCAAATCCCATTTCAGCAAATCCCACTACAATAAAATTCTCTGGAAGTGTATCAATAAAATAATCTGGAGGATTAGGATTGCGAATTATTTTACTTTGGGAGTTAATATAGGTAGGATCATCTGGATCAAGCCATTTAGAATCAAAAACAGGTTTATCATTAACTAAAAGAATAAAATTGTCATTCACTTACTGTATTAACCTCTTAGTGCATTTTTACAATCATAATATTGTGATATCATCATGAAAGGTAAAAGAATATTTTTAGATATTTGATTACTGAAATTTTAAAATACTTTTTGATATTTCAAATTACATGAAATGTTATCATCTGGCTTTATATAAATTCATTAGTAGATATTCCTATGCAAACAAAAGATATACCTAATCATATTCATCAAAAAAGGCGAAAAATACTTGGGCCAATAGCAAGATACTTATTAAAAAAACAAAAGTGGAATATTATTGGTGAGATACCAAATATTAATAAAATAGTATTAATTGGTATCCCACACACTGCATACAGAGATGCATGGTTCGGTTTGCTTGCAATTCTTTCACTTGATATAAAAGTAAAGTTCTTCGGAGCAAAATGGATGTTTTCACGCTTACCTAGCCCCATTCATTTCTCAAAAAACTTAGATAGACAAGGAATACCATGGCCTTTTGGTTGGCTACAAAAATATCTTCTATTGAGATTAGGAGGAATACCTGTATTCAGAGAAGTAAATAAAGGTCTGATAGATTCTGTGTCTGAAGTTCTAGAAGGGTTAAGTAGCTTTATATTATGTGTAGCTCCTGAAGGAGGATTAGAACATGTAGAAACACTTAGGAGCGGATATTATTTTATATCAAAAAAACTGGATATACCTAATGTTCCTATTGAGATTGATTATAAGAATAGATGCTTTAAAATACATAATCAAAGAAAAGTATTAGATTCATTTGAAAAAGATTCTTTAGAGGTGAAAAAAATATTTGATGGTGTAGTTGGTTATAATAGAATTTTTAAAGCTTAATTATAATTAATTCTATTCCAATATATGAATAGAACAAAAAATATTATTTTTCAACTATTAATAATCATTCCCTTTGCTGGATATTCACAAAATATATTAATTAAAGATAAAGATACGGATTTACCGTTACCGGGAGTCAATATCTATTCAGATCATTATGGAACAACTACAGATTCTAGTGGGGGATGTAATCTTTTAAAATTTAATCTTAATGATGAAATAATTATATCTCATATTGGTTATAAAGTAATAAAAATAAATAAATCTAAAATTGATGATATTATGCTTTTAACAAGATCTAATGTGCCGATTGGTGGAATAAGTGTTATCAGTTTTAAATCAAAGAAAGAGAGAAAAAGGTATAATAAACTTGAACGTGATGTTATTCGTGTTTATCCATATGCAGGTCTAATTGGTAAATTTCTTATTGAATATTCAACTGTTATGGATAGCATTAATGAATTATCCTATTTTAAAAAAAGAAAAGAAAAAAAAAATATTTTTACTTTAATTGAAAAAGAATTAATTAGTAAATATGGTAGAAAAGTAAAAAAACTTTCAAAAAATCAAGGTCGTATTTTAATAAAACTTGTTGATAGAGAAACAAAATATACTTCCCATCAAATCATAAAAGATTTTAGAGGTTTTTTCGTGGCAGGTTTTTGGCAAATTACTGCAGTTTTATTTGGTCATAATTTAAAATCAAAATATAATTCTGATAGAGGTGAGGATAAATTAATTGAATATATTATAGTTAATAAAATCAAAAAATAATTAATCTAGGGACTATGAATTCTATCAATGGCTATACGCTCACAAATTCCATTACTCATATCAACCATCTTGTCTTTGATTTCTTCAAAAGAATAATTAATCACTAAGCTTCCGTCCTCATAAAATATCTCTTCAAAAGGGACACCCAGCCAAACATCATATGTTGATTTAGAATCTTTGTATTCTAAAAAGTGTGAGTTTGCTATTCGATAAACTATAATTCTTAAGTATCCAGTAAATTTCTCACCTGTAATATCAGGCTCAACAGTCCATGCCTCCCAATCGAGTTGTAAAGCATAATTAATTCCAGGGTAAAATACTTCATCAATACATTTTCCTGAATAAGCGTAACTAATTTCTACAGGTAATAGCTCATCCATGACTAACATAATAGCATAATTAATATCATCTATCTGTCTATCAGAAAAGTGCAACGCAACGGGATCTTCAGGGGCATTTATACATACGATTTTATTAAAACCTCTGAATAATAAAGTATCATTTAGTTGATACTTCTGACCTAATAAAGAAAAACAGAATGAAAATATAATAAATATAATTCTCATAATATCTAATCCATTGTTAATTCATCTTCGATTGGAATTGAATTAATAGATGATACTCCTTTATTTGATTCATATTCTCTAATCAATAAAGCAAAAAGAATATTTCCAATAATATATAGACCAGCTGTAATCAAAAATATTTCATAGTATCGAAAATCTAATAGTCGTAACCATTCAAATACTTTTGCACTAATAAACCAGGACGCACTCCAAAGACTTGAACTTAAAGCACTAATAAGTTCTTGATTTCTTTTTCCAACATAATTCATTAATAATTCATTAGATGCAGGATGAGCCATATGCATAAGAGGTTGTCTAAATATATAAGCTATAAGTGCAATAATTAATGCAAAGGAATAAGTAACATATAATTCCATTAACGCCATTATTACTAAACAACATATGGATAACGCTTGTACTACAACTATCGTAAACCAATAACCATATTTCTTTCTTATAGATGGAACCAATAATGAAAAAGTGAAAACAAGAAATGCAGTTATACTGCCAAGGATACTGAATTCACTTGAAGATAAATTAAAAACAGAGTTAAAAAAAAGATTTACATATGGTATTGTAAGACCCGCTCCAATAGATATCATTATCAATGGAGATAAAGCTTTAATAATAATTAACCAATCATAGTTTTTATAAAGAGAAAAAATATTTGCATCTCTATCACTAGAATCATGTTCTTTTTCAGTAATACTAAGTGCAAAAAATATTGATGAAACACCAAGAAATGTAATTATCCAGAGTATACTCCGTTCATTAAAATATAGAATCCAACTTCCTAATGAAAAATTATTGATCCAATCTAACCCACTAATAATAATACCAGAAAATATCGTTGCTAAAGACCAAGTTGAGGCACTTAAAGATAATGCTTCCGTGCTATTCTCTGATGAAGTATTTCGAATGATAAATGGCAATGAACATACTCTCATAAGCATCATTCCAAAACCCCATAACAAAAAAGATAATTTGATTAAAGGAATAATTTCTCTATATACTGATTCTATTATAAATGCACTTGTAAAAGGAACGATCAATGCGGATAAAACAAAAAATGGTTTTAACTTTTTCCCCCTTATATAAATACCCAAAGGTAATGCAAAAATTAAAGCACCAATAAATCTGAGTGAATTGAAAGATGCTATTTCAGGATCGCTAAATCCCTGTTTTCTAAGGAAAATATTTAGAATTAGTATAAATGCAACATGTATTAAACTAAGAGTGAATTCCAACATGATCAACATGTGAATCATTCTTGGAAGATTCCAATAACTACGAATTAGATTACGTAGCATAATTAGAAAATAGTTTAATTAATTCTTTACTAATTTGGATCCACAATCACTACAAAAATTGGCATTATGTTCAATATCTTCTTTATTACAAACAACACATTTAATCCCTTTTTTCTTTTTTGTAGCAAAAGTGATTTCTGATGTTACAATTCCTGTTGGGACTGCTATAAGTCCATATCCCATAATCATAACAACAGCAGCAATCGCCTGTCCCAAGTTTGTATTGGGGGAAATATCTCCATATCCAACCGTAGTTAAAGTAACAATTGCCCAATAGATACCTCTTGGAATACTATCGAAACCACCAGCCTCTCCTTCAACCAAATACATTATTGATCCTAAAATGATTACAATATTTATTACCGCAAATAAAAAAACAAAAATTTTCCTTCGACTAGCAATCATGGCTTTTTTCAGAAAATCCGCTTCCCCCATAAACTGAACAAGTTTTAATACCCGAAAAATCCGTAACACTCTTAAAACTCGTATTACAATAAATACCTCGCTACCTGGTATCATAAGACTTATATATGTAGGAATTACTGCAAGGAAATCAATTATTCCAAAAAAACTAAAAATATAACTTAGCGGTTTTCGAATAGAATAAATACGAAGCAAATATTCAATAGTAAATAATATAGTAAATGTCCATTCAGCGATGATAAACAAGTCACCATATCTTAATTGATAATCATCAACACTATCTAATAAAACTGCTATGATACTTAATACAATTGTAATAATTAATAATACATCAAATATTTTTCCAGCTTTTGTATCAGTACCATAAATAGTTAATTTAATCTTTTCACGTATAGAATTCATAAAACTTGTTTACGTACTAGTTATATAATTTGTTTTTCTGTACCAATTTGGCTTCATTTGTATCTTTTGATTAATCCTTTTTCTTATTAATAAAAAATCATCATTATCTGGAACCCAATCATTGTAAAGATCATTATTAATAAAGATTTTATCAGGAAACATCCTAGTCTCCATTGGTGCAAACCCTCGACTT
>CEVM01127449.1_pt1 | contig 17245 bp, 15 predicted proteins | sample 531481 | NCBI WGS metagenome assembly CEVM01 (sample SAMEA2623649, study PRJEB7988) | marine metagenome | biome: marine biome (ENVO:00000447); feature: mesopelagic zone (ENVO:00000213) & marine oxygen minimum zone (ENVO:01000065); material: "saline water (ENVO:00002010), including plankton...
CGGGTTCAATGACGGGACCGCCGCAACTCAAGGAATATCCGGTAGAGCCGGTAGGCGTCGAAACGATGAGCCCGTCACTCCAATAAGAAGTAAGATGCTCTTCATTGACCTGGGTGTCTACCTTGATCATTGAGGTAGTGTTTTTTCTGTTTACGGCAATTTCATTGAGTGCGTAGGGCCATTTCTGAAGATCGCGGTTTTCGGGCATGGTCGAAACATGGAGCAGTGCGCGATGCGACAACGTGTAGTTTCCTTGTAAGATCTGTGAAATACTTTCTGAAATTTTTTCTTTCGGAAGGGTTGCTAAGAATCCTAGCCGGCCGGTATTGATCCCAACGATAGGAATGTTCAGGTCGCGTACCAAAGTTACCGATTTTAAGATGGTTCCATCGCCGCCAATACTAAAAAAAAGATCATAGGAAGCATCCAGTTGGGTGAAGGTTTGAAACGATCCGAAGCTATCGGGGATACCTTCATGTAAGCTGATGAGGTCTAAAAAATCTTCTTCAATATAAATGTCCACCTCTTTTTTGCGCAGCAAATCGAGGATGAGCTGTACGTACTTTTCAGAATGTTTATGGTAAAATTGCCCGTAAATACCAATCTTCATAACTAAATATTTAGGTATTTATCTAAGTAGCGTGATCTGTTTTTAAGGTCCTCTAGCAACTTGTCCTCATCGTGATTGGATACCACCACATAGCTATACCGACGAAACGTTTGAACGATCTCATTCATGGCAGAATGCCCGATCTTAATCGTTGCTTGCATCGTATCGTCATTCATGCTAGAGATAAACATCCCTAAGATCTTTCCTTCGTTTGATTCTACTATCTGACTCATCTCGCTAAAGGAATAATCTCGCAATCCTTTTTCCACGACAATGATTCCTCCAGTTTCGTTCAAAAAAGGCGTGTTATTGAACAGGCTCATGATATCACTCAATTCAAAATAACCCAAGTAGTTATTTAGATCACCTAATACGGGCATAATATTGCTTCCGTGTAAGGCAAACGCTTCAAGGATGTCCAGCCAATGCGTTTCTTTTCGCACATGAAAGGTCTCTAAAGCATATTGAAATTCTCGCACCGGTTTCGATGCCTCGAAGCAATGCGCATCCGTTTCCGAAAGGCAACCCAAATACCCTTCGTTATCAATAATGGGAATGTGTGAATAGGTAAGTTGATTGAAGGTATTTTGCAGTTCTCGCACCGATGAATCAAGTCCAAATGCTGCAATATCATTAATAATGTAGGTTTCGGTATCCACAGTCGTGTTTTTATGCAAATTACTTAAAATAATGCTGTAAAAGCGCATCTCAACTTCGTATTTTTGTTTTAGAAAAGCAAACATGGTACGATTAAGTGTAAATATCAATAAGATTGCCACCTTACGGAATGCTCGTGGTGGAAATATGCCCAATGTAGTGCAGGCGGCAGTGGCTATTCAGGAAATGGGCGCGCAGGGTATCACCATCCATCCGCGACCCGATGAACGCCATATTCGATATCAAGATGCCTACGATTTAAAAGAGATGGTCCACACAGAATACAATATTGAAGGGAACCCAATCGATTCCTTTCTGGAAATGGTCTTAAAGATCAAACCCACACAAGTCACCTTGGTGCCCGATGCCGTGGATGCAATTACCTCGAATGCGGGTTGGGATACGGTTACCCATAAGTCGTTTTTGCAAGAGGTAATCTCTGAATGTAAGGCCCAGGATATTCGAACTTCGATATTTGTAGACCCTGAATTAGCGATGATTGAAGGAGCTGCTGCCACAGGCGTCGATCGTATTGAATTATATACTGAGGCCTATGCCGATGCCTATTCCAAAGGAAACAAGACTGCCATAAAACCCTATACCGCTTGTGCAGTTCGCGCGCATGAATTGGGACTAGGAATCAATGCTGGTCATGATCTTTCACTTCAGAACATTGCATACTTTAAGAATAATGTCCCTCATTTAGCGGAAGTTTCTATTGGTCACGCCCTCATTTGCGAGGCCTTGTACGAGGGACTGCCGTCCGTTATTCAACAATATTTAAAAAAGCTAGCGTAGCATGAAATTACATTCACAGATTTACGGAAGCGGTACTCCTTTTATCATTCTACATGGTTTTTTGGGAATGGGAGATAATTGGAAAACATTGGGGAATCGTTTTGCAGAGGCCGGTTACGAAGTGCATTTGGTGGATCAACGTAATCACGGGAGGAGCTTTCATGATGATGAGTTCACCTACGCAGCCATGGCAGCCGATCTAAAAGAATATGTTGAAGAACACAAACTACAGCACATCATTTTACTGGGGCATAGTATGGGCGGGAAGACGGCGATGGAATACGCGACACACTATCCCGAAGATGTGGAGGCGCTGATCGTGGCAGATATTGCGCCAAAAACCTATCCCCAACATCATCAAGATATTTTAAAAGCACTGTCTATGTTAGATTTTTCTAGCATCACTTCCCGTGGCGATGCGGATAAGGTGCTGGCGGTTTATATTAAGGAGAAAGGAATTCGTCAATTTTTGTTGAAGAATTTATATTGGAAGGAAAAAGGCGTATTAGCACTCCGAATGAATCTTCCGGTGCTAACCAAGGAAGTGGCCGCCGTTGGTGTGGCCTTAGAAAATGACCGAAGCTATGAAGGTAAGACCTTGTTTTTAGGCGGAGAACATTCCGGATATATTGAACCTATGGATGAGGTGTTGATCCGGAAGCATTTTCCGAAGGCAAAAGTCGTTGAAATATCAAATGCAGGACATTGGCTACATGCTGAAAATCCTGATGAATTTTACGAAAATGTTATTAATTTTTTATAACATTGCATTGAGATATTATGCATACATAATAAAAAGTTCTCAATATTATGAGCCTAATGTAGGTAGATATCAAGAATTTAATAATAAATAACTACAATTTTTAACAATTTCAGAACCCAAATGAATCGAATTATGAAGAAAGTTTTACTAGTTGCTGCCTTCTTTTTAACGGCCGCAGTGACCTATGCCGGCGGATACCGGGTGAGCTTGCAAGGGCAAAAAGCACTTGCGATGGGGCACACCGGAGTAGCCGTTGTAAATAGTAGTGAATCCTTGTTCTTCAATCCAGCGGGATTGGTGTACTTGGAAAACAAATTGAGCATCTCAGCCGGAGTAAGCGGTGTATTCTCTAATGTAGCGTATCAAAATGAAGAAACGGGTGCTTTCGCACGTACCGATAGTCCTGTAGGAACGCCCCTTTATTTCTATGCTTCTTATCAAGCTACCGACTGGATGGCATTTGGTATTGGGGTATACACTCCATACGGAAGTACGGTAGAATATGAAGACGACTGGGCAGGATCTCACTTATTGAACAACATCGACTTGCAAGCGATCTACATTCAGCCTACCGTGTCATTCAAACTAAGTGAATACTTTAGTGTAGGAGGAGGACCAATCTATGTAACTGGTTCTGTAAACTTCAACCGAAACCTAAACCGAACGTTGACCGACATTGATGGAAACCGCAGTGAGGTAACGATCGATGCCTCCGGAGTAAGTAATTGGGGATGGACCGTAGGAGCCATGTTCTCTCCAACAGAACGACTTCGCATTGGTGCAAATTATCGTTCTGAGATTATTTTAGATGCTGAAGGTGGTGATGCTGATTTCGAAAATATTCCTAATTCACCATTAACTCCTTTTGCCGATACACAGATCGATGCATCGCTGCCATTGCCGGCAGAACTAACTGTAGGGTTATCCTATGAATTCTGTGATAAATGGTTGTTTGCATTCGATTATAACCGTGCCTTCTGGGATGTATACGACTCGTTGGATATCGATTTCGCAGATCCAAATATCCCGGATTCGTTCAACCCTAGAAATTATAAGAATGCCTCTACCTATCGCTTCGGACTCCAGTATGAGGCGACAAAAATGTTTACGTTACGCGCTGGATATTATTTCGATGAAAGTCCTGTTCAAGAAGGATTTTTCGCTCCTGAAACACCGCGTAACGACAGTAATGGGTACACGGCCGGACTTACGTTTAATGTAGGGCAGCGTCTTCAGATCGATGCTTCTTTCTTGTACCTACACTTCAAAGAAGTGGATGCTTCGTATGAAGGATATACTGAAAACGGACAAGTGGTACCGTTCGAAGGAAAGTACAAGTCGAACGCCTTCATCCCTGGTCTTGGGCTAACGTATAGAATGTAATTCAAAAAAAATTGAGAAAAATGAAACATACAGTAAAATATATTGCACTAGCAGCCATTGCGGCCCTTGCTAGTTGTGAACCAGAATTTGAAAATTCGGTAGAAGATTCCGGATTTTACAGCAGCGGAGAGGCGAACCTCTCTAACTTTGTTGCCGTTGGAAACTCCCTTACTGCGGGATATGCCGATGGAGCTCTATACATCACCGGACAAGAAAATTCTTTTCCTAACATCATGGCACAACAATTCGCCAAGGCGGGTGGAAGTGAAACCTTTACGCAACCGTTGATGGCAGATAACTTAGGAGGATTATTGTTAGGTGGAATGCAAATTCAGCCGAATCGTTTAGTTCTTTCTGTAGATGCTTCCGGAAATCCATCTCCAACCCTTTTGGAAGGAACTCCAACAACTGATGTTGCAAATAGTATCCCTGGCCCTTACAACAATATGGGGGTTCCCGGAGCTAAAAGTTTTCACTTAGTGGCTCCTGGGTACGGCAGTACAGCAGGCTTGCCTGATGCAGCGAATCCTTACTATGCGCGATTTGCAACCAGCGCAAGCGCGACAGTACTGGGAGACGCTGTTTCTTTGAGTCCGACTTTCTTTACCTTATGGATCGGAAACAATGATATCTTAGGATACGCTACGTCCGGTGGATCGGGAGTAGACCAAACGGGTAATTTTGATCCTTCCACCTATGGAGCAAACGATATTACCGACCCGAACGTATTTGCATCAGTTTATAGCGAGCAAGTAACAGCCCTTTCAGCGGGTGCTTCCGGTGGTGCCTTGGTAAATATTCCGGATGTAACCTCTATTCCTTACTTTACGACAGTGCCTGTTCAATCCATTCCGTTAGATGCGGCCACTGCGGCTACAGTAAATGCGCAATTTGGATTGTACAATACCCAAGTACTCCCGGGATTGGTTGGTGCAGGGGTGTTAAGTCCTGAAGAAGCAGCCGCGCGAATGATCAATTTTACAGCGGGTGTGAACTTCCCAATTATCATGGACGATGACCTTACCGACATCTCTCTGATTTTGCAAGGGCCTCCTTTTAACTTACCGGCACCCACAGCGAATTTGCTAGGACAATTGCGTCAAGCAAATGCAGATGACTTGGTAGTCTTGCCTGCATCTTCAGTATTGGGTACCACTCCAGATCCATCCAACCCATTGGGTGTGGTAGGAGTTTCTATTCCATTAGAAGACAGTTTGGTGCTAACGGCTACGGAACAAGGACGTGTAGCGACTGCTTCAGCAGCCTATAACGCGACGATCCAAGGATTGGCTTCGGCTAATGGCCTTGCGTTTGTAGATGCTCGTGCGGCATTGGCGCAAGTAGCACAAGATGGAATAGCGTACGATGGTGGTGTGTTGAGTTCTCAATATGTTACCGGAGGTGCCTTTTCATTAGACGGTGTTCACCCAACACCACGTGGATACGCTTATACGGCTAACCTCATTATTGATGCCATTAATAATACATATAACGCGACCATTCCAAAGGTAAATATTGGAAATTACGGTACTGTAACGGCAGCAAATAATTAAGATTATAGATCAATTAGATTAGAAAAACCGCGCTTCAAGCGCGGTTTTTTGTATTTTAGAGTTTCTAATCTGAAGTATGAAAACGATCCTAAAAATATTACTAACCGCCGTGGCTGTGGTGATCTTGGCTAAAGTGTTGCCCGGCGTATCGGTTGCCGGTTATGTGGCTGCTATTATCGTAGCGATTGTGATCGCCCTACTTCGTCTTATTGTAAAACCGATATTGGTTATTCTAACTCTTCCGGTGACCATCATTACACTGGGGCTCTTCTTACTGGTCATCAATGCGCTCATTATTCTGATGGCCGACGCCTTTTTAGAGGGTTTTTCGGTGGCAGGATTTTGGTGGGCACTCTTATTCAGTCTGTTGCTTTCGTTTTTACAATCCATTCTCCACTCACTGGTAGGTTCCGAAGAATAAGGTCTTGAACATCAACTCGTAATTGTTGTTGAGTTGGTATAAAAATCGTACTTTTGCCGTCCGATTTTAAAGGGATAATTTTTCAGAACCAATGAACATTACAAAAAAAGACATCGATGCGTTGAATGCGGTGGTTACCGTTGAAATTTCAAAGGAGGATTACTTTGATAAAGTAGATCGCATTTTAAAAGATTATCGAAAGAATGCCAATATTCCCGGTTTCCGAAAGGGGCATGTGCCTATGGGGATGGTAAAGAAGAAATACGGAACGGCCGTATTGGTGGAAGAGGTGAATAAATTGTTGCAAGATTCCCTTCAGAAATTCCTAACGGAAGAAAAGCTGGACGTACTTGGCAATCCGCTTCCCAAAAATGAAGCAGAGATCAATTGGGAGGCAGATGATTTTACCTTCGATTTTGAATTAGGACTGGCGCCTGAATTTGAGGTTGATCTAAAAGGAAAAAAGGCGATTACGCACTATAAGATCGTTGCTGATGATGAAATGATCGACAATCAAGTAAAAACCATCCGGAAACAATACGGAAAGTTGATCGCTAAAAAAGAAGTAGAAAAAGGCGATGAGATCACAGGAACGTTTACTTCCGAAGAAAAAGAGATCGAAAACAAAGCCACCTTCTCTCTTGAAGATGTCAAGGGGAAAAAGCAAAAAGATGCGCTCATGGGTGCGAAAGTAGGCGATACCTTAACCTTAAAGACCAAAGGCCTTTTCAAGAATGATCATGATAATCAGCGTCACCTTGGCGTTTCTCATGACGATGCACATGGCTTGGATATTGAAGTAACCCTTGCAATTGAAGAGGTAAATGCACGTGAATTGGCGGAAATGAACCAAGACTTGTTTGATAAATTGTTTGGGGAAGGAACTGTAACTTCAGAAGCAGAACTTCGCGAAAAGATCAAAGAGGATGCCGAGCGTCAATTTGTACAGCAGAGCGATCAAAAATTATTGAATGATGTGGTAGAATCGCTTATTGAAAATACTACGTTTGAACTTCCCGGTGAATTCTTACAGCGCTGGATCCAGGTGAGCGGCGAAAAACCAATGACCGAAGAAGAGGCAAAAGCCGAATACGAGCGAAGTGAAAAAGGTCTGCGTTATCAATTGATTGAAGGAAAGATCAGATCTGAAAATAATCTAAATGTTTCCTTTGATGAATTAAAAGAATATGCGGGTCAAATGATCAAAGCACAAATGGCACAGTTTGGCCAGACAGATCCCAGCGAGGAAGAGGTCAATCAAATCGCGGCACGTATCTTGAGCAATCAAGAAGAAGTGAAGCGTATTTCAGAACAATTGAATACGAACAAACTTTTAGCCTTCTTTAAAGAAGAAGCGAAATTGAAAACGAAAGAGGTTCCTTACGATCAATTCGTAAAGGAAGCCTACGCGTAATTCAACGATAAATGGTTATCTTTAAGGCGTTGAATGGTACATTTAACGCCTTTTTGTTTATTGTTTAATACATTCGAATAGAATCATCAATCAAGGAGAAATACCTATATGAACTACGGAAAAGAATTTAAAAATTTTGCTATCAAAGACCAGGGAGTCAGCAGTACTTATTATGATAAGATCATCAGTAGTATGCATCCCGTGGGTCTTACTCCAAATATTATAGAAGAACGCCAAATGAACGCCGTTGCTATGGACGTGTTTTCACGTTTAATGATGGACCGGATCATTTTTCTAGGAACCGGCATCAACGATCAAGTGGCGAATATTGTGCAAGCGCAGTTATTGTTTTTGGAAAGTACAGATGCTTCCAAAGACATTCAGATATACATTAACTCACCGGGCGGTAGCGTCTACGCAGGGTTAGGTATTTACGATACCATGCAGTTCATCAAGCCTGATGTAGCCACCATATGTACGGGTATGGCAGCTTCTATGGGCGCCGTATTATTGTGTGCTGGTGAAAAGGGGAAGCGTAGCGGACTCACACATTCGCGGGTGATGATCCACCAACCGTTGGGAGGTGCGCAAGGACAGGCAAGTGACATCGAGATCACGGCCCGTGAAATTATCACCCTCAAAGAAGAATTGTACAAAATAATCTCTAAGCATAGCGGGCAACCGTATGAGAAGGTGTATGAAGACAGTGATAGAGATTATTGGATGAAAGCCGAGAAGGCGAAAGAATATGGAATGATCGATGAGATCTTGGCGAGATAATCGCCATTCCAAAAAAGAATTCGTATGTCGAAAGAAGAATTAGAATGCTCATTTTGTGGTCGAAAGAAGGCTGAAACCAATTTGCTTATTGCCGGATTGGATGCGCACATCTGTGATCGTTGTATCGAACAGGCGCACGGAATTGTAGTCGAGGAGGCCCTTCATTCTACCAATAGCGAATTGAGCAAAGAATTAATGCTGAAGAAACCGAAGGCGATCAAATCGTTCTTGGATGACTACATCATCGGGCAAGAATACACTAAAAAGGTGATGTCTGTTGCGGTGTATAATCATTACAAACGCTTATTACAGCCAAAGTCTGAAGATGATATTGATATTCAAAAAAGTAATATCATCATCGTAGGGCAAACCGGAACGGGAAAAACGCTTTTAGCGAAAACGGTAGCACGCATGCTTAATGTGCCATTGGCGATCGTGGATGCAACGGTTCTAACGGAAGCCGGATACGTAGGTGAAGATGTGGAAAGCATCTTAACGCGTTTGTTACAAGCAGCCGATTACAACGTGGAAAAAGCGCAACATGGCATTGTATTTATCGACGAGATCGACAAGATCGCTCGTAAAAGTGATAATCCTTCAATTACACGCGATGTAAGTGGAGAAGGAGTACAACAGGCGCTTCTGAAGCTATTGGAAGGTACCACGGTGAATGTTCCGCCGAAAGGAGGACGAAAGCATCCCGATCAAAAATTTATCGAGGTCAATACCGAAAACATATTATTTATCGCTGGAGGTGCCTTTGACGGTATTGAACGCCATATTTCCAAGCGTTTGAACATGCAGGCCGTTGGGTTTAGCGCGTCGAAATCTGAAGATACGCTAGATCGTGAAAACCTGTTGCGATATATTATTCCGAAGGACTTAAAAGACTTTGGATTGATCCCTGAGATCATCGGGCGTTTACCGGTCTTATCGTATATGAATCCGCTGGATCGCGGAACGCTTCGCGCCATACTCACAGAGCCGAAGAATGCGATCATAAAGCAATACAAGAAGCTTTTTGAAATGGATGAAATCGATTTTGTGATCACCGAAGAAGCCTTAGAGTTCATTGTAGATCAAGCGGTAGAATACAAACTAGGGGCTCGCGGATTGCGTTCGCTATGTGAGGCGATTTTAACCGACGCCATGTTCGAACTTCCTGGAACCGATGAAAAGAAACTACAGGTTACCAGAGAATACGCAGAGCAAAAACTAAACAAGTCAACAATTAAAAAGTTGAAAGCTGTTTCCTAACACCAACCATCATGAAAAAACCCGGATCAGTCGATCCGGGTTTTTTTATGGTCAAAACAAATAAAATGTAGCTATTATGGATGTGCTACGATTGTTTCCTGCGTGGTGCGCAGAATTTTTTGATGCATCAACTCCTTTTTGTTCTTTAACGTATATCCTGCAATTTCTTGTTTCGAAATTTCAGAAGTGGTCGCGCATGATGTAAATGATGCTACCATAAAAAGAAGTATTGCGATGTAAAGTAAATGTTTCATTTATAGCCCCAATGTTTAAATGATGATTCAAATCTAGAGCGTAGGAAAAAGACTACCAAAAATTTTAGATATACCTCTCAAATAATCGATGAAAAACACAAGAGACTTTCTGTAAAAACCCTTTTAACAAAACGACTTGTAGTTTATCGGAAAAAATCGCGTGTTATAGAGAGGGCTGATTTAAAGCGAGTAGCTCTTCTAAATAATCACGAGAATTTGAAAGTCGGGGTACTTTATGTTGCCCTCCCAGTTTTCCTTTGTCCTTCATCCAATCATAGAACAATCGCGTTCTGGCACAATGAATGGTAGGCGCATTTAATGTAGTGTTTTTATAGCGCTTGGCTTCGTAATCGCTATTCACTTCTTGCAATGCCTTGTCCAAAACTTTTGAGAAGAACGCAAAGTCATCTGGAGGTTGTTTGAATTCGATTACCCACTCATGCGCGCCTTTTTCGCGTTCTTTCATAAAGATCGGGGCAGCGGTGTAATCAACGATCTCAGTTTGCGTGAGCTGTGAAGCCTTCCGAAGCGCCGCTTCTGCATTTTCAATGATCAACTCTTCTCCAAATACATTGATAAAGTGCTTGGTTCTTCCGGTTACTTTGATTCGGTACGGATTTATGGAAGTGAAGCGAACGGTGTCTCCAATTTGATAGCGCCAAAGTCCCGCATTGGTGGTAATAACGATCGCATAATTCACATCGGTTTCTACTTCGCTAAGCGGAATGACCTTTTCGGAATCAGTACCATAACTGTTCATAGGAATAAACTCGTAAAAAATACCATAGTCCAGCATCAGCAACAATTCCTTACTGTGATTCTGATCTTGAATAGCAAAAAAACCTTCGGAAGCATTGTAGATCTCATAGTATTTGAAAGAATCGCGTGGTAAGATCTTTTGATACTGTTCTAAATACGGTTCAAAACTTACGCCCCCATGGAAGTAGACCTCAAGGTGCGGCCAGATCTCAAATAAATTTGATTTACCACTAGTCTCCAAAACATTGTTCAATAGTACCAACATCCATGAAGGAACGCCGGCCAGGCTGGTGACATTCTCTCGCATGGTTTCTTCCACAATGGCTTGCATCTTCGTTTCCCAGTCGGCCATTAAAGAAACTTCATTCTTAGGGGTGCTACTAAACTCTGCCCAAAAAGGCATGTTATCGATCAGGATGGCCGAAAGATCTCCGAAAACAGTTCCGTTTTCGCGGTATAGTTCTTTGCTTCCGCCCAAACGCAAGCCTTTCCCAACAAAAAGTTGTGACTCGGGGTTGTTGTTCAAGTACATACACAGCAGGTCTTTACTGGCAGCATAATGACAATCTTCCAAAGACTCCTCACTCACTGGAATGAATTTGCTTTTGCTATTGGTGGTTCCGCTCGATTTCGCAAACCACTTGATAGGTTTGGGCCAAAAAATATTAGTTTCCCCGCGGCGTGCTCGTTCAATGCGTGCTTCTGTGTCTTCGTAGGACGTAATAGGCAGGCGTTCGGCGAATTCACTGTAAGACGCAATGGAAGAAAAATCATGCTCTTTGCCGATTTCCGTATTACGAGCTTTATGAAGCAAGTCGAGCAGGAGCTCTTCTTGAACCTCATTAGGGTATTTTAAGAACAATTCTATTTGATGGAATCGTTTCTTTAAAAACCAAGAAGCAATTGAATTTACGATGGGTATTGGCATTTTTTTAACCTATCTTTATTTCATAAAAATAGCAATTTCTTTTTTTATGAAATACGAAGGGGTCCTAACAAAAATGCAAACTGAGAACGGAACGCCTATTCAATATTATTTGATTTTTGAAACTGATTTTCTGCATATGAATCAGTTGCTCGATAAAACGCTTTCCATCAATTTTTTACGGTATCAATGTTTGCACTGCGGAAAAGAAAAAAAGATATACCGCCAAGGATTTTGCTATGATTGTTTTTTTGAAATTCCACAGGCAGCCGACTGGGTCATTAAACCCGAATTGAGCAAAGCGCACTTAGATCAGGAAGAACGCGACCTGGAATATGAGAAGAAAGTACAGCTCCAACCACATATCGTTTATTTGGCCAACAGTAGCAATGTAAAAGTAGGCGTTACTCGTAAAAGTCAAGTGCCTACACGATGGATCGATCAAGGGGCTCATGAAGCTATCGAAATTGTTGAGGTGCCTAATCGTTACCTAGCGGGTATTACCGAAGTTGCGCTCAAAGATCACGTAAGTGACAAGACCAATTGGCGCACGATGCTTAAGAACGAAGTGGAGGATGAAGATCTTGTGGCATGGCGAAATCAACTCAAACAATACATACCTGAGGAGGCACAGCAATATTTTATCGCTTCTAATAAGGAGACGCAACTCGACTTTCCCGTCTTGCAGTATCCAAAGAAGCTCAAGAGCCTTAACTTAGAAAAATCACCTTTTTATGAAGGAGTCCTTAAAGGAATCAAGGGGCAATACCTCTTATTTGAGGACAACACTGTATTTAACGTTCGTAGCAATGAGGGCTACGTTGTCTCCCTTGGCGTTACTGGTTAATGCTGTCTTTTTTCTTTTTTCTATTGAAAATTCCACCTAGAATATCTTGAACGACTTGTGTGGTCGAAGACTGCGTTTGTGTACTGTCTTGTTGGGTAGCAGTACTATCTTTAGGTTTGTTTCCTCCTGAAATAATGTCCTTCAGTATATTGGTTCCCTTGTCTTGTAACTCTTGTTTTTGCTTTTCGATCAAGCGTTGTGTTAACGTATTCACAGCGGCTTGCGTGTTTACTGAAACCTGCGGACTGTTAATCGTTCCACCAATCTGTACCGGAAGGGCTACTGTAACATTTTCAGCGTCAGCGGGGTCTAGCTTTGCGAGTAATCCTGCCACAGAGCTGCCCATATAGCGTCCGGGAACATCCATGGTTACATTGTAGTTGATGCTTTTATCGAGCCCGTGACGTCCTTGCACAGCAATATTAATACCTTTGATATCAAAGTCGAACGGTTGCACCTCAATATTCCCATTGTTGAAATTGAGCACGGTGCTCACATCGCGTAAGCTCAACCTACTAATATCCAAAAACGGAAGTTTTTCTCCCAAGCGAGACATCAATGGCGTTTTAGAATTGTCTACTTCGGCGGTTAAAATCTGTGCCAAGGCATTCCCTGCAAGCGTTTCCAATTTTGGCGTCATGTCTTCAGACAGGCTTCCTTGAAGTTCCAATTGCGTATTTAAAGTACCGTCTAAGGCCCGGGCAATAGGCGTCAAAAATTCCAGTAGTTCAAGTTTTTGAAACGATTCAGAAATATTGATCTTACTCAGATCCACATCCATCGCGAACGTAGGAGTCGCATTTTGTGTCGAAACGGTACCACCCACCGTCACGTTTCCGCCGAGAATATTCGACGTGAGATTTTGCAATCGAAGTGTTTCTTGACGAATGCCTGCAATACCTTGTACATTGGTCAGTTCCAGATCATCATAAATTACCCGGTCTGCTTTAAAATTTAGCGTGGCATCCAGAAAATCGGGGATGCTTACCCCTTTTTTCGGAGTGGATGGGGTATTGTTTTTAGTTGTTTCTTCGGAAGCGGTTCCCGGAGCTTTAAAATCATTGACATTAAAGGTCTTGGAACGTACTTCAAAATTTCCTTTCAGATCCTGCTTTTGCATCAAGAAAGGGATCAGGTTTTGAATACTTCCGCTAGCCGAAAGATCTGTTTGTCCGCTGCGCGCATTTAGTTCTTGAAGAGTGATCGTTCCCGGAGCTAATGCCAGACGAGCGGTTGAAATTTGTATGTCATTTTGGAAACTGGGATCGCTGTAGGTAAAATCGCTAAGTTGCGCGGTACCACTCCCTTCAATATTTTGATATTGCTCTTTTTCGATAGACTCCATATCGAAGCGTGTATTGAGGTCGGCAACAAAACGACCTTGTAAGGGAGCCTTCATGGTTACAGGTAATACATTTTCAATATTTCCGAGGTTCAGAGCGCCTTTCATGTCAAGATTCACGAGACTGTTCCCTGTAAGATTTCGGATGGTTCCCGATGCTTGAAAAGGTTCATTGTCAATAGAAAATGTAAGATTTCCAATGGTTAGAAACGTGTCATCGGTATTTCCGGTATCATTCACAAGACGTGCATCAATGGTGATGTTTTGAACCGATTTCGGTAAATCTGGATATTTAAACGAAGCATTGTTACTTTTTACCTGAATATCCATTTTGGGAATCGTCGTTTCCGAAACGATTCCGTTGAGCATACCGTCTACCGTAAAATCCCCGGTGGTTTGCACATTATTGATATTCTTCACGTAGGTTTCCGGAAGTACTGCCAAGAAATTTTTAAAATCAGAAGAGGGCGTCTTAAATGTCAGATCTATGTTGGTGCCTTCTTCTATAAGTTGCACAAATCCATCAAATTGCAACGGTAGTTCGTTGATCTTGGCTTCATTCTCTAGAAACGTATATCGCTGTGCTTCCAGATCCATTTGAATATCGGCAAGTAAGGAAACCTTATTGTTCGTGAGGTATTCCATTTCTCCCAATCCGAATGTAACGAGAGCGTTCGTTTCGGTTTCTAGCGTACTTTCTGCAAGCGAGAAGTCGCCTTTACCCTGGTGATTTACATTTTGTAACCTAAAGTAGGTTTGGGTAGCAGCGTCGCGATAACGAATTTCCGAATCTTGAATTTGATATTCTTTTAGATCAAAACGAAAAGAGCTGTTCCCTTCGGTCTCGTCGGCTAAAGGGGCATCACTTTTAATCGCGATGTCATAATTGGCATTTCCTAAGGAATCTACTTTGATATTTACCAAGGTTTCATCAAACGTAAGGGCATCTACTACGATAGATTCCTCACTTGTCTTAAACAGCTGCATGACGCCCATGGCCAATGTTAAGCGCTTTCCGGCGGCGAGGGTGTCTCCTTCAAACGGAGCGCGATTGATCACACTAAAATCTTTGATGGTAAGGGCGGCATTTGGAAAGTTTCTAAAGAGACTGAGGTCAAAATCATTCCAAGCGACGTCTGCATCCAAATTTTTATCAATGCTGTTCTTAACGATCTTTTCGATAGATCCTTTCAGGAATAAAGGGGATAAGAGAAGTACGATGAGCAGAATGCCCACAACGATCCCAATTATTTTCAATAACTTTTTCATAGATTATTCATTTTCAAGCCGAAGTTCTTCTCCCCATGTCAATCCAAATCGTTTCCGAAGCGCATACACGCTTGCATAGAGCAGTGGTGTGTCCAGTGCTGCGACGAGCACTTTAAATAGGAATCCACTGAGTAGAAGTCCGCCAAACAATGACCACTCAATCTTTCCGAAGCTACACAGCAGAAAAAGCACCGTAAAAGTGTCTACGAATTGTGATAAAAACGTTGAAAAATTATTCCGCAGCCAGAGGTGTTTCCCTTTCGTAAGCCGCTTCCAAAAGTGGAAGATCTGAATGTCAATGTATTGGGCTAGTAAATAAGCCATCATTGAGGCAAAAACCGCAATGGCGGTAGCTCCAAACACTGTATCAAATAAAGTGTTTCCTATCGGGCTCCATTCGGTAGCGGGTACTGCCGAAGCGACAAAAACGATCAATAAAGAAAAGAACGAGGCAAAAATTCCGGAGGTTACTACCAAATTTGCTTTTCTCTTTCCGTACACTTCACTGATAATGTCTGTGATCAGAAAAGTGATAGGATAGGGAAGAATTCCTACGGAAATTTCGAAGGTGTAAATTCCGAAGAAATCCCAGTAGAAAAACTTCTGAAAGATCAAGTTTGAAACTACCAGCGAAGCGATAAATAAAGCGCCTAAAATAAGATAGATGCGTTGCGCCAGCCGATGGTCTTTCTTTGATAATGTGCCCACACAAATTCTTTAACAAACAAAGGTACTTGCCAGACGTATTCTTTTCGTTAATTTCGTGCTAAATGTTAAAATCACCAATTTGAACGACACCCTTCATGATGTTTTCTTAGCGCTAGGCAGCAATATGGGCAACCGATACGAGCAGCTACAGCAGGCGGTCGATATGCTTTTTGAAGAAGTAGGTGCGGTCCATAAAATATCATCAGTGTATGAGTCGCCTGCAATGGGTTTCGAGGGCCCGGCGTTTTTGAATTGTGTGATTTGGATGCGTACGCGTTTGAGTTCCACCAAAGTGTTGAAAGCAGTTCTTTCCATTGAAAAAAGCATGGGGCGTGAACGTGGTGATTCGCATGGATATGCGTCACGACCTATTGATATTGATGTGTTGTTTTACGATGCAGAAGTTAAAGCATCCAAACGTCTCACAATACCGCATCCTGAAATGGAAAGTCGCAGGTTCGTATTGCAGCCCATGGCCGAAGTACATGCCCAATGGGTGCATCCGGTTTCAGAGAAAAATATGGTTCGCCTATTGGCAGAAACACCCGATAAAACGAACTTGGTAAAACAATCCAAATGGTTGCGCAACCCTATTAAGAATATTGATTTTGCCCGCTTCAACTATATCGCCATTGAGGGAAATATTGGTGCTGGAAAGACGAGTCTAAGCACTCAGATGGCGGGTGAATTCAATGCGAAACTTATCCTAGAACGATTTAAGGACAATCCGTTTCTTCCGAAATTCTATAAAGATCAGCAGCGGTATGCGTTTCCGTTGGAGATGAGTTTTTTGGCAGATCGCTATCAGCAATTGGTGGAAGATATTGCACAATTCGATCTTTTTAAAGATTGCGTGATTACCGATTATGACCTGTATAAATCCTTGATATTTGCTCAGGTAACCCTTGCGGAAGAAGAATTCAACTTGTACAAAAAGTTGTTTCAAATCATGCATAAAGAGCTGCCGCAACCTGATGTTTACGTGTATTTGTATCAAAGCACTGAACGATTGCTGGAGAATATCAAAAAACGAGGTCGCAGTTACGAGCAAGACATTCAGCCAGAATACTTACAGAAGATCCACGAAGGATATTTTAATTACATCAAAGCGCAACCTGCAGAAAAAGTGAAGGTGATCGACGTTTCGGATTTGGATTTTGTGAAAAACCGATCAGACTATCTAAGCTTGGTACGCACCATTGTTAGCTAACGCAATGCTTTCAGCTTGCTGAAAAAATCCCAAAGCACTACGCCGGAACTTACCGAGATATTTAGTGAATGTTTGGTTCCCAATTGCGGAATTTCAATGACTGCATCGCTGGCGGAGACCACCTCTTGTGACACTCCTTTTACTTCATGACCAAATACCAAAGCATAGGTCATTGCTTCTTGTACTGAAAATTCATCGAGCATGATCGCTGTTTCGGCTTGTTCAATGGAAGCTACGAAGACGCCCTCACTCTTAAGTTGAGACACCAATTGCAGCGTATTTTCAACATGTTCCC
>CEVM01115870.1_pt1 | contig 17200 bp, 17 predicted proteins | sample 531481 | NCBI WGS metagenome assembly CEVM01 (sample SAMEA2623649, study PRJEB7988) | marine metagenome | biome: marine biome (ENVO:00000447); feature: mesopelagic zone (ENVO:00000213) & marine oxygen minimum zone (ENVO:01000065); material: "saline water (ENVO:00002010), including plankton...
TTCTTGCGCGGCAGTCGCGGGTTTCCGATCAGCAGGAACAGCAGCACACCGACGAACGGGATGAAGTAGATCGCGAGCAACCACGCCATCGCCGATGTCGGGCGGCGGTTGCGCGGGATGACGATGATCGCCGTGATACGGATGGCGAGGTCGAACAGGAAGACAGCGAGCAGCCACCAGAACGCGAGGTCTGGAAAATCGAACGTGACATCCACGTCGCCGGTCGTGAACGGCACGAGTCGTGCAGGCACCATGCGTTCGCTCCCTTCGCTGCGACGTTCTCACGCCAGCGTAGTGGGAAGTGGCGCTACTGCTCGGTCGTGGTCGCCGCCGGGGGCAGCCCGCGCGCCGCGCGTTCCTCGGCGTCGATGCGCGCGTACTCGCGACGCTCGTTGCGATCGGCACGGATGATGCTGCGCAGAACCCAGAAGAACAGACCTGACACCACGATGGTGGGCAGGATCGCCCACAACGCTGCTACCCAGAAGCTGTCCACCCCTCCAGGATACGCGGCCCTCTCTCCCCAGGTCGCGCCCACGGCGACCTATCCCCGTTCGGATGCACTCCCGGCGGCCCGTCGCGGCATGACCCGCATGCTCGACCCCATGACTCCGATCATCCACGCAACCTCGCCCGCCGAGTTCCTCACCGTCGTTCCGCGACTGCTCGGGTTCGTTCCCCAACGCAGTGTCGTGCTGGTGCCGTTCCGGCGCGGTCGCAGCCGCGGCGCCATGCGCCTGGACCTCCCACCCGATGACGACCGCGCCGACGAGATCGCCGCGACCATGATCGGGCTGGTGTGCCGGGTGCCCGAGGCCGACGGCTGCGCGATCGTCGTCTACGGCGACACTGATGCTCCTGCTCGCACCCTTGTCGAGGGAATCGAGCGTCGAGCCGAGGCCTGCGGGGTGCTGATCGTGGAGGCATTGTGGGTCGCAGGACGGCGGTGGGGGTCCTACGCGCGGTCTGACTCGGGTTCGGTGCCGACTGCCGATGACCTCCCGCCAGGCATCGAGGACGTCGCAGCACCGGAGGCGAATCAGTACGCTGGCGCAGATCTGCTCCCCCTCGATGCGAGTAGGTCGACCGCGGTCGAGGCCGCCTGTGAGGCGCTCGACGCCGCCATCCGCGCGCTCGTGCTCGCCGACGCAGATCATCCGACAACCGACCCCGCACGCATCGATCCCCGCGCCTTCGCGGCCGCGTGTCTGCTCGATGACCTTCCGGCGTTCGTGGAGCGGCTCCTGGGCTCGGATGCCGCAGCACTCGATCCGTTCGAGATCGCCGCCGCCGCGTGGGCGCTCGGAAGGCCGTCACTGCGCGACATCGCCCTCATCTGCTGGGTCGACGGGATCGACGCGGGAGACGAAGCCGCGCAGGCGCAGGCTTGCTGGGAAGACGGCGCAGAGTATCCGAGCGAGATCGCGATGCGCCTGTGGGGCGAGGGCCCGAGGCCCTCACCCGAACGGCTCGGACGTGCGCTACTGCTGGCGCGACACATCGCCAGCGCCGTCCCTGCCTCCAGGCGCCCGGGACCGCTGGCGGTCGCGGCGTGGTTCTCGTGGGCACTCGGCCGGTCAACCCACGCTGACCTCTTCGCCCAACAGGCGACAGCGATAGAGCCCGAACACGGCCTCGCCGAGATCGTGCGCTCGTTCGTGGGCGCGGGTCACCTGCCCGATTGGGCGTTCCGGCTCGACGAGCCGGAACAGTGACCGGCGGCGGCCGCCCTACTTCACGAGCGGGAAGAGAATGGTTTCACGGATGCCGAGACCCGTGATCGCCATGAGGAGCCGGTCGATTCCCATCCCCATGCCACCGGTGGGCGGCATCCCGTGCTCGAGGGCACGCAGGAACTCCTCGTCGATCCGCATGGCCTCGTCGTCACCGCGGGCCGCGAGCTTGGCCTGCTCTTCGAAGCGCTGGCGCTGGATGACCGGGTCCACGAGCTCGGAGTAGCCGGTCGCCAGCTCGAAGCCCCGGACGTAGAGGTCCCACTTCTCCACGACACCGGGAATGGACCGGTGCTCACGCACGAGCGGGCTCGTGTCGAGGGGGAAGTCCATGACGAACGTGGGACGCACGAGCGTCGGCTTGACGAAGTGCTCCCACAGCTCTTCGACGAGCTTTCCGGGAATCGGGTGCGCAGGCACATCGACGCCGAAGCGCTCCGCGATCGTCGTCAGGTCGGCGAGCGGTGTTGCGGCGTCGATGCGGGGAGCGGCATCCGCGCCCTCCCACGCGTCGGCAAGAGCGTCGTTGAGCGAGTCGTACATCGACATCCGCTCCCACTCGCCGCCGAGGTCATAGACCGTGCCGTCGGCCCAGGTCACCTCGGTCGAGCCGGTCACGGCGATCGCGGCGTTCTGGATGAGCTCCTGCGTGAGGTCGGCGATGCCGTTGTAATCGCTGTAGGCCTGGTAGGCCTCGAGCATCGCGAACTCGGGGCTGTGGGTCGAGTCGGCGCCCTCGTTGCGGAAGTTGCGGTTGATTTCGAAGACGCGGTCGATGCCACCGACCACGGCGCGCTTGAGGAACAGCTCGGGCGCAATGCGCAGATAGAGCTCGGTGTCGAATGCGTTGGAGTGGGTGATGAAGGGACGGGCTGATGCCCCGCCGTGCTGCACCTGCAGCATGGGCGTCTCGACCTCGACGAAACCGTGGGCGGCGAACGTGTCGCGCAGGCTCCGGTTGACCCCGGCGCGGGCGAGCACGGTCTGGCGCGCCTGATCGCGGGCGATGAGATCGAGGAACCGGCTGCGGACGCGGCTCTCCTCGCTCAGTTCCGCATAGAGGTTCGGCAGGGGCAGCAGCGCCTTGGCGGCGATCGTCCACTCGGCCACCATGATCGACAGTTCACCCCGCCGGCTCGAGATCACCTCGCCGGTCACCGCGACGTGGTCGCCGAGGTCGACGAGTTCCTTCCAGCGCTGCAGAGACTCCTCGCCCACCGCGGCAAGCGACACCATGGCCTGGATGCGACTGCCGTCCCCCGCCTGCAGCGCGGCGAAACACAGCTTGCCGGTGTTGCGGCTGAAGACGACCCGTCCCGCAACCGAGACTGTCTCTCCCGTCTCGTCGCCGGCCTCGAGGTGGGCGAAGCGTTCGCGAACCTCAGCGATCGAGGCGGTGACCGGGACACTCACCGGATAGGCGCCGCCCGCGGCATCCGTTCGCTCTGCCAGCAGCCGCTCGCGCTTGGCCAGCCGCACCGCCTTCTGCTCGAAGACGTCCTCGTCGGATGCTTCGGGGGCGGCGTCCGCGGGCACGGCGGCAGAGGTGTCGGTCATGAGGGGAGCTCCTTGAAAATCGTCGCCCAGTCTATCCGCGAGGCCATCGTGACTCCGCGGGCGCGGAAGCTCTGGACTCAGTCCGCGGGCGGGCGGATGTCGTCGACCCCCGCCTCCACGAGCGCGTGGTCGACTGTCGTGTGCATGAGCGCCGCGAGGTAGCGGCCGGGCTCGGTGACACCGGCCGCATGCAGCAGGTCGGTGGCCTGGCGGATGATGGATCTCGAGAAGTCGGTAGCGGTCGCGATCCCCTCGGCATAGGCGGGTCGGTCAGCCTCGGCGATGATCACAGGCTCGCAGCCCAGCTCGACCGCGAGCGCCTGTGCGATCGGCAGCACGGGGGCGGGGGCCGTGACCGCGGCATACGCCCCGATCAGTGTCCGCAGGTCTATCGAGGTGCCCGTGAACGCGATAGCCGGATGGATCGCCAGCGGAATCGCGCCGCGCGCCATCGCCGGTGCGAGCACTCCGGTGCCGAACGCCGGATCGGTGTGCACCACGAGTTGGCCGGCCTGCCAGGCGTCGAGCTCCGCGAGTCCGGTCACGAGTCCGTCGATCTGATCGTGGGGAACGGCGATAACGACGAGCTGGCTCTCGCGCACAACGTCCTGCGGGTCCCTGATGGGAACTCCCGGAAGGATCGCGGCGACACGGTCGTCATCCGATCCGCTCGTGATCGAGACGATCGCGTGCCCGGCGCCGGCCAGCGCGGCACCGATCACGGGTCCGACTCTGCCGGCACCCACGATCCCGACGCGCAGCCGGTCGCTCACTCGTCCCCCGCCCAGCGGTGCGAGCGGTCGGTCGCGACAGCGCCGATAGCGGCTCGCTCACCGTCATCGAACAGGCGCAGCGCATCGTCTCGGTCGAGGATGCCGAGGCTCCCCGACACGCGACCGGCGACCGTGTGGGCGCGGATGTTCGCCACCCGCAGCGCGCGGTCGACCGGGCCCTGGCTCACCTCAAGGCTCTGCATCCGAGCCAGCGGCACGACCGCGAGGGTCCGCCAGATCCGACCCCGCCGCAGGAACAGCGCGTCAGTTCCGAGCCAGAATCCGTTGCGGCGCCACGAGAGGGGTCGAAGCAGCCGTGCCCGCTTCGGCGTGGTCGTATAGGGGTCGTCGGCGACGGGACCGAGGGCGCCGTTGTCGACGATCATCGGCCAGTCATCTTCGGCGATCGTCGGCAGGATGAGCCGCAGGACCCGCTCGACATCGGCGCGGTTACCCACCGGCAGCACGGTGCCGAACTGGTCGTTGGCCCCATCGCTCATGCTGCGGCCCGACAGCCGGTTGATGCGGATCGCCCACCAGCCGAACGGGCGCCACATGAGCGGCTGGGTGACCTCGACGGCGTGGATGCGTCCCGGCGGAATGATCTCGGTGATCGTCGTCAGCAGCCCGTAGGTGATTCGAACACCGCTGGGCGTCGGGGCGATCGAGTATCGGAGCGAGCGGGTGATCGAGCGGATCCAGTAGGCACCGAAACCGAGGACTGCCGGGACCACGCCGAACAGCACCCACCCGGTCGTCGTGACCGCCCCGGTGACGATCGCGGCGATCGCCGCCACCAGAAAGATCGTCGTACCCGACAGGGTCTGCGAGGCGACCAGTCGTCCGACCGGAATCGAAACTACCGACTCCGGTTCGGCAACGGGCGCCTCCGCTCCCGCGATCAGCCCGGTGATTCCTGCCGACACGGTTTCGGATGCCGTCGCGCGCCGCCCGGCCTCACCGCGCGCGCCCAACTGGCGGCCCGACGCCAACCGCAGGATGTCGCCACGAATCGCCTCGGCATTCGCGGTCGACAGGTACTCCAGCTTGACGTTCGCGTCGAGGCCCGCTCCCACAACCTCGAGTTTGGCCAGGCCGAACAGGCGCGCGATCGTCGGGCGGGTCAGGTTCACGCCCTGCACCCGGTCGAGCGGTGCGCGCCGGTGCGACCGGAAGACCACACCCGAGCGCACCTCGACGTCGTCATCCGTGATGCGGAAGCTGTGGAAGCGCCAGCCGAGATAGAAGAGCCCGACCAGCACGATCACGACTCCGAGCACCACGAGGGTCGCAACCAGGATCAGGTTGTGCGAGACGACGTAGTCGACGGGGTCTCCGGGGATCTGCTCTCCCTCGAAGCCGGGAGCCAGCCACGGCAGGAAGATCGCGATCAGCCGGTCGCGCATGTTCGCGATGATCACGCCCGCGACGATCACCAACACCAGTCCACCCCGGAACAGCGGGGTGAGGGGGTGCATCCGATGCCACTCGCCGTCGCTGAGCGGCGAACGCACCTCCGCAGCGGGAGGCGGGGTGGCAGGCGAGGCGGGGGTGGGGTCGGTCACAGGCCGGTCCGGCGGGTCTCTGCTACCGCGATGAGGGTGTCGCGCAGCTGCTCGGCGGCGTCTTGACGGATGCCGGGAATGGCGACCCCGGTGGTGGCTGCCGCGGTCACGAGCTTGAGCTGCGCGATTCCGAACCCCCGATCGAGCGGACCGTGCGTGATGTCGACCAGCTGCATCCGTCCGTAGGGCACGGCGACAACCCGCTGCCAGAGGATGCCCTTGCGAAAGACCAGGTCGTCCTCGCGCAACTGGTAGCCGTAGGCGCGGGCCTGCCGCGGCGTGATCGCGAGCGTGAACGCGAGGATCACCAGCAGGATGCCGGCCGGAATCCAGACCCACCACGCCCCGACGATCAACGAGATCGCGAGCGCTGCGCCGAGCACGAGGAGAAACACGATGCCCGACGAGATCAGCTGCACCCAGACGTACTGCCGGGCGAGTTGGTGCCAGGTTCCGTCGCCGAGCGGGAGCCGGTTCTCGGAGCGCGGCTCGAGGATCTGCGTGAACGTGCCTTCATCGTCGATCACGTCGCGCGTGACGTGAGCCGAGCGGTCGTGGGCGATCGCCGACTCGACGGTCTCACCATCTGCCACCGCCGAAGTCTTCGTGTCCTCAGTGGCTGTGGCGTCAGCGCCTGGACCGTCAGTGACTGTGGGCTCCGAATCCGGGGTCGACGCCTCCGGGCTGTTCGTCATCGTCATCCTTCCGGATCGTGCACAGATACTCGGCCACAAGCCCCGCCGCCACCAGCAGGAGCCCGGCGACGAGCGTTGCCAACTGGGTCGCCATCGAGCCTAACGGCGGCACGACGGGTCGCGTCAGGAGGAAAACCACCAGTCCTCCCGAGAAGCCCACGGATGCCGCGCCGAGCAGGCTCGATGCCTTCGCAAGCATCGCGATGCGCAGCGCCCGGAACGGGTTGATCGCGGCGCGCGTGTGCCCGCGGGATGCGCGCCACACCGGGATCGCGAAAGCTACCACGATGGCCCCCAACGCGATCAGCAGAACGGGAAGCGTGATCAGCGGCGTGAAGGTTGCACGACCCGTTGCCGTGAGCAGTTGGTTCACAAGGAACCCGCCGGCGAGCGCGATAGCGGCGGTGACGATCAGGATGCCGGCACCGGTGCGCCTCACGACGAAGCCCCGAGTCGCTCGAGGAGGTCGGCAACCCGCCCGGCACCGACGAGGGAAGCATCCGGATCAATGCTGAGCCACGGTGCGAGCACGAAGTCGCGCTCGGCAGCGCGCGGGTGGGGAAGCGTCAGCGTCGGGGTGTCGCAGACCACGTCGCCGTAGGCGATGAGATCCAGATCCAGGGTGCGGTCTCCCCAGCGTTCGCGGCGCACCCGTCCGTGCCGGTCCTCGATGGTGTGCAGGTAGCTCAGCAGGACGGTCGGTGCGAGGCGCGTCGTGACGATGGCGACGGCGTTGAGGTATCCGGGTGCGTCGGGATCGGGCCCGTCGAGAGTGACCGCGACCGACTCGATCGGTTCCGACATCCTCACCGCCGACACCAGCGGCAGGTGCTCGAGTGCGGCTGCTGCAGCTGCCAGCGTCTCGTGCCGGTCACCGAGGTTCGCACCCAGCGCCACCACCGCGTCGACGGCAGGAGCGGCATCCGTGTGTGTGCCGCCCTGCATGCCCTCGGCCAGGCGTCGACTCATTCGCCGGCCTCCGCGCGTTCGCGGGTGATCGTCACCGAGACGTCAGTGAACTGCTGCTGGATCGGAGCCTGCGGCTTGTGCACCGTCACCCGCACCACGAAGACACCGGGGAAGGCGAGCACGCGATCGGCGATGTGCTCGGCGAGCGTCTCGATGAGGTTCACCGGATCGCCGGCGACGATCTGCGCAACAGCGTCAGCTACCTCGCCGTAGTGGACAGTATCGGCGACGTCGTCCGTCTGGGCGGCCCGCTCGGCGCTCACGCTCAGGACGAGGTCGATGACGAAGTCCTGGCCGTTCTCGCGCTCATGATCGAAGACGCCATGGTGGCCGAAGACGCGAAGCCCCTCGAGCCGGATCTCATCGAGCTGCGGCATCCGAACCTCCCCACAGCTCCGCAACCCGCAGAGCGTCGCGCGTGGCGGCCACGTCGTGCACCCGCACGCCCCATACGCCGGCGCGCGCGGCGAGGGCACTCGTGACAGCCGTGGCGCCATCGCGCCGGGCTTCGGTGACCGCGCCTACCGTGTCGCCTGACGGGTCCTCGCCGCCGGCTCGCGTTGCCGCGGCTCCGGTGCGCTGTGTGAAGCGACGCTCGGCGTCGACGGATGCCTCGGCCAGCGCCTCAGCCAGGAAGCGCTTGCGGCTCGTGCCGAGCAGCACCCGCTGGCCCGCCGCGACAAGCTGCGGAAGCGCCCGGAGAACTTCCCAGTTCTGCTCCGGGCGCTTGCCGAACCCGATGCCGGGATCGACGATGATCCGATCCGCGCCGATGCCGGCATCCCGGGCAGCCGCGACCCGCTCGGCGAGTTCGGCTGTCACCTCGGCTGCCACGTCGGCGTACTGCGCCGGCGCGTACATCTCCCGCGAGGGCCCGCGCCAGTGCCCGAGGATGATCTCGGCGTCGGTCTCGGCGACGGCAGGGAGCATCGCGGCATCCGCGAGCCCACCCGAGACGTCGTTGACGATCCGCGCGCCCGAGTCGACAGCGGCAAGTGCCGTCGATGCGTTCATCGTGTCGATGCTGATCCAAGCGCCGCGCTGCGCGAGGGCACGGATGACGGGCACCACCCTGTCGCGTTCGATCGAGGGGTCAACCCGTTCGGCACCCGGGCGGGTCGATTCGCCGCCGACGTCGAGGATGTCGGCACCGGCAGCCCACAGCGCCAGGCCGTGCGAGATCGCAGCGCCCGTGTCGAGGTAGCGCCCGCCGTCGCTGAACGAATCGGTCGTGACGTTCACGACCCCCATTACGAGCGTCGACATCTCAGTTCGCTCCGATGAGTGCGATCAGCTCGGCGCGAGCGACCGGCTCTTCGTAGGCCCCGCGGGCGGCGATCGTCACGGTGGATGCGTCGGTCTGCCGGCCGCCGCGCATCGTGACGCACTCGTGGGTGGCATCCAGCACGACGAGCACCCCACGCGCATCGAGCGCGTCAGAGATGGTGTCGGCGATCTGCTCGGCAAGGCGCTCCTGCACCTGCGGCCGCGCCGCGAGCACGTCGACGACCTTGGGAAGCGCACCGAGTCCCACGACCTTCTCGCCGGGAAGGTACGCGATGTGGGCGTGCCCGCGGAAGGGGAGCAGGTGGTGTTCGCAGACGGAGCGGAACAGGATGTCGCGCAGCATCACCGCACCCGAGGGCAGCGTCTCTGGTGCCGGGCCGCGCGAAATCGAGATCGTGTGGGCAAGCGGCGCAGCCGGGTCCTCGCCGATGCCGCTGAAGAACTCAGAGTAGGCATCCGCCACCCGTTCGGGGGTCAGCTTCAATCCGGGGCGATCAGGGTCTTCCCCGATCGCCTCGAGCAGTTCGCGCACCAGTGCGGCGACGCGTTCACGATCAACGGCCACCAGGCGAGCCTACGCGGTTGCGGGACGCGCCTGTCCGGTCGGCCGCCGTCGCGGCGCCTTCTCGGCAGACCCCGCGTCAGCCTCCGTCGAGGCGGCAACGCCGGCCGGCGCGGGACGACGCGGAACCTCGACCGGGGGCAGCACCGAGACCGGACGCTGCTCGCTCGAAAGCCACTGCGGGCGCTCGGGCAGCTTCTTGACGTCCTTGAAGATCTCTTCGATCTCGAGGTGGTCGAGCGTCTCCTTCTCGAGCAGCTCGAGAGCAAGCTTGTCGAGGATGTCGCGGTTGTCGTTGATGACCTGGTAGGCCTCGTTGTGGGCTTGCTCGATGAGCGCCCGCACTTCGGCATCCACTCGCTCGGCGATCCGCTCGCTGTAGTCACGACCGTGACCCATGTCGCGGCCCATGAAGACCTCACCCGAGCCCTGACCGAGCTTGACGGGTCCGACATCCGTGGTCATGCCGTACTCGGTGACCATCTTGCGGGCGATGCCCGTCGCCTTCTCGATGTCGTTGGAGGCGCCCGTGGTGGGGTCGTGGAAGACGATCTCTTCGGCCACGCGGCCGCCCATCGCGTACGCGAGCTGGTCTTGCAGTTCGTTGCGGGTGACCGAGTACTTGTCATCGATCGGCATGACCATCGTGTAGCCGAGGGCCCGGCCGCGCGGGAGGATCGTGATCTTCGTGACGGGGTCGGTGTAGTTCATCGCCGCCGCGGCAAGGGCGTGTCCGCCCTCGTGGTAGGCGGTGATGAGCTTCTCCTTGTCCTTCATGATTCGGGTGCGGCGCTGGGGACCGGCCAGCACGCGGTCGATCGCCTCGTCGAGCGCGCGGTTGTCGATCAGCTGCGCGTTCGAGCGCGCCGTCAGAAGCGCTGCTTCATTCAGGACGTTCGCGAGGTCGGCACCCGTGAAGCCGGGGGTCTTGCGGGCGACGACCTCAAGGTCGACACCGTCGGCGAGAGGCTTGCCGCGGCCGTGCACCTCGAGGATGCGCTTGCGACCCTGCAGGTCAGGGGCGTCCACACCGATCTGACGGTCGAAACGGCCGGGGCGCAGCAGCGCCGGGTCGAGGATGTCGGGACGGTTCGTCGCCGCGATGACGATGACGTTGGCCTTGGGGTCGAACCCGTCCATCTCGACGAGCATCTGGTTCAGTGTCTGCTCGCGCTCGTCGTGGCCGCCGCCCATACCGGCACCGCGGTGACGACCGACAGCGTCGATCTCGTCGATGAAGATGATCGCCGGCGCGCTTTCCTTGGCCTGGTTGAACAAGTCACGCACGCGGCTCGCGCCGACACCGACGAACATCTCGACGAAGTCCGAGCCCGAGATCGAGTAGAACGGCACGCCAGCCTCGCCGGCCACCGCGCGGGCAAGCAGGGTCTTGCCGGTTCCGGGAGGGCCGTACAGCAACACGCCCTTCGGGATGCGAGCACCGACAGCCTGGAACTTCGCGGGCTCCTTCAGGAAGTCCTTAATCTCCTGGAGCTCTTCGATCGCCTCATCCGAGCCGGCGACATCGTCGAACGTGACGGTCGGGCTCTCCTTCGTGACGAGCTTGGCGCGGGAGCGGCCGAACTGCATGACCTTGCTGCCACCGCCCTGCGCGGAGGAGAGCAGGAACCAGAACAGCACACCGAGCAACAGGATCGGGAGGAACAGCGACAGGAAGCCGTCGAACCACGTAGCCCGGGGGACGACGTCGTTGTATCCGTCGGCGGGGTTTGCCGCGTCGATCGCGTTCACGACCTCTTCGGCCCGCGCCGTCACGTAATAGAACTGCACGTCGGTGGCGCCTTCGTACGGCGTCGACAGCGTCATGTCGACCCGCTGGTCGCCGTCGGTGTTCACGACCTCGGTGACCGTGTTCCCAGCCAGCAGATCAAGCCCCTGCTGGGTCGTGATCTGCTTGGCACCGCCCAGGGTCGACATGAGCGTGAATCCGATGATGAGGAACACCGCGATGAGCGCGACGTACAGCAGCGGGTTGCGTGTGAGCTTCTTGAAATCCATGGTTCGGGGCGAACCCGGTCCCTCCGTCGTTCAGGCGCCGATCCGCGCGGGAACGCAGAAACGGTGCAGACAGGGTATCGCGGGGTTGCTATGCCACGACTGAGCATTCGCCCACGGCGTACCCCGAAAGGCCTCAGCTGTAGACGTGAGGCGCAAGGATCGCGACGTCGCGCAGGTTCCGGTACTTCTCGGCGTAGTCGAGCCCGTAGCCGACGACGAACTCGTTCGGGATATCGAAACCGATGTACCGGCAGTCGACCTCAACCTTGGCGGCATCCGGTTTGCGGAACAGCGCGAAGACCTCGACGGATGCCGCACCCCGCGACGCGAAGTTGGTCAGAAGCCAGCTGAGAGTGAGGCCCGAGTCGATGATGTCCTCGACGATGAGCACGTGCTTGCCGTGCAGATCGGTGTCGAGATCCTTGCGGATCTGGACCACGCCGCTCGATCGGGTACCGGTGCCGTACGAGGAGACGGCCATCCAGTCCATCGTCATGTGCGTCGGCAGTGCGCGAGCGAAGTCAGCCATCACCATGACCGCGCCCTTGAGTACGCCGACGAGCAGAAGCTCCTTGCCCTCGTAGTCAGCCGTGACTTGGGCCGCGATCTCGTCGAGCTTCGCGCGGATCTGCTCCTCCGTCACGAGTACTCGGGTGATGTCGGACTGAACCTCCTCGGCACGCATGCATCCGAGCATAGGCCGACCACTAGCGCGCGGTGAACTCGATCCGGCCGTTGACCCGGGCTGCGCGGCATCCGGGCAGATCGATCGGGCCCTGCCCGCGCCAGTCGGTCACCAGGCGGGCGACATCGAGGGTCTGCGAGCGCGTGAGACTCTGCCCGAACTCAGCGGCAACGACATGGCGGATGAGGCGATGCCGCAAAGCCGCCGGATTGGCAGCGAGCGCCCCGACCGAGAGCGAGATGCCTGCTTCGGCGTGCTCGACGACATCTTCGATGATCTCGTCGATCATCTCCGCAAAGGCCTCCGCGTCCTCGCGCAGCTGCGCCGCGGTGCGCGCAAGGGCTTCGGCCACCCCCGGGCCGAGCTCGCGTTCGAGGGTCGGCAGCACCGTTTCACGAACCCGAACCCGGGTGTACCGTGGGTCGGCATTGTGGGGGTCGAGCCACGGGTCCAGGCCTTGCGCGGCGCACGCAGCATGTGTCGTGGCGCGCCGAATCTCGAGCAGGGGGCGCAGGATGCGGCATCCGTCCTCGCGCTCGGCCACCGGAGCCATTCCTTGCAGGCTTGTTGCGCCGGAACCGCGGGCAAGCCCGAGTAGCACCGTCTCTGCCTGATCGTCGAGGGTGTGGCCGACCAGAATGGCCGCCGCGCCGACCTCCCGGGCGAGGGCATCGAGCGCTTCGTATCGCGCGTCCCGTGCTGCGGCCTCGGGTCCGCCGCCCGCGCGCACGACAGCCCTGACGACCCGGGCGGACAGGCCGAGGCTCTCTGCCGTGGCCGCGGCGGTCGCAGCGATCTCGGCCGACCCGTCCTGCAGACCGTGGTCGACGGTGACGGCGACGCCCCTGATCCCGCGCTTCGGTGCTTCGAAAGCCGTTGCCGCCGCGAGGGCCAGGGAATCCGCCCCGCCCGACAGCGCCACGATGACCGTTGCGCCCTCGGGAAGAGCCTGGAGGGCAGCTCGCACCGCCCGCCGCACCTCTGCGACGGCCGAATCCAGGCCCGGTCGAACGTCCACGCCGCCACGCTACCGGCCATCCGCCGTCGCTAACTCCTGCAGTTCCCCTGCCATCCACCTCGCCAACATGCGGAACGGCCAATATTGCAGGAGTTACGGTCGCAGACGGCGCGGATCGGCGGTCCGGTGCACGAGTCGGCGGCCTTGCCTCCGCCGCCCGCCGGCTGTGGCTAACTCCTCACATCCGCGCCGCCGCCCCGACCCAACGGCCCGATCGGGCGCAAGCCGTGCCGGATTAGAGGAGTTACCGACGCCGCAGGCACGGGCTCGGGCGGACGAACCCGGCGCACTAGGCTGGTCGGCGGCATCCGTCATCGACAAAGGAGCACAGAGCATGGGCGCGTACGACGCCGTCATCGAGATCCCGCGTGGCAGCCGCGTGAAGTACGAGGTCGACCACGGCACCGGCCGCGTCTTCCTCGACCGCATCCTCTATACCGTCTTCGGTTACCCCGCGAACTACGGCTTCTTCGAGAACACCCTCGGCGAGGACGGCGACCCGCTCGACGTCCTGATCCTGCTCGACCGCGACCTCTACCCCGGCATCCTCGCCAAGGTCCGCCCGGTCGGCGTGCTGAAGATGAGCGATGAGGCAGGCGGCGACGACAAGGTCGTGGCTGTCCTCGCGAAAGACCCGCGGTGGGACCACATCCAGGATGTCGCCGACATCCCCGACTACACGAAGAAAGAGATCGCGCACTTCTTCGAGCACTACAAGGACCTGGAGCCCGGCAAGTGGGTCAAGGTCGACGACTGGGCGGATGCCGCCGAGGCCGAGCGCCTGATCACCGAGGCCGCCGAGCGCTTCGACGCCCACGAGGGCGAGACCCGCACGCAGGGTGAGGGCGAAGCCCCCAACACGCTCTGAGCTCATCACGCGAGCCGCGGTATCCGTCACGGATGCCGCGGCTTCGTGTTTCTCGGGTGGCGGGCCGGCCTAGAAGTAGACGCCGCGGGCTGCCATGAAACCGGACGGGTTGACGGCTGCGCCGTTCACGTAGGTCTCGAAGTGCAGATTGCAGCCGAAGGAGTTTCCGGTGTTTCCGGTGGCAGCGATCGCCTGGCCGGCGCCGACCCACTGGCCGTACCCCACCCAGAAGCCGCCGTCGACGATGTGCGCGTAGCCGGTGCCGATGCCGCCGCCGTGGTCGATCTTGATGTAGTTGCCGTAGCCGCCGTTTCGTCCGACGTAGACCACGCGACCGGCGCCAGCGGCGTAGATCGCTGCGCCGCATCCGGGAGCGAAGTCGTAGCCATAGTGGAAGCTCGAGGAGCAATAGTTCGCGTTGCACACGCTCGAGCGACGTCCATAGCCCGAGGACACGTACCCGGATGACGGGCGGGCCCATCCGCCGCCGGTGACAGCACCACCGTTGCCGCCGCCGTTGGCAGCCTGCTCGCGAGCGATTCGTTCGGCCTCTTCGCGGGCCTTGCGCTCCCGCTCTTCGCGAGCCTTACGTTCTGCTTCCACACCGGCCTGGTAACCGGCGACGGTCTTCGCGGTCTCATCCTTGAGCGCCGCCAGCTGGGCTTGCAGGTTGCCGAGGTGGGTCGTCTGGTTGTCGAGGGCGACCTGCGCTGCCGCGGCAGCCTCTTGGGCCGCGATCATCTTCTGCTCGGCCTCTTGCTGCAGCTTGTCGCGCTCATTGCGCGCCTGCACTGCCTGATCGCTGTAGCTCTGCGCGGCATCCCGGGCCGTGACGGCGTCTTCGTACACCGTCTGGTTGCGCTCGAGGAGCTTGTCCATCGTTCCCAGGCGCGCGAGCAGTTCGTCTGCCCCGACCGCGGATCCCGAGAAGAACAACTGCATCGCGGTGTCGTCGCCGCCGTCGCGGTAGAGCTGCGCGGCGACGCGCCCAGCCTTCTGTGCGGCTTCATCCGCTGCTGCGGCCTGCTCATCAGCCTGCGCCTGCAGGTCATCGGCGCGCTTGGCGGCGTCGAAGTACGCCTGCTGCGCGACATAGAACTCGTCCGAGAGCCGCTGCGCTTCGGCCTGCGTACGCTCGACCTCGGCCGTGAGGCTTTGAATCAGCCCCTCGATGCGGGTGACCTCACGCGACTTGGCGGCTTCGTTCGCCTTCGCGTTCTGGACGTCGTCCCAGCTGGGATATGACTCAGCGAAGGCGGGAGCGAGGCTGAAGGCCGAGGCGCCACCGAACAGGAGGAGTCCGCCGGCAACGCCGATCCCCAGGGCGGAGCGGCGCGAGAGCGCGCGAAGCTCCCGGGGCGTAGGCGCGCAGCCGCACTCCTCAGCGCTCGATTCGAGCTCCACCAGTTCCTCCTGTCACACAGAACGTATTCACACTAACAACATCAGTCACACAAACAACAGGTTTCGCAGCCGAAGTCGCGTTCGGCATCCGGTCACGGCGCCTTCTCGAGCCATGGCTCGCCGGGCGACCCAGTCGGGTGTCGATGCCCGAGCAGCAGGGATGACGGATGCTCCGGACCGGTGTGGATGATCGCCGTACCGCCCCGACGGCGCACGTACCCGGCGGGGAAGCTCCCCGTGACGGGGTTGCGGCTGTGCACCCAACGGCCGCGGACGACGAGTCTCAGCTCCTCGCCCGCGCGGAACCGCGTGGCGTGCTCGCGCAGCTCGATATCGACCGGGATGACCTCGCCCGGGCGAATCGGCACTCGACGCTCGAAGGTGTGGACGGGATGCAGGTCGGTCGTGAGTTCCGGGTCGAGATCCCGGAACCCCGCACGCTGCCAGCCATACGACATCCAGGCGCGATCGAAACCGTACGACCCCTCGAACGGCACGACAGCGCCCTCCGCGATCTTGCGGACGCCGACGAACAGTGTGAGATCGTCGGCCGCCCGCGCTGAAACGTGCAGGCGCAGCGACATGGGGCCGATGACGTCGAGGGCTTCGGGGATGCGCCACGTCCATTCGAGGCCCGGGCCGTTCATCGCGAAGCCGGTCTGCACCGTCACGCGTGAGGGGCCGTCGCCAAGGCAACCGTCCATGCCGTCGAGGAACAGGCGGCGCATGCGCAGGTCTGCGGGCGGCCACTCGGACTCCGCGGTGACGGCGACCGGGGTCGGTCCGCTTTCGTACACGGCCAGGCGCACCGGGGGAAGTGCGTCCCAGCCGTTGTCGAGGTCGCGGAGGGTGTGATCGAAGAAGCGGGCACGGATGCTGGCGGCATCCGTGCTGTAGTACGTGGCCCACTTGCCGCCGCGATGGGTGTAGAGCCAGCGGCGGGGGCGCTCGGGACGCGCCTGACCCGCGCGTCGGAAGACTTCGAAGGAGCCGCGAGTGTGGAGGTTGTGGTCCGAGAAGCTGCCACACACGAGCACGGGAACGCCGATGCGGTCGATGTCGGGGGTGCGGTCGCGGTACCACTGGTCGCGCGTGGTGTGCCGTGCGAGCTCCCGGCGCAGCGGCGGCGGTGCGACCCGAGCCGCGCGGGCGGTGAGGGTCGACCACAGCACCGCGAACCCGTTCTCACGGATGCCGCCGGGCCACGCGAAGTCGCGGTAGAGGTCGCTGAAGCCCTCCCACGGGCAGATCGCAGCAAGCTGCTCGGGCGCCCGGGCCGCGACCGCGTACTGCGAGAGTGCGAGGTAGGAGACGCCGTCGAGCCCGACCTTGCCGGTGGACCAGGGTTGCGTTCCTGCCCACGCGATGAGGTCTTCGTAGTCGTCTGCCTCCTGCGCCTCGAACAGATGCGCCTGTCCCTCGGAGGTGCCGCCGCCCCGAGCATCCGCGTTCACGACGGCGTAGCCGCGCGGCACCCAGAAGGCGGGGTCCGGCGCCTCCCACCCGGTCCACGCCGAGATCCCGACCCGGTCGGGCTGCGGCATGATCCGGTACTGCGGATTCAGCGCGCGGCCGCTGCGCGAGCGCCCAGGCACGGCGTCCTTCCCGTACGGATGCGCCGACATAATGACCGGCACCGGCTCATCGCCGCGCGGCCGGAACACATTGACGCGCAGCACGGTTCCATCGCGCATCGTGACCGGGACGTCGCGCTCGAGAATCCAGTCGGGTTCGGCCGTGGCGACATCCACACGCGGCTTCGCGAACAGACGGATGCGGCGTGCGACGCGACCGAGAAACCACGCGGGCGAGTGGCGAAATCTCTGCGGGGGTGGCACCGGCACGGGCCCGACGCTACCGCCGCCGCGGTCGCGCCGGGGGCAGACCCGCGCGGGAGGCTGCAGGTCGGCATCCGTGTGTCGCACCGTCGATTGGCGGATCTCTCAGGTATTGCGTATGCTTGACCGTCGGTAAGCGTGAGCCCCCGGAGTCCTTTTCGAAGGATGCTGGAGTTCATCCGGCCCCATCGTTTAGCGGCCTAGGACGCCGCCCTTTCACGGCGGTA
>CEVM01099147.1_pt1 | contig 17162 bp, 15 predicted proteins | sample 531481 | NCBI WGS metagenome assembly CEVM01 (sample SAMEA2623649, study PRJEB7988) | marine metagenome | biome: marine biome (ENVO:00000447); feature: mesopelagic zone (ENVO:00000213) & marine oxygen minimum zone (ENVO:01000065); material: "saline water (ENVO:00002010), including plankton...
TGACGCGCGCGCGGATCCTGGCCCGGGCTGGCCGCGATGCCGCCGGGCTCGACGACCGTGTCGAAACGCTGAGAATCCGCATTCTGCGTGCACGCGGGACCGATCGTCGGGTCATGCCCGATCTGGCAGCGATGCGAACGCGAATCTTTGCTTCCAAAGCCCCCGACGGTGTCTGGGAGGCAAAGATCGGGCCCGGCCGGTTGCAAGATATCGATCTTCTGGCGCAATCCTGTGCCCTGCGCGCCGGCGATCCGGGGCGGGGCACGATGGCGCAACTGCGCGCGGGCAGGCGGGCTGGATTGCTGTCGGATGCGGATGCCGATGGTCTGACCTCGGTCTGGCGCTTCCTGTGGCGGTTGAACGCCTCGGCGCGGCTGCTGACCGATCGGCCGCTGGACATGGACGAGATCGGGCTTGGCGCGCAGGAATTTCTGCTGCGCGAGACGGCTCAGCCGGATCTGCCGGCGCTGAAGGCGCGACTGGCCGAAGTGACCGGCCAGGCGGCGACGCTGATCCAGGCGCAATTGCCCGATCCGCCGGTAGACGGTGCGGAAAGGACCGCATAGCCCCGTGCGCGCGCTTGCACAGTTTGGCAGGTCTCAGCCCGCGGCCTGCCGCAAATCGGGCGCGCATGTCGGCGAATCACTGTCGGCCGCCGGATCGGGATGCGGGACCAGGGCGGCAACGGGCGCGCGATCGGGGTCGTTCGCGACATCCGCAAGGCTCTGTCCGCCGATCTGACCCAGGACCGGCAGCGAGACGGTGCCCCTGGCGGGCGATGCCGGTGCGGACTCGGCGGTTTCGGTCGCGTCGAAGATGCCGTGCGCGGTCTTGTCCCAGTAGAAGGGCTTGACCACAACCTCGTAGATCGCCTTCCAGCCGGCCAGACATCCCAGCGGAAAATAGAGATGCAGCGTCGGCACCCAGGCCATGAGGTGCCGATGCTTGGCGCCCCGCACGGCCCAGAGACCGATCGCGATGCCGATTGCTTCGGAGGCAATGAACAGGCCGAACAGGGCAATCGCGGCCTGTCCGCCCCAGACCGTTTCCAGCGGTCCGCGCAACGGATGCGGCAGGCCAAGGCTCAGCAACCAGAAGCTCCACAGGACCGGGGCCAGCAGATATTGCGACAGGGAACCGAAGAACTGGATTTGGAAGGCCAGGAAACGTCGGCCGCCCAGATCGCGCCACAGCGCGCGCGGATCGCGCATGTGGACACCCCAGGTCATCGCATAGCCCTTGAGCCAGCGCGAACGCTGCTTGATCCAGGGAAGCGCGCGGCAATTCGCCTCTTCGTCGGTGGTCGTGTCCAGAATTTCCGTCCGCCACCCGCGCCGTGTCAGGCGCACGCCCAGATCGGCGTCCTCGGTGACGTTCCAGGCGTCCCAGGCGCCCACGGCCTCCAGCGCGTCGCGACGGAAGAACAATGTCGTGCCGCCCAGCGGAACCACGAGTCCCAACCGCGCGAGGCCCGGCAGAAGAACGCGGAACCAGGTCGCATATTCGACGGTAAAGCATCGCGCCAGCCAGTTGCTGCGCGGATTGTAGTAATCCAGTGCGCCTTGCAGGCAGGCGACATCCGGCGCGGCATGGTGAAAGCCGCGCGCGACCTTGTGCAGTTGATCGGAATCAGGGCGGTCCTCGGCGTCCCAGATACCCACGATCTGGCCGCGGCAGAAGTTCAACGCATAGTTCAGCGCCCGCGGCTTGGTCTGGATCGGCCCGTCCGGCACCTCGACCACCCGGATCCAGAAGGGCAGGGCCGCACCTTTCAGGGCGTTCCTCGTGACATCGTCGCTGGCCTCGATGACCAGCAGTATGTCGGTCAACTCGCGCGGATAATCCAGCCGCGCCAGCCGCGCAACCAGCTTGCCCGTTACATCGCTTTCCCGAAACAGCGGCACCATGACCGAAATCACCGGCAATGGCCCGGTCATCTGCGGCGCGGCCTCCTTGCCCAGGGCGATCGCGTGCATCCGCTCCAGTTCCTCGCCCCGCAGCTTCCAGGCCGAGAAGAAGCACATCAGCTTGAGCCCCGTCTGGCTGATCAGCGTCAGCGCCGCCCACAGGGTCAGGATCGCGATCACCGCGACCGGCAGCAGGAACAGTCCCAGTGTCACCGCGGCCATCACACCCAGGGCAAGCCGGCCGGCGAAAGCCTCGTCTCGCGTGCGGCAGCTCTCATGGGCCGGAACCCGCAACTCGGCCCGCCGGATCATCGAGATCCGGCGCGTGGCGAGGATCGCGGCCTGGGCCTGATCCTCGGTACACAGCAACATCCGGATGCGACCGAATTCGGGCGGCAATTGCGGCAGCACCTCATCGAAAAGGTCGGGCCGGGCGGTGGCTACCCAGGTCACGCCGCCGACCCGGCGCCAGGGCAGGATACCGTGGGCCAGACAGAATTCGGGCCCTGCGGCGTCGATCAGTCGCGGATCGGCCGGCATCGTCCGGGGATCGACGGCAGTGGTGCGCCATTGCCGCGACAGCGCGCGGATCAGCGCCTCCGGCGTGACCCAGCGATGCGCCAGAAGGATCGCGCCCAGACGCACATTCTGGCGCTGGCGCATGACCACCGCCTTCAGCAGATCGGCCGGATCGACCGACCCATCCTCAAGCAATATCTGGCCCAGGGGATTCCGATTGCGATCGGCCAGCGTCAGCCGTGATTCCGGCAAGTTCGGGGCCGGAACGGGAAACGGGTCGGTCTGGATCAGCGGCTCGGCCATGGACGATTCCTTTCGGGAACGCCCAGACGTGCCATGAAAGCCGTTAAAAAGAGGTTAAGTGGCGCGGCGCGCCCGCATGGATTGCGTGAAGCGGTCGAACAGATACAGGCTGTCCTGCGGACCCGGCGCCGCCTCGGGGTGATACTGCACCGAGAACACCGGACGGCCATCGAGGCGGATGCCGCAATTGCTGCCGTCGAACAGGCTGACATGGGTCTCGATCACGCCCTGCGGCAACGTCTGGCTGTCCACCGCGAAGCCGTGGTTCATCGAGGTGATCTCGACCCTGCCGGTCTCGACATCGCGCACGGGGTGGTTCGCGCCGTGATGACCGTGACTCATCTTGACGGTCCTGGCACCAAGTGCCAGCGCCAGCATCTGATGGCCCAGGCAGATACCGAAGATCGGCAGGCCGCGTTCCAGCAGCGACTGGATCATCGGCACCGCATAGCTGCCGGTCGCCGCCGGATCGCCGGGACCGTTGGACAGGAAAACACCCTCGGGGTCATGGGCCATGACCTCATCGGCGGTCGCGGTGGCGGGCAGCACGGTGACATCCGCGCCATGGGCCACCAGCGACCGCAGAATGTTGCGCTTGGCGCCGTAATCCAGCGCGACGACCTTGAAGGGCGTGTCTTCGGCCGCGGTGCCGAAGCCCTTGCCCCATTCCCAACCGCCTTCCGTCCAGCGATAGGTTTGCGCACAACTGACCCCCTTGGCCAGATCGAGCCCGACCAGCCCCGGCCAGTCGCGCGCCTTGGCGATCATGGCCTCGATGTCGAAACGTCCCCGGGGATCATGGCACAGCACGACATGAGGCGCGCCCTGACGGCGGATCGCGCGGGTCAGGCGGCGGGTATCCACGCCGCCGATACCGATCCGGCCGCGCCGCGCCATCCAGTCCGGCAGGTCCCCGGCCGCACGCCAGTTCGAAGGCTCGGTCGGATCCCAGCGAACCACGATGCCGCTGGCGACCGGATCAGGGGCCTCGTCATCCTCGGGCGTGATGCCGGTATTGCCGATATGGGGGAAGGTGAAGGTGATGATCTGGCTGGCATAGGAGGGATCGGTCATGATTTCCTGATAGCCGGTCATCGCGGTATTGAAGACCAGTTCGGCCAGCACCTCGCCGGTTGCGCCGAAGCCCTGACCGTAGAAGATCGTCCCGTCGGCAAGCACGAGGCAGGCGGTCGGTTCTGCAGCCATGGCGGGCACCCTCTGTCTTGAATCAGCCGGTCAATAGGCGCGGCCGGAGCGGAGGTCAAGTCGAAGGGCAGGGAACGGGCGCTTGATTCGCCGCGCCGCAGCGCCTACATGGCGGGGTCCATTCTGCCGCCCGGCGCGTCAGTCACGCGCGCCGCCCGGCGCATCCGTCAAGGAGAAGGCCATGGATCTGCGAGCCAGACTGCAAGCCGCCACGAAAGAGGCGATGAAAGCCAAGGAGGCGCATCGCCTGTCCACCCTGAGGCTGATCGCGGCCGCCGTGAAGGATCGCGAGATCGCAGCGCGCGGGCAGGATGGCGAGGGCGGCGATCTGCGCGAGGCGGACCTGATCGCGATCCTCTCGCGGATGGTCAAGCAACGTCAGGAATCGGCCAAGGCCTATGAAGAGGGCGGGCGGCTTGAACTGGCCGGAAAGGAGCAGCAGGAAATCGAGATCATCCGCGAATTCCTGCCGCGCCAGATGGACGAGGCCGAGACCAGCGCCGCGATCGGCGCGGCGATTTCGGACCTGGGCGCATCCAGCATCCGCGACATGGGGCGCGTGATGACCGAATTGCGCGCGCGACATGCAGGACAGATGGATTTCGGCGCGGCAGGGCCGAAGGTGAAGGAACGGCTGCTGCACTGACGCCGCGAAACCGCATGCGCCCGGCCGCGTTATCCGTCAGGAGGTGTAGCCATGCCCGCAAAATCCAAGGCCCAGCAACGCGCCGCCGGGGCGGCCCTGTCCGCCAAGCGCGGCGAAACCAAGGTCGGCGACCTGCAGGGCGCGTCCCGCGACATGTATGACAGCATGAGCGAAGACGAGCTTGAAGATTTCGCCTCGACCGACCTGGACGGATTGCCCGATCGCGTCGAGGGCGACTGACATCGCGAAACGCAATGGGGCGCGCGCGCGCCATGCGGCGCCTGCCGCGCCACTCACCCCTGGAAGGTACTTGAAAAGAGTGCGAGATTCGGCGCTAGCGCATGGCGGTCAGCCGGCGCTGCAGGTCGGCGCAGAGGTCGCGACGTTCGCCGGGGGTCAGAAAGGCGCCCAGTTCGATTTCGCGCCGGCCATCGGTCAGGATCAGGTAATCCTCGACCGGCCCGTCACGCAGAAGAACGCGCACCCAATGGGGATTGGTGTGCCATTCGCGCGGATTGCGGCCCGGGTCGACGCGCCGCAGATCCAGCGCATCGCGCGATAGCGTCATTTCCTCGACCGTCTCGCCGCTGCGATAGCTGCGCTGCAACGCGGTCCAGATCCCCCAGATGGCGAGGCCCAGAAAGGGCAGAAGCCCCCACAGAACGACCGTTCCCAGAACGGGCAGGATCGGTAGCAGCAACAGCACGGCGGTCGTGCCGATGAACCAGACGAAGCCGCGCCGGGGCAGCGACCGATAAGGCCATACCCTCAGCCGATAAGAGACGGCCCCGGACTCGTCCGGGGCCGCGTCATGCCATTCATAAGGCATCCTGCCTCAGTGCGCCTTGGCGTGATCCCAATCCTCGCGCTTGGGAAGCTGCTCGAACGTGTGTTCGGGCGGCGGCGAGGGCAGGGTCCATTCCAGCGTATCGGCATATTTGTTCCAGTAATTCGGCACGTTCACCGGTTTTCCGGCGCGCAATGTGTAGAACACGATGCCGATGAAGAACAGGAACGAGGCGAAGCTGATATAGGCGCCGATCGAGCTGATATTGTTCCAGAACGCGAATTCGACAGGATAGTCGATATAGCGGCGCGGCATCCCCTGACGTCCCAGGAAGTGCTGCGGGAAGAAGGTCAGGTTCGAGCCGATGAACATGGTCCAGAAGTGAACCTTGCCCGCCCATTCCGGATATTGCCGGCCGCTCATCTTGCCGATCCAGAAATAGACGCCCGCGAAGATCGCATAGACCGCGCCCAGCGACATCACGTAGTGGAAATGGGCGACGACATAATAGGTGTCGTGATAGACCCGGTCCAGCGGCGCCTGGCTCAGGACGACGCCGGTCACGCCGCCGACGGTGAACAGGAACAGGAACCCGAAGGCCCAGAGCATCGGGGTCTTGAATTCGACCGAGCCGCCCCACATCGTCGCGATCCACGAGAACACCTTGATCCCCGTGGGCACGGCAATCGTCATCGTGGCCAGCATGAAATAGCTTTGCTGGGTCAGCGACAGGCCGACGGTATACATGTGGTGCGCCCAGACGACGAAGCCCAGGATCCCGATCGACACCAGGGCCAGAACCATCGGCAGATAGCCGAAGATCGGCTTTTTCGAGAAGGTGGAGATGACGTGGCTGATAATGCCGAAGCCCGGCAGGATGATGATATAGACCTCGGGGTGACCGAAGAACCACAGGATGTGCTGATACAGGATCGGATCGCCGCCACCGGCCGGGTTGAAGAAGTTGGTGCCGAAATTGCGGTCCATCAGCAGCATCGTGATGGCGCCGGCCAGAACCGGCAGGGCCAGAAGGATCAGCCAGGCGGTCACGAAGACCGACCAGGCGAACAGCGGCACCTTGAACAGCGTCATGCCCGGCGCGCGCATGTTCAGGAAGGTGGTGATGATGTTGATCGCGCCGAGGATCGACGAAGCGCCCGAAACGTGGATGGCGAAGATCGCCAGATCCATCGAATAGCCGCCTTCGTTCGTGGATAGCGGCGGATACAGCACCCAGCCCACGCCCGAACCCATCTGATCCGAACCGCCCGGCGCCAGCAGCGAGGCGAGACCCAGGCAGGTGCCGACCACATACATCCAGTAGGACAGGTTGTTCAGGCGCGGAAAGCTCATGTCCGGGGCGCCGATGTGCAAGGGCATGAAGTAGTTGCCAAAGCCGCCGAACAGGGCCGGAATCACCACGAAGAACATCATCAGGACGCCGTGATAGGTGATCATCACGTTCCAGAGATGGCCGTTCGGCGTGCATTCCCGCGAGGCGTCGGCGATGAAGCGCGCGCCTTCCAGGCACATGTACTGAACACCCGGAAACTGCAATTCCATCCGCATGTAGACGGTGAAGCTGACCGAGATCAGCCCCACCAGACCGGCGGTGAAGATATACAGGATCCCGATGTCCTTGTGGTTGGTGGACATGAACCAGCGGGTGAAGAAGCCGCGCTGGTCTTGATGGTCGTCGTGGCCGTGTGCGGCTGCGTCTGCCATACCCGAACTCCCTGAGATGTCGTCAGCCGGTCGGGCGGACCGGCAATATCACGTCTTCTTTAGACCAGCCGCAGCGGCCGGGCAATGTCGCAAAGGCCCGAAAATGCGCGCCCCCGCGATGTTTGCACGTTCGCGGGGGCGTCCTTGGGTCAGTCTGCGTCCAATTGACGCATCGGCCGTCAGCCTATTGGGCCGCCGGTGCGACGCTGGCCAGATAGGCTGCGACATCGGCCTGATTCTTGTTCAACTTGAAGGTCATCTTGGTTCTGGCGCTCTGGTCGCCGGTCTTTTCCTGGACGAATTTGTTCGGGTCGGTCATGTAGGCGGCCAGATCCGCCTCGGTCCAGACCTCACCGCTGTCTTTCAGTTCCAGCAGGGCGTCGGAATACTTGTATCCTTCGACGCTGCCGGCCGCCCGTCCGACCACGCCGTAAAGGTTCGGTCCGACCTTGCCGCCCTTCACGATATCCTCGCCGGCGGGCGACTGGATCATGTGGCAGGCCTTGCACTTGCGGAATTCCTTTTCGCCATTCGCGACGTCCTGCGCGAAGGCCGGAAAGGCGATCGCGGCCCCAAGCACCGCGCCGATCAGTGTTGTCTTCATAGGATCCTCACTCCAACCAATCATCTGGATGTCCCTGTGCCCGTTATAGCGCCGGCGCGACTCAAATCCACCCCGGTCGAAGGTCGCAGGCCAAATCGTGAAGACACGCCGCCTGCCGCCGCAGGTCAGGTGAATGCCCGTGAAAAGCTGTCCCGCAGCGCCTGATCCAGGTCGGACATCGTCACCGGAAGGCCCAGATCGACAAGGCTGGTCACGCCGTGACCGCTGATGCCGCAGGGCACGATGCCGTCATAGTGCCGCAGGTCCGGTTCGACATTGATCGATATGCCGTGAAAGCTGACCCATCGACGCAGCTTGACGCCGATGGCCGCGATCTTGTCCTCGCGCGGGCTGCCATCAGGCAGGGGCGGCTTTTCGGGGCGCGTGACCCAGACGCCGACACGGCCTTCGCGAACCTCGCCCCGGACGCCGAACCGGTCCAGCGCGGCGATGACCCAAGCCTCCAGTCCGGCCACGAAGCGGCGGATGTCGCGGTCGCGGCGATTCAGATCCAGCATGACATAGACGACGCGCTGGCCCGGCCCGTGATAGGTATATTGGCCTCCGCGCCCCGAGGGGTGGACCGGAAAACGGGCCTCGATCAGATCGGCGCTCTTCGCGCTGGTTCCGGCGGTATAAAGCGGCGGATGCTCGACCAGCCAGATCAGTTCATCCGCCCGGCCCGTGCCGATGTCGGCGACGCGCGCCTCCATGAACGCGACCGCCGGGTCATAGCCGGTCAGACCGTCGCTGATGATCCATTCAACCATAGGCGGCGATCTGATGCGCGGCGGCGGCAAGGTCAAGAGGCGAGATGACGGGGCCGGCGGATGGCCGGCACGGCGCGTCGCGGGCCGAGCCGATGCATGACCGGACCGTCCGAACCCACGGTCGAATCCCCCTTTTCAATCGCGCCGGCCTTCGCTATGACGCGCGGCACTGCCCGGATGCGGTCGTGGCGGAATTGGTAGACGCGCAGCGTTGAGGTCGCTGTTCCTTAACCGGAGTGGAAGTTCGAGTCTTCTCGACCGCACCAAGGCAGGCTTTCCAGCCATTCCGTGCCGATCCTCGATCCCTGTTCCGGGCTCTCGATCTGGTTGAGCTTGAATGGCGTTTCCGTCTTCCAATTGAAATTGCTAAAGAATTTTTCATCGCCTTCTTGCGTTTCATGGCCATGTCACGCTATCGACCTGGACCGAGGCGATTGCCTCCCTGGAAAATGACTTTGCCCGCTCTTTGCGATCACGCCGCGCTGTTCGATCGCTTGGAAAGCTTGGCAGGATTTTTCGCCCAGTGCGTATTGGTAAATGGGTTGTCGAGGTAGCTTTTGTCGATTTGGTTCCTGATTGAACAGGGCGAGACCCGGAAAGTCAGGCTGCTTGCGGCGTTCTGATCCTGACGGCATCGCGCTGATCGTCGCCGGAAGGCGCAATGGCGGCGTCCTGTTTACCGTCGGACTGGTCCTTACCATGCTGAAACCCCAGATCGGCGCGCTGTTGCTCGTCGCGGCGAGCGTTCTGTTCTTCTTCCGCAACAGCGACAATCTGCTGGCGCTGACGATCATCTGCGTCCTGGCCTTCGGAGGGTTGCATTCCTACGATGTCACGCTGGCGCTTGGCCTCGTTCCGCTCGTGACCACGCCGCTGCTGTTTGTCGGCCTGCTTCTTCTGTTTCGCCCGGGAAATCTTGCGAACGTGATCCCGGTCCCCCAGGACAGTTGGATCTTCCAGGGATCCATCTATGCGACATTCGCAATCCTGATCCTGTTGCTTGCCTGGCTGTCGCCGATCACGGCGCTTCGGGCAGGAGGGCGCGGCGATCAAGGCGAATGATCCATGGGCATTTTCGGCGGTGCCGTCCGCGACATCCGAAATGTCGGAATTGGTGTTGCCAGCGCCGCGCGGCAACGCTTAACCTCGGTCTCGCGCTGAACGAACAAGATAACGCAGGGAGAGCGCCCATTGCTGGACAATCGTGCGGGCGACGCATTCGTCGCTTTCGAACACGTGCAGAAAAGTTATGACGGGCAAACGCTTGTCGTCAAAGACCTCAATCTCTCGATCGGCCGGGGCGAGTTTCTGACCATGCTGGGTCCGTCGGGATCGGGCAAGACCACCTGTCTGATGATGCTGGCCGGATTCGAAACCGCGACCCATGGCGAAATCCGGCTGGCGGGCCGCCCGATCAACCAGGTGCCGCCGCACAAGCGCGGCATCGGCATGGTGTTTCAGAACTATGCGCTGTTCCCGCACATGACGGTCGGCGAGAACCTTTCCTTCCCGCTGGAAGTGCGCGGCATGGACAAGGCCGAACGCGACACGCGCATCAGGCGCGCGCTGGACATGGTGCAGATGGGGTCCTTTGCCAATCGCCGCCCGGCGCAGCTTTCGGGCGGGCAGCAGCAGCGGATCGCGCTGGCCCGTGCGCTGGTCTTCGACCCGGAACTGGTCCTGATGGACGAACCGCTGGGCGCTCTCGACAAGCAATTGCGCGAACACATGCAGTTCGAGATCAAGCACCTGCATGAAGAACTTGGAATCACCGTCGTCTACGTCACCCATGATCAGGGCGAGGCGCTGACCATGTCGGACCGGATCGCGGTCTTCAACGACGGCCGTATCCAGCAACTTGCCACGCCCAGCGAATTGTACGAACGGCCCGAGAACAGCTTTGTCGCCGGCTTCATCGGCGAAAACAATGCCTTGCCCGGCACGATCGAAAAACTGGATGGCGACAAGGCGCTGGTTCGGCTGGACAGCGGCGACCTGATCGACGCGACCGCCGTCAATATCCGCGAATCGGGCCAGCGGACCACCGTCTCGATCCGGCCCGAACGGGTCGAGTTCAAATCCGAGTTGATGCCCGAGGGCGCGCATACCGTCGAGGCCGACGTGGCCGAGGTGATCTATATGGGCGACATCCTGCGGACGCGGTTGCGGGTGGCCGACAGCGATAATTTCGTGATGAAGTTCCGCAACACGGCCGGGCAGACCCGGCTGCAGCCGGGACAGAAGATTCGTATCGGCTGGCATCCCCAGGATGCCCGGGCGCTGGACCCGGTATGATCCGGCATGACGACTCGGCCCCTGCGGGCCAAGACCGGCGGCCGAAGTGCCGCGTCCTTCCTGACCAATAGCGGAGATTTCGATGAAGACGACTCTGGCCCTGACCACCGCCATCGCGCTTGTGACCGGACCCGCCCTTGCCGACGTGAACCTGCTGTCCTGGGGCGGCGCCTATGGCAACAGCCATCTTCAGGCCTATGTCCAGCCGTTCGAGGAAAAGACCGGCATCAAGGTGCGGATGTCCGATACCGACAATCCGGCCACGCCGATCAAGGCGATGGTCGATGCGGGCAATGTGACGACCGACGTGGCCTCGGTCGAATATGCCGATGCCGTGCGCCTGTGCGACGAGGGACTTCTGGAAATCATCGACCCCTCGATGCTGGCGCCCGCGCCCGACGGCACCCCCGCCGAAGAGGATTTCATCGACGGCGCGATCACCGATTGCTTCGTGGCGACCGATGTCTATTCGATGGTGTTGGCCTATGACGAGTCCAAGTTCCCGGACGCCAAGCCCGCCAGCCCGGCCGATTTCTTCGATCTGGAAAAATTTCCCGGCAAGCGCGCCATGCGCAAGGGTGCCAAGTTCAATCTGGAACTGGCGCTGATGGCCGATGGCGTCCCGGCCGATCAGGTCTATGATGTCCTGTCCACGCAAGAGGGGGTCGATCAGGCTTTCGCCAAGCTGGCAGAGATCAAGTCCGATGTCATCTGGTGGGAGGCCGGCGCCCAGCCGCCGCAACTGCTGGCCGATGGCGAGGTGACGATGGCCTATGCCTTCAACGGCCGCATCTTCAACGCCGCGCAGGGCGAGGGCAAGCCGTTCAGGATCATCTGGGACGGCCAGATCTATGAAATGGAGGGCTGGGTGATGCCGAAAGGCGCGCCCAACAAGGACGAGGCGATGAAATTCATCACCTTCTCGACCTCGCCTGAACCGCAGGCGCGGGCAGCGGAATTCATCAGCTATGGTCCGCCGCGCAAATCGGCCGCCGCGCTGGTCGGAAATATCGAGGGGACCGATCAACCGATGGGTCCCAATCTTCCGACGACCGAGGCGAACATGACCGACGCGCTTGGTTCGGACCTGGATTTCTGGGTCGATCATGACGCGGAACTGAACGAACGGTTCAACAGCTGGCTTGCCGGCTAGGCCGTCTCGGGCGCGGGCGCCGGGATGGTCCCGGCGTTTGCGCAAGACTTGAAGATTGAACGACAACGGCTTGGAAATGCCGGAAGTTCACGACAGGGAGTGCAAGATGAAGAAAGTTCTGATCCTGACCACAGCAATGGTCGGTCTGGGCCATGCGGCCCTTGCGGACGAGGGCGAGGTCAACGTGGTGTCCTGGGGCGGCGCCTACGAGATGTCGCAGGTCGAGGCCTATAACAAGCCGTTCAACGAAAAGACCGGCATCAAGGTCAACATGATCGCCGCCGACAACCCCGCCACGCCGCTGAAGGCCCAGGTCGAGGCCAACAACGTCACCGGCGATGTCTTCGATATCGAGGTTTCTGACGCGATCCGCCTGTGCGACGAGGGCGCGCTGGTGGAAATCGACCCGGCCAACCTGCCCGCCGCGCCCGATGGCACCCCGGCATCCCAGGATTTCATCGACGGTGCCTTGCAGGATTGCGCCGTCGCCAACATCTTCTGGGGCACCGTCATCGCCTTTGACAAGACCAAGTACCAAGGCGACGCGCCCAAGACGGCCGCCGATTTCTTCGACACCGAGAAGTTTCCCGGCAAGCGCGGTCTGCCCAAGAATCCCAAGCGTACGCTGTATCTGGCGCTGATCGCCGATGGCGTGGCGCCCGATCAGGTCTATGACAAGCTGGGCACGCAGGAAGGCGTCGACCAGGCCTTTGCCAAGCTCGACACGATCAAGAATGATGTCGTCTGGTGGGAAGCCGGCGCCCAGCCGGTGCAACTGCTGGCCGATGGCGAAGTGTCCATGACCACCGGCTATAACGGCCGCTTCTTCGACGCGATGGTCGGCGAGGGCAAGCCCTTCGAGATCATCTGGGACGGCCAGTACATGGACATGGACATGTTCGTCATCCCGAAAGAGGCGCCCCATCCCGAGGCGGCGATGGAATATCTGAAATTCGCCACCGACACCCAGCGGCTGGCCGATCAGGCGAAATACATCGCCTATGGCCCGGCGCGGCAATCCTCGGCCGCGCTGGTCGGCATGTATCAGGACGGCAAGACCGAGATGGCGCCGCACATGCCCACCAATCCCGATCACCTGAAGACCGCGGTCATGGACGACCCGGAATTCTGGGCCGATCACGATGCCGAGTTGACCGAGCGGTTCAACGCCTGGCTGGCCGGCTCCTGATCCGCACCCGCCGCCTCCGCCCGCATGGGCGGGGGCGATACCTGATTTTTCGGGGAATTCATGGCGAACGCTCTTGATCCACATGCCGCCATCGTCACCACCGCCGCGGGCGAAACCGACGGGACGCTGACCACCGCCGACGGCCGCCCTCTGGCGCGCGCGCTGGCACGCAGCCAGCGCCGGGCCAAGCGCCGCGCCTTTCTGCTGGTACTGCCGCTGTTGGCCTTCATCCTGATCACCTTCGTGGTGCCGATCGGGCAGATGCTGCAGCGCTCGTTCTACAATGACGGCTTTTCGGCGAACATGCCGCAGATTTCGGCCTGGTTCGCGAACAATCCCCGCGGGACGCCGCCCGACGATGCCGCCTGGACGGCACTGGCCACGGATCTGCAAGCCTCGGCCGAAGAGCGCAGCATCGGCGTCGTCGGCACCCGGATCAATTATGACGTGCCCGGCACCCGGTCTCTGTTCACCTCGACCGGCCGCAAGGTCCGCCGCGGGTTGGAGCCGCCCTACAAGGAGACGCTGCTGGCCATCGACGAGCAATGGCAGTCGCCGCAATTGTGGAGCGCGATGCGCAACGCCGCGACCCCCTATACCGGAAATTTCTATCTTGCGGCGCTGGACCGGACGCGGGCCGATGACGGCAGTATCGAGCAGGTGCCCGAGCGCCAGCAGGTCTATGTCATGCTGTTCATGCGCACCTTCTGGCTGTCGCTGCTGATTACCGGCCTGACCTTTGTTCTGGGCTTTCCCGTCGCGCATCTGCTGGCGACCTTGCCGATGCGGAAATCGAACCTGCTGATGATCCTGGTCCTGCTGCCCTTCTGGACCTCGCTGCTGGTGCGCACGACGTCGTGGATGGTGCTGCTGCAACAGCAGGGCGTGATCAACGACCTGCTGGTCTGGGTGGGCGTGATCGACAACGGCCAGCGCCTGCAGATGATCTATAACCGCACGGGCACGATCATCGCGATGACGCATATCCTGCTGCCCTTCATGATTCTGCCGCTGTATTCGGTGATGCGAACGATCAATCCCTCCTATGTCCGGGCCGCGCGCAGCCTGGGCGCGACAAGCTGGACCGCCTTCCGCCGGATCTATTTTCCGCAGACGCTGCCGGGGCTGGGGGCGGGCGCGCTGCTGGTCTTCATCCTCGCGGTCGGCTATTACATCACGCCGGCGCTGGTCGGCGGCTCGTCGGGTCAGCTGATCTCGAACATGATCGCGACGCATATGACCGATACGCTGAACTGGTCCATGGCCGCAGCCCTTGCCGCGCTGCTTCTGGCCTCGGTTCTGGTTCTCTACTGGCTTTACGACCGGCTGGTGGGCATCGACAATCTGAAGCTGGGGTGAACGATGGCTGTCCCGACCTATGCAACCCCGCTGGAGCGGATCTGGCACTATACCTATCTGGTCATGTGCGGGCTGATCCTGTTCTTCCTGATCGCGCCCATCGTGGTGATCATTCCGCTATCCTTCAACGCCGAACCCTATTTCACCTTTACCGACAAGATGCGCAGCTTCGATCCCGAGGGCTACAGCCTGCGCTGGTATCGCAGCCTGCTGACCTTCGGGATGCAGAACCCCGATGCGACCGGCAGCGCCTTCTGGTCCGACGCATGGGCCAATGCGAAATGGGTGCAGGCGGCCAAGAACTCGATCATCATCGGCTTTTTCGCCACCCTCATCGCCACCGGCCTGGGCACGCTGGCCGCGCTTGGCCTGTCGCGGCCCGAAATGCCGCTGCGCCGGGCGATCATGGCGACGCTGATCTCGCCGATGATCGTGCCGCTGATCATCACCGCGACGGGGATGTTCTTCTTCTACTCCAACCCCTGCGAATTGCTGGGGATGATCGGGTTACCGACCAATTGCGGGCGGCTGGCCGGCACCTATCTGGGGGTCATCCTGGCCCATGCGACGCTGGGCATTCCCTTTGTCATCATCACCGTCACCGCGACGCTGGTGGGCTTTGATCAGTCGCTGAACCGGGCTGCGGCAAGCCTTGGCGCCAATCCCCGAACGACCTTCTTCCGGGTGACGATGCCGCTGATCCTGCCGGGCGTCATCTCGGGGGCGCTGTTTGCCTTTGTCACCTCCTTCGACGAGGTGGTGGCGGTGCTGTTCATCGCCGGTCCCGACCAGCAGACCATTCCGCGCCAGATGTGGAACGGAATCCGCGAACAGATCAGCCCGGCGATCCTGGCCGTGGCCACCATCCTGGTGCTGTTTTCGATCGCGCTGCTGGCCAGCGTCGAATTGTTGCGACGCCGGTCCGAACGAATTCGGGGCATCACCCCGCACTGATTCCCGGCGGGCTGCCTAGGGCAGGATCGCCAGCCACATCCAGATCGTCAGGACCGAAGCCGCGGTGCCGATCAGCACGGTCGAGGCGGCGACGCGGCGGGCCGAGGCATAGATGTTGGCGAAGAGATAGGCGTTGATGCCCGGTGCCATCGACGCCGTCATCACCGCCGAACGCAGACCTGCCGTATCCAGCCCGCCGGCCCGGCCCAAGCCGTAGGTGATCGCCGGATGCAGCAGAAGCGAACAGGCGCAGCACATGGCGATCGCGGCCATATCGCCTTCCGGCCGGTATCGGTAGAGGATGCCGCCCAGCCCGAACAGGGCGGCAGGCAGGGCCGCGCGCGAAATCATGTCCACCGCCGCCCAGAAGCCCTCCGGCATCGTCATCCCGGCCTGCATCAGCGCGTTCATCGCCAGTCCCGACAGGATGCCAATGACCAGCGGCGTGTGCAGCACGCCGGTCAGAGCACGCAGGGCGACACGGCCGACCGAAAGGCCGGTTCCCCTGGCGCGCGTGAACTCCATCACCGTGATCCCGAACGTGTAGAGCAGCGGCGAATGGATCGCGATGATCGCCCAATTGCCGGCCAGCGCTGCCGCGCCAAAGGCGCGCTCGGTGATCGGGACGCCCATCAGCAGACTGTTCGAGAACAGGCAGACAAAACCGATCGCGACGCAATCGGCGGGGCTGCGGCGAAACAGATATTTCGCGCCCGCCCATCCCGCCAGAAAGCTGGCGAACGCGCCGAGATAGAAGGACAGCAGCAGCACCGGCTGGAAGTTGCTGCCGATATCCAGCCGCGCCATGGACGCGAAAAGCAGCGTCGGCACCGCGAAATTCTGGGCAAAGCGCATCAGCCCGTCCACGGCGCCTTCGGAAAACCAGCCGCGCCATGTCACCAGATAGCCGAAGCCGATGACCAGAAAGACCGGCAGGACGATGGTGAACAGCGCGCTCACAGCGCGGCCGCGATCGCGGGGGCCTCGTCTTGAACGTCAAGCACCATGCCGTCATGGGCCGGGATGACGTGATCGGGCGTCATCGCCATGACCGCGTCGTGATCCAGGTCGATATGCATGTTTGTCACGATCCCCCGCGGCACGCCCGAGCGCGCCAGCCATTCCAGCGTGCGCGCCAGATGCGCGTGGCTGGGATGGGGATCCAGCCGCAGGGCATCGCAGACAAAGATCTGGGCGCCCTCGATCAGGGGCCAGGCCGCGTCGGGGATGTCCGAAACGTCGGGCAGATAGACCAGGCCACCGATGCGAAAGCCAAGCGCGTCGATCTCGCCATGGGTGACGCGGAAGGGATGGAAGACGATGGCGCCGCCGGCGCCGTCGATCGTGACCGGCCCCTCGATCCGGTTCAGTTCGCAGATCGGGGGATAATTGCTGCCTTCGGGCGTCAGAAAGACATAGGAAAAGCGATCGAGCAATGCCTGCGCGGTCGGCTGAGCGGCCCAGACAGGCATCCGGCGGCGGGAATTGTGGACCAGCTGACGGATATCATCGATACCATGGACATGATCGGCATGGGCATGGGTATAGATCACCGCTTCCAGTGTGCCCACATCGGCATCCAGCAGTTGCGGCACCATGTCCGGGCCGGTGTCGATCAGCACGCGTGTCGTGCCCTGGGGCCCGTTCCTTTCCACCAGCAGCGAACAGCGGCGGCGGCGGTTCTTCGGGTTCGTCGGATCGCAGGCCCCCCAGCGGCCGCCCAGCCGCGGCACGCCCCCCGACGA
>CEVM01051055.1_pt1 | contig 17103 bp, 13 predicted proteins | sample 531481 | NCBI WGS metagenome assembly CEVM01 (sample SAMEA2623649, study PRJEB7988) | marine metagenome | biome: marine biome (ENVO:00000447); feature: mesopelagic zone (ENVO:00000213) & marine oxygen minimum zone (ENVO:01000065); material: "saline water (ENVO:00002010), including plankton...
ATGCTACTCCTCCGCCAAAAGCATCTCCAGCCCCTGTAGGATCAATAACATTCTTTACTGGGAACACGCCTACTGTATCAACGCGATGTCCGGAATAAAGCTTGGCTCCTTTTGATCCGCACTTTATAATAATATTTTGTGGCCCCAATGATTGAAGAACAGTTCCTTGATCATCATGGTCTTTTCGTCTAGTAAATTGTTCAGCTTCAAACTCATTAATAAGTAAAACATCGCAAGAACTAATTACTTCCTTTAATTTTTCTCTTTCTGTATCAATCCACAAATTCATTGTATCAATGATAACATATTTTCTTTTATTGCACTGATTAAGAACGGATAATTGTAGAAGAGGATGTATGTTAGCGAGAAAGATTACAGGAACTTCTTTATTTTTATCTGTTAAAATTGGATTAAAATCATTAAAAACTCCCAATTCGGTAAACAATGTTTCACGATTGTCCCAATCTTCTGCATACCTTCCTCCCCAGATAAATGTTTTACCTTCTTTTTGATCAAGATTTGATAAATCAACTGTGGCTTCTTCCAAAATTTTCATTCCATTAATAGGGAAATCGTCTCCAATAATACCAACTAAATGAACAGATGCAGATTTACCAGCAGCAATAGTAGCATAAGTTGCTGATCCTCCTAAAATAGATTCTTTACGGTCAGAAACAGTTTCAATTGTATCCAACCCTATAGAGCCAACAATTAAGGTATTATTGTTGTTCATAGGGTAGTCATATTAATTGAAATTTTTTAGATGATCAATTCTATATTATCTTGCTATAAGGAATATCATATAGTTATATTTTACACTTATGAGCAGTAAAACGTTTGCAATTCTGACTGATATTCACTCCAATATATCTGCATTGGAAACAGGTATTTCTATCATTAATGAAAGAGAAAATATTGATCAGCTAATATGTTTAGGTGATTGTTTTGCTTTAGGTCCTGCACCAAAAGAAACTTTGGCTATCTTGAAAAGTTTAGATAATTGCATTTTTATTCGTGGAAACCATGATCGGTATCTCATTGAAAAACTATGGGAAAAAGAAATGCCCTCGCTTGAAGGGATGGATCCTTATGATCCAATTAACCAAGCAATAGTTGAAAATGAAAAATGGACTGCTGAACAGCTTGGAAAAGAAGGTCTTGATTTTGCCTTAGATATGCATGTTGCACATAGAGAAGTTATTAATTCAATATTAATCGAATTTACACATGCCTGGTACCAACGGGATGACCAACCTCCTAGCATGATGGAAGTTAAGAGCTGGAAAAATCATGTTCAAAATTCACATCCTGAAGTTGAAAAATTTGTTTTCATACATGGGCATATTCATACACCTAGATTTGAAGAAGAAGAAAATATTTCCATATATTGTCAAGGAGCTACTGGTCTTCCTTTTGATGAAAAACCACAAGGCGCAGTTGCTTTTTTAACTGTTGGAGAAACAGTTGATTGGGAAGTAGTAAGATATGACTATGATATTGAAGCTATGATTAATTTACTTGAAGATAGGCAACCTCCGTTTTATTCTAATCTTCAAAATACAGTGCGGTATGCTGCAATAAAAAACGATTAGTATAATTATCGTACTTATAATACTTTTCATTATTTATAATATATAATCAATTCAAATGCTTTATTTCGACCATAGCGCAACAACGCCTATAGACAAAACTGTGCAATCACTAATGAGTGAATTAAATCTGAATATGTATGGAAACCCTTCTAGTATATATGATTTAGGAAGAAAAGCAAAACATGTTATTGAGAAAGCGAGAAACCAATTTGCAGACTCAATAAACTGTAATCCTAAGGAAGTCATATTTACAGGCGGTGGAAGTGAAGCAAATAATATTATTCTTTGGAATATGGTTCATCAAAAAAGGAAGCATGTGATAACATCTTCTATTGAGCATCCTGCTGTACTATTGGTATTAAAAGAATTAGAAAAACTTGGTGTGGAGCATACGATTGTTTCAGTTGATAAAAATGGATGTGTTAATCCTGATGATATTAAAAATAATATTACATCTGATACTGGACTAATAACTATAATGATGGCGAATAATGAGGTGGGTACTATTGAGCCAATAACAGATATCGCACATATTGCTAATGAACATGATATATTATTTCATTCTGATGCAATACAGGTATTAGGAAAATTACCTGTTGATGTAAAAAAACTTAATGTAGATATGATGAGTTTTTCAGCACATAAATTTTACGGACCTAAAGGCGTTGGTGCCTTGTATATAAAAAATGGGGTTACTATAAAACCAATGATAATTGGTGGTAGCCAAGAAAAAAATGTGCGCGCTGGTACAGAAAATGTTAGTGGAATTGCTGGTCTAGGTCTTGCAGCTGAAATTGCAAGTAAATCTGTGAATGAAGATTCTTCACATTTATTAGAATTAGAAAATCATTTTAGAAACCATATTATTGAACAAAATCATGATATAGTTTTTAATGGGTTTGCTAAAAATCATCTTCCCGGATTAATAAATCTAACAATTCCAAATATTTCTAGTGATCTTTTGTTAATCCATTTAGATAAGGAAGGAATTGCAATTTCAAATGGATCTGCTTGTTCATCGGGAACAATTAGTCCTTCCCTTGTTTTACAAGCTATGGGTATTTCTGATAAAAAAAATTTAGAGTCAATAAGGATTAGTGCAGGAAAACATAATACGATTGATGAAGTAAATAAACTCGTCCAATCTATACACTCATCGATTATTACTATACATAAGAATTCCTCATGAAACAAAAGATAGTTGTAGGAATTAGCGGAGGAGTAGACAGCTCTGTAGCTGCACTTTTACTATCAGAACAGGGTTATGATGTTGAGTGCATATTTATGAAAAACTGGGAAGATCAAGATGATGAAATCTGCACCTCAGCTGATGACTATAATGATGCACTGCAAGTATGTAATGTTCTTGGGTTACCAGTACATAGTGTAAATTTTTCCAAAGAATATTGGAATAAAGTTTTTTCTTATTTTCTTTCCGAGTACAAGGCTGGAAGAACCCCAAACCCTGATGTGTTATGTAACCGAGAAATAAAATTTAAAGCATTCCTCAATTATGCCTTGAAATTAGGAGTTAAAAAAATAGCTACTGGGCATTATGCAAAAATTGAATATAAAAACTCAGAATATAAACTATTGAAAGGAAAAGATAAAAATAAGGATCAGAGCTATTTTCTTTATATGCTTTCCCACGACCCTTTATCAAAAAGTGAATTTCCTCTTGGTGATTTAAATAAAGAAGATGTAAGAAAAATTGCTAAAAAGGCAGGATTGCCTACTGCAGAAAAAAAAGATAGTACGGGTATATGTTTTGTTGGTGAACAAAATTTTAAAGGGTTTCTTGAAAGATATCTACCTGCAAACCCTGGGGACATCATTTCACTTGAACAAAAGAAAGTGGGAACTCATTCAGGTTTAATGTATTATACTATTGGACAAAGAAAAGGGTTAGGTGTTGGCGGAGGCCATAGCAATTTATCGAGCCCCTGGTATGTTGTTGGAAAAGATATGATAAAAAATAATCTAATTGTATGTCAAGGAAAAGAGAATCCATCTCTTTATAGTGAAAAAATTATTGCAACCAACTTGCACTGGATTTCTAATTTAAAACTAGATACTACAAAAGAATTAACTGCAAAAATTCGTTATCGGCAAAAAGATCAGTTCTGTAATATTGAAGCGTTAAATAATAATTCAGCTATCGTCACTTTTCAAAAACCAGTTTTTGCTGCAGCTCCTGGTCAGTCCATTGTATTTTATAATGTTGATGTATGCTTAGGAGGTGGAATAATTGAACCATACGTTAATTAATAGTAATAATATAAATAAACAGGAACATTGCTATTTAATACATATTAAACCGAAATTTAGAATATGGTAATTATCCTAAAATGGATTACTTTAATAAGCTATGAATAATCAAATAAGATATTTAATTACTTTTTCTCTGCTAGTTAGCTGTCTTTCGGCTCAGCTTATCTCACAATTACCAAACCAAAGTCCTGGAACAATGATAACAGGGAACAATAGCTCTGAACCGTTACCCTTATTTGATCCTAGCAGATTTTCTATGAATCATAGTTTTTCGATGTCTGCAATGAATTTTGGTAACCAAATGATCAATGTAGCCGCTTATACAAATATGATGAATTATACATTAAATCCAAATTTACATATTGGTGCAAGTTTTAGCCTTATTCAGCCTACTGGAATGCAAAGTCCTTTAAGTTATGGTATGGATAAAACACAATTTGTATATGATGCACATTTACGATATAAACCAACTGATAATACTTTTTTTGAATTTAGAATGTCTAATAATCCTTATAATAATGAACGAAGATCCATGCAGAACTACAAACGTAATCCATATTTTAATAATTATTACAAATAATAAATGGTTATTATATAGATAAAGAATAACAAAAAAGAATGCCTCGTAAAAAATCTTCATTTTTTAATAAAAAAAAGAAATCAAAAAAAAGGTCTCGTAAGGATTTACAAGGATCAATAATTAATTCAGCTATTGTAGTTTTATCATTACTACTAGTTGCATTTATATTTTCTTTTACAACAAAACAAACCCATAATGGGGTACCCATAGAAATTACATTTCCGGATATACCTAATCAACCGCGGCTTGCTGTAGAAATTTATGAAAAAAAACCAATTATGGATATTGAAGTAGAAATATTAAATGGCTGTGGTGTCTCAGGCCTTGCTTCAAAAGTATCCGATCTACTGCGTGATAATAATATTGATGTAGTTAGGTCTGAAAATGCTGATAATTTTAATTATACTCAAACAATGTTAATATTGAGAAATGAAAATCTTGAAGAATTAAATTATGTTGCGAAATCACTTGGTTTAAATCCCACTGAAGATCCTAGAGTAATACATCAGCCCGATGAAAGTCTTAGCGTTGATCTAACATTAATTCTTGGAAAAGATTTTAGTTCTATAAAATCAATCCAAGCCTATATGGATAAATAATTTACCGCCCTGTCAAAAACTGTTAAATCAAATTCCTCCTCGGAAATACTTGCTGTATCTATAGCGAATCTCGCTTTAGCTAAAAAAGCTGAAGATGTAATTTCTATAAAGGTTGCTGAACTAACAAGCATATCTGACTATTTTGTTATTTGTTCGGCTTCTACTGATGTACAAGTAAAAGCAATAGCAGATGGTATTAGAAAAGGCACAGAGACTAAAGCATGGCGAATTGAAGGATACGAACAACTCAATTGGGTATTATTAGATTATATTGATGTAATTGTACATGTGTTTCGAACAAGTGAAAGAGAGTATTATCAAATTGAGAGACTATGGGCTGATGCAAAAACAATAGAATATAATGATTGATTTTAAACAATATATAAACGAAATAATTTCTAATGCCTTAACAGAAATAGATGTTCAATCAAATGTTGTAGTTGAAAAATCATCTAATCCAAATTTTGGAGATTACTCAACTAATATTGCACTATCTCTAGCAAAACAATTAAAAAATAATCCAATAGAAATTGCAAAAAATATTGGGAGCCTATTAAAGTATGACAGTGATATTATTTCAGAACATTCAATATCAAAACCTGGATTTTTAAACTTTCATATATCTGATAATTATTACCAAAAAACTGTAAATAAAATAATCTCAGCATCTGAATCATATGGGATGACAACTGTTGGTAAAAATAAAACAGCAAACGTGGAGTTTGTTAGTGCAAATCCCACAGGACCTTTAACGGTTGGTCATGGGCGCCAAGCTGTTTTAGGTGACACTATTGCAAATATATTAGAATGGCATAACTATAAAGTCACAAGAGAATATTATTATAATGATGCCGGAAGACAGATGCGCATACTAGGAGAGTCTGTTGCTGCGCGTTATTTTAATTTATTAGGTAAAGAATACAAATTCCCTGATGATGGATATAAGGGTGAATACATTATATCAATTGCAAATGAAATAAAAAATAAACATGGTGAAGAATTAGAAACAAATTCAACGGTGTTTAGAAAAGAGGCAGAAAAAACAATTTTTAATGATATAAAAAAAACACTTAATTCGATTGGGATAAATCATGATGTATTTTCAAATGAACAAACATATTATGATAATGGATCAATTGATACATTAGTTGAAGAACTAACCAGTAAGAACCTTATATATAAATCAGATGGTGCAGTTTGGTTTAAAGCAACTGATTTAGGATTAGAAAAAGATCGTGTTTATTATAAAAGCTCAGGTGAAGCAACATATCGCCTCCCAGATACTGCTTATCATCGACATAAATTAGATCGATCATTTGATTTAGTTGTTGATATTTTTGGTGCAGATCATGCTGATGCCTATCCTGATGTTTTAGCGGCATTAAATGCTCTAGATGTTAATACGGATCCTATAAAAGTATTAATTCATCAATTCGTCACACTATTAAAAAGTGGTGAAAAAGTCAAAATGTCTACCAGAAAAGCTAACTTTGTAACTTTAGATGAATTAATAAATGAGGTAGGTGGTGATGTTGTTAGATATTTTTTTATTATGCGCAGCATGAATAGCCATTTGAATTTTGATCTTGATCTTGCAGCTGATCAATCAGAAAAGAATCCAGTATATTATATACAGTATGCTCATGCTAGAATATCAAATATTATCAATAATAGAAAAGCTAATAATTTATCTACAGATGGGAAGTTTAATACTTCCTTATTAATAAATAAATCTGAGATTTCATTAATTAAATCATTAAATGATTTCCCTGAAGTAATGATAAAAGTTTTAGATAATCTTGAGCCTCAAATTATAGCAAACTACTTGCATAATATTGCATCAGAATTTCACAAATTTTATGCTAAGTGTCGTGTAATTACAGATGATGTTGAATTAACAGAATCTCGTCTTCATTTAATCAAGTCAGTAAAAATAGTATTAAGTAATGGGTTGAATATTCTTGGAATTCAAGCACCTGAAAGAATGTAAATGAATGATTTTATAAATATAGAATTACAATATTTAGCACTGTGTCTTTCAACGCTTTTTGCTCTTGTAAACCCCTTGGGAATAACGCCAATCTTTGTAGCAATGACCGATAAGTATTCCAATGAAGACAAAATTAAAATTGCAAATAAAGGGATTATTACTGGATCAATTGTTTTAATCATTTTCACATTTTTAGGTTCCATTATTTTTCGATTATATGGTATTACTATTGAGGCTTTCCAAATAATGGGTGGAATTATTTTTTTTAGAAGTGGCTTGAGAATGCTTGATGCTAAAGTTGGTCGCTCAAGAACTACTGAAACTGAAAGAGAAGAATTTAAAGAATCTGATGAAATAGCAATTAGCCCAATTGGAATACCCCTAATAACAGGACCAGGTGCTATTACAGGAGTATTAATTCTATCTGGCAAAATGCCCTCTGATTACAGTTTGGCCATTCTTTTACTAGCTGTAATTATAACAATGCTTGTATTCTATATTATACTAAGAACAGGGAATTTTCTATCAATAAAGATTGGACTCACTGGTATGCGTGTTATTGAGCGTATGATGGGATTAATTCTTATGGTTATTGCCGTTCAATTTGTTATTAATGGTATAGAGACAATAATTAATAGATTATAACTGTTATGTGGAGGCGGGGAGATTCGAACTCCCGTCCGAGACAGATGCTAATAAAACGTCTACATACTTAGTTATCTGATTTTTTTCTCATTAATATAGCGGACAAATAACAACCATTATATCAACCAGTTTACAAAGTATCTTATCCCTTTCTAGTAAACAAATCCAGGGACCAGCCTGCGTTTATGACGCTCTTAGATTAAACCACAGACAAATTCAATCTAGAGCGGGCAGAGCTAATTAAGCAGCTGCCATGTAGCCGTAATCGGCATTTATCGATATTCCGGGGTTATTAAAGAGGATCCCGAACCTCTGCATGCAATCTTATCATTATCTTGCCCCGTCGAAACCGGTCGCCCCCATTGTCAAATAACTAAATTAATTATATATTAAGAATCCAAATGTTAAACTGCAATGGAACATTTATTAGGATAGTATAAAAAAAGAAAGGCTCCGAACGCCAACCCGGAGCCATTCACTTATTCACTTGCCAACCTCCAGGATTAAAACTCTTTATTTCTATCAAATTTTAATCCTATAGGTAGCTAAAAACTAAGCGGGGTATCAATATGGCGCAAGAGCTAAAGTAAAAAAATTCGATTTTTTTTAACAAAATCACAGTTTGTAAAATTAAAAGTTAGAAAATTTTGCTATAATAATTCAAATGAAGCGCTAAAATGCCTGAGGGTTTTAGGCTGATCAACAATCTTTAATCCTTTAATAGTCTTTTTTCTATCTAAAACATCTTTTGCAACTTCCAAAACATAATCAATATGACTTTGTGTATGTGTCCTCCTAGGTAGTGCGAGACGAAGTAATTCCATTTTAGCAGGAATTTCTTTACCTGACTCTTTATCAATCTTTCCAAACATTACAGTTCCAATTTCGCATGAGCGAATACCGCCAGTTTTATAAAATTCAACAGCTAAGGCATGACCTGGGAATTCTAAGGAAGGTATATGATCCAATGTTGATCTTGCATCAATATAAATTGCATGCCCTCCTGGTGGTTGTATTGTATCAAACCCAAGCCTCATTAAATGCTCACCAAGATATTTTGCTTGGGCTATACGATACTCTAAATAGTCTTCATCCATAACTTCTGTTAATCCAACTGCCATGGCATCTAAATCGCGTCCAGCTAAACCACCATAGGTTGGATATCCCTCAGTAAGAATCAATAAATCTTTTTCTTTTTTAGCTAAAGAATCATTATTAGTACACAATAGGCCGCCAATATTTACAAGACCATCTTTTTTGGCGCTGAGAGTACATCCTTCTGCTAAAGACATCATTTCTAATACAATATCTTTAACAGTGGCATCTTTATATTTTGGTTCACGAAGCTTAATAAAATATGCATTTTCTGCAAATCTGCACGCATCCAAATAAAGTGGTATACCATATTTATCAAGTAGCTTACGAACAGATCGTATATTTTCCATTGAAACCGGCTGACCGCCTCCAGAATTATTTGTAATAGTAAGCAAACAAACTGGGATATTCTCTTCGCCCTTATTTTTTATCAATTCCTCCAATTTCATAATATCCATATTCCCCTTGAAATGATGAGTATTCTTTGGATCAAGTCCTTCAGGAATCACTAAATCAATTGCTGTTGCACTCTGAGATTCAATATTTGCTCTTGTTGTATCAAAATGAGTATTGTTTGGAACTATATCCCCTTCCTTACAAATTGTTGAAAATAATATTCTCTCAGCAGCACGACCTTGATGGGCAGGTATTACATGTTTAAATCCAAATAATTCCTGTACAGTTTTTTCTAAACGTTCAAAGCTAGCGCTACCAGCATACGATTCATCACCTCGCATGATTGCAGCCCACTGTTCACTGCTCATCGCTCCTGTCCCGCTATCTGTTAGTAAATCAATAAGGATCATATACGCAGGGATTTTAAATAGATTATATCTAGCTTTTTCAAGCGCGCTAATTCGTTCTTCTTCAGAAGTCATCCGAATTGGATCAACACTTTTAATAATAAAAGGCTCAATAACTGTGCGGAATTTTTTCAATTAATAAATATTTTCTGATTAGATATTTTTTTACCCACAGGAAATTTACATAATATATCTCTTGTCTTCCTAATCACCCATTTAAAAAAATACTAAACATTTTTTTGTTCATATGGACAAATACATTAACTTTTACAAACGAGGTAGGGGCAATCTTCATGTTCGGTTATTTTATTTATATAATTACAATGGATATTTAGGAGTTATGATATGTTTAAAAAATTCTCTATTATTTTATCAATAATTTTAATGATAAATAATTGCAGCAATAAACAAGACAATTCTTTTACAATTGATTACGAAAAGTACCAATTAGATAATGGTTTAAATGTTGTTCTTCATGAGGATCATTCAGATCCATTAGTCGCTATAGCTACAATCGTACATGTTGGTTCCAATCGCGAAAAACCTGGTAGAACAGGGTTTGCGCATTTCTTTGAACATATGTCATTTAATGACTCTGAAAATGTTCCTAGGGGTGCTAATAGAACAATGATTAGTGAATTAGGTGGAACACGTAATGGAGGGACTTGGAGTGATGGTACAATGTATTACGAAGTAGTTCCTAAAGATGCATTAGAAAAATTAATGTGGATAGATTCAGATCGATTAGGTTATATGATTAATACTGTGACTGAAGATGCATTAGAACGTGAAAAACAGGTAGTAAAAAATGAAAAAAGGGAACGTGTAGATAATCAAGCCTATGGGCATACTGACGCAATCATTCGAAAGGCTTTATACCCTAAAGACCATCCTTATAACTGGACAGTAATTGGTGAATTAGAAGATTTACAAGCAGCAACAATTGAGGATGTAAAAGAATTTTATAACAAATTTTATGGCCCCAGTAATGCAACATTAGTTGTTGCTGGGGATATTAATATTGAAGAAACTAAAGAACTTGTAAACAAGTGGTTTGGCGATATTAAACGATCTAATGAAGTTGAGGAGCCTAAAGTTCAATTAGTTACTGTTAATGAAACTAATAAGCTATACTATTTAGATAAGTTTGCGCGTCTTCCAGAAATACGAATTACATTCCCAACGGTTCAAGAATTTCATGAGGATTCCTATGCGCTTAATACGTTAGGAAGATTACTAGCCGATGGGAAAAACTCCCCTCTCTACAAAGAAATTGTTGAGCAGCGAAGATTAGCTCCAAGTACTTCTGCTAGTCAAAATTCATATGAGATAGCTGGAAAATTCACCATTAGAGTTCGCGGTAATTCTAGTGTGAGTCTTGACACATTATATACAGCCATCATGAAAGGGTTAGAAAATTTTGATAGCAATGGTGTAAATGAAGCAGATTTAAAACGAATTAAAGCAAAACAAGAAACCGGTTTCTATAACAACATATCTAGCGCACTTGATAAAGCATTTCAATTGGGTATATATAATGAATTTGCAGGTGATCCAGGATTTATTAGTAAAGATGTCGAAAACATAAAGAATGTAACGAAAGAGGATGTATTAAGAGTATTTAATAAATATATAAAAGGTAAAAATGCTATTATTACAAGTGTGGTTCCTGAGGCACAACCTGAGCTCATATTAACAGGATCAAAAGAAGCATATATAAAGGAAGAAGAAATTGTTCAGGATGCCGAAAAAGAATTTGACGCAAATACAAATATTGAATATGAAAAAACAGCTTCTATTCATGATCGATCAGAACCGCCATTAGGGGATTTACCATTATTGAAAGTGCCCGATGTTTGGCAAGGAAAATTGTCTAATGGTATAAATATTTATGGGATTGAACATAATGAATTGCCTCTTGTACAATTTTCATTACGCATTGATGGAGGACAAGTCTTAGATCCAATAGATAAAATTGGCACCTCTGTTATGTTGGCTAGTATATTAAATGAAGGAACAGAAAATAAGACCCCTGCAGAATTAGAAGAGGCAATTGGATTATTAGGAGCAAGGATTAGTATATCTTCTGACCTTGAAGCATTATATGTATCTGGAAATACATTATCCAGAAATTTAGAAGAAACATTATCATTGGTTATAGAAATGCTTACACAGCCGAGATGGGATTCTAAGTCATTTGATATTGTAAAAAGTCGTCGATTAACAAGTATAAAACAATCGAAAACCCGCCCTCAATTAGTAAGTATAAATGCGTTGAGGAAACAATTATATGGTCAAACACACCCAAGGTCTTTTCCTATTGGCGGTACTATAGAATCAGTAAATCAAATAACCATGGAGGATTTGAAAGAGCATTTTTACAAGTATGTATCACCTAAAGTTGCCCATATACATATAGTAGGAAATATAAATAAACAAAAAGCTCAAAATGCATTAAAAAAATTAGGTGACAATTGGAGTGGAGGACAAGTGAACATACCAACAATTTCAAATGTTGAAATTCCACCTGAACCAAAACTATTCTTCATTGATATACCCAGCGCAAAACAATCAGCCATCACTATTGGAAAACCTATAGTGCAAGGTTCTGATCCTAACCATTACAAACTTCAAGTCGTCAATAATAGACTTGGTGCAGGAAGTAGTGCTAGACTCTTTCAAACATTGCGAATAGAAAAAGGATATACATATGGAGCCTACTCCAATATATCAGAAAATCAATTTCAATCTACGTTCTTGGCATATGGACAAGTGCGCTCAAATGTTACCCTAGAATCATTAGAAATTTTTAGAGAATTAATAAAAGATTACTCAGATACATTTGAAGAGTCAGATTTAGAAAAAACAAAAAATCTTCTCATTAAACAGAACACCCGAAGATTTGAGACTCTAGGTAATTTGCTAGATATGCTTGATACTATGAGTCGATTTCAATTGACAAAATCATATATTGAAGAACAGCAAGAAACACTAGTAAAAATGAATTTAGATGAAATTCATGGATTAGCTAATAGATATCTAAATGAAAAAAATATGATATATGTTGTTGCGGGTGATGCAAAAACTCAACTATCTCAAGTAAAAGAATTTGGATACGGTGAACCGATTCTACTAGATAGAGATGGCAATAAGGATTTCTAATTATGAATAAAAAAGATGCTATAGCATATGATTGGTTAAGAAGATATACTGGTACGAATCCAAAAGAATATGGCAATTGGATTCTATTGACAAATTTTCAGAATTATGTTGAAAAATTTTCAGAAAAATTTGATACAAAGATAAATGGTGTTGGTGGACCAATGACATCAGCAATCAATTCTGATGGACTTAGTATAATAAATTTTGGAATTGGTAGTGCTAATGCTGCTACAATTATGGATTTATTATCATGTATTAAACCTAAAGGCGTATTATTTTTAGGTAAATGTGGCGGATTGAAAAAGAATACAGAAATTGGTCATTTTATTCTACCCACGGCTGCTATTCGGGGTGAAGGAACAAGCGATGATTATTTTCCTAAAGAAGTACCTGCAATGCCTTCGTTTAAAATACATAAATATGTATCTGAAATTTTAGTTGATCGAAATATTGAATATAGAACGGGCGTTATCTATTCAACAAATAGAAGAGTATGGGAACATGATGAAGATTTTAAAAAATACCTTCGAAAGGTGCGGGTTATGGGAATAGATATGGAAACAGCTACAATCTTTATAACTGGCTTCGCGAATGAAATTAATAGAGGGGCGTTGCTGTTAGTAAGTGATACCCCTATGATACCAGAAGGAATAAAAACTGAAGAAAAAGATAAAGTTGTAACAAGAAAATATGTTGATCTACATATTGATATGGGGATAGAAGCGATGACAAAAATTGGCGATGAAGGAGAAAAAATAAAACACTTCAAGTATTAGATAAGTCTTGATATTGTTGATACATCAATATTATTCAATTTTAGAGTTTCAAATATGTTCGTACTTATTTAAATAATGAATACCAAGATCCAATGTGTTCTTATTTTAGTATTTCAAAATATATGTTTTCCATATAACTCCAATTATGTAACCACAGCTAACATAGCAACTATAATACCAGTGATTGATGGTATTGTAATTAATGATCCTGCTTGGGAATCATTAATAGAGATTAACAACTTTACTCAAAAATCACCAAACGAAGGGGAAGCTGTAACGGAAAAAACTGTGGTTAAGGTGATGGTTTCTAATGATATATTATATATCGCTGCAGTATGTTACGATGATAGTCCTGAAAAAATCGTTATTACTGATACGCGACGGGATGCTCCATTAATAAACACTGATAGTTTCATGTTTATATTAGATACCTTCAAAGATCAACAGAATGGTTATGTATTTGGTACAAATGCTGGAGGGTTAGAATATGATGCTCAAGTTAGTAAAGGTGGAGAAGGAATGTCAATAAACACAAGGCGTCAATCAGTGGGCACAGGTGATGCATTTAATATTAACTGGGATGCTGTTTGGGAAGTAAAAACAAATATAGGTGATTATGGTTGGAGTGCTGAGTTTTCAATCCCGTTTAAAACGCTAAGCTATCCAAAAGAAAGTGAACAAGACTGGGGTATAAATTTTCAAAGAGTGATTGCTCATAAACAAGAGCAAGTATTCTGGGCACCAATACCAAGACAGTATAGTCTAAATCGTCTAATGAATGCAGGTATGATTACTGGCATTCAGGTCCCCAATGTACGCAAAATAAAAATTATGCCTTACGGATTAGGATCAAAAAGGAATGAAGATTCAGAAACTAGTAATACATCAACAACAAGTGATTTTGGATTAGATGCAAAACTCAGCGTTACATCAGGGTTAATTTTAGATTTAACGTACAACACTGACTTTGCACAAGTAGAGGCAGATGAGCAGCAAATTAATTTGGATCGTTTTAGCCTCTTTTTTCCGGAAAAAAGAGGGTTTTTTTTAGAAAATGCTGGTCTTTTTTCAGTTGGTGAAAACACGTTTAGTGGACCAGATATAGAAATGTTTTTTAGTCGTAGAATTGGTGTCGGTCCAAATGGTGAACCCTTACCTATCTTGGGTGGTGCAAGACTCACTGGAACAGCAGGAAGATTCAGAATAGGGGCATTAAATATGCAAACACAAGCAGTAAACAATATAACAGATGGGGATAATTTTTCTGTTTTGCGCTTGAAAAAAGAACTGCCAAATCGAACATCATATGGTTTTATGATGACTAATCGCACTGGATTAGGAACTGATAAAAATTCAAATAGCAGTTATGCCATAGATGCATCATTAGGAATCGGAGAGAATATTCAATTAATTGGATTTGCTGCAAAATCAGACCCGGACAAAAATATTCAAAATGTTGATGTTGGAACATATTCCTATTTGCTAGAAGCAAATAGAAATACAAAAAGATTGACGACTCAGCTTCGATTCACGGAAGTAGGTGAAAATTTTAATCCTGAAATAGGTTATGTCAAAAGACAGGGTTATAGAAAAATATTATTCAGAATATTGAACCGAACCCGACCAAAAGATACTTTTGGTCTTCTTGAGATTCGTCCTCATATAACTTATTGGGGATATTGGAAAATTGATGGGTTCTTGGAAACTGCACGTCTGCATGTTGACAATCATTGGGAATTCAGAAATGGGTACCGTATTGATACAGCTATAAACTTTTTGAATGAAGGAGTAATCGATACATTTGAAATTGCAAATGGAGTTATGGTCCCTTCAGGACGATATGAACATAAAGAATTACATATCCGTACTAACACTAATTTGACAAAACCATTAAATTTAATCATGGTAAACAAAATTGGTGGTTTTTTCGGTGGAAATCGACGCAATGTTGATTTAACTATTGGATATAGATTTGGGAATCGTTTTACATCTGCACTTATCTCAAAGTACAATAATGTTAGTCTGCCTGACGGAAAATTTATCACTCACTTAATCAAGACTAGATTAACCTACTCCTTTACTCCAAAACTATATATTCAATCATTAATACAATACAATAACCAATCAGATGAATGGTCAATGAATTGGAGATTTATTTGGCAACAATCTGCTGCTACAGGTTTATACCTGGTATATAACCAAACGCAGGATTATGATGGAATACCCATTAAATACAATATTACATCAATTATACTTAAATATAGTTACCTGTTTGATGTATAATAATTTGTTTTTTGTAAAATATTTTTTAATCTAAATATTATCTTTAACTACTACGGTAGAATTTCATCAACAATTTTCTGACATTTTATTGCGGTGGACTTCTCGACCATTCCTAAAAATATTTTTTTCCCGCTCTCATCTTTTCTCTCATAACGTCTAGATAATCCTAAAGGGCTATCTCCAGTAAAAAGTCTATAAAAAACACATGCTGCTAGATAAGTCCCAACTGGAGAAGGATGTTTACTATCCATAGTAAAAATAGGTATGGTAGGGTATCTTTGTTGAAAAATTCTAAATGCTTGATCAATCGGTACTAAAATTGCATCTGTTTTATCAGCTAATGGTTTTAAGGTGTGATGCATTGGATCTAACACATCATAATTATTACTAGTGATACCCTTGTACATCCATGTCGTATAAATATAAGGAGTACCATTATTTAATTTTATGTAATCAATAAACTTTAAAAAATATTTTTGTGATTCTTTGGAATTTTGCAATGGGTTATTACTATAATCCTGAATAACAACTCGATTAAATTCACTATTGGAAATTAGAGTTCTTGATTTTAATTCTTTATTTTCAAACCAATGATCCTTTAATGAGCTGCTGCTAACTGTTGATTGAATAATATCAAAATTATAACCACGTTCATTGGCCATAGATTCAACTACAAGTGGTAGATTCCAATAAAAGGTGAAACTGTTACCAATGAATAATATTTTCTCTAGGGTTGCATTTTGAGACCAAATACAATTGAATAATAATAAAATTGCAAAAATGTTTTTTTTCATATATGAACAATATTACACCTCACCGGTCCTAAATGTCCAGAAACAAAAAATCCCACGAATGTGGGGCTATTAATTAATATGCTTATTTGATAATTCTTTAAATCTAGCTATTTGTTCAAAAGCTAAATTTTCTGATTCTTCTGGTTTGAAAGAGTGACAGTCAAATCCCAAAGTATCTTTCATAATTTCATATGCATAATCTGTAAATATCACTGTTCCATCATTTTTAATTTTTTCAATCGAATCTAATTTGCCTGCTTCTTCGTTAATTCTAATAGCTTCTTCTAATGAAATCTCATCAGGAAGATTCACTTTAGCACCTTTTGCATCCAAAATAACAGGATAACCTCCCGGAAGACCATTTGGACCTGGAGAATGAGTCGAAATACCTTCATCGTTAATCATCGCTTTAAGATTCTTAATAGTTGATGATGCAGATACAGCTGTAAAAGATATATCTTCTGGGTACATCTTAACAGCATCATACATTATCTTATTAGTATCAAATTGATC
>CEVM01127876.1_pt1 | contig 16999 bp, 25 predicted proteins | sample 531481 | NCBI WGS metagenome assembly CEVM01 (sample SAMEA2623649, study PRJEB7988) | marine metagenome | biome: marine biome (ENVO:00000447); feature: mesopelagic zone (ENVO:00000213) & marine oxygen minimum zone (ENVO:01000065); material: "saline water (ENVO:00002010), including plankton...
CTAAAGGAATCGGGGTTTGAACAAGGAAGTTTTGATGTTTTAACAGGGACTCCATATCCTGAAGGGGCATTTGGAGAGCATGTCCCTCAACATAGATTATTTAGATTCCCAGCTTTTGGGGCTATTATAGGATTTAGTGCATCATTGTTCCTAACAAGTGCTACACAACTTGCTTATCCTCTAATAACTGGTGGAAAACCTATTTTATCAATATTTGCCATGTTGATAATAATGTATGAGATGACCATGTTATCAGCAGTAATATTTAGTGTAATTGGTATCATTTTTGAATCTAGGTTACCTAATATAAATCCTAGTGCTTATGACCCAAGAATAACTGAAGGCTATATTGGTGTGGTGATATCAGTAGAAGATAAGGATTTAAATAAAGCAAAAGCTGTTTTTGAAAAAACAGGCTCAGAAGAAGTTAAAGTAGTTTAGATTTAATTTAAAAAAAGGAAAAATCATTTTTTATGAAAATAAGAATTCAAATAATAATTGTTTCTTTCAGTTTGTTTATACTTACAAGCTGTTTCCAACAATCTAATACGTACCCTGTGGAGATATTTAGTGAGATGCACTATAATCAGGCTCAAAGATATCAAGAACCTCCTAGAGTTTCTGCTCATCCCGATAGTGTACCACATACCTCAATGGATTATAAACAAACATTGGACTTAACAATAAAATCCCCCATTCCAAATAACGCTCAACATTTATATACAGTGAACTGTTCATTTTGTCATGGGGCTAATGCAGAAGGTAATGGACCTGCACTAGAAAAAATAACCAGTAGTAATAATTATTGGTATTCAGTAACAGGTGAACCTCATAAGGCCCCAGCAAACCTACTACAATCTGAATTGAGTAAAGATAATGCAATCATATTCGTAAAAGGTGGTGCTGGATTAATGCCTGCATACAAAAATATGTTATCAGAAGAAGAAATTACTGCTATAGTAAACTATATTTGGGATGATTTACAATAAATTAAATAAACCTCACATTTATTCTTTGTTATTCGTTTTATTATTTGTGTTAAACTCCTGTATTTATGAACAAAAATCTAATGACAAACTATACTTAAAAATTGAAAAAGAAATCATGTGCCCCGTTTGTCAGGGACAAACTTTAGATCAATCACAATCCTTGATATCCGAGGATATGAAAAAAATAATAAAGCTAAAAATATCTGAAGGCTACAATGAAAAAGAAATAAAAAACTACTTTATAGAAAGATACGGGGAATCAATTATAGCTTATCCTCCTATAAGAGGTTTTAATATCATTGCATATTTGGTACCCATATTGATATTAATTACTGCATTTATAATGTTTGTGGTTTTTGTAAAAGGTGGAAAATCAAAAAAATAGGGAACTATGAATAATTTTGGTTTTTACATATTAATAATAGGATTAACACTATCAATATATTCTGTTTTAACTTTTCTTTATGGTGAAAAAAGTAAAGATAAAAAAGTTATAAGCAGTGCAACAAGAAGTTTTTATCTAACAGGTTTGATGATTTTTATAAGTTCAATTACTTTGATAATAAATTTTTTGAGAAATGATTTTTCGAATATATATGTGTTTAATCATTCAAGTACTGACATGAATCCATTTCTGACGTTTGTAGCTTTTTACGCTGGGAATGAAGGATCTTTATTATTCATACTTTTGGTACATATTATTGCATCAATAGCAATGTTCAAATTTGTATCAAAAAAAAATAAAACAAAACTAAATTATCCTTTAGCAACAATAAATGCTATGAGCTCATTTTATTTTTTTGTATTGATTTTTTTTGCAAATCCATTTGAAGCTATAAATACATTACCTATTGATGGTAAAGGAATCAATCCACTTCTTAGACACCCCGGGATGTATATACATCCTCCTTTATTAATGTCTGGACTTTCATTGATTTCAATACCATTCGTTCTAAGTCATGGTTCTATATATGACACAACAAATAATCCTGAATGGAAAAAATATTTGAGAACTTGGGCTTTAATTTCTTGGGCAGTATTAGGAGCTGGTTTATTAATAGGTGCCTGGTGGGCATATACAATTTTGGGATGGGGAGGATATTGGGGTTGGGATCCTATAGAAAATGTTGGATTAATGCCCTGGTTAGTACTCACTGCTTTTATACATTCTATAATTGTTGAAGAAAGAAGAGGAATGTTTAGACTTTGGAATATAATATTAATTTCTATTGCTTACATACTCGCACTTTTAGGAATATTTATTAACAGAGGAGGTCCAGTTGTTTCTGTACATTCATTTGCTGCTTCGACTTTAGGTTTTTTATTTTTATCTTATTTAATTGTTATGTCTCTATTCGCTTTAATGACAATTATGATTAATTATAGACGTTTGAAAAATGATCAAAATAAAATAAATTCTTATTTATCACGAGAGGTTTCTTTTTTGTTAAATAACATCTTATTACTTGCAACATCATTAGTTGTTTTATGGGGTGTAATTTTCCCTGTGATTTCGATTTTATTTACCGGTACTGAAATAAGTGTTTCTGCTCCTTACTTTAATAAAACCGCAGGACCACTACTCTTAACAGTAGTATTATTAATGGGTATAGGTCCAGTTTTATCTTGGAATAAAACTTCTTATAAAGTGATATTAAAAAAAATCTCTATCCCTCTAATATTTTCGATGATATCAATCGTTATTTTATTACTTTATAATATAAAGAATTTCTTCCCTTTAATTTCGATTGGATCAATAATATTTGTTTTTTTTATTGTTGTTACAGAATGGTTTAACGGAACTAAGTTGAGGATGAAAAACGACTCTAACCCATTAAAAGCTTTTATAACTATGATTGTTTCAAATAGAGGAAGAAATGGAGGATACATTGTACATATAGCTATATTATCTCTTGCATTAGGTATAATTGGAACAAAATTTTATGATCAAAGAATAGATGTATCCATTAATACTTCTGAAAGCGTAAGCTTTAGAGATTATAGAATACATTTCAAAGAAATTCAAAACAGTTCGATAAACAATAACGAAATCACAAAAGCTACTTTCGAAATATATAAAGAAAAAAAAGATAAACAAAAGTATCTAGGTGATTTAATTGCTACACACTCTTATTATCCAAAACATAATCAAATTAGTGTTAGATCTGGAATAATAAGTAATCCAATTGAAGATTTATATATAATCCCAAAAGATTTTATAAATTCCAAAAATATGACAGTAAGAATAGCCATCAATCCATTAGCTTGGTGGATTTGGGTTTCTGGACCAATTTTTATCATAGGCACGGTGGTCGCTTTATGGCCAGAAAATTCAAAAAAAGAAAAAAATTAAAATGGAATTATTAGTAACATTATTGATTTTAATTATTTTTTTAATCTCTACTATTTTTATTTTAAAACCTTTTTTTAATAAGGAAGAGAAAAAAAATAAAAATGAAAAATAAGATTTTCACCATAACAATAATATCGAATATTTTGTTTTATTTAATTATCTTTTCATATGAAGAGAAATATTTGTCATCTCAATCAGTAGATCAATTAAATGAAATATCAATTGAGGAATATAATATGTCAATATTAACAATTGATTCCAATAAAAAATTAATTTCAGTTATTACAGCAATAAAATTAAATAATATGAATGAAGAACCTTTTGTCCCAAATTTTGATGTAAGTAAAAATAATAAAATGGATTTTATAAGATTTAGTATCCCAGAAGGTTTTTCAAATTTGTATTTGGAATCTACTTTACCTGAAGGAGGATTTATTGAGATGAACGAAGGTTTTGCATTAACTGCTTCAATCCCTTCAGGAGAACAACATTTAATATTTAACTATGAACTTAAGTATAAATCTGATCATTTAATATTACCTATTCATTTACCACATGGGGCAAAATCAGTAAAAATCATCATCCCACGTGGTGGAGGAAAGATAGAAGGAGATAAGATAAATTTAGCTGGAGAAGTAAATATTTCCGATAATATTTTTCATGAATATTTTGGTGAAAATTATAAAAATGGTGAATATTTAAACCTAAAAATATATAACCTTCCAACAAATTTTTTTCTCGATATATTTAGAAATTTAGACTACAGGATGATTAATCTAGCAATCATAATTTCAATGAGTTCAATAATCATGATTACAATTACTTTATATATATTTAAAAAATCAAAAAAAGCATGAAAGAATTTATCAAAAGAAATATTTTTCAAATCATAATTGTTTTGGTATTTTTTTCTATTTTTATAATATTAATTTTGGGAAGTTTAAATACCTCTACTCCTAAAATCAATATGGGTGTAAATACACAAAGAGGAGAAGTAAGTATCTCTGCTCCTGAAAATTCTGACTTTATATTAAAAAATATTGATGGTAATGAGCTACAATTATCAAAATATTTAGGAAGACCAGTGGTGTTAGATTTCTGGTCGTCGTGGTGTGGTCCATGTATACAAGAAGCACAGATATTATCTGATGCATATATTGAATGGAGTAGTGAGGGAGTTGAATTTATAGGTATAGCAATTTGGGATAATGAACAAAATATAAAAGCCTTTAAGGATAAATATAATATTCAATATAATATAGCTATGGATAATTCTGGAAGAACAGCAGTAGATTTTGGAATCGTAGCCGTTCCAGAAAAATTTTTTATTTATAGCGATGGATCTTTTGCCTTCAAGATAAATGGTCCGAATAATAAAGATTCTTTAGATGGTTATATTGTTAGACTATTAAACGAAGATAAAAAAAACAAATGAGCATTAATTCTTTCCCTGTTGGGCATAAATTTAATACGTACGAATTATCTATTGATGAAAAAATTTCTAATTTATTTAGTAAAGCAATTCCAAATAGAACAAAAGATTTTCATTCACCTTTTGCAGTAATTTCAGTAGCTTTAGGAATGCTTTTAGAGGACGTAGAATTAGAAAATGGAGCTATTCACATAAATCAATCTGTATCATGGATAGAAAAATTTGATGAGAAAAAAACAATTTTTGCTAATGCTATGTTAGTTTCAAAAACGGAACGCAAAAACAATGTCTTTATAAAAATCAAAATTGATTATTTGAGTGATTCAAGAAAAATAGCAGAATCTGTAAGTACGATACTAATAAATGGTAATAATCATGAAAACTAAATTAGAAATAATCATTACTCAAAAAATGATAGATGATTACGCTGAAGCATCTAAAGATTATAACCCAATTCACATTGATGAAGAATTTGCAAAAAAATCTATATTTAAATCAAGAATTGCACACGGCATGCTTACTTTATCGATTGTTATGGAGTTTCTATATAAAAATTTAAATAGTGAGTGGTATCGTAGCTCAACATTAGAAACTAGGTTTAAAAATCCGGTATATCCAAATGAAAAACTCATAATTGAATATGATCTAAATAAATTATCTAAAAATAATAAAATTATAGTTAAATGTCATAAAGAAAATGGAGATGAAATACTTACTACAATATTAGTATTATAATAGGAGTTCATAATGACAAATAAATCTATTAAATTAATTGCTTTAGATGCTATGGGTGGAGATTATGGCCCTAAGGCAACTGTTCCAGCAACAATAAAATGCGTTACTGAAAATGCCATAAATGTTGTTTTGGTAGGGGATGAAACTAAAATAAAACATGAATTTAAGAATTTTCCTAAAGAAATAACAGAGAAAATAAAAATAGTTCCTGCTGAAGGGATTGTACTTGAGGGAGAAAGTCCCGTAAGTGCATATCGCAACAAACCAAATGCATCGGTGTTTGTTGCTGCGGGATTAGTAAAAAATGGATTTGCTGATGGATTTGTTAGTATGGGCTCTTCTGGAGCAACCATGGCAGCAGCAACATTACTATTTGGAACTATTGAAGGAATAGAAAGAGGATCAGTAGGTGGCCCTGTCATAGGTTATTCTCCAGAAATGGTCATTATAGATCTTGGTTCAAATGTTGATACTAGACCGAATCAATTAGTTGATTTTGCAGCTATATCATGTGAGGTTTCAAAAATTATTTTTAATAAAAAGAACCCTAAAATAGGATTATTATCAATTGGTTCTGAAAAAGGTAAAGGTAACTTGTTAGTAAAAGAAACTTACGAATTATTATCAAAAAGTTCTTTGAATTTCATTGGAAATATTGAGGCAAATGAACTTTTTAATTCAAAAATAGATGCGGTAGTATGCGATGGATTTGTTGGCAATATTGTTCTAAAACTTACTGAGGGATTAGGAAAAGTGATATCTAATGAAATATTGGAATCAACTAATAATAAAAAACTTTCAGATAAGATATATAAAAAAACAAATTTATTAGAATTTTTTGGAGGTGGACCTATTTATGGCCTAAATGGAGTTGCAATCATAGGTCATGGTAAATCAAATGTTTCAACTATAAGTAATGCAATAAAAACATCAGATATGGTAATAGAAAATAACTGGGTAGAAAGACAACGAATTGCGATTAAAAAAATAAGGTCAGAAATTAATTGACAAGGATGTATTTATGGATAACAGAAAAAGAGTTGCTTTAATAACTGGTGCATCAAGAGGTATAGGTAGAGCTATTGCGATCAGGCTAGCAAAAGCTGGTCATAAAATTGCTATAAATTATAATTCTCATAAAAACGATGCAATTGAAGTCCTTAATAATATTAAAAGTTCTGGATCAGAAGGAATTATTGTCAAAGCAGATGTTTCTAAAAAAGATGAAGTAGAATTTATGATAAAGAATGTGGAAGAAAATTTAGGTCCTATAGAAATACTTTATAATAACGCAGGAATTATATCTGATTCATTATTAATGCGTTTGAAAGTAGAAGAATTTGATAGAGTGATTGATACAAATTTAAAAGGAACGTTTTATTGTACAAAATTCTGTTTGAATAACATGATTAAAAATCGCTGGGGAAGAATAATAAATATCTCTTCTGTAGTTGGACTTAGAGGAAATGTTGGTCAATCTAATTATTCTGCTTCCAAAGCAGGCATTCATGCTTTTACAAAATCCATAGCCAAAGAGGTTGCAACAAGAAATATAACTGTAAATGTTGTAGCTCCAGGATATATATCTACTGCAACAACAGATGTTTTGACTGAAAAACAAAAAAAAGCAGTTATGTCTTGGATTCCAATGCAAAGATTTGGTGACCCAGATGAAGTTGCTCCCTTAGCAACTTTTCTTTCTACAGAAGAAGCAAGATACATAACTGGAGATATAATACGTGTAGATGGTGGAATGGCCATATGATTTTTAAAGATAAAACCGTACTTATTACAGGTGGTTCTAGAGGTATTGGCAAATCGTTATGTCTAGCATTTGCAAAAAATGGATGTAATATCATTTTCACTTACTTAAGAAGTAAAACAGAATCTGAAAAATTAACAAAAAAAATCAAAGAGATAGGAGTTAAGGTTGAATCAATTAAAATTAACCTCAAATCAACAACAGAAATAGAAAAATTATATAACTTTCTAGTTTCAAAAAAAATGAAGGTTAATTTCTTGATTAACAATGCAGCCTCAGGAGTAATGAAAAATTCATTGGACACAACGGAAAAACATTGGGATTGGACTTTAGATATAAATGCAAAGGCCCCTTGGATTTTATCAAAAAACATAGCCAAAATAATGCCCAAAAATAGTAGGATTATAAATATAACTTCTCCTGGATCATCGAAAGTTTTAAAGAATTATTTTTCAATAGGGGTTTCTAAAGCTGCATTGGAATCTCTAACTAGATACATGGCAGTAGATTTAGCACCAAAGGGAATAAATGTAAATTCAATTTCTGCATCTTTGGTTGAAACGGATGCTTTAAAATATTTCCCTAATCAAGAAGATATAAAAACTATTTTAGAAAGAAAAAATCCAAAGGAAAAGAAATTAACTCCAGATGACATTGCTGAAGTGGCGGTATTATTGTGTCAGGAAAAGTCTAATATGATAGTTGGCCAAAATATAACTATAGATGGTGGAGATAGTTTAGTTTTAAGATAAGTAAATAAGTCCATTATTAACAAAATTATCAAAAGCTCTTGTCTTAATTAAAGAAATACCAAAAAAAATTTCTTTATAGTATTCAAAATCAAGAATTTTCCCTACAGATATATTATTTATCTTTATATTTTCATTTTTTTTCACCGGGTTTTTGGATATGAAATATGTCAATTTTCTGCTGATTTTTTCATAGTTATGCAACCTGGCAATTACTTCTTGTCCTATATAGCAACCTTTGTCAAAAGAGATATATTCATATAATCCGCATTCAAGGGGATTTATTTTACTCACTTTGTTATCAAACTTTATTTTTTTTGTATAAAGATCTATTAAATTTGCTTCTTTATTAGAAATCTTTCGTGTTTTATTATCTTTTAAAACATTTATTGATAATTTTTCAAAATTATTTTCATAAATGAAAAACTCTCTTGAATTTATTAAATCATTTTCATATTTAAACGATAGTAAAGATTGTTTTTGTAATTTTGGAATTTTAAAATCATCTATATTAAAGGTTGAAAGTCTTATAATAGGTTGATCTAAGATGATATCAATATCTTCTAAAATTATAAAATCTCTTATATGATTTAGAGTTTTTTTTACATTATTTTTTTTTATAACAAAATTGATTTGACTTTCATTAATTATTGAATAAGACAAAATATCTACAATGGATCCTTTATTATCAGTAATTATTGTTTTTGATGAAATATTTTTTGTTTTTTCAGATATTTTGTTTGTTGAAATTCTATCCAAAAAATCAATGGATTCCTTCCCTTCTATACGATACATAATCGTAGATTTATCTACCGAAAAACTGGGAGTTGGAATTTCATTTAAAATTTCTTCTATAGGATTCATAAATTATACTGAAAAAGAATCTCCGCATCCACAAGATGATTTTGCATTTGGATTCATAAATTCAAAACCTTTTCCATTAAGTCCGTCAGAATAGTCTAAAAGAGTTCCAGCCAGAAAAACATAGGCTTTCTTTGGAACATATATTTGAAGGCCATCTTCAATTATAATTTTGTCATCCTTATCAGGACCATCAACTATTTCAAGCAAATACTGTAACCCAGAACAGCCTCCACCTTCTACAGCTACCTTTAGACCAAATTTCTCTCGAGAATCTCGTTTTGCAAACTCTTTAACTTTATTAATAGCTTTTTGAGATATTTTTATTGTATTCAGTGGAATGTGTTCTGTTTTATTCATAATTTATTTCTAAATAATATAACTTGTATTATTTTATATTTAAGACAATATAATATTTATTATACAAAAAAGAAAACTATAAAATAAAGCTTTGACTAGAATATATACAAAAAACGGAGATAATGGGTCCACATTTTTACTTTTTGGTGAAAAAGTAGCAAAAAATGATATAAGAGTAGAATGTTATGGAACTATTGATGAATGTATTTCTTTTTTAGGATTAGCATATTCAGTATCAACTGAAAAAAATATTTCAGAAATAATAATAAAAATACAAAGAAATTTATTTATATTATCAACAGAAATAGCATGTACAAAAGAAAAATATAACAGATTGAAAACAAAATACAAAACTACAAAAAAAACAATGATAGATCAATTAGAAAAATCAATAGATAAATATCAAAAATTAATCCCAGAAATAAATTATTTTGTTTTACCAGGAAGTAGTGAATTGTCATCCTACATAGATATATCTAGAACTATATGTAGAAGAGCCGAAAGAATAGCTGTTTCCATAGAAAATATGAATCTCCTGAATAATAAAATGATTCTTTCATACCTTAACCGACTAAGCGATCTACTCTATACATTAGCTAGATATGTAGATAGAGAAAAAGAATACCTTAAAGCCACAGAGTAATATGCCAGAAATATCCATAATAAACACAAAATCAGCAAATTTTCATAGTGTTAAAAAAGCCATAGATCTTTATAATCCTGACACATTAGTAACTTCATCTCAACAAGAAATAAAAAATAGCAAAGGTATAATTATCCCAGGTGTAAGTTCGACAGATACCGTATTGCAAAACTTATCCCAATTGAAATTAGATAAGGTTATTTTGGATTTTTATAATTCAGGGAAGCCTATTTTATGTATTTGTGTTGGAATGCAAATTTTATTTGAAAGATCAGAAGAAGGTCAAATTGAAGGTTTGGGCATTTTAAAAGGAGAAGTAAAAAAAATTCCTCAAAAAAATTCTAATGAAAAAGAATTTAAAGTCCCTCATATGGGTTGGAATCAAGTAGAAATTGTAAAGAAAGATAAGATATTTCATGACATTAAAGATAATTCTGAATTTTATTTTGTTCACTCTTATCATTGTGTCCCTGAAGATCAAAATTTAATAATAAGTTCAACTGAATATTCGATATCAATGTGTTCTGGAATAAAAATCAATAATCTATATGCATTTCAATTTCATCCTGAAAAAAGTTCTTTCGATGGATTGAAGATTTATAAAAATTTCAGTGAATTGGTGTCAGGTTAGAAATGAAAATTTATCCTGCATTAGATATTAAAAACGGAAAATGTGTAAGACTCATTAAAGGTAATTACAATGACGAGATAGTTTTCAACAAAAATCCTTTAGATGTTGTGAAAGAATTTGAAGATGCAGGTAGTAAATATCTTCACGTTATAGACTTGGATGGTGCAAAAGAAGGTGATACAAAAATAATTACAATTGTGGAACAAATCGTACAACAAACAAGTTTAAAGATCCAAATTGGCGGAGGTATAAGAATTTACGAACAAGCTAAACTATATTTGGACATAGGAGTTGATCGAATAATCTTTGGTACGTCTGCTATTTATAATCAAAAAGAAATTATAAAAACGATCAATGAATTCAATTCCAATAAAATTGTAGTAAGCATAGATGCATTAAAAGGAAAAATTAAAACATCTGGTTGGTTGAAAAATACAAAAAAAAGTATAAAGAATTTGATTTCAGAACTAGAAATGATTGGTGTGCAATCATTTATATATACAGATATAGAAAAAGATGGAACGTTATCAGCACCCAATTTTGAATATATAAAAAAATTTAGAGAATTAAGTAAAAAGGAATTATTAATAGCTGGTGGGATTTCATCAATAGAGGATATATTTAAATTAGAAAAAATAAACATTGATGGTGCAATAATAGGTATGGCATTATACACTAATCAAATCAATCTAAAAAACGCTCTGAAAAATTTACAATAAAATTTATATGATTAAAATATGTTGACTAAAAGAATAATACCTTGTCTAGATGTCGATCAAGGAAGAGTGGTAAAAGGCATAAAATTCAAGAACATTAAAGATGCTGGAGACCCAACAGAATTAGCAGTTTTCTACAATAAGGAAGGTGCTGATGAATTGGTTTTTCTAGATATAACTGCTAGTCACGAAAAAAGAAAAACAATTGTTGATGTAGTAAAAAAAGTTTCTTCAAATGTATTTATTCCTCTAACAGTAGGAGGAGGAATACAAAATTCTAAAGATATGGAACTTATGTTGGAAGCAGGAGCAGATAAAGTTTCTATCAACACTGCGGCTGTAAATAATCCTAAATTGATAAATATATGTTCCAAACAATTTGGATCCCAATGTGTTGTTGTAGCTATTGATGTAAAAAAAATAAATAACAATAAATGGTTGGTTTATACACATGGAGGTAGAACAGAAACTGAAATTGATGCATTTGAATGGGTAAAGGAAGTACAAGAAAGAGGAGCTGGAGAAATTTTATTAACTAGTATGGACAGAGATGGTTCTCATGAAGGTTATGATAATGAATTATTAAATAAGGTCAATACAATTGTCAGTATCCCGGTTATAGCATCCGGTGGCGCGGGTAAACTACAGCATTTTCTTGATGCACTTATAAAAGGTAAGGCAGACGCAGTACTAGCTGCAAGTACATTTCATTATGGTAAATTTTCAATCAAGGAAACAAAAGATTTTCTGAAAAAAAATAATATTAATATTAGAAAATGAAAAGTTATTTCGAAATCCCCAAAATAATACTCTTCGATTGTTATGAAACTTTAATAAATAATGAGAGTGAGAAATGGATACTTGTTTTTGAAAGAATAGTAAAAGACGAAAAATGGAATATAACAGGAAAAAAATTATGGGAGATTTGGAAGGTTGAAGAAAATAAATTTAGGGAAACAAGAACCAATATATTAAACATAGATAAAAACCCTCCTTTTAAAACTTACAAAGAAGCATGGGAAAATTGCTTTGATCTTGTATTTGAAAAATTAAACTTTAAATATTCTTCTGAAAAAGCCGCTGAAAAATGTATTGAATTGATGGCTAATAATGTTCCTTATAATGATACATCTGAAATATTAAATGAATTATCTAAATATACAAATATTGGCATAATATCAAATGCAGACAATGCATTTTTAAATCCTGCTATAAATAAAATAGATTTTGATTTTAAGTATTTATTATCATCTGAATCTGCAAAATGTTACAAACCCGATCCAACAATATTTAATCAAATGTTATCTACAATAGGATTTGCATCAAAAGATTGTTGGTATGTCGGAGATAAAGAATATGATGATGTCATAGGGTCAAGTAATATCGGAATGAAACCGATTTTGATAACCAGAAAAGTATATAATGAGAAATATATTAATAATGGTTATTTGGTTGTTTCAAACCTAACTCAAATATTAGAATTATTCAAAAACTTATGATTTATCCAGATTTTAAAAACAATGAAATTTTGCCAGTAATTGTACAAGATGAAAACTCTAAAACTATTCTTATGCTAGGCTACATGAATGAAGAAGCATATAAATTGACACTTAAAGGACCAAATGTATGGTTTTACTCACGTTCTAGAAAACGTCTATGGGAAAAGGGTGAAAAATCTAAAAATTATTTAGAGGTAAAAAAAATACTTATTGATTGTGATTACGACGCAATATTAATATTAGCTAATCCAAAAGGTCCTACATGTCATACTTCAAATTATTCTTGTTTTAAATTTCTTGACGAATCAGTATTAGAGAAAGAATTTTCTCTTGGCATTCTAGAAGATATTATTCAAAAAAGAAAAGAAGAAAAACCAAATAATTCATATACTACTAAACTTTTCAACGAGGGAAAGAATAAAATAACTCAAAAAATAGGTGAGGAAGCTACTGAAGTTATTGTTGCTGCATTAGCAGAAAATAAAATAAATCTTATTGAAGAATCAGCAGACTTACTTTATCACTTGCTTGTTTTACTTTCCAATGAAAACATATCTTTATCAGAAATAATTTTAAAACTTCATGAAAGAAATAAAAAAGAATGATTATTCAAATTGATTAGTTATTTTCTTCATCTAATTTGATTGATTCATTTATAGCTGATATCGCAACCTCAACCATATCATCATCTGGTTCAGCAGTAGTCAGTTTTTGCATCATTAAATTTGGATAGGATATAAATTTTGAAATCATTGAGTTAGAGTAAACGCTAGAAAATCTAATTATCTCATAAGATAAAGCAGCAATTATTGGAAATAAAAACAAACGAGAAGAATATAAAAGTGCGACAGGTTCTCTTGGAATGAATACATGAACTATTATTGAAACTACGATAACTGTCATCAAAAAGCTAGTCCCGCATCTTGGGTGTTCTTTTTTATATTTTTGAATAATATTTATATTTTCTTCACTAGCAATCATCTTTGTTGATAACTCTTTTTCATAAGCGGCTATAGTTTTGTGTTCAGCACCATGATATGCAAATACTCGTTTTACATCCTTATTCAATCCTATTAAAAAAATGTATGCTATAAAAAATAAAAATCTAATAATTCCTTCTATAAAATTATTTACAATAAAATTATCATTAAAAAAAACATATCGATCAGATAAAAACAAAGGTACTAAAAAGAAAAAAGTTAAAATAATTAATAGAAAAAAGGTACTAAAAACAAATGAAAAAATCTTATTGATTGTTGAAATATCTTCAAGATTATCTTCTTCAATAATTTCTGATGACTTGGTTAATGATCTATAACCTATAATCATCATCTCTACTAAAATTATAAATCCACGAATGAAAGGGATTTTTTTTAAATATGACTTAGAAATAGATGGCAATTTTATTTGATTTAAAACTATGCTATTTTCGTTGTTTCTTACGGCAACAACACAGTTATTCTTTCCTCTAATCATCACTCCTTCGATAACTGCTTGCCCTCCATAAAAATGCTTATTATTCATTCTTATAAATTATCAAAGGTTATATCGTCTTTTCATTCTATCAACCCTACCTTCAGTATCAACAATCCTCTGTTCACCCGTCCAGGCTGGATGGCAGTTACTGCATATTTCAACAGTTAATTTTTCTTTAGTTGATAAAGTTATCCATTTGTTATCACACATACAGACTACTTCAGCTTCATAAAGTTTTGGATGAATATCTTTTTTCATTTACTATCTCCATTTGTTGAAAGTACATTCAATCTTTTCTTATCTTTGGAGACCCAATCAAAAGAAACTATCCCATCAATTTTTGAAAATAAAGTATGATCTCTACCCATCCCAACATTTTCGCCAGGAACAAATTTTGTTCCTCTTTGTCTAATAACAATAGAGCCTGCAGTTACAAACTTTCCTCCAAATGCCTTGACTCCTAGTCGTTTGCTATTACTGTCTCTGCCATTTCGACTTGTTCCTCCACCTTTTTTATGAGCCATTTAATTTACCTTTTGCATTTTTCAAACTGATTGAATCGATAAAAAGATTTGTAATTTTTTGTCTATGACCTGTTTTAACTCTATGCCGTGTTTTATTTTTAAATCTTAAGGAAATTTTCTTATTCGCTTTGGTTTGATTTTGTATAGTTGCATTAACTATTGCACCATTAACTATAGGCTTACCTATATCAATTTTCCCTTTTATGGAAGTCATTAAAATTTGATCAAAAATAATTTTATCACCTGTATCTCCAATTATTTTTTCAACATCTAGAGTATCTCCCTCTCTCACTCGATATTGTTTACCACCTGTTTTCATTATGGCATAATCCATGAAATCACCTTATTGTTATTAACCAAAGTTTAATTGTACACAAAATTGAGTAAATTTGCTTTGGATTCATAAGCTAAGATTGTTGTATTAAAATTCTTTCTTTTAAAGCTTCTTTCAGTAAGTTATTATTTATAATTATTTTATTTTTTGAAGTAATTTTTATTTGATCATCAAATTTATCCATCCAACCATAATAATCATGATATATTTTTGTATTTTCTATTGAACACCAAGGAGCTAAATAATATGTTTCGTTATTAAGTTCTAATTTATAGTCAAAAGAAAAGTTCTCATTAGTTTTTTTATTTGGGAAAGTAATAGCTGATATGTATTTTTCAATCATTTTATCTAATGAAAAATTTTTTAGTATTTGTTCTTTACCTTCAATAATTTTATTTTCATTATGTAAGAGCAATGCGCCTTTTCTTACAAATTCTTTGACATCTGAATAAGGTATTGTTTCTATCCCAGATATATTTTTATAGTCTCGTAAAGATCCAACTGAACTACAAAGAACAGGTGTTAAATTTGCCACAGATTCCAAGGGTACTATACCAAAAGATTCTATAAAGTTTCCTGGACACAAGGTAAGATCTCCAGAAGAATAATATTCTGCCATTTTATTAGCAGGGATCCAATCATGGAATAATAATATTCCATCATTATTAATAAATTCTTCATATAAATCATCGTCATAATTGGATGAATTTTTGGCATCTTTATCATAAATTACATTAAATTTTGGAACTTTCAGTATGACTTTATTCCAATGATTCATTTTTGAAAATCCTAAAGCTATTTCAATAGCTAGATTCAAACCTTTACGAGGATCAGGTCTATGAGGAAATAAAAGAGTAAGATTTTTCGAATCATTTGATTTTGGATTTATAGAATAATTAGTTATGCAATTCTCTATAATAGTTAAATTCTTTGCATTAAATTTTTCTTCAGTTAAAGATCCTTTTATAGTGTCATAAAGATACTGTGAAGGAACGATGATTTTATTAGACGGCAATTCATATACAGAAGTAATCGCTTCTTGATAAATCAAATCATGTATTGAACTTATAATTTGGTTATTCGCAAAATCTTTTCTCAAAATCCATCCATCACCATGTAAATATATCCTATCAGCCCAATTACTTATTTCTTTTACAGTTTCACCGACTTCATTTATATCAAAAAGTGGCACTTCAAATGGAGATGGGAATGAATCTTTTAACTTAAGAATAGATTCAATTTTTACTTCCCCTATAAAAGCATTGGATGAATCATTTGTTGAAGGTGAAAATACCCTTACGAGAAATCCGTGCTTTTTCAAACCTAATATAATCTGGTTTAAAATAGTTTGACTACCACCCAAAACTATATCTTGATATAGTGGAGCCAATGAAAAACAAGCAACTTTTAACATATTGGTTTAGAAAATTTTCCTCTGTACCATACTAAGGGCTCTTTCTTTTTAAACAAGTCAAAATATTTCACTTGGATGAAATAAACTTCATGGTCACCTATATTATGTTTTTCAATTATCTCCCCAAAATAAAAACTTAAACATTTTTTAATAAAAAAGTATTCATTTGAAAATTGAAAAAATTTGTTATTTTTCAAAAAATTTGTACTATTTGAAATTGCAAAATGATTTGCAATTTCAGTCTGATCACTTGCCAAAACAGAAATTGAAATAGAATTAGAGTTTGAGAAATGATTTTTAATGGATCGTTCTATACCAATTGAAACCATAATTATATTTGGATTTAAGGAAATACTTGAAATAGAATTAGCCGTCATTCCATGAATATTCTTTTTATTATCTAGAACTGCTACAACAGAGACACCAGTAGGGAACAAAGACCAAGACTCACGATAAAGTTCTTCATTCTTCATCTTTTTTTGATTCCTCTTCAGAGTCTTTTATTTCTTCTGAGGAGATTT
>CEVM01124206.1_pt1 | contig 16975 bp, 11 predicted proteins | sample 531481 | NCBI WGS metagenome assembly CEVM01 (sample SAMEA2623649, study PRJEB7988) | marine metagenome | biome: marine biome (ENVO:00000447); feature: mesopelagic zone (ENVO:00000213) & marine oxygen minimum zone (ENVO:01000065); material: "saline water (ENVO:00002010), including plankton...
TTCGGATAGACATAACAAGCCTTCCCGTACCCAGAGGCTGGGTCGGTAAACGTTGAGTTGTTACAGCCGACTGAGCCCGTCTGATTTAGCAAACGGTTAAACCTTCCCTGCGCCGCAGATCCGTACACCACCGTAGCCGTTCCGCTAAATGTGCAGGTGGTGTTCTCGGTGGCACATGCCGTTGGTAGATTCATATACGTCGTGTATGCGCCCGAGACACCTTGCCCTGGGCACGGAAGGAAAGCATCAATTGAGTCATCGCTGATCACAGTCGAGCCAGACTTTGCATAATACTTTTTACCCGCTTTGGTTTCGGCCGCAAATACGAAATCGGTGCCGTTTGTGCAGTATGTCAGCACCTTGTAACGACTAAGGTCGGCCTGCGGCACAGCCGAACCTCCGCTCATCACATCTGTTGTCGCATAGCGGCTACTACTAGAAGTGACGGCAGCGGCCATGACTTTCTTCACATTCTGCGATAACTCTGATTTGACGCTCGATTCCGTTGCCTGATTTTGGATGCCGTTGTACGCCACAATCGTAATCGAGGCAAGAATCGCAATGACAACAATGACAATCAAGAGTTCGACAATGGTGAAACCGGTCTTTTTATGTTGCGCCCACTTCATTAATTTCCAGTGTAGCACAAGCGGTATCGGCTATCCTAGGTCATTGCTGGAATCGCCAAAGACATCGTCCATGCTGCTCACAAGCACGTCACGAGGCCGCGCACCATCCGCTGGGCCAATAATCCCTTGCTCTTCCATCTGCTCAATAAGACGGGCTGCACGAGCATACCCGACACGCAGCCGTCGCTGAAGCAGACTGGCGCTCGCCTTACCGCCCTCAATCACGACACGCACCGCATCACGATACATATCATCGTCGCCACCGCCATCAAAGTCCATCACAACACCACCCTTGCCATTAATCTGAACTGGCTGGCTAATGACTTCTTCGTTGTACTGCGGCGGCGACTGTTCACGCAGGTGGTCAGTAATCTTCATGACCTCTTGGTCAGTCACCCATGCACCTTGGATACGAACAGGCTTCCCCATGCTCGGCGTCTGCATCAGCATGTCACCCTGTCCCAGCAATTTCTCGGCGCCCACCTGATCAAGGATGGTACGCGAGTCAACTTGTGACGCAACCGTAAAGGCAATACGAGCGGGCACGTTTGCCTTAATGAGCCCTGTAATAACATCGACAGATGGACGCTGCGTGGCAAGCACCAGATGGATACCGACTGCACGTGCTTTTTGCGCAATACGGACAATCAACGCTTCAACGTCACGTGCTGCCGCCATCATCAGGTCGGCCAACTCGTCGATCACAATGACGATATACGGCATCTCGCCCTCATTGTGCTGCTGCGCATGACCGTCTTCATCCTTCACGGTCACCTTCTTGGCGCCACGTTGAATCATTTCGTTATACGTCTTGATATCACGAATTTTGTGTTCAGCAAGTAGGCTGTATCGTCGCTCCATCTCATTCACCGCCCACTTCAAGGCGCTGATCGTCTTCTCTGGCTGAGTAATCACCGGCGTAATCAGGTGTGGGATGTCCTCGTATGGCGCCATCTCGACCTGTTTCGGGTCGACGAGAATAAGCTTCATCTTGCTCGGACTGTTGCGATACAAGAGGCTCGTTAACAGCGTGTTGATCATCACCGACTTACCAGACCCGGTCTGACCGGCGATCAAGAGGTGCGGCATCTTGTTGAGCTCACCTATCACCGCGTGGCCTGAGATATCTTTACCGATAGCAAAGGGAAGCGGCTCACCAGATTTCGTCCACTGTGGACTACTAATGATCGAGCGAAGTCGCACGTCGGCGGCTTTTTGATTTGGCACTTCGATACCGACCGCCTTCTGGCCAGGGATCGGTGCTTCAATACGCAAACTCTGGGCAGCAAGGTTGAGGGCAATGTTCGTTTCAAGCTGCGTGATACGTGTCAGCTTCACGCCACTCGGTGGACGAAGCGTGTACTGAGTCACCTTTGGACCAATATTTGCCCCTTCCATTTCAACATCGATATTAAATTCACTGAGCGTATCTTTAATGGTCTGAGCATTTTGCTGCACGTCACCAGCGTTCGCAGGCGACTCTTTCTTCTCGAGCAGGTCAATACTCGGCGCCTGCCAGTTGGGATCATTAATAGTGATAAGCGCCGTCTTTTCCTCGGCCGCCTTGTCTGGTGGTGTAGAACCCTTAAGGCTCGAGCGGCGAGCCGGCTTCTTGTCATCCTCAACTTCGGCCATCGGGACGCCCGCATTAAGAGTGAAGTCTCCCAGCGACTTCTTCGGAGCATCGACGGCCGCTGCACTCCGCATAACCTTGACGTTCTCTTCTTGCTCGCTGGTGTCGCGACGAGTCAGCTCCCAGATCTTTTTAATCACCGTAAACGGAGAGACACGCAGAATAAACAGCGCTGTCAGGAAAATCAAAAGAATGTAGACAAATGCGGCCACCCCGGGCTCGACCAGTGCGATCATACCACTGTTCACCAAGTCTCCGACAAATCCGCCTGTCGTCCGACCGTTGTTGTCCTTCAGTAACCCAAACAGACCCGCAAACCATACTAGCGACAATGCGGTGGCGAATTTCATAACAAACGGCAAGCGGTTGTCTTCGGCGCGGAAGATTTCGACGGCAACATAGATAAACAGTATTGGAACGACATAGACGGCATAGCCGATGGTGTTCATTGTCGCTTCGTTCAGCCACTCGAGGACGGGGCCGCCAAGGTTAAACCAGCTCAGGATAATCAAGAGTGAGAAAACGATTAATAGAACAGCCCCAACCTGCGCCCAAAACCCATCAGGAAGGACGTGCTGAGGTGCCTGCGGAGCTTGCTTTCGGCTTTTTGTAGAGCGTCGCTGTTTCTTTTTTGCCATAATCTTTTCTATTATAGAGGGTTTATTCTCTTAATGAATAGACATATTATAGCAAAATTTACCACAATTTGCAAGAGGCTTATGGTTCAAAGAAAAAAGAAGCCTCGTCAAAAGGAGGCTTCTTTTTCAATCTTCGACTCGACTAGTAGCCGCGTGCGTCAGTTTTAGCGCGTAGCTGTGGATCGATCGCGTCGCTATCTGGTACAGCGGGCTTCGGGAACTGCTTTGGTGCAGGCCGCTTGAATGGCTTCACTCCTTCGACCGTTTCTTTCGAGGCTTGGCCGCCCTTGTTACCACCACCGCCGCCGCCAATTTCATTGATCACAGGAATGACGATTGGCGTCCGACGCGTTTGGTCGTAAAGGATATGCGTCAGCTCGTCCTTAATTTCCTTCTTCACGGTGTCGAGGTCGACCTTTCGGCCGTTGAATGTCCGAGCAACTTTTTGCTTCAAGTACTGGCGAATCACCCCCATCAGCTCTTCACTGTCGCGAAGATAAATGAAGCCCCGGGAAATGATGTCAGGACTCGTCAGCAATCGGCCGTTACCGCGAGATACGGTGAGGATAACGACGAACATACCTTCGGTAGCCATGTGAATTCGATCCTTCAGAACCACTTCTGACACGATAGCTCCGGAGTCGTCGTACATGACACCACCAACCGGTACGCGACCAAACTTGCGCGCGCCTTCAGCAGTAATCTCGACGACATCACCACTGTCACATACAAAGATGTTCTTGCGTGGAATAGCCGCCTCTTTTTCGGCTAACTCTGCATTGTGCACCAACATGTGGAACTCACCGTGAATCGGCATGTAGTAGGTGGGGTGCAACGCGTTGATCAGCTTGACGTGGTCTTCGTAGTAACCGTGTCCGGACAAGTGCAGTGGACCGAGTCCGGTCAGGTGTGTCTTACCGTTCTGCACTACTTCGCTTCCCTCTCGCATCAATCCGTCAACAGTTCGTACGACATACTTCTCGTTACCAGGAATAGGGTTTGAGCTGAAGACAACGACATCGGTGCTTTTGATCTTAATGTGCTTGTGAGAACCGCTCGCCATACGGTTAAGAACGGCGCTAAATTCACCCTGCGATCCAGTACAAACAATCGTGACCTTACCGTCAGGCAGCTTAATGATGTCTTCCATCTTCATAATGACGTCTTTTGGCACCTTAATGGTACCGGTACGCAGTGCGACTTCGACGTTCTGGATCATGCTGTATCCGGCAAAGGCGACTTTTCGGCCATGCTTCTTTGCTTCGTCTAGGATGACCTGCATACGATGAATCTGGCTACTGAAGGCGCTGATGATCAGGCGGTTGTTCTGATACCGCTCCATCGCCTGCCCCATGCTGGCCTGAATATCAAACTCGCCGTGCGTGTGTGTCCCTTCGGACTCACAGTTCGTCGATTCGTTCATGAGCATCAGGATGCCCTCTTTCGTGGCGATTTCGGTCAGGCGTTCGAGGTCGAACTTCTTTCCGTCCACGGGCGCATCCTCAAATCGCCAGTCTCCCGTGTCAACCAAAACACCGAGTGGTGTTCGGACGACCACAGCAGTCGCATCAGGAATAGAGTGGTTAACGCGAACAAGTTCGATGCTAAAGCTGTCGCCGAGCTGTACGCGCTCGTGCGCTTCAGGATCGAGAATGTTGTACTCTGGCTCGAAACCGCTCGTGGCCTCTTCCATAGTCTTCTGCAGCATCGCAATCGTAAACTTTGATCCGTACACGGGGGCAGGAATCTTGTCGATCAGGTGACGAAACGCACCAATGTGATCAAGGTGACCGTGTGTAAAGACAATGCCACGAATCTTATGCTTGTTCTCTTCAAGATAGGTAATGTCTGGCACGATGTAATTGATACCTGGGTAATCAGCCCCCGGAAAAAGGAATCCCATGTCGATGACGACGATGTCATTATCGTATTCGATCGCCATCATGTTTTTGCCGATTCCCATTTCACCCAGTCCACCAATTGGAATAACACGGAGTTTTGGCCCGTTGTAGCGAGGCATCTTCTTTTGATCAGCCAGACTAAACTGGCGTCCATCGTAGCCGTTATAAATCGACTTGTTTACCGGCACGTTAATGACGTGCTGGCTAGCGCGAAGGTTTACCCCTTCGCTGGTACGGCGCTGTGCCCGAAAGACCTCACCGCGACGAGTTTGCGTGTTGGCTAGCACGGTGTTGTTTTGCTTTGGTCGCTGACCGTTCTGTTTATTGTTATGGCTATTCCCACGTGGCTGCTTCGATGTATCGTCAGCCTGTGGGGTACCGAGTCTTCGTTGACCCATATTTTTCTCCTTTTCTTAAGAAAATAATGTGTTTTTCTTGAAAAATTAATGACAAGTGAGAGGGGCCGCGTGCGGGCTACTGTCCTAGCCGCCTCTCGAATTACAGTGATTTTACTATAGCACGCAGAACATAAAAATACAAGGGTGGAGTTGACTTTTACGTAAAAAGGTGTATAATATGCACATACTTTTCACCCCCGAAAAGTCGCAACCTTGGGAGAAAAAATGAACCCCTTTACTGAATTGCTGGTGCAGATCTGCCTCGTGCTGCTCGCGATCCTGCTGGCACATCGAGTGATCAAGATCGTCCGCAAGCAGGCGCGCGCGAGCGCCTTCCGACAGATCGACGGCATGATGAAGAAATACCATCAATCCGTCGACTCGGTCGAAGAGGAAGTACGGCCGAAGGTCGACCTCTGGTGGAATACCAGCGGCCGCACCTGCGTCGAGCGTCACATCGACGCCGAAGGGCTTCCCGGTCTGCCCAACGTACCGGGGCTGCAAGAACAGATGCCCGATTTCATGCAGGAGGCCATGAAGCTCCCCGTACTGGACATGGCTCAGCACTCGGCGGTCCAACTGGCCGTCCAGCTGGCCACAGAGGAGCAGTTCAACACCCTGCTGGAGAGCGCGCGCAAGCGGGCTGGCCAAGAGCAGGTGGACAAGCTGCGCACCGAACGCGAGAAAGTCATCGAATCGCTGCGAGGTCACCTGACCACGTACGGCATCGACATCGACGAGTTCGAGCAGCAGTTCGCCTGATGGGTCTTAGCGGGGGTGGCGCACTGCGCCGCCCCCGCTCACCCGTCCCCCCAAGCGGCCCGAGTAGACACTCGGGCCTTCTTTTCCAGCTAGACGCTGGCTTTTTTTATTTCTTCAACAACGCCAGGCACTTTGAGGAAATCATCAATCAGTGTTTGTCGCAACGATCCGTTATAAAGGGCTGCAGCCGGGTGAAAGAGCGGCATAATAACGACATGCCCGTCACCAAAAGGTATACGCTTAGGCTGACCGTGAATCTGCCCGATCTTCATGCCGGGAAGAAAGTATTCCATACTATGCCTACCTAGAGTAATAATGACTTTCGGTTGAATAATCTGTAGTTGCTTAACAAGATATGGCCAAAAAGCAGCCTTCTCTTCCGGCAGCGGATCACGATTATTGGGTGGCCGATATTTGACGATGTTGGTGATATACACATCGCTTCGAGTCATCTGGGCAGCAGCAAGCATTTCGTTCAGAAATTTGCCGGCCGCTCCGACAAACGGAAGCCCCTGCTCGTCTTCATTCTTCCCGGGCGCCTCACCAATAAATACAATGTCAGCATCCACATTGCCGTCACCCATCACAAGCTGCGTCGCCGTCTTGGCTAAATCTGGACAGATATTCTTTTGTTGAATATCTGCCGCAATTTGGTCAAGCTGTTGGCGCTGACTGGCGCTCACCAGTATTATTCTCCATTCGCCTTACTAGCAACCGTGTCGCTGAGGGCTTCAAACGCTTCTTGAGGGTTTACTTCCTCGATGCGCTCTTGTACGTCATCCGCAAGCTTCGTGCTCGCTTCAGACAGCTTACTGACTTCGTCGTAGACTTTATTCATTGCAGCGTATTGGTCAGCTGATGAACCGGCCGCCTCATATTGCTCGAGCGCAGCCTTGACGTTTGTCATCACCTCGATGGTACTCTGAACGTACTCGTTCACTGCAGCGTCTGGCACTTCACCAACCGCCTCGTAAGCATCAACTACCTTCTGAACATTCTCCGGGGTAAAGTCGCCGAGATCCTCAAACACTTCATTAGCCGCAAGCAGCTTCTCGAATGATGGCAGCAGATCGTCAAAGAGAGCAATGAAAGCTTCTGCCTTTTCGTTGTACGCCTCGTACTTCTCGCGCACTTCGCTATCGAAAAGGATTGCTTTCATTGATCCGAGCTTCGCATGTTCAGTCTTAAACGTTTCAAACTGTTCTTTTGCGTCGGCAATCTGATCTTCACTCGACGTACCCGTCGTGACGTTCACGTCATCAACTGTGTCACTAATGAGCTCGAGCTGCTCATGAACTGCAACGTAGTCATCACGCGTGACGTTAAAGAAAACAAAGTACGCAAGAGTCCCAAGAACGACAAGAACTAACGCAGATCCACCAAGGATCAGCCCCAGCTTCAAGCCTTTCTTTGGCTTGTTGCTCTGTGGCGGAGGGGTAATTGCCGGACCACCAACTGGCTGCAACGGCGCTGGCTGCTGCGGCAGGTCAGACACGGGAGCGGCAGCAAAAGACTTCGCAGGAGCTTCAGGAGCTGCCGACGTTGCCCCAAAGGGATTAAATGGCTGCGGTGTCGCACTATCGGCAGCGGGAATATTCGGCTCAATCGAGACGGGCTCGACTGGTGTCGACGTCGGCTGCGGCTGAGCTTCAGTGGCTGGCTGCGACTGAGGAGACGCAGCTGGCGCTGGCGACACCTCTGGCGTCGGATTAGTATTTGGATCCTGATCTGGCGTTGGCGCCGGAGGAACCATTGGATTTTGGTTTGGGTTCATAGGGCTCTCCTAAAATATTCCCCCTCAGTATACAAAGAGGGGGCCATTCTGCCTATACCGCTTGTGCTTCTTTTAGGCTAAGGCTCAAACGACCTCTCTCGTCGATGCCAGTCAGCTTCACCTTGACGACCTGGCCTTCATGCAGGACGTCCTCTACTTTTTCAACACGCTTGTCTGAAAGCTGTGAAATGTGAACCATGCCATCAATGCCCGGCAAGATATTCACGAATGCGCCAAAGTCCTTGATGCTGACCACCGTCCCTTCGTAGATACGGCCAACTTCCGGCTCTTCTGTCAGGCTCTTAATCCAGTTGAGCGCTTTTTCAATAGAAACGCCGTCAGGACTCGCAACAGTAATCAAGCCATCTTCCTTGATATCAATCTCGGCACCGGTTTCGGCAGTAATCTTGTTGATCACTTCTCCACCCTTGCCGATCACTGCACCAATCTTGTCTGGATTAATCTTGATTTTCTCGATACGAGGAGCGTACGGGCTGAGCGACACCCGAGGCGCCGCCATCGTCGTCAGCATGTGGTCAAGAATGAACGCACGGCCTCGCTGTGCAGTCATCAGGGCTTCTCGCAAGATAGCAACCGGCAAACCATGCACCTTCATGTCCATTTGTAGCGCAGTAATTCCCTTCTCGGTTCCAGCAGACTTAAAGTCCATGTCACCAGCAAAGTCTTCCGCGTCAGCGATGTCAGAGAGGATATGCGGGGTCTCGCCTTCCATGATAAGCCCCATCGCAATACCGCTCACTGGCCGCTTAATCGGTACACCAGCGTCCATCAGCGCAAGACAGCTCGAACACGTCGCCGCCATTGAGGTTGAACCGTTCTGGCTCATGATTTCAGTAACACTGCGCATCGCGTATGGGAATTCCTCGGCAGTCGGCAGGACTGGAATGATCGCTCGCTCGGCTAGGTAGCCATGGCCAATTTCACGGCGGCCTGGACTTCCAAGGCGACGTACCTCACCGACTGTGTAGCCAGGTGCGTTGTAGTGGTGCATGTAGCGACGCTCGCCGTCGTTCACTTCCATAGTGTCGACCATCTGTGCGTAGCTGAGTGGTGCAAGTGTCACAATATTAAGAGCCTGGGTGACGCCGCGGGTAAAGAGCGCTGATCCGTGTGTTCGCGGCAAAATACCAACCTCACTCGAAAGTGGCCGGATTTCATCAAACGCGCGTCCGTCAGGCCGGATATGATCTTCGACGATACCCTTTCGGACGTCTTTATGGACGGCACTTGTGAACGCTTCGTCGTATTCGTCGCGTAGCGCAGGATAGTCCTCTCCAACTTTTTCCGCCATCTCTTCGTGGAAGGCCCAGCGGATTTGGTTAATCATCTCGTTTCGCTCTGGGTACGGCTTACGCAAGGCTTCGCCAAACTTACCCTCTACCCAACCGTCGACCGCTTCTTGGATCTCGGCGTTTGGTAGTACAAGTTCGTATGTCTGAGCGGCCGGCTGCAGCTTCTCAGCCAACTCGCGCTGCAGTGCAATCGCTGGCTGGTAGTGGTCGAAGGCCCAAGCGAGCGCGTCAGCGATCACCTCTTCTGGCACTTCGTTTGCCCCAGCCTCAACCATCGTAATACCGCTCTCGATACCAGCAACCACCAGGTCAAGGTCAGAGGCATCACGCTCTTCCGCTGACAAGAATGCCTTGAACTCACCGTTTACTCGCCCGATACGGAGCCCGGCAACCGGTCCATCAAACGGCGTTCCTGTCAGCATCAAGGCGGCCGAGGCAGCGATCATTGCGACCATGTCAGGGCGAAAGGCTGGGTCCATACTCAAAACGCTTGAGACGACTTGAACCTCTTGGCGGTACCCTTTGGGAAAGAGTGGTCGAATCGGACGATCGATCAACCGACCGATCAAAACCGCTTCGTCGCTCGGTCGGCCTTCGCGCTTAATAAAGCGGCTGCCGCTAATCTTTCCGGCTGCATAAAATTTTTCTTCATAATCGATGCTCAACGGAAAATAGTCGAGTACGACCGGACGAGAGCCAACCTGTGCCGTTCCAAGAACGACCGTGTCGCCATAACGAACCAGGACGCTCCCCGTTGATCGAAAACCAACTCGGTTGACTTCGAGCGTCAACGGCCGTCCTTCGAACTCGGTGCTCACCGATATAATCTCCTTACCGTAAGGATTAATTGTGGCCATAATAGTGGACCTCCTTTTTAGTTCTTCACCTACTAGTTCATAGCGAGTAAGTAACGGGTATGGTGGCTTATCAAAACCGCTATATCCAGCACTTAACCGCTCCGTGAAGTACTCTTATTATATCAGAGGCCGACGTTATATTCATTACTGAGCCAGCGAATGACCTGGCTGCGAGTAGCCGGATCGTGATACTCGTCGAACACCAATGCGGCAATCGGCGTATACCCAGAGTTTGAATAAGCCTGCACCGAGTCAAAGCTCCATCCGGTATGCGCTGCGAGTGAGGCGCTAATGTCTGCTGTGTTATCGAAACCGGCAATAATTGACGTATCGTTAGCGGTCACCCACCCAATATGTCGGGCATTGGTATTCAGGATATCATGCCGGGTCAGGTCGCGGTTTGTCTGACTGGAAGTTGCGTAAAAGGCGCGGGCCGAGGCCTCGCTACTAGCGCCTGTCCGCAAACGAAATGCATTATTAGTTGTCGTTGGCGAAAGCGCAATGATTGTTGACCAGTTTGAAGCCGACGGATTGTTGTGCGTATCAAATACACCGTAAAGCGTTAGCTGCTGCGTCGATTGAATGGCCTTACTGAGCGTATCATCGGCGACTCCCTCTAGGTGGACGAGTGGGGTCTTGAGCGAGATCGAAACACCCGTATCTTGAAGAATCTCAACCTGCATTCTTCTTTGCAGCTGGCTCAGCTCAGAAGCGGTTGCCGAATTTTCGGCTTGCTGGCGAATGCCATTATAGGCCACGATAGTAATCGCTGCCAGAATAGCAATCACTACTATAACGATCAGAAGTTCAACGATCGTGAAACCAGAGTAATTCTTGCGCATCGCCCTCCCCTCTTTTAGCAGGATACGTTAGGGAAAGTATAGCATAGAGCTGGCTTACCTGGGACTCACGCACAATCCGCAAGTGCGTCGCACCTATGCCTTTGCGCTATCTTTGCGGACGCCAAAACGGAGATACTGCGATGACAACGGGACTGAAATAAGCAAAACTGCCAATAAGCGTGCCACCCACAATAAAACCTCGCTCTCTACCTCGTATGCGCCAGGGAGTCCAAGAAGAGAGAAAATAATCGCCGGCCATGCAGCAGGACCGAATCTTTCCGTTTCAATTGCCAACCCGCCAATGAACGAAAACGCCGTCACCGCTGCAATGTATAAACCAATCCCTAGGATGCTCAGCCCATTTTTTCGGTCGCCCTTAGAGATGCCTTTCACTCCTCTCGCGATTAACTCTAGTGGCGCCAAGACAAAAGGCACGAGAAGAAAGCCGAGTAAAAGTGTTCCGTAGGCAATGAGGCCGAATAGAAAGATCGAACCGATGGCTGTCACGTCGCGATCGACCAAGATGCCTTCTAGCAGCCAAGGAAGCATCACCAAAGTGACTAAGAGGGGTAGCGACCAAACCGACACCCACACAAGCGGTGGAAGCTTTGACCCATCTTTTCTGCTAGAAAAAATATATCTAACGCAAACCGCTCCAGCCAGAGCGACAAAAAGTAGTACCAAGAACACTGCCGACATCGATGAATCATTATACGCATCGGCATCCGCCGCCACGGTTGACATCGTCATATACGTCAAAAGAAGTGCAGTAATCACGACCCATGCAGTGACCCCAAACTTCTCGTACAATTTTTGCACCATCCTCCTCCTTAAAAAAGAACTCCGTATTACTTACGGAGTCCTAGTTTTGCGACGACTGCCTTATAGGCTTCAAAGTCTTTCGCTTCAAGGTACTTAAGCAGTCTCTTGCGGCGAGAAACCATCTGAATCAGTCCACGACGAGCCATGTGGTCGTGCTTGTTAGCCTTCAGGTGCTCGGTCACTTCTTTAATACGAGTAGTGAGCACAGAAGCCTGCGCCTGCGGACTGCCGACGTCATTCTTGTGAGTTTGGGTCAGGCTGAATGCCTTTGCCTTGTTTTCTGCTGTAATCATCGAATGTGTATTGTAGCAGAGTTTTCCCCAGCTTTCAAGGGGTATCGCCGGCAAAACTTTTTAAGCACAAAAAACCGTGCTTATATTGACTTTTTATCTGTTAAATGATATGGTAATGAGGATATGGAACTCGTGAGGTCCACTTCGCGCGGAGGGTTCTCCGTACGAGGCATCTTTACAATTGTCCTGACCGTTCTCATGACGGTCTTGCTGGCGACAACTCTTGCCAGTACTCCGGCGAACGCACAAAGCCCTACCGGCAACTGGAAGGGCGAATCGATCACCTACGACGGTCGACAGTACTTTGCGGCCGAACCCGCCACCGCCGGTCAAAGTCACGGACTGCCAGAAGGCACGCAGTATTACGTCGCAGTTGAAGAGATCAGCGAACGCCCCCTCGTGCGCAAAGCACACGTTATTTACTTTGCACCCGGCAATAGCCCGCCAACAGCAACCAGCGCCGAGTACGTGGTGTATGACTACTCGCCTTCAGAGGTATATTCAAATCCCGAAGGCCGCACTACCATCACGATGACCCCTCAAGCAGAAAGCAATGATTATGCGTCGTCGTGTACTGTCGAGGGAATCGGCTGGTTTGTGTGTCCTATTACCGTCTGGCTCGCAAACGCTATGGACTGGATTTACGAGCAGATCGCACGGCTCGTCGCCGTTCCTCCGGTTGCGGTTAACGACGTCAACACACCGCTGTACACTGCCTGGAATGTAATGCGCAGCTTTGCCAACATCGCCTTCGTGATCGTCTTCTTAATTATCATCTACTCACAATTAACAAGCTGGGGAGTGAGCAACTACGGACTCAAAAAACTTATCCCTCGGCTGATTGTTGCCGCTATCCTTGTGAACGTCTCGTTCTATGTCACCGCTCTCGCGGTTGACCTCTCGAACCTCGCTGGATACGGCCTCCAGGAAATCTTGATTAGCATCCGCAATAATACGTTCGCCATTACGAATGACACCTGGTCGTCAGACGCAACTAACACCTGGTCGACACTGACAGCCTTCGTACTGTCGGGTGGTGCGGTCACGGCCGGATGGATCGGACTATCGATCGCAACCATGGGAAGTGTCGCCTCTGCGGTCTACCTTTTGATTCCGCTGCTGATTGGCCTCGCCGTTACCGTCTTTGTTGTACTGCTCATTCTGGCTGCTCGACAGGCAATTATCGTTATCCTGATCGTACTTGCGCCGCTGGCGTTTGTCGCCAACCTGCTGCCGAATACCGAGAAATGGTTCGACAAGTGGAAAGACCTCTTTATGACGATGCTCATCTTCTTCCCTGCCTTCTCTCTGGTCTTCGGGGGCTCGCAGCTCGCCGGAGGGATTATCATCCAGAACGCCAACAACTTCATTATGATGATCTTTGGTATGGCCGTGCAGGTTGCGCCGCTGGTCATTACTCCCCTCCTGCTGAAGCTAAGTGGTGGTCTACTGGGGCGTATCGCGGGACTGGTCAACAACCCAGGAAAAGGCTTTATCGACCGCAGCAAAAACTGGGCCAACGACCGCGCAGCTATGCATCGTGCGAAGTCAGCGGGTAAGAATGTTCGTGGTAACCCATTCCGTGCAACCGGACAGTTCTTTGACGGCCGTCGACGTAATGTCAAAAAGGGCACGGAGGTGTACGAGCAAATGGCAGAAACTCGTTACATGGAACGTAACGGCAAATACGCCAAGTTAACCGATGCCGAGCATGAAGCACACATGGATCGGGAGATTGTCGACAACACCCACAAACTTCGTGCTCAAGATCACATGAACCACGTCGGCTCAACGGCGCATATTAAGAACGCGCAAGTAGAAGCCGGTAAGTTGGCTGTCGAGCGCGCCACCCAGGCAACCGCCGCTGATATCTCGGAATACCGCGCTGGGCACGTTCCAGTTGGCGCAAGTACCGCGCTGACTGATACGATTACTCGCCTTAACGCAGAACGACAAGCACTCTCTATCGAAAAGACACGTGCTTCGAATGCTGAAGGCGTGGCCCAGGAGCGACTGGCTGACGCACTGATTAATGATCCGAATCTACGCACCCGAGCTGGCGGTATCGACGAGCACGGTGCTGACGCCGCACTGGCAAACGCTATCAGCACGGTTCGAGAGTCATACAACAAATCAGTCGGCGAAGCACGTCAGATTATTAAGCACTTCAACTTGTCTTCTAACGAACGTCAGCAATTGGCATTGGGCGAGACGGTCACCGCGACGCGTGCAGATGGCACGTCACACACCTTCACTGCCAGTGACCTGTTTGCCCGCGAAGCAGTTATTGAAGACCAAGTGGCAACCGGTACCATCGAGCAAGTCGATCAATTGGTTATGGCCTCTGGTAAGAATGCGAAGCTGGCCCAGTTCCGCACGACTATCTCAGAAGCAGTGGCTAAGAACGGCCTAGGTGGCAAGACACTCTACTTGGGCGGCAAGACGATCGACGACATCGCTCAGGGTCGATTCGGCGACGAAAACGCCCTTATGGCTGCCGTTGTTGAAACAATCGGTAAGGGTAAGATTTCCGAGAAAGACTTGGCGAACATCGACAAGGACGCCGTCAAGCGTCTATGGAGTGCCGCCGAGCTTATCCAGAACAACCAAGTCCCTGCTGGCGTCGACCCTGCACTGCTTCCGGCGCTCCGGGCTCGCTTGGACGACTTCTCTCGGGTTGCTCAGGACACTCTGGTGGGCGACGAACGTGTCAACGTCAAGCCAAACGCCAAGGAGTTCATCCTTCGCGTGGCTCGCCTGAAAGATCCAAACTTCCAAGAAGGTCCCATCCCAAGGCCACCAGAAGAGCGAGAATAATTTCCCTACACTTCAACAGGAATGGCGTTTTCTACGCTGTAATCAGCAATCTTGGTTCGGCGCAATTCTCGACAATAAGCACCCGTTTCCAACACCTTCCCTATGTCTTCAGCCAAGCTTCTGATGTAGGTGCCGCTGCTGACATGGGTGCGAACGGTGACAAAGGGATACTGATAGTCGAGGATTTCAAGCGAGAAAACCGTCACCTCCCTTTCGGGAATCTCGACGGCCTCACCTTTTCGAGCCAACTTGTAGGCGCGCTGCCCATCAATTTTTATGGCGCTATATATGGGAGGACGCTGCCTGATTGTCCCACGAAAGTGAGCCAACGCCGCTTCAATCTCTTCGCTAGAAGGCTGCCTATCGGAGACATTGGTCAGCTCGCCCTCTGGGTCGCCGGTCGAACTAGTCTTCCCCAGCTCGATCACCGCTTCGTATTCCTTGTCTAGCTTTGAATACTGCATGGCATTGCGGCACTCTTTTCCTGTAACGATAATCATCAAACCGGTTGCGAATGGATCGAGTGTCCCCGTATGGCCAACTTTCGCCTTTTTGCCCAGCTGCTGGCTGAGTCGACGACGTATCCGAGCAACCACCCCAAAACTCGTCACGCCGGCTGGTTTATCCACTAATAAAATACTGTCTTCTTGCATAGAAGACAGTATACACGGTTCTACTGCTGGCCAGGGATCTTGAACTGCCCCGGGTCATTTGGCTGCGGTGGAGCATACGGGCCAGCGAGGTCCGTCGGTGGCATTGGCTGTGGAGCTGGCTGCGGCGGCTCGGGGGCGAGAATGTCGCCAAGACGCTCAGGTTGCGGTGGTGTCGGTGCATACGGACCAGCTGGTGCCTGAGGTGATTGAGAGAAGTCTGGCACGGCTGGTGGCATTGGCAGACCCAGATCAGCCGGCGTCGGCTGTGGCGCTGGCTGCGGCGGCGCGACCGTCGGTGCATTATCACCAAGAATGTACGATGAAGCGCCCCCGTCAGTCGTACTGACAGGCATGGAGCCAGGTGCCTGCATTCCAGGGCCAGAAGGCTCAAGATAAGCATGGCTCAGGATGGTCTTATTCTGATCATTTTCTGCTTCACGCCGTGCGTCATCTGCTGCTTGCTCGGTTGTCGCATTGAGTGTTCCGCCAAGAATTGGTTCATCGGCCTCATCAAGCTTCGTGTCGGGCTGCGACACAATTGGCGCTGGCTGCTCGGCTACTGTAGGAGTCTGCGTCTCAGGCTCGCTTGCGTACACCCCTGCTGCAACCGCGTTAGCGGTATGATCGAGGGCTGCCTCAGCGGCTTTTGCCGCCTCAGCTTGCTCTTCGGCCTTTACCCGCTTGTCCATCTCTTCGAGAGTCTCGAATGGCGGATGCTCTCGCGGTACATCGAATTCATCACTCTGCGGCTGCTCTTCAGGAGCTGGCTCTTCCTCCTTGTGCTTGCCGATCTTCAGTGTCCCGTCAGCACTCACGCTATCACTGTCGTCTTTTGGTGGCTCAGGTTCTGAAGAAGTGTCCTCTGCATCCGAAGGCTCGAATGAATGCGTCTCCTCTAATTTGGTCGCGATCAACTGTTGGTCTGCACCTGCGGCCATCAGCTGTGACGCTACTGTCATAACCTTTGAGGTGGTATTACGGTTACTGAATCGTTCAGTCTGGGCGACGATACCCGTCAAGTACGCAGTCGCGATTTGGGCGTCGATAAGTGATTTGTTCTTGTCGGTCTTGAGCGCCTCGCTCAGTCCTGCAAGCATTTCGCTCAGGCTGCTTGCCTGGTCGTCGTGCCAGTCGATGCCACCGAGCGTGCTTGTCTGCTCACCCGCCGTCACGGTCGCAACCGTCGCATCGTGAAGAATTTGGCCATGAGATTCGAGGGCTTTATCGAGGTGATCTTGGTCATCAACACCCAGCGCAATAACGAGCTCGACGTTGTAATCACCCTGGCTGAATTCAAGATCGTCACTCGTAATGGTTGTCTTGTAAGGAGTAATAAAAATCTTTACCGCGTCACCCTCGACCTTGTAGCGCAAGTGATCAGCTTTCTCTTTATCAAGTGCAATAATAAAGTCGCGCAGACTATCTGTGGTATCATCAAGAATCTTCTCTGGTTCTAGAAAAGCAATCGCTGGAGGGACCACGCCGCTGAAGACCGCCGTTGCGTGTTTATCCATCTTGTCGAGCAAAACCGTCAACCCGATTGCAGCCGACAAAGCATCGACAGTAGGATTGTCCGATACAGTTATCAGCACGTTCGTCGAGTCTTTGATCTTTGAGAGCAGCTGTTGTTTGGCTTTTATATC
>CEVM01127942.1_pt1 | contig 16957 bp, 10 predicted proteins | sample 531481 | NCBI WGS metagenome assembly CEVM01 (sample SAMEA2623649, study PRJEB7988) | marine metagenome | biome: marine biome (ENVO:00000447); feature: mesopelagic zone (ENVO:00000213) & marine oxygen minimum zone (ENVO:01000065); material: "saline water (ENVO:00002010), including plankton...
TCCGAAGGCAACAAAAAGAGATCACTAAAACATAAGATCTTATTGACCTCGCTACTATTTCCCAAGAAAATGACTTTCTTGCTAATTCCGTGATTTTCGCACCACTCTTCCGCAGGCGCTTTTTCAGGCCCTTCCCCTACGATGATCAATTTCGCCGGAATGCTTTCTTGCACCTTATAAAAGACCTCCAACACATCTTTGATCCGTTTCACTTCTCTCAGGTTACTCACATGAGTGATGATCTTTTCATGTTCTTCGGCCATCATCTCTCTTTTACAATCTGAAAAGGTGTGCTTATACTTAGTGACGTCAATAAAATTAGGCACCACGTGAATATCTGTCTTAATATCGAACAATCGCAAGGTGTCGTCCTTTAAGCTTTGCGAGACCGAAGTTACCACATCGCTATTGTTGATACTGAATGTAACTGCCGGTTTATAGAATGGATGATTACCAACCAAGGTGATGTCTGTTCCGTGTAGGGTAGTTACCATAGGTATATGAATACCTTCTTCGGCTAGCATCTTTTTTGCCATATAACCTGCATAGGCATGCGGAATGGCATAATGTACGTGCAGCAATTCAATATTATGAAGCTTTACCATGTTCACTAACTTGCTGGACAGCGCCAGTTCGTAGGGTTGGTATTGAAACAATGGGTATTTAGGAACCGAAACTTCGTGAAAATGAATATTGTGGGAGAGCAACTCTAACTTTACGGGCTGCTTGTAGGTGATAAAATGTACTTCGTGACCATTATTGGCAAGCGCAATACCAAGTTCAGTAGCCACCACGCCGCTTCCTCCAAAGGTTGGGTAACATACAATAGCTATATTCATGATTAATTGTTTTGAGGTTCTATGGCGTCGTAAATAACTTGTTGAATTCTACTGCGAAGGTCACTGCTAATAAGCATACGATTATCTGCCGTTGGGTAGGTTCTGTTTGAAAGGAATACATAAACTATTTCTTCTTCAGGATCGGCCCAAGTGAAGGTTCCGGTAAAACCGCTATGACCAAAACTCGTCATCGAAACACAACCACAGGTAGGACCGGATTCTCCTAATTGTGGTTTGTCAAAGCCCACTCCCCTTCTCACATCGTCTTCGCAATAATAACAGGTGTTGAAGTCGTCAATGGTTTCCGGTTCAAAGAAACGTTTTCCCCCGTAAAATCCTCTCCATAAATACATTTGCATGATCTTAGCAACATCGTTAGCATTGCTGAATAATCCTGCATGACCACTTACGCCGCCTAACATTGCCGCTCCTTGGTCGTGTACGAACCCGTGAACTTTCTGCATTCGGAAATAATTATCCTCTTCAGTAGGAACAATATCTGCTTTAGAAAATTTCTCCAGAGGATTATAGGTGGTGTAGTTCATTCCCAAAGGTTCATAAAAGTGAGTTTGCACCAAGTCTTCCAAAGAATTTCCATAAAACTCTTCTAGGTATTTCTTCAGAATATAAAAAGGGAGATCACTGTATTTATAGCTCAACCTGCTCCTAAGGTCACTATCTTTAATCCTTGTAAAAATACTATCCTGATAATCATTACGCATGTACATGTTTTCTGCTACTTGCACGTCAAATCCTTCTTTTTTGGTACGAGAATAATAGTCGGAAGAAGGCCCGCCGGTCACCGTGTCCAATGTTTTGGTGTAAAACGGAATCCAAGCTGTTAAGCGCGCATAGTGTGAGAGCATATCTTGGAGTCGGATGTCTTTTTTATTCGAATTTTTATATTCCGGAAGCATTTCCGAAAGCTTCGTATCCATTGAGATAATATCTCTATTTACTAATTCCATCACCATAGGCAGGGCAGCTAGAATTTTTGTCATCGATGCGATATCATACAAATTATCATCTTGCACACGAATTTTTCTTTCGGGAGTATGGTATCCAAAATTCTTGCGATACACCACTTTCCCTTTTCTAGCGACAAGAATCTGAGCGCCGGGCATCATAGCGCCCCACACACCGGAACGCGCTAAGGTGTCAATTTTTTTAAGCTTTTCTCTATTAAGACCAACACTTTCAGGGGTACCATATTGCAAGCGTCTGAGCGCCGGAGTTTGAATGCCTGTCCCTGCAGGAAATGAAGCCCTAGCAGTTACCGGGAGCCGGCCTACTCCTTTTCGTGCTCCAAATATCAGTTGTGCGGATAGCGATTGTGATACTTCGCTGTTTTGATACGAAGCGATGATCCCTTCAAAATTGGTGGTGGTTTTTAGGTCCAAAAGAGCGTAAGGTCGGGTAAATACGTCTAGAATAACATTATTGGTACGCGCGATCTCGTAAAGCCATACCAGTTCTTTATCGCTAAATTCATATGACTTCCAAGGATTGTCGTTTGAGCGATGAAACCCAATAATAACGTGATCATATCCTTTCAAGCGATCCAAGTATTGCTCAAGGCTATTCGCCCGAATCCAATCTACCTTGGTGTAATTTCTCAATTCGTTTAGGAAAGTAGCACCCGAATCATCCCCAAAATTAATATACGCGAAACGTTTTCCTTGCAGGTCTTGAATGGGCAGCATATTGCCGCTGTTTTTTACAACGGTCAATGCATTCTCCATAGCTTCTTCGTAAAGCACTTCATCAATGGGAGCATTCAAATTCTCAACTAAAAAATCTGTGACCACAGGTTCGTATTGATGTAAGCCGACTTTATATTTCGCGAAAAGGATCTTCTTAACAGAGCGTTGCAGTCGTTTTTCTGTAATGATCTCTTCGCGATATGCGTTGACCAGTAATTGGTGGGCTTTCGGAATATCTTCGGAAATTAATAAAATATCGTTCCCGGCGAGGAATGCAGCGAGATCGATCTCTCCCGGTTCACTAAAGTTGGACGCTCCTTTCATGTTCAAAGCATCCGTAAAAACGAGTCCGTTGAACCCTAACTCTCCCAACAATTTATCGTTTATAATTTTTTCTGAAATGGAAGAAGGATAGCCGTCACGTGATTCTAGAGAAGGCACATTTAAATGCGCTACCATGACACTGCTCAACCCTTCCTGAATCAATTGTCGATAAGGATACAGCTCGACGGAATCGATACGTGCTTCTGTGAAATCTATGGTAGGTAAGGTTTTATGAGAATCGGTCTCGGTATCTCCGTGTCCCGGGAAATGCTTGCCGTTGGTCAATATGCCTGCTGACGCCATTCCTTTCATGAATGCCAAGGCCTTATTGGTGACATTTTCTTTGTCTTCTCCGAAAGATCGATTCCCGATGATGGGATTCTTCGGATTGGTATTAATATCAATTACGGGAGCAAAGTTGATATGAACTCCTAATCGTTTGGAATGTTCACCAATACGCTTTCCTACCAACTCTACAATTCGGTCGTCTTGAATGGCGCCTAGCGTCATGTTCCATGGATAGGCAAAGGTAGAGTCCAGTCGCATGGCCAAGCCCCATTCAGCGTCCATTCCGATCATCAACGGTAGTTTTGATCGCTCCTGAAATTCGTTGTTCAATTTGGCTTGCCGCATGGGACCGCCTTTCGAAAAGATAACCCCCCCGATGTAATAATCATCAATCAATGCATTGACCTTATCGATCTTTGCTTGGGAATCACTAGAAAACACATCCACCATGAACAGCTGCCCGATCTTCTCCTGAAGCGACATGCTGCCATACACACTATCGACCCATCGTTGTTGATTTTCAAGATCTTCAGGAACGGTAAGCGGATTGATTTGTTGGGCTGAAACAAGGGAAACAGCACCCAAAAATAGTGAGGTTACAAGGGCTTTTATCATGCCCTGAAAGATACAAAAACTATGCTAAAAATCGACTGTGCCAACTGTCTTTGGCAGGAACTTCCCAGTGGTCTAGATATTCGCGTTTGTTCGTTACTAAGTTATTGAAAACAACTGTATTAGCTGAAACAGAGCGGTTTTTAGCCATCTTCTTAAAATCGGCTAAAGATTTATGAGCAATGTATTCACCTGTGTAAAATGTGACATTCATCTTGTCTAACAAGTCGATGTCAAATTGCTGCTCTAACGATTGAATGAAATGTACCGACGCATCAATACTGCATCCGGAAGCGGAGGCATTTTCTTGATTAAGACCAATTACGATAAAGCGATCGTGTTTTATTTCAAAACCAGCCTCTAAATTGGCTCCATGTGCGGTCCACTGTGTGAGAAACGCTTCCGTTTTTTGATTGATATAACCTATTTCTTCTTCAGAGAGTTTACGATTGGCTTGATAGATCCAAATACGCGATTCGTCGGGTAATTCTGAAAAGGGCACGAGCATACTACAGGTCTTTTGCGTTTGCGATCATTTCGGCTACGTCCATCACTTGCACGCTTCCTTCTTTCTCTGCGGCCTTTACGCCATCGGTAAGCATGGTGTTGCAGAATGGGCAACCCGCTGCGATGACTTCCGGTTGAATTTCAAGGGCTTCTTCAGTACGTTCAATATTGACATCCTTGTCTCCTTTTTCAGGTTCCTTGAACATTTGAGCCCCACCGGCCCCACAGCAGAGTCCGCGTGACTTACATCGTCGCATTTCCACGAGCTCTACCTCCAGTTTTTGGAGCAGTTCTCTTGGAGCTTCGTATTCGTTATTTGCACGACCTAGGTAACAAGGGTCGTGAAAGGTGATCTTCTTTCCTTTGTAGCTACCGCCTTCTACATTGAGTCGGCCTTCATTTAACAATGATTTTAAAAACTGTGTGTGGTGAATGACCTCATAGCTTCCTCCCAGTCCGGGATACTCATTTTTCATCGTGTTGAAACAATGCGGGCACGCTGTCACCACTTTTTTAATTTCATACCCATTAAGAACTTGAATATTCATCATAGCCTGCATTTGAAAGAGGAATTCGTTTCCGGCGCGTTTTGCAGGATCTCCCGTACAGCTTTCTTCGGCACCCAAAACTGCAAAATCCACTCCCGCGTTGTGTAACAATTTTACAAACGCCTTAGTGATTTTTTTCGCTCTATCATCGAAACTACCGGCACAACCCACCCAAAACAAGACTTCGGGCTGCTTGCCTTGTGCGGCGTATTCTGCCATAGTAGGTACTTGAAGGGGTTCGCTCATAACTTAATCTTTAAATACTTGAATGGTCAGTTCTTTTTCAACAAGGTCGGTAAATTTCCCTTTGTAACGCGTAGCTTTCACCAAGTGGTTATCGATCCAATGATAGTTCCCGCCTCTTGGTTTTCCCATTAACAGCGAATGGTATTTGAAACCATGCTTTTGAAGCCATGTTTCCGTAACCGCTCTATGATCTTCGGTGCGCGAAGTGAAAAAACAAATTAAATGTCCTTGCTCGTACCATTTATTACAGGTACGAAGTGCATCAGGAAAGGGCTCGCAAGTTGCCATACGCTCGGGTTGCTCATTGGGAACATCTTCGGTAATGGTTCCATCGATGTCGATCAGATAGTTTTTAACCCCTTTTGGGAGCACCGGACTTACCTGTTCACCTTGCTCTACTTTTTCATGCAGTAACTTCTCTGCTTCTTCTCTTTTCATTACGCTTCGTTTTTCCAGTTTAAACGGTCCATTTGATTATACGGCCAAGGAGCGCCGTTATTTTCTATATTGGTCATGGCCACATTCAACTCGTTGGGAGCGGCCGATTGTTCCATTACCAAGTATTGGCGCATATCCATGATGATTGAAAGCGGATCGATACTAACCGGACACGCCTGAACACAAGCGTTACAAGTTGTACAAGCCCACAGTTCCTCTCGTGTAATATAATCGTCTAATAATTGCTTTCCATCCGGTTGGAATTCTCCATTCTTATCGATGTTCTTTCCGATCTCTTCCATCCGATCACGCGTATCCATCATGATCTTACGAGGTGACAATTTTTTTCCGGTTTGGTTCGCAGGGCATTCAGCGGTGCATCGCCCGCATTCGGTGCAGGTGTAGGCGTTGAGAAGTTGCACCCTGCTCAAATCTATCGCGTCACTCGCGCCAAATTTAGCGGGCGCTTCAGCATCTTCTGCGGGAGCTGCAAAGGGATCGGCGTTGGGATCCATCATCAATGCTACTTCCTTCGTAACCGACTCTAGGTTATTGAATTTTCCTTTCGGAAGTACTCTTCCGAAGTACACATTCGGAAACGCCAACATAATATGTAAATGCTTACTGAAATAGAGGTAGTTCAAGAACACGAGAATTCCTAAAATATGCAACCACCAAGCGGTGCGCTCTATGAGAATAAGAGTGCTTTCAGAGAAACCATCTAGTAGAGGCAGCAAATATTGACTTACCGGAAACATTCCGGCTTCCACGTAATGATCGGCGCCCAGATTTTGCAATTGAAGGTCGGCTGCATTCATGGTGAGAAACAATGCCATCAATACCATTTCAAAATAGAGAATGTAATTGGCATCGCTCTTGGGCCAGCCTTTCATTTCATTGGCCCAAAAACGCCTGATCTTTTGGATGTTCCTACGTGTCCAGAACAAAATAACGCCTACCAAAACCAAGAGAGCTAAAATTTCAAAAGAAGCGATCAAGATGTCGTATACCGGTCCTAAAAAGGCAAAGATGCGATGGGTTCCGAAAATACCATCGATAATGATCTCTAATACTTCGATATTAATAATGATGAAACCTACATACACGATAATGTGAAGGATGCCCGCAATGGGTCGTACCACCATTTTAGACTGCCCTAACGCAATGCGGACCACATTACCCCAACGTTCTTTGGTATGATCGGAATGGTCTTGTGCTCTACCGAGTTTAATGTTACGGATGACCTTTCGGATATTTTTGGTGAAATATCCAATACCTAGGACCAAGGCCACTACAAATAAAATGTTCGGAAGATACTGCATGATAGTTGGTTATTGGTCTGGATCGGCCGGTGGTTCGTACTCTTTTGCCTTTCTTCCGAAGACGGATAAATGAACGTACCGTTTCGGATTTAGTTTGATATCTTGAATGAGTTGCTCCATCTGGCGCGTGGCTCCTTCCAAATTATCGTAAAGCTGTTCGTCTTTTAATAGTTTACCAATGCTTCCGTTTCCGTTTTCAACGTCTGAAACGATTGAGTTCAATTTGGAGGTTACCGCTTCTAGATCTCGAACCATTTGGCCGGTTTCAATTTGTGCCAGCGAATCAGAAAGTTTGGCGAAGTTTGACGCGGTTATATCAAGATTAGTAAAGGTGTTGTCTAGTTTTTCTGAATTATTAGCGAGGAGTCCGTCTAACTTTCGGGAAGCACTCCCAAAATTACGAGCGGTTACATTGAGATTTGCGATCGCCGACTTTAAATTTTCTTTGGTTTCATCATCCAGTACGGTGTTGATGTTGATCAATAAACTGTCAACAGTCGCTAAGGTTCCATTCACCTTTCGCTCAAGTGGCCCGAGGGATCCCGTGACGGCATCCAAAAGACTTTGCGCAATCTCACCATTCAAGGTGTCACCTGATTTAGCCGTGTTATTTGGATTGTATTCCGGAACGATGGCCAAGTTATTTCCACCAATCAACCCGCTGCTATAGATCTGCACCAAGCTGTTTCGGGAAAATTCAAATTCTTTGTCCACGGTGAAGGCAACCACCAAGCCACCGGATTTGTCGGCAAACCCAATTTCTTGAACTTTTCCTACCTGAAACCCATTGATGGTAACCGGTGCCGCTTTGGAAAGTCCTTCAACATTATCATATTTTACATAGAACACCCGACTCTCATTAAAAAGATTTGATCCCTTTAAATAGTTATAGCCAAAGATGAGCAGCAGGATGGCCAGTACTGCGAGTATTCCGGTTTTAACTTCTCTGGAAAGTTTCAATAGCAAGTGTTTTTGTACCTAACAAATTTAGAAATAAAAAAATCAATACGCTACCCTATTTATCCTTGGATGTTAACACTTGGGAAAGTTTAACTTTTTCTCCTTTTTTAAAGGCCACAATATAAGCGGAAGGGTACCCTTTCTCCTGCGCGAAGGTTTTCATGAGGGTAATTTTGTTATAGTCGGAGGTATCGCCGTAATAGTATTTGAAGAGTCCGCCTTCTTTATCTCTTGAAACATCTTTTAGCCCTTGAAAATTAGAAGGTTTCGTATCCATCTTCTTACTGCTTGCCAGAATTTGCACCTTGAAAACCACATCTTCATATTCGTTCGTTTCGGTTTCTGAAATGGCCTTTTCGATCTCTTCTTCTGTAATGACAGGATTTTTGGCGCTGCTGGTACTGAGGTCAATATTCTTTTTGTAGCGAAGGACGGCATCAGAAATCGATGCTGCCATTTCGCGCTGTCCTTTCTTTGAATTGAGATAGGCTCCCTCTTTGTTATTGGTTAAGAATCCCGTTTCTACAAGTACGCTTGGCATATAGCTTTGGTGCAGCACAATAAAGCCCGCTTGTTTCACACTTCGGTCTTTTCGTTTAAGATTGTTGGTGAAGTTATTCTGAATAAGGCCTGCTAACATGATACTTTGATCCAAATATTCTTCTTGCATCAGTGTCAGGCCTATGAAAGATTCGGGAGAGTTTGGATCATAGCCGGCGTATTTTTCTTCATAATTATCTTCCAAAAAGATCACTTCGTTTTCCTTTTTCGCTACTTCCATATTACGCTTATTAGCATGCAACCCCAACACCCAGGTTTCAGTACCGTATGCCTGACTATTATGCGCATTGCAATGAACACTTACGAACAAATCGGCATCCGCTCTGTTCGCAATCGCACCGCGCTCCCAAAGATCTATAAAAACATCTGTCTTACGCGTATATATGACTCGAATACCCGGTTCTTTTTCCAGTGCTTTACCTACTTCTAAAATGATCTTTAATGCAATGTCTTTTTCTTTATAACCATTCCCTGTATTCCCACTGTCGTGCCCGCCATGACCGGCATCTAAAACAACCACGAATGGTTTTTGGGTATCATTATTGAGGGATGTTGCTCGAGCAGATAAGGATACGAGACTTAAAAAACATATAAGAAATACAAAAAGTTTCGTTTTCATAAAGGTATAACGTATGATGGGTAGCGCTATTTTAAAAACTAATGATTAAAAATAATAGCCCAAAAAATATATGTACTTTTGAGCGGTCAAAAACTAAGCCAAAATTACAAAATTCTAGGTTGGTAAACGTGCAGGGTATACGGTATTATTTAAGATTGATCACCTTAGTTTTCGGTATCGGGTTGATGAGCGTTGCTGCTTATGGACAGGACATTCCTCCTAAGAATGAGGTCAATATTCCTGCGGAAACCGAACAAGATACCATAATTCCTCCTTCTGAAACCATCACTATTCCCCAAGACTCTTTGCTCCCTGAAACGAATGAACGTCTGGCAGATAGTGTGCGAACCGATTCTGTGCAACCGCAACAAGAAGAAGTACTTACTGACATCGTAGATTATTACGGGGAAGATTATGTCTATTTAAATCGAAAAGAGAAAAAGATCTATATGTACAATGAGGCGTATGTTATTTATGGTGACATGCGTATTGATGCCGGATTGATCATTTTTGATTACAGTAAAAGCGAAGTGTATGCTAAGGGGATCGACAGTGCCGGTGTGTATTCTCAACTACCGGTGTTTAAACAGGCGACGAATGAAGTGCGTCCAGATTCCATTCGCTTTAACTTTGATACACAGAAAGCATTGGTCTATAATTCGAGAACAGAACAAAACGGATTCCGAGTCATTTCAGAAACGACTAAAAAGGAGAATGACTCTGTCTATTACTTGAGTAAAGTAAAGTTTACAACTTCAGAAAACATTGATGATCCCGAGTATTACTTCTATACGCGAAAGGCAAAGTTCGTCCCGCAGCGAAAGATCGTTACCGGACTTACCAATATGTACATTGCTGATGTACCGACGCCAATCGGACTCCCATTTGCGTATTTTCCACTGACGGAGGATCGCACTTCAGGCTTTATCATTCCTACTATTGGAGACAACAACAACCGTGGGTTCTTTTTCCAAAATGGTGGGTATTATTTTGCTGTCAGTGAATATTTTGATCTAACGCTTTTAGGGGATTATTATACCAATGGAAGTTACGGGCTCCGCGGGGAGTCATCATATGCAGTTCGGTATAAGTTCCGTGGAAATATCAATGTTCGCTATGAGAATTTGATCAATAGCGAGCGCGGCTTCCCGGATTTTAGTCAGACTTCAGTGTACAACATTCGGTGGTCACACCAGCAAGACCCAAAATCGAGTCCGTTATCCCGATTTTCAGCTTCTGTGAATCTAGGGAGTAGTCAGTATTTCACACAGTCGATCAATCAAGTAAACAATGCGAGTTCCTTGGTGAATACGTTGAGTTCTTCAGTTTCCTACAGTAAAACATTTGAAACCCAACCGGAAGTCAATATTCAAGCCGCCGCAACGCACACCCAAAACACCAATACGCAGGCAATCACCATGTCGTTACCAAATGTGACGGCCAATATTTCTCGAATCTTTCCATTTGCACCTAAAACCGGTTCAAAAAAAGGTATTCTCCAGAATATCAACCTTCAATATGATGTTTCGGCACAAAACCGTATTGAAACCACGGATTCTCTATTTTTTAAAAGTGAAATGTTTGACACCGCACAATTAGGGGCACAACACACAATTCCTATTAGTACGAACTTTAAAATTTTAAAATATTTGAGCGCCACTGCAGGAAGTACGTATCAGGAAACTTGGGTGGGCACAACGTTCCCACAGCGCTTCGATCCTGATGCTAATAACGGCGAAGGAGCGGTAGTACGTGATACGGTACGCGGATTTGACAGTTACCGAACGTATAATTTTTCTTCGGGACTTGGAACGACGCTTTATGGTACTTTTAACTTCGGAAAAGGAAAAAAGATTGAAGCCATTCGTCATGTAGTTCGACCCTCTATCAACTATTCTATTTCTCCTGGGTTTGATCAATTTTTTGATGAATATACCATCCCTTCCATTGATCCCGAGGTTGTAGATGAGGTAGTTCAATATTCACGGTTTCAGAACACCCTTTTTGGAGCTCCTAGTCAAGAATATTCAAGCGGGTTAACCTTTGGGATAAGCAATACCTTGGAAGCCAAAGTGCGAAACCCCGATACGACTGCCACAGAACCTAAGAAGATAACCTTGTTAAACAACCTTAATTTCTCTTCCGGGTACGGCTTATCCCGCGATTCTCTAAAATTCGACCCAGTTCGGGTGACGGGTGGTTTGCCTATTGTTGATAGATTAGATCTTAACTTCAATGGAACATTAAATCCGTATGCATTGGATAATAATAATCAGATTATCGATGAATTTAATATCAATAATGGTGGAAGCTTATTTAGATTGACTGGTGGAAATGTCAGCCTCAATTACTCCTTTTCCAGTAAAGACTTTGAACGCGTTACAGATGATGAAGGTGATCGCGACCCCGATCGATTCGATAATGAAACCTTTCGTAATGGTGGTCGACCCGATGATCTTTTTGGAGATGTAGATGATTTTGATGGAAGCTTTGATCGTGATGATCGGGCCACAACAAATAAACTAGGGAGCAGTTGGTATGATTATTCGATCCCGTGGAATATGCGAGTCGCTTATACGTTGACCTATTCTAATAATGCGCGAGAAAACAGAATTTCTTCACAATCGTTGATGTTTAGTTCTAATGTAGAACTCTCACCGCGTTGGAGTGTGGGCTTGTCTTCGGGTTATGATTTCACGAGTAAAGGGGTTACCTTAACCCAGCTTCGCTTTCAAAGAGACTTAGAAAGTTGGCAAATGAGCTTCAATTGGACGCCTATTGGAGCGCGTACCACTTCTTGGTATTTTCTAATTCAGATCAAAGCCAGCATCCTGAAGGATATCAAATACGACAAACGACGAGAACCGGATCGCGGACTCTAATACAGTTAACACCTATGAAAAAAATCATCACCACTCCCAATGCCCCAGCCCCTATTGGCCCCTACAGTCAGGCCGTTTTAAAAAATGGTTTTTTATATACCTCCGGGCAAATTGCGTTGCATCCTGAGACAGGAGAATTAGAAACCGAAGACATCCAAAAGGAAACCCATCGGGTAATGAAAAATCTACAAGCTGTGCTTACGGCAGCCAATATGGACTTCGAAGATGTGATCAAAACCTCCATCTTTGTGAGTGATATGGGTAATTTTGCAGCTATTAATGAGGTGTATGCTTCTTATTTTGGTTCCGAAGAAACTGCCCCTGCCCGCGAAACAGTGGAAGTAGCTAATCTACCAAAATATGTCAATGTAGAGATCTCCATGATCGCAGCAAAGTAAAAGCTTACTCGTTCTCTTCTAGTTTACCTTGCGAATTGCTTTCCGGAAAAGTATCCGGAATTTCATTGTCATCCGGCACCACAGGAGTTAATTCTGATTCTAAAGTAAGTTCTTTGTTGAACAACTTGCGAATCAATTCCCGGAAGGTATCAAAATCTACAGAATACGAAGCTCCTACCCCTTGCTCGAAGATTTGATCTTCCCCAATAAATTGAATATCAGCTTGGCGATTAAAGAAATTGAGTCGGAGGCTTCCATCTTCGTTCAACAACCATTGCACTTCGATATCACCTGCCACTGTGGATTCATTCACCCCTCCTACCGGCACGCCCACAGTTCCATTAATGAGTACACGTTCGCTGATGTTGGTCGAGAATTGCACGCCTAACTGATCTGCAGTCTCTTGATTCACGGTACGCGTTGCAGGTTGGTAGTACGGCAATACTTTGAATTTAGAATCACTATCCGCAAAGATGTCTGCTACAATCGCGTTGACACGCTCTGCCAAGGTTCCGGCGATGGAGTTCTGTACGGCGGCAGCATCGCTTTGGAAGGATCCTGTAGACACCAAGAACAAGGCTTGGGTTTGACGTTGTTCTCTATTCTGAAGCTTGTATTCTAATTCTGATCGAACAATGGAGCTCGCTTCCGGAAATTCGATCTGGAACGCCAGGTCAGGCTGAATAATTTGTCCGTTTAGATCAACGATCACCTCCACCGGGATTTTTCGGTTGATTCCCGGGTTGTCAAGCAATACAGATGGGTTTGCGGTGGTCTTGTATTTCGCACTTAGATCCAATCGACCGCGTATGGGGTCGCCTTCCCAAACGATAAATCCACCGGGCACTACTTCAAATTCTTTTTGAATAATTCCGCTGTAGCGGAAATCATAATTACCTTCAATTACGGTGAACTCACCCCACATCTGGAACTTTCCGTTGGTATTAATTCGAATTAACAGCGTTCCGGCTCCTTTCCCTTTTAAGGTGGAGTTATTCACTTTGTCCACCACGACCTCTACTTCGGCTTCATCGGTAATATCGAGATCAAAATTTAAGGATAAGCCTTTCACTTCCTCCTGAAAGATCGTTTCTCCACGAATTCGCGCTTCTTTTTCTTCCGGAGATAAAAATCGAATGAAGGAATCATCTCCAATAGCTTCCGTATCATCTAACGGAATTTTAAAGGTGGTCCCACTTTCGGTGGTAGCCAACACATCTATCGCCAAATCATCTACAGGTCCGGTGATGTCTGCAGCTCCACTGATAAAGGCCGTACCGTAATACAAGGCATCTTCATCGGGAGGCGTGTCTAAGACCAACAATCGATTGGTGGTTATATTCATATCGAGCTCCCAATCGCCAAAATTGCTGTGGGTGGCACTTCCTGAGAGCGTTCCTACAGTATTATACTTGGTATCGGTGATATTGGTGGGTCGAATTTCTAAGGCATTCTTAGAAATGAAAACAGGGGTATTATTGTTGATGTCAAAATCTACATTCAGATAGGGAATGGTCAATCCGCTGTTCGCTAGATCAATGCGTCCATCAATATTAGGCGATTTATAATTTCCGGTGACGCGTGCATTTCCCGTGGCAAAACCTCGTATGTTCGTGATTACTTCGCCACCAAACGGACTAAATGCTTGCAAATTGAAAGCATCCAAGGCTATGGTTAGGTCGATCTGAGGATTTTGAGGTGCTACGTCAACAGTACCCACAGCACTCAGTGGTTTTTTTCCATTGTCTAGCAATGAAATATCAATCGCATAGCGGGTCAGGTCTTCATTTCCTTCAATGGTAAGATCTAGATCTCCAAAAGGAATGTCGTTGATGATTACATTGTCTATAACTACTGAGGAATTGGGGTAATAAGCACCGTTTTGTTCTAAGAACTGTAAGGTTCCATTGACGTTTCCACGGAGATCAAGACTGTCCACAGCCGGCGTGATTTTCCCGATATCTACATTATTAAACCGTGCTTTGATGTTCTTATAGTCGGTGTCGCGAATTTCTCCTGCCAATTGTATGGATTCATTCATATGACTGATCACCAGTGAATCAATACGCACATTGCTAAAGTTATCATCAAACACCACTTTATTCAGATCGTTATTCTCTTCGTTGATATACCAAACATTTTCTTTAAAGGTTACATCCGATTTACGAACCCCTACTACCGATTTTCCTGCCGGATTGATGGTGTGATATAAGCTGAGATTGAAAATATCATCACCTTCGGTTCCGCCCCGAAATTCGCTTCGCACGTATAGCGTATCATTAAGTGTCTTATTGATGACGTTGAAATCTTTGGCGCCGTAAAAGCCCGCATCGATAGAATCAATAGAGATGTAGGCGTTGTAAAGCGGATTGTCATTATCCACCTGAATGTTCACCTTTTCTAGGTAATTGTCATAAACGGTGATTTCAGGTGATTTGAAGTTCATAATGAATTCCGATTCATCGGAAGCTACCGACCCTTGGACGCGCGTGTTTTCCCCTAATTGTAATTGCGGCACAAATACTTCAACGATCTTATTGTACACCTCAAATTCATAATTGAGATATTGATCTACGGTAACCTCGTTGGGAATGTAGTTGGCGTAAATACTTCCTATTCCGTTGCGGAACAAATTCGGAATATCCTCAATTAAAAACTGTCCGGTGATCTTTCCGTCAATAATATCCGGAGAAATAATTTCTATGGTACGTTCGGGGCCTTCAAAACTGGAAATAACCAGGAAATCATCAAAATAGTAATCCTCCTTTTCGTTTTGATAGAACGTCTGCACAAATTCAATGGTCCCTGAAGCGTCATTGATAGTGGTTCCGTCCATATCCATAATAACCCGTCCTGCGAATACCGAAACACTGTCTCGCGTAAAAAGATTCAATTTGTTCAATTCGGCATACTCCACATCCGCTTCGAAGTCGTATTGATTAAATTCTTTAGAAACATCCACAAGTCCGTCAAAGCTCAATTTAACATTAGGGTCATCAATGCTTAGCGATCCATTAAAAACCGGGTTTCGTAGCGTTCCCGAAAGGGTGATGTTTTTATAAGTGTATTCTTCAAAGGTAATGGCTGAAATAGTCCCGGAAACTCTGGTGTTCAAGGTGTTTTGTGAAAAACCTCGTCCGTTAACTTCCACGTTGGCGGTGATGGTTCCTAAAGAAGAAGTTTTGGCCAAGGTGCCAAGGTTGAGTTTTTCCAATTTGATCTTTCCGTCGTAGAAAGCGTTATCCACATCGTTGAAATTTCCAATGGTCACGTCTAGATCAGCATTTCCAATACCGCTGTTGAACACGCTGGTGGTCGTGAGTTCATCTCCGTTTAATACGGTATTTCCTTGCAGGGTCATGGTGTTAAAATCCTTCAGTAAATCAGGTAGCGATGTTCCTAAGACGCGCGGCATAAGTCGGCGTAAATCATAGTAATTCGCTCTTAAATAGTGATTTCTTGCATCAATTCTAATGTCTTTCTCTTCGGAAATAAGGTTCTGAAATCGAAATGCGCCAGACATTCGTGTATTTCCATAGGCTACGGCACCTTCCGTAAATCGGAAATCGTTGAGTGTTCCTTGTAGCAGTCCATCTAAATAAATTGTTTGATCCGGGCCAAATTCATCGTAAAATGCATTGATGTCGCTGGTGCCTACTTCGGTATCATCAAAAGTGGCAGTAATAGTGACATTGTTTTGGAAATCGGCCATGCCGTTTTCAGCATAATCCAGCAGGATATTTCCTTTAATGATAGAATGGCTTGTTTTGAGAAAAAGTTCGTCTAAGACCATTTTTTCCAAGCTATAGGAAAACTTTGATCGAAGTTCTTCAATGACAAATCCACGCTGTGCGATCATGGACAGATCAAGAATATTCACGTCGATATTCGGACCTGTAATTTTAAAATCATCGGCGGTGATATTTACTTGATCAAGATTGAAAATTTCCGGGGTTTCCAGGTTTTGATCGGTAATTCGAACCTTACTATCTGTGAGCGTAACGTCGTTGCTGAAAAGAGAAAACGGATTTTCAGACGGCGGTTCGCCCGTATTGAACTTTTCAGAAAAAATATAAAGATTATCCTCTTCTTCCCCTTGATAGGTAGTTACATAGAGTTTGGCTTGTTCCAGATCAATATTTCCGAAGCCAAGATCCCCTCGAATCAAATTTTGAAAGCTCAGGATATTCGTTTGGAGACGCTTTGCATAGATCAACGTGTCTTGATGGTGATCTGCAATATACACTTCGCGTACATCAACTTCCCCTTTCCAGTTCAAGCCCAATCGATGAATATTGATGTCGGTGCCGTAGGTTTCGTTAAGATCATCCGTCACTTTTTTCGCAACATACGTTTGCACCGCCGGAATAGAAAAAACGATAATGATCAAAATAAGGAGGATCACTATCGCTAAAAAGGTGCGAACGATTATTTTACGAAGTTTTTTGATACGCTTTTAAAGTTTTAATTTTGAAACCAATTATCGTGCCTAGGTCTTATGTCTCATAACAACAGCTATATTTTAGGAATTGAATCCTCTTGCGATGACACGGGAGCCGCTGTAATTGCTAACGGTCGAGTGCTTTCTAATGTTGTGGCAACACAAGAAATTCATCGTGAATACGGAGGAGTGGTCCCCGAACTAGCCTCGCGTGCGCATCAACAAAACATCGTTCCCGTAGTGCACCAGGCATTGCGTAGGGCAAATAT
>CEVM01023598.1_pt1 | contig 16700 bp, 14 predicted proteins | sample 531481 | NCBI WGS metagenome assembly CEVM01 (sample SAMEA2623649, study PRJEB7988) | marine metagenome | biome: marine biome (ENVO:00000447); feature: mesopelagic zone (ENVO:00000213) & marine oxygen minimum zone (ENVO:01000065); material: "saline water (ENVO:00002010), including plankton...
TCAACTTTTAATTCGAACATTAATTCTGATCCTTCTTGAGCATATTTAGATTTAAGATGAGCTAGAGCAATATAACGCTTTAGCAAAGGTGACCATGTGCCGCTTGTAGCATAACCAACCTGGTCATTTTGAAAATATAATGGAGTGCTTGTTCTCCATGCTGTAGGTGGTAGACCGGGAGCTAAACCTACATCTCTGTAATGTTTTTCAAATTCTGGCCATTCTATTTCAATCCCAACAAAACTCCAGCCTGATCTTTGGCCTAACTCTTCAAGCAATGATGATTTTCCAATAAAATTATTCTTTTTCAGTTTGACTGTCCAGCCTAAGCCTAATTCGTACGGTGATGATTTTCGAGATTCAATTAAAGCATGTCGAGATGATACGTAATCGACATCTAAAAGAATAAGGCCTGCTTCAATTCTTGCAACATCTAATGCATGTAGTCCGATAGCTGTAATTCCAAAAGGTCTTCCTTTATCCATAAGAAGATCCCAAACAGTTAATGCATCATTTGGCTCCATCCATATTTCATATCCTAGATCGCCAGTATATCCGGTTCGTGAAATTGATACTGGAATATTATCAAAAGTTGTTTCCATCATCCAAAAGAACTTTAAATTATCTAAAGTTTTAGATGAAACAGAATTAAGAATTGCGCGAGAATTAGGGCCTTGAAGGGCCAGCGATGCTGTAGTGAATGAATCATCTTTTATTATAACATTCATTCCCACCGCATTACTTTGAATCCATTCCAGATTTGGTTCTGCACTTGTAATTCGAAACTTGTTTTTAGCAAGTCTCTGTACAGTTCCATCATCAATAACTTTACCATGTTCGTCACACCATGGTGTATACATAACTTGCCCTACTTTACAAATAGCAATATTGCGTGTTACTAATCGATCTAAAAACCGCTGCGATTCAGAACCTTCCACTATATATTTCTTTAATGGTGTTATATCTAAGAGCCCTGCTTTTGTCCGAATAGCAAAGTATTCATTTTCATGAGTTAATTCATAGCTGGTAGCAGCAAGATACCCAGCCCATCGACGCCATTCTTGAGACTCATTTAATTTAGATGTCCGCTCAAAGAAAGGAGACATTTTTAATTGAGTATGTGCAGTAAACTTATTTTTGTAAGACATTTTATCCTTGACGATAGATAGGTCTTGTTAGGCAGGTTGGTCCTCCGGCGCCTTTCAATGAAATTTCTGATCCATCATAGGTGGAAACCTCCACATTATTTGATTCTAATAATGTTTGTGTAGTGGGATTTCCTGACATCATAATGCATTTTTTCGGAGCTAAAGATAATACATTGCATGCCATTGATTCATATTCTTCATCTGGCACATTGATTAGTTTAATATTTAGACTTTTTAAAAACTCTATAAATCTTGTAGGTAATAGTCTTGGATAAATTAAAAAAAGGTTATGATCAATTGGGCTCACATTACTCATTAGATGTAGACAACTTTTAGGACCTAGCCAATGGGGGAGAGGGACAGGTATTATTTCATCAATCTCTTTACCAAGGATGTCTTTTAATTGCTGTATTCCTTCTTTATTTGTTCTATATCCTTCTCCAACTGCAATTGTACGTTTATTTATCCAAATAATATCTCCACCTTCTATTATTCCTGGATATTTTATTTCTCCAACGACTGATATATTATTATGAAATAGAAAATTTTTTAATGCCTTGGGTTCATTTTTTCTAGCTTCTTTTCCCATATTACAAATTATAATTCCTTTGGAAGTAGCTATACCAGCATCATGAGTATAAATAGAGTCAAGGGTTGTTTCATCATCGCTTGGTAGCATTAGTATTTCAGTACCAAATGATTCGATAAGAGAGATTAGTGTATTATATTGAAATACAGCTTTATCAAATTTAGGCTCTGCAGTAAAATGTAAATCTTTCCAATTTTTCTTAACATTATTTATGTCTTTCCATGCATTATCGGGACTTTTCATAATTACCCTAAGCAATGGATCAACCATTGAATTGCATTCTACTCTATTCACTAATTATGATTAAATAATTAAAATTATTTTTTACTTCCTACATTGTAAATTTAACTATACTTCTTTATGAAGAATTCTATTTATTGATAAATATTATAATGGATACATTTAGTCATGCATTGTGGGGGAGAGGTTTATTTGGTTATCGAGGTATGCCTTGGATTGCTTTGTTTTTTGGAGCTATGCCAGACTTGGCATCTTTTGGTGCCTTAATTATTGTAAATATAATTACCGGAAATATTCCTGAGTTTGGAGGAAGCCCACCTCCTTTAGATACGCTTCCAAATTGGGTTTTTTTATCCTATGATATTTTTCATAGTTATGTAACTGCCTTTTCGATAATAGCAGTAGTGTGTTATTTTAATAAAAATATTGCATTTGCAATGTTTGGCTGGCCATTTCATATATTATTGGATTTTCCATTTCATTCAAAAGAATATTTTCCTACCAAACTTTTTTATCCTATAACAGACTTTTATTTTGATGGAGTTCCATGGAACAATCCATTTATCTGGTTTCCGAATATCATTGGAATAATCATATTATTTTACTGGCGAAAAAATATCGTAATTAAAAAGAATTAATCAGACATTTTCCAAAATGCTATCCCTCCTGCCTGTTTACCAACTTCAACATGGTCAACTAAAACGAGGTTTTCTAAATCAAATATATCAACGGATCCGGGTTCGCCACGAATACCCTCAACAGAAACAAATGCATATCTACTATCAGGAGATATTACCACACCATGAGTTACTCTTCTTGTGTTTTTCATACGTGCTAATTCAATTCCAGACTTTAAATCCCAAATACCAGTTTTTGCTGCTGATTTATAGGTAATAACTAAATATTTTCCATTTGGACTAACTTCACAATTATAAGGTCCTTTGTCAGTATTAAATTTTCTTGAAATAGCCCATTTATTTAAATCAATTTCAACAACATAATCTGTACCATTATTTACTACATATAGATATCTATCATTTGGATGTGGATATACCCATGTTGGTTTTTCTTTAGGCATTTTATGTGATTTCATATTTTTGTGATTCATAGACCCCATTGAGTGGTTCATATTTTTATGTTTATTTATCCCAGTAAATAACGTTCTACTTATTTCAAATTTGAGGACATCAAGCTCATATAATGTTCCTGACATCATTGCAACTGAATACTGTTTTAATCCATCATTTGTTATCCTTGATCCATGAGGCATAACACCAGTTTCAATACGATTTACTTCTATCATTTCTTCAGTATCAACAATGGAGATGGTACTAGGCTCGTGTTCACCATGGAGATTAAAATTGACTACATATAGAAGACCTGTTGCATTTGAGATTTGCATTGTAGCCGGGAATAGACCCAATTCCACACGATCAATAAGTTTGTCAGTTTTAGTTTCATATTTATAGACATGACCAAATGGAAACCCGTGTGCTAATGATAAATACCAATATTTTCCATCTGGTGACACAGTAATTCCATGAGGGCCTTCAATTTCTAAGGGCCATACACCAACAGGAATGTCTTTAATAACTTTTCCTACTTGTCCATCAAACATAATCAGATGAACTTCATCTTGAGACTCAGATGTTACATAAATAAAATATTCTCTACCCTTTATTGTACTTAGGAAAATTATTGCGATTAGTAGAAGTCTAAAAATAATCATATTTTAATTAGTCAATCATCTTTTTCATCATAATCCACTAATTTTACTGCGTAAAGCCCACTATTCATATCAGCAAAGAAGATATGGTTTTTATAAGGCTGTGGCCCCCATACCATTGTTGAATTTGGAATGCGACCTTCAGGATGATTAGATAAGTAAAAGGCTATTTCTCTTCCTTGTTTGTATAGATCACCAAGTAATTCCCCTGATATATCAACAACTCGTAATCCTCCTTGATAAAATGCAGTATATAAGGTATCGCCCTGAACCCACAAGTTGTGAGAGCCAGCTTCAGGAACTTGGTAAATTGCCTCTTCAACAGGATCTTTATAGTTATTCATATTTAAAAAATGATAACCTCCTCTAGGATTTGCGGGCTCTTTATTTTGAATTTCTCCTAATCCAAAAGGGAAATGTTCATCACCTGCGATTACATAAAAACTTCCTGTTGATTGACTTAAAAATGGAAATGCAGCATGATTTCTACCTGTAGTATCACTTTTTGATGTCATTAAAATTGGATTTCTTGTACTGCCTTTTCCAGCTGATTGTAAAATAGGATTATTCATTATAGTATATCGATTTTCTTCAGAAAACTGTAACCCACCAATATCGACTACATGAACCCCATCACTCCAATTGGATGAATAGGCAATTCCATTTTCAATCCACACATCGTGAATACTATGTCCAGGAGTATTTAATTCATAACTATTGACTCTCCATGGATTAGTAGGGTCAGAAATATTTATTATATCATATTTCCTTCCATTATTAACAGCATATACATGATTATCATAAATAAAAGCATTATGAACACCTCCTGTAAGACCATCATTAAATTCTGATAATATTTTTACATTGTATGGATCACTTACATCAAGTATGACTACTCCATTTTTTCTACTTGAAGCACCTTCTCTTGTAATAACTCCTATGCGGCCATCTGCAGAAATTTTTACATCATTTACTGTTCGCGCATCTACAATTACAGTATCTATAATAACTAAATTTGACGGATCTGTAACCTCCCAAAAATAAGCCTCCCCATTTGCTTCCCATGTTCCAGTAACAGCAAAATCTCTATCACTAAAATCATCGACACCCTGCCATACCCATAAATCTGAAGTAAAAACATCTGTAATTAATCCATGTCCAATTAACTTCGCACGTTTTTGAATATTCCTAGGTTTAATTTTCACTGTTATTGATGAAGTAAAACCACTCGAGGTTGCAAAAATAGTATATTCACCAGGATTCTCAGCAACAAATTTACCTTCTGGCGTAACAAGCCCACTTGCAGGAAGGCCTATGCCGTAATTCGCTTTACCAGTGAATGAAAATTCTATAGGTACATCTGTTATCTCTCGACCTGAAGGAGTCTTTGCTGTTGCATTGAAAGTAATTACATCTCCTGTTCGATATGATCCTTCATTCATTGATAATTCTATTTTTTTCACAGGATTTCTCAAGATGCGTAGTTCTGTATTAGAAAAAATATTATTGTACGATTGATTATTTATGGAAACAGTAAGCTGCACTCGACCTCTCTGATTGATTGAGAGGTTTCCAAATTCATCAAAGCTAGCTATTGTTTTATTTGATGAGTTAAAAATAGCTTCTACATCATTTCTTATTATTCCAGCTTGGTCTAAAATTTTCACCAAAAATTTTATTCTTGTCCCTTCATAAGCAGTGCTTGGTGGGTCTATAAATTCAACTCTTTCAATTGGGGGAGCAGGTACTGAAATAGGCAAACTACCTCGAATCCTTTTAAATCGATCATTTGTAATATTGGAAGCATTTAAATTAAAAGAACCTGATTTGAATACTTTTAATCTAACATTGGCTATACCATCTGGATTACTGATCCATGGTTTAACTTCAACGGATCCCCATTCACCAGTTAACAGAAATTGATTTTTTGATAATGATCCATCTCTTGATAGTAATGACACTTTGACATTCATAGAATCACCAATTTCTAAATTAACTGAATCAGGTTCAAATTGAAAATATAAGCTATCATCATCATTTGCAGTAAGATTCATGTTTGCCAATACAAGGATAGTAGATATAATATTTAATTTTGCTTTATACATTGTTAACTACCTCTAAAATATTTTTCTCGGATAAGGGTAATTTACTTCTTTGAATGAATGAAAGCAAAAATATGGATACAAATAACACCGATTTAGGATGAAAACGGGGTTATAAAAGAGATATCAGTTACTTTTTAAACATATTTAAAAATCAGCGTTAAAGTTAATTTCTATATCCGAATTATCCTGAGTTGCATTCATGTCTTCAAAATAACCACCTAATGTGCTATATGATCCGTTTGGATAATCATCAGGCCAATATGTAACTGATATCGCTTCATAATTTGTAAATGAAAGATTAGTGAAAGAGTATACATATTCATTATTTGATAATGTCTCTAATGAAAGATATTCAAAACCAGCAGGGGGACCTTGAGGAGGATATGTTATGTTTAATGAGAGTAATACTGATCCGCTATCTGGCCATGTGCCGTTAAAAGTAATTTTTCCATATATTGAGGCATATTCAGCTAAAACTTCTCCCTCAGTAGATTCGTTATCTTCGCAAGCTATATTTATGATCAGTATTAATGAGCTTAGTATTGTTAATATAATTCTATTCATTGTTTTGTTCCATGTATTACTAATTAAGTTGTTTTGAAAAATTAATTTGCCAAGTCCGACCTGGCATTGGATAATGTTGTATCAGTACATATTCTTTATTAAAAATATTTTTAATTATTCCTGTTATCTTATAATTAGTATAATTTTTTGAAAGCTGTAAATCAAAAAGAATAGTTTCAGGAATTTTTTTAATAGGGAAACGAAATATGTTATCAACAACAGAGTGAACATCACTTAAAAAATCTTCATATTTTTGTGAGCTTTTATAATTAAATAACATAGAAAAATTTGTATTTTTGAAAAATTTTCTATTAATTGAACCTTTTACTTTATGATTTGATCTGTAAAGAATTGGTATATCTTGATTCTTTAGATCTGTCATGTCTAAGTATGAATAACTGAGTTCTAATCTTGCAACATTAAATGGTAGATCAAAATTACCACCCAATTCAAAACCATAACCTTCAACATTTGTTCGATTTAAAGATTCTACAGGAATAGAATAAACGAAATCAATCATATCACTGTAATAATTATAAAATATATTTGTGAACCATGTATAATTTTGGTTGGCGTGGTTTTTGAAACCGATTTCCGCTGCAGTTAAGTATTCAGGTTGCAATCCTGAGTTTCCTCGAAATTGTAACCCATAGCTACTTTCATGTTCTAAGAATAGTTCGGATATAGAAGGAGCCCTAAATCCACGATTTACAGATAGATGGTATTGTTTACCAGGCGTAGATTGAAAATAGATATTGAATTTTGGAGAGAGAGCTTGAAATATTTTTTTTGGATACTTTTTTCCTCCCCGCACCCAGCGGTAATCATATCGTATGCCAAGATCCATCTTCCAAAGTGCATTGATATTCTTTTTCAATTGACCAAATGCTGCTAATGTGCGTTGTAAAGGTTGTGAATAAATTGAATTAATCACATCTGCTTTTGATAGATCGTTTCCAAATTCCGCACCTATTGTCAGTATTGATTTATTATTAAAGAAATGTTGGTATTCATTACGAAGCAACAGCATTTGGTCATTATAAGTAGTCTGTCCTTGAATTTTTTCAATAGGGATGTCATTTCTATCATTATATATAGTATGAAATTGATTAAGTCCAACTGAAGAAGATAAATAGCCATTATCAAAGATTGGGAATGAATAGTATAATTGGATATAGCTACTTACCCTTTCTGACTTTCTATATGAAATTAATCCAGGATTATCAGGGTATATAAAACCAGGCTGGCCATTATTTGATTTTGTTATAATAGTAGATAAGGACCATTTTTTTTGATTATTCGAATTACTCTTAATTTTTAATGATCCTCTAATATTTTTATGGTCTGCATTAAATCGGTGCCCATTAGAATAATTATAACCAGCGGAAGTGAAAACTTTTATGTTTTTAATATCTCGACTATAATTAAGATTTAGAATATTGTTGTTAAAACTTCCAACTCCAGCATCATAAGTAAGAGATCTATTTGGTACATTTGATTTTGTTACCATATTAATTACACCCCCCATAGAATTATGGCCATATAAGGAAGATGAAGGACCTCTTACAATTTCTATACGATCAATATTTTCTAATGGAATAGCATTCCAATCAGGGGCGCCTGAATTTGGCATTGACACTGGAAAGCCATCAATAAGAAGAAGAACCCTATTATTGTAACCACCAGGTTTATAATCTGAAGAACCGCGAATAGATATATTAACATTCCTACCATGAGCATGCGCCATCTGCAGATCAAAACCATACATTGATTTTAATAATTCAGATATACTAGAGATGTTTTTTTTTAATAACATTTTGTTATCAATAATTTGTGTGATTTCAGGTGAATGTTTAGATGGGAACATTCCCTCAACATTTATTGTTTCCCATATGATAGGCTTTCTCTTTAAAAAAATAATCAAATTTAAATCTTCATCTTTTTTCATTACGATAGATTTTGAATAAGCTTCATATCCAATAATTGAAATTTGAAGATTATGCTCTCCTTTATCCATATTTGAAAAAACAAACACACCGTCACTATTAGTTGAACTACCAATTTCAACGTTACTTAATAATACATTTGCACCGATCATTGGTGAATTATCTAATTCATCAATTACAATACCTTTTATAGTTCCTGCAATAATGGGGTATGAAGTCAATAATAAATAATAAAGAATATTTTTCATAGATAGGTTACTGTTTGCTAATTAAGTTGGTTAATAGCGCTTCGACTTCATCCTCTGATATGGAGCTTTGTTTCTCATCGCCAAAGAAAATTAATCCAGTAAATAAACCGCCTATAGCTTTAAACATTAGATTAGTGTTTAGTTTTGGAAATTCTTTATGTTTTATACCGTCTTCTAATAAACCCTTTAGTATAGAATAAAGCTGACTTTGATACTTTTTCCACTTCTGATCATCAAAGTCAGTGAGATTTATTGCCTTTGGAGCCTGGAAAAGAAATTCATAAAGATTAGGTCTTAGCTTTGCATTATGTGCTATCTGGACCAAAATTTTTATAAAAGTTTTTCTAGGACTTTGTTCTTCTTGAATGATGACTTCCAAACTTTCCATTAACGATTTCCATCCTTCTTCCATGACACCAAGGAAAACTTCTTCTTTTGATGAAAAGTAATAGTATAGGGTAGCTTTTCCAAATCCTGCTTTTTCAGCAATAGAATCCATTGTTGCACCATCTAGTCCATTTATTTTGAAAACTTCAAGAGCACTGGAAAGGATACGTTCCTGTCTAACTTTTCGTTCTTCTAATTGGCGATCTGAAAGCATTAGTTTATATTTCGACTAAGGGTCGAATATTAGTAATTACTTAATGAATTTTGCTAATAAAATTTTATATAATTATTAATTAATTAGAAAAGAAAGCGCTCTTTAAATCACGAATAAATGTCATTTCATGATCCATTCTTTAATACTTGTATTTATATAATTAAAAAGTATGAGCAAAATTAATTTCAAATTTTTCCAAGTATATAGAGAATGGCTAACTTGTTTTCCATCAATCCATGTACTTATAACATTTATATTTTTTATTTCTTTATTTATTGTTTCAAGTGGATTGTGAGATAGAATTACAAGATCTGCTGATTTGCCAATTGTTATTGATCCCCTGTTTTGTTCTTCAAATAATTGCCAAGCAGCATTTATAGTAATTGCTTTTAAAGCATCATATGCTGAAATCCGCTCATCTTTCCCCAAAATAAATTTATCATTTTTTGTTTTTCTTGTTACTGCTGTTGAAATTGCTCGAAATGGATCGATAGGTGTAGCAGGATTATCTGTATGGATTGTAGTATGATGCCCAGCAGATATTGCAGATTGAATTGGCATAAATCTTTCTGCTCTTTTAGATCCGACAATATATTCCAATTGATCTCCATAATAATATATATGGTCTATAAAGAAACTTAATGTAAGACCAAGCTGTTTTGCCTGCGCAATTTGTTCTTTCGTAATTAATGCATTATGTTCAATTCTATGACGATGATTAGATCGTGGATATTTATATAGAATTTTCGTGAATGCATCTAATATTCCCTGTATGGCAATTTCACCTTGAGCATGTATTGCGATTTGATAGTTATTTGTATGGTAGTATGTCAAGGTTGTTAATAATGAATCCTCTGTAAAATTTATTGAACCGCGATGATTTTTTTTTAATCCTATTCGATTTAATGTTAAATCAGTATTTAAATATGGCTCTGAAAAAGCTGCTCCACCAGTATAAGGTGAACCATCCATATACAGTTTTACTCCTTTTATTTTAAAAAAATGATTGCCGTAACCATTTGAATAAGTTGAGCCATCTAACTGTTTTTTTATTGGATAAACATATGATCTCACTGGAGAACCATTATTGGAAAGGTTTTCCATAAATTGTAATGGATTACCTGCAATATTTACTGGCCCTAATACAGAAATAGAAGTATATCCTGCTTTAGCATACTTTGTATATTGTAGATTAAGTAACAACTCTGCTGTTCCTTGAGGCGTTTTTGGCATCTTATCAAGTATATATTGCAATGCGCTAAATTCGTAAACAATCCCATTTAAATTGCCTTGGTTATCTTTTTGAAATACTCCACCTCCAGTTGGATTCGGAGTTTCAATTGTTATTCCAGCTGCTTTATACACAGCGCTATTAACAAAAGCATGATGCATCATTTGAGTTAGAATAAAAATAGGAGTATTTGTTGATATACTATCTAATTCAGATAAAGTAGGCTTGTGTAAATCAGGCACTAACACTGGATCCCACCCAAAAGCTAATATCCACTCTCCTGGAGAAGCTTTTTTAACTGCTACTCGAATTGTATTTAAAATTTCTGATCTAGAATTGGAATTAAATGCGCTAATATCAACAACCTGGCTTAAGATTGCTGTCGCAATAGGGTGACAGTGCGCTTCAATGAATCCTGGCATCAATGTTCTTCCTTGTAAATCAACAAGCTTTGTTTTCCATGTTCGCAATTTCATTATCTCATCCTTTTTCCCAATAGAAGAAATTTTACCATTGTGAATTGCAACTGCTTCATTCAATGGATCCTCTTCATGCATAGTTATGATATGACCACCAAAGAAAATTAAATCAACTGCAAATAAAGGAGTGATTGCCAATATAAATTTGATTAATAATTTCATTTATAATTCATTATGAAAACATCTGTTTATTACAATAATTTATTAATTTGATCAAATTTAAGATAATACCCTCAACCTCTTGATAATTATTTATTATAAAAATTATTAAGACTAATATTATTCATACTTCTTATATTATTAGATAAAATATTAGAAAATACTAAAATTATATTGTAATATAGTATAAATATATAATAATATAAGGAAAGAGGAGAGAAAATATTATAATGAAAATCGATGGTTTTGATAGAAGTATTCTAAATTTTTTGCAGTCAGATGCGCGTATTGCAGCAAGTCATATAGCTGATGAGCTTAAAATTTCAATTCCAACGGTTACAGAAAGAATAAAAAAGTTGATGGAAGCTGGGGTAATCAAGGGGTTTCACGCAAGTATAGACCCTAAAATGTTAGGTTTAGATATATCTGCAATCATTACAATTATTTCTGAATCCTCAGAGCATTATAAAGAAGTTATTGAGTTGGCAAAAGAGACATCCGAGGTCATTCAATGTTTTAGTACAACTGGAAAAGGGTCTCACACTTTAATTGTGATTGCTAATAATTCTCAGGCTCTTGAAGAATTGTTAAGGAAAATACAAAGTTGGCCAGGTGTTTCAAGAACAGAAACGCAAGTTATTTTATCATCGTATGATATAAATAAAAGTAGTTATGAAATTAATTTATAATCAAAAAAGGAGTTAACACAGTGAGCAAAATTAAAGCTGAATATATTTGGATGGATGGGCATGAACCAACCCAAAAACTTAGATCAAAAACAAAAGTTTTTGATGGTCTGTTAAATAGTTTAGATGATCTTCCAATATGGGGTTTTGACGGTTCAAGCACGAATCAAGCTGCAGGAGATGATAGTGATTGTATGTTGCAACCAGTATCGTATGTTTCTGATCCAATTAGGGGAGGGGATGATGTTTTAGTTATGTGTGAAGTTATGAAGGCAGATGGTTCCGTTCATTCAACAAATACAAGAGCACATTTAAGGGAAGTTGATGAAAAATTTAAAGATCAAGAATCGTGGTTTGGTATTGAGCAAGAGTACACATTTTTTCAAGGACGAGTTCCATTAGGTTGGCCTGAAGGTGGATATCCTGCTCCTCAAGGTCCTTTTTATTGTGGCGTTGGTGCTGATGAAGTATATGGGCGCGATATTGTTGAAGAACATCTGGAGCTTTGTCTAGATGCAGGTTTGGAAATCTCAGGAATAAATGCAGAAGTGATGCCGGGGCAATGGGAATATCAAGTTGGTCCTTTAGGACCTTTAGATGTAGCAGATCAATTATGGATAAGTCGTTGGCTGTTATATCGAATTGCTGAAGATTATGGTGTAAGTGCAACTCTTCATCCAAAGCCAGTAAAAGGAGATTGGAATGGTGCAGGAGCACATACAAATTTCAGTACTAAGTCTATGAGAGACGAAGGAGGTATAAAAGTGATAAAGGCTGCATGTGAATCTTTAGGAAAAAAACATGAAGACCATATAGCTCTGTATGGTGCACATAATGAGGAAAGGCTTACAGGATTACATGAAACCTGTTCAATACAAGACTTTCGGTATGGTGTAAGTGATCGCGGTGCCTCTATAAGAATCCCGATGGCTACGGCTAATGATGGTAAAGGTTATTTAGAAGATAGAAGACCATCTGCAAATATGGATCCCTATGAAGTATGTGCAATATTAATTGAAACTACTTGCGGTTAAAAAGTAGCTTTTTTATTAGCTAAACTTTATCTAACGCTTGCTTAAAATCATTAATTATATCATCAACATTTTCAATACCAACAGATATACGTACTAATCCATCAGAAAAACCATGAGATAATCTATATTCTTTTGGAACATCCCCATGTGTCATTGTTGCAGGATGCAATACCATTGTCTCTACAGACCCAAGGCTTTCAGCTAGGAGTGCAAGTTTTACTGAATTTAAAAACTTCTTTCCTGCATCAATACCTCCCTTTAATTCAAATGATATCATTCCGCTAAAACCGCTCATTTGCTCTTTTGCAATATGATACATTGGATGAGAGGAGAGACCTGGATATGTCAAAGATGAGATTTTGGGATGATTATTTAAAAATTCAGCTACTTTTATTGCATTTTCTTCGTGTTTTTTCATCCGCACATCTAATGTTTTAACTCCTAATAAAGTCAACCAACAGTCAAATGGACTTGGAATCGCACCAATAGTTTTTTGTGCGAATTTTAATTTATTTGCTAAATCTTCTCTATTAGTTATAAGAATGCCGCCTATTAGTTGACTATGTCCAGTTATATATTTTGTCGTACTATGCATAACTAGATCTACTCCAAAATCCAGAGGTTTTAGGAAAACCGGGGTGCTGAAGGTTGAATCAACAGCAAATAATAAATTATTCTTTTTTACAATCTTAGATATTGCATTTAAATCAGTGATTTTTAATAATGGATTAGTAGGGGTTTCAACCCAAATCATTTTTGTTTTGGGAGTTATCGCATTTTCAACTTCATCAGGAAAAGAAGTATCAACAAATGAGAAATGTAAACCATAATTAACTAATAGTTGATCAAACAGTCTGTAAGTTCCACCATATACATCATCTGAGCAGATAACGTGGTCTCCTGATTTTAATAATTTTAAACAACTATCAATTGCGGCCATCCCGCTGGCAAAAGCTATACCATATTTTCCATTATCAAGCGCTGCAAGATGATCTTCCATGATTGCTCTTGTTGGATTAGCTGAACGAGTGTAATCATATCCTTTATCTTTACCTACCTTCTCCATTACATAAGTAGCTGTTTGATGCATAGGTGTTACTATTGAGCCAGTATCAGAATCTGGTTTAATCGCTGCGTGAATAACTTTTGTGTCAAATTTCATTTTCATTTGTTATCCTTTTTATTTTCGTATTAATTACGTTTAAAACAATACTTTAATTTATTGGTTATTTTATAATAATAAATAAATATTAAATTCAATGCTAATACACTTTATAGGAATCTTCCATTGAGTAAAACATTGAGTAAAAAAATTAATATAGCACTTTTTGGCTTTGGCCGAATTGGTAGAAATATTTTTAGGCTTGGTTATACAAACCCTAATTTAAATTTTGTTGCTATTAGCGATCTTGGACATGCCGAGGTACTTCATTATTTATTAATGAGAGATTCAATTCATGGATCTTTAGATGATAAAATCAAAGTTGATGGTAATTATTTTATTTCAGAAGATCAAAATGTTAGAATTCTATCTGGTGGAAAACCTGGGACTATTCCTTGGGATACTTTCGATATAGACTTTGTTATTGATGCTACTGGTAAATATCTAAATAAAGAAGAATTAGAACAACATTTACATTCTGGCGCAAAAAAAGTTTTAGTTACTAGAACACCAAATGATGATATTGATCGAATAGTTATTCCAGGTATTAATGAAGAGACAGTTAGTAAAAGTGATAAAATAATTTCTGCCACTTCATCAACGACTCAAGTATTGGCTTTAATGTTAAGAATCTTAGACAGACATTTTTCTGTAAAGAAAGCAATGATGACCACTATACATGCATATACTGCTGATCAACCGCTAGCAGATGCTGTAGGGATAGATTTAAGACGCAGTCGTTCCGCAGTTGAAAATATTATCCCCAACACTACTGGTGCTCCAGCAATAATTGAAAAATTAATGCCTGAATTTTCTGGCAAATTAGATGGCATAGCATTTAATGTTCCCGTTCCTAATGGTTCATGTGTTGATCTTACAACAGAACTTCAAACATTGCCAACTATCGAAGAGTTGAATCGTGTTATGAAAAAAAATTCAGAAAATGATTATAAAAATTTATTAGGATATACTGATGACCCTATTGTATCAAGTGATGTTAATGGCAGAGAAGAAACAATGGTGTTCGATGCAAAAGCAACAATGATCACGGCTGACACATTATTAAAAACTATATGTTGGTATGATAATGGATGGGGATTTGCCAAAAGGATAATTGATACAATTGAGCTTTATGCTAAGGATGATTCATGATTAGAGTAGCTATTAATGGGTTTGGACGAATTGGCCGTTCAGTATTTCGAGTATTGAATCAGAGAAAGGATATAAATCTAGTCGCTATAAATGATATTTTTGATAAGGAAGCACTCGTTTATCTATTAAAATATGATACTGTAATGGGGCGTTTCCCTGGCAACGTAGAATTAAAAGATGATATGTTAACAGCAGGGGATCAACATGTGAAATTAATCTCTGAGAGGATACCTGAAAATTTACCCTGGAAAGATCTTGGAATTGATATTGTTGTAGAATCAACTGGTATCTTTCGACAAAGAGAACAACTTCAAAAACACTTAAATGCAGGTTGTAGTAAAGTAATCTTAACAGTTCCCCCGAAGGATGAAATCGATTATATGGTTGTTCTTGGCGTTAACCATGAAGGACTGCGAAAAGAGCATCAAATTATTTCGAATGCAAGTTGTACAACAAATTGTTTAGCCCCAATGGCAAAAGTATTACATGAAAATTTTGGTATTGAATTGGGTGTAATAAATACAATTCATGCTTATACAAATGATCAAAGATTAGCAGATGTACCACATTCTGACTGGCGAAGAAGTAGAGCAGCTGCTGAAAATGTGATTCCAACAACTACAGGGGCTGCTCGAGCCGTTGGTAAAGTTTTACCCGAATTAAATGGAAAGCTAGATGGAATAGCTATGCGCGTTCCTGTTCCAGATGGTTCAGTAGTTGACTTTAATGTAAGATTAAAACAAGATGTAACTATTGATATAATTAATGATGCCGTGTTAGCTGCATCAGAACAAGGACCAATGTCAAACGTGCTAGAATATTCAGATCTACCAGTAGTCTCTACTGATATTATTGGAAACAAACATTCATCTATATTTGATGCACCATTTACAAGAGTTATTGATAGTACTTTTGTTAAGACCTTAAATTGGTATGACAATGAATGGGGTTATTCTAATAGAGTAGTAGATTTGATGGCGCTTTTAGGAAAATTATTATAATTAGATATCTATAAATGAAACAAAAAAGCCCTATCAAATGATAGGGCTTTTTTGTTTAGAGATAATTGATATTTATCTCTAGCGGGACCGACGAGACTCGAACTCGCGACCTCTGGCTTGACAGGCCAGCGTTCTAACCAACTGAACTACGATCCCTATACAATCTAATCCCCTCGATAAATTAAACTGGCAGGAATTAAAATAATATATCCTAGGAACAACATAATTGGAGCTAACGTCAAGCTTTGAAAGCTATTTACTGTTCCGGTTGCCATGATAATATATCCAAATACAATAAAAAGAACCCCAATAAAAAATATGATATAATTGATCCTATTAAAGGACCACCCTTCAATTAATTGTATTTTTTCAGAATTTTTTTCATTACTCATGAGGCGGCAAAATTACATTATCATAATTGGCATGACAACGTGTTTTTCCTCATATATACATATCATTCATCAAATCTTATAAGATTGTAATAAGATACTTTAAATCAAAAAAATTAAAATAATTGTTGACACATGAATAATATTGTTTTAATGTTGGTTCGGAGAGGAGCATCCATAGACAGTTATGGACTGTCTGTGGGTGTTTTTTTTTCATTTTTTTGATAAAAAAATTAAAAA
>CEVM01125841.1_pt1 | contig 16536 bp, 15 predicted proteins | sample 531481 | NCBI WGS metagenome assembly CEVM01 (sample SAMEA2623649, study PRJEB7988) | marine metagenome | biome: marine biome (ENVO:00000447); feature: mesopelagic zone (ENVO:00000213) & marine oxygen minimum zone (ENVO:01000065); material: "saline water (ENVO:00002010), including plankton...
TTATGATGATTTAATCTTATTCACCATTTTCATATCAAGCTGAACTCCTAATCCAGGGCCTTCAGGAATCGAAAGATATCCATTTTTTACATTCAAAGGTTCTAATAATATTGGAAATTCATCACGTATAGAAATATGTTCTATGTTGTACTCCTGCGCATAAGGAAAATTTTTGTTTGAACAAACAAAATGAGCATGGGCTATAGTACTTATAATAGGTTGAGTATTATGACATGTTATTGGGACACCTAAAACAGATGCAATATTTGCAATCTTTATAAATGTAGTGAAACCAGGTGTTTTTACAATATCAGGTTGAATTATATCAACCTTCCCTTTAAGAATAAGTTCTTTATATTCATATTCACTATAAATATTTTCACCAGATGCGACTGGTATATCAAGAGCATTTGATACTTTAGATAATCCTTCTAAGTCATAATGTGGCCTAGGTTCTTCAAAATGAAAAACTCCAAGTTGTTCTAATTCCTTGCCTATTTCTATAGCATGATGTATTGAATATGCACCATTCACGTCTACTAAAATATCAAAATTATCCCCAACTGCCTTTCTAACTTCAGTAACAGTTTCTATAGTTTGATCAGCTTCATCATCAATCTTCCCAGGAACCGCACTATGTAACTTATAAGCACGAAAACCTTGCTCTGCAAAATGCACTGCCCTCTTGGCCTCTTCTTTAGGTTCTAAGTCTCTTTTCATAGAACTAGCATAAACAGGCATTTTCTCTTGTATCTTACCACCCAATATTTCATAGATCGGTAAATTGAGAGACTTACCTTTGATGTCCCACATAGCAATATCTAGACCTGCAATCGCTATCCAAATTGCACCTCCTATCTCGAAAGCATTACCTGTGTTTACCATGTCTTGAAACCTTTGATCCGTGTTAACAGGATCTTTTCCAATAATAGCTGGAGCAAGAATATTTTCAACTACAGTTTTAGTTACTTCAGGTTGTCTTCTAAAACATTCACCTAAACCAATTATTCCTTCGTCTGTTTCAATGAAAACAAAAGGAAACTGATTATCTAAAATTAAGCATTCTACAGAAGTTATTTTCATTATTTATTTTTCTCTTAATAAAGTGAATGACACCTTTTCAACTAGACATATCTTTTTTTTCATCATTCTCTTTATTTTTTCTATTTTTTTCTCTAAGCTTTTCAGACATAACTGTTGTTATTACAATAGCAATTCCTATTAATATTCCTATAACTGTACCAAGATTAACCCAAGCACCAAAAAATATTCCTACCACAAGACCATAAACTATTGCCTTAATATAAGCTTTATACATTTTTGTTACTCCTGTTGATTACTAAAGTGAATATTTTTAACTATAGATTTGGATTCTATTAAATATTATCCCACAATAAAACAAACTTACATTATATTAATCGATCATTGACGCTAATGTATGCATGTGTTATTTAAAAGCCAAAAAAGTTGAAGATGTTACTTTAATAAGGCATGGTACACATTTTCTGATTACCAAGGAATAGGTGTAGGAAAATCGTTGTTACAATATTTATTTAAGATTAATAGGAGCTCTAGTTTGCTTGTTGGCACATGGAAAGATGCGACTTGGGCAATTAGATTTTATATGAAAAATGATTTCGTTCTTCGTACAAGGAAACAGACAAATCGATTGCTTGAAAGGTATTGGCAAGTCCCTTTGAAGCAAATGGAAAATTCCGTGGTATTAGAAAAACAATCGTAACAAAAGAATATTAATAAGGTCTAGTGCACTCTAGAGTGGAAATACTTTCTTGATTTGGATTTAGTTCTATTTTTCTTTTTAGAATAAGGTCTTGAATAGTTGTTATTGTTGTTATCATATTCATTATTTTTATGTGGGTTTTTTAACTTTTCTAAAAGTTTTTCAATAGATTTCCACATTCGAGTATCATTTGGAGTGACAAAACTTACTGCTTCACCTACAGAACCTGCTCTAGCTGTTCTTCCAATTCTATGTATAAAATCTTCAGGAACTTGCGGTAAATCATAGTTAATAACATGTTCTATATGAGGAACATCTAATCCTCTAGATGCTATATCCGTAGCAATCAAAATTCTAAATTTTTCTTTCCTAAAATCTTCTAAAATCCTATTTCTTCTATTTTGCCTTAAGTTCCCATGCAAAGCGGAACTCTTAACAGTGTCTTTGATTAATCTTTTTTTTAATTTTTCAGTTGAATATTTTGTTTTAACAAATATCAAAATGGAACCGTTTCGATCAGTTATTTCATTAACTAATTGATCATATTTTAATTCAGTTTTAGTATTAACTACTTTTTGCTTTATTTGAGATTTTATTACACTATTTTCTTTTACATCTGCTCTATGAGGTTTGTGTAAATATTTGGAAGATAGTTTTATTATTTCTTTGGGAAGTGTAGCTGAAAATAAAAGAGTTTGTCTTTTTAAAGGTAAAAATTTGATTATTCTTTCTACCTGATCCTCAAATCCCATGTCAAGCATTCTATCCGCTTCATCAAGTACAAAAAAATTAAAATAACTTAAATTCAATGATTTTTTTTCAAGATGATCATTTATTCTTCCTGGAGTACCAATAATTATTTTTGGTCTTTTCTTTAATTGTCTGAGTTGATTATTCATACTTGCTCCACCAACGATTAAAGCTATATCTATATTACTTTTATAACCAACAAGTACTTTTGCGACATCCGATACTTGCTGAGCTAATTCTCTGGTGGGAGTTAATATTAACCCCGAAACTTTACCAATAGTAGAAATTTGATGAATCAAGGGAATTAGATAAGCAGCTGTTTTTCCAGAGCCTGTTTCTGCGTTTGCTAATATATCTTGTTTATTGATTGCTATTGGTATTGTTTTAGATTGGATTTCAGTAGGTTTATTAAACCTCAATCCCTTTAGAGATTTGTTTAAATTATCAGATAAATTATATTCGTAAAAATTCTTCATATTTAGGTTGAGACTTTTATAAAGCAAATACCATTTTATACTCTTATTGATTAGTCTGTTAGTAAATAAGAGTGCAGATTTAAATCTTTAACCATAACTTTCAGAAATAAAATGGTCTTGTGGTGTGACGCTAATTTTACTGTTTCAATGACTGAAAAGAATTTAGAAGAAATTTCTTAGTAAAAAAAGTACTTCTTAGGTAATTTTTCTAAATCCGCTCCAGTATAAATAAGGCCTATTTTCAGGCTCTAGCTATAGTTGTTGACATATCTAACCTTCTGTGAGAACAAAATATCTCCCAGCTGGTCGAACAGGATCCGGACGATAAATATATCTATTGCCTGGCGTAAGTGCCTCCTCGTACAACACTTCCTCTACATCCTTAAACATAATCGAGACTGCATAATTATCCGGTCCAGGTAGGTAAAATTTAACTTGTCCATCTTGATCAGAGGTTGAACGATTCAATCCTGCAATTACCACAGTCGCACCATGCACAGGCAATCCATCAACATCAAGTACAAGGAGAGTTGCCGTCTGTGCTGGGTTAAACCTAACCAAAAACCATTGTCTAAGCTTGCCTGGCCGGCCTGGGACTGTGCCGCTGGGCATATTATCAAGGACATCCTTCTCATACCCAACTTGCTTTGGAGTAATCCAGTCTGGGCCATACTTGTAAGTGAGGTAGTCGCCTGGAGGACTAGGTACGTTATAAGATTTTCCTAAAAAATCAATTGCATTCAAGTTAGTAAATAATTTTATAGGAAAAGGCACACCAGGGTAATGTGCAATCGTTCCTTTGACGACTCTATAACACTGCCAGTCAATACGGATTTTGTATTTCATTATTTTGACAGCAGTATATAGACCTTCATGGTGCACTTCAACGTAACAACCACGCGCTCTAAGGTCAGCGACAGATGGCTCTATCATCTCATCAGTAAAACCATGCATTCCAATGATTGATCCAATATCAAGATCATCATCCCACACAATTAACGCATGATCTCTCACTGCACCAAGACAAGTTCCCTGTCTGAGAAAAAAAGTTACTTTATGTTTGTCAAATACTTCCTTGGCCTCCCCAAGGAGTCTCTCAGCATCCTGGATATTCATGGGAGGAATTGTTCGTTCTATATGGAGCATAAGCTCGGCATTTTCAGAATCACTCAACTGATCAGATTTCAAAATGATCTCCTGTTTTCATGCGGTGGCACCCTAAAGCACCAAAGTAAGTGCGTCAATTAATTTTTTATTTTCTTCTTGAGTACGGGATGCGATACGCAGATATCGATCAGCTTCTGGCATGCTCTTTTTAGCACAATCTTTTATTAAGATATTATGCTCTACGTAAAGCTTTCTAGTAATGTCCAACCCGCTGGAGTTAGGATCTGAGAGTTTACATAGAACAAAGTTTGCATCGGGTTGAATAGGTTCTATACCATCGGTTGACATCAGATCTTCATACAAAGCGGTACAATCTAGTCGAGTTTGATTACAGCTCTCGATAAATTCTGAGCGATACCGGCCCACTGTATATAGGAATTCCTCGGCCATGCTATTTACGTTCCAAATAGGTAGACTTCCTCGTATCGCATTAATAAACTCACGATCAGAACTCATAATATATCCCAAACGAAGCCCCGCAATACCAAATACCTTACTCATGCTTTTGATAACAGCAAGATTTTGATGATCATCGACCAGACCTTCCAGACTTCCCTGAGTCGAAAACTCTATAAATGATTCGTCAACAATTAACCTGCATCTTTCTCTCCCAAGTCGCTCAGCCAGTTTTATCAATTCTTGGGGTTTTACAGATATCGCTGTAGGATTATTGGGATTCACAATCACTGCAGTGTCAGCACCACATTCAATAGCCGCACTAGCAAATCCATTGATATCGAGGTAAAAAGTATCAGGATCTAGCGGAAATCTATCGATCTTTTCTGGTTGAACAACTTCTTCATATTCATTAAATGAAGGTGTTGGAATAATAATGCGACGGAAAAGTTTATTCCCCAGAATCTTAATTAGTTCTGAAGCTCCATTGGCAACAGCAAGATAATCTGGGTTGGCACCAGTCCAATTAGCTACCAGTCGAGCAAGTTCGTGTTGAGCAACAGGATAATTACTGACAATTTCAGGTAAATTTTGTTCGAATACTTCAAACATTCCCACAGGCGGAAAGTACATATTATATAAATAGGCATGATCAATGAAGCCATACCTCCAGTAGGCACCATGTAATTCCTGAATACGATCGAATTGCTGACTCCGAGTTGAAAAAAGGAATTCAGCCGCATCTAGATCTCGTTGATCGTCTATTTCATACCAGCGATTTTTTGACACGTCTACAGCAATGAGTTCGTTCTTCGAATCTTCTTCTACAAAATCACGTAGGACACTTTCGTAATATTCATTATGGTGATCAGTTCGAATCGCTTGGTCTAATCTTGGTACAATCTCTTCCTTTAATAACGCTTTTCGAAATAGGTACAGATTCACCGTCTTGAACAAATCGACACCTTTTGACAAGTGATTAAGTTCCTCATTCATTATGAACTTAGTGATGCGAAATTGATCGTCACAATTTATTAACGTTCCTGATAAAGCTTTATGGTTAGGAGAGACTGCTGCACTACTGCCCTTTTCCCGTAACAAATCAATAATAAGGTCAGAGTCAAAAATGACGTCTGCCTCAACCAATATGACATCTTCAGTCAGATAATCTCGCGCATCCCACAACGATCGAATATTATTTGTTGTTTCATAGTCACACGCGTCAACATAGGTAATTTTAATCCCATCAAAGGAGAGTCCAATTCTGTCGCGAATAAGGGAAGACTTATAACCAACTACAATCACGGCTTCAGTAACATGCTGTAAAGAAAGAGCATGCAAGGCTCGTTCGATTAATGATTGACCATTGACTTCAATAAGGCATTTTGGAATGTCTGAAGTCAAGTGCTGAATCCGATTTCCTTTTCCTGCTGCCAAGATTACAGCACGGCGAACGGGAATAGGTGGTGGGTCATCAAATTGTTCAATATTCGAATTAATTTTGTCTAGCTGATTTTTTTATTTTTACTCTTCACTTTCAATAGAAGTTTTATATACTTTATTTAGTATTTCACTGTGAGGTTCTTTTCCGGATAATGTAACAGTGTTTATTCTGAGTACTCTTTACATTATAGATCAGATACTATAAATTTTATCCGACAATAGAAGCATATTGTCGAAATGATGGTGGAGTATCAGCATGTAAAAAGACCTACAAAGTCATGTTGCTTATGCCACTACTCCTCTGTTACGTCTATTTCACTATCAAGGTAACGATTTGCTTAATAATGCAATTATTAATTAACTGTATTAAAAACAATGATTATTGTTAAAAGTTCTTAAGAATTTTTTTATATCAACGTTATATGTTTTCTTTCTTTTCCTGATCTTCAATATCCTTGTTCATTTATATGTGTAGCACCATCTAAAAATGATGATCTAAATTGTATTCCCCATTTGTTATTAATTTTAGTAACAATCCATAAAGTATGAAAATTATCATATTCTTCATTATTTTTATTTCTTCTTGATTGATGAAGCAAAAGGTGAACTTTAGTTTCGTCTGATTGAATAGGTTTTATGTTTAAAGTAACTGTATGGTCCCAACCTTCATTTAATAAACTTTCTGTTTGGTCGTCAAATGAATTGATAATTTCTTCTTGAGTTTCAAATATAAAAAATTGATTTTCCCAAAGTCTTACATTAGGAAAGTGCATGTAATCTATAAAGATTTTTCTATTTCGTTTATTAAAACCTTCTTCATTCCAGTAAAGAGCAGTTTTTATAGCTTCTTTTTCAAAATCTTTCATTTAATCTCTCCATATTCAATATTCACTCTTATTTGAGTACGATCTAAGTACAAATGGTCCCCTAGGAGGTATAGTAAATTGAGCCTCAAAATATAATCTAAAAGTGGATTGGAGAAAATATTTTTAATGAGGCTCAAATATCCTGTACTAAAAACTAAATTTCTAGTAGTCGGCTCTATTTAATTTTACCATTTTTAAATAAATCTTATGTATCTAGTGATCATCATTATATAAATACACTAAATGACCTTACTTCTTAATCTCATGATAGAAAAAGGATTCGATATAACAGTAAAAACTACTAAATAGGACACTTTTGGAAGTATGACTTTATAGATCATATTTCTGTTGTTTGTTTTTGTAATTGATAGTAAAGTTTCGAGAATACTTTATGAAGATTATAAAATAAGTGTTTTTAGAGGTGTTGTTATGAAAATTATAGATTTTAGCAAATCGTACATGAGTTGGTTTGGTACTGGAGTAATGAGTAGTGTTTCTAGGATATTATTAGATGGAGTTTGTACTTTAATTAACTCACATGGTAAGAAAGATGTTTTTTATCTAACTGCTCCATGTAGATCTGAATATACTCATTCAGATGGGCAATTAATTGTAATGCCAAATTATGATTTTAGATGTATTTTTGGGACTAAAGAGTACAAAATATTTCGTAATCATTGGGTAAGTAATCCTGATTATTTAGATGATCCAGGTTTAGATACAACTGGGGGTAGAATTTTAGAGGAGTCTGGTTTACATAATACAAAATGGGATGATGTTAAGCTTGATATAAATTACTTTGATAATACGAAAGAACTTACTAATAAACAGAGTGTAGCTGATTCAACATTAGATAATTCTATTTTAGTTGGACAGACAGAATTAATTAATGAGAAGACGCAACAAAAAGCAATACTCGAATATCCAATAAAAACTATGAATGTAATAAAAGCAGTTCCAAGGTTTCAAGTTGACACAGGTCCTATATTAGTACCAAATTTTGACTCTAATAAAAAATTAAAAGTTGATTCATTAGATATAGCACATATAGTTTATAATCTATTTGATCGAGGTGAATATATTTCACGAAAGCCTGTGCAAATTGCAAATACTGATGATGGACCTTTATCAGTCACAGATTACTCTGTATTAGTTGAATATGTAGGTATTAATAGACTTTATGCGGTAATTTAATTTTATGGATACTCATACCAAAGTCCTATATTGCAGAAAGTTCATAAGAGAGTTTTTTTGCAAATAAAATCTTGTAGTTCCATCAAGCGATAATTAGTGCTGTTGGAAGCACCCAACATATCCATACCAGTTCGGTATTAAGATTTATAAACTATTCCCCTTGATTTGTAACTCTTATGTGTCTGCTGATGGCTTATGGTTATATATTAATTTACCAGTGATAACACAAACATTTTTTATCTAATTTATTTGCGATAATATTCTTGGATTACCCATTGACGAGTTAATGCAGACTATTCCTAGACCTTAAGAAATATTGTATAGCGATAGGTTGCTGATTGAATCATGTAAGGAGAGCCAATAATTTAAACCTAAAACTCCCCTATTCAGACCTTCTTTCTTTATGATGATAAATTATGAGAATTACCTGAATAAATTGAACTTAATACTTTCTGTTTTCTACTCAAAAATACAATTAATGCAAAAACTAATCCTTGTATAGCTATTGAATAACCTGGGTCGATATAATCTGCAGTGAGTCCATTTATAAAATTAAATAAAGCCATACTTCCACCTATGTACATTGCATAAACTCCTGCTATTCTTCCTCTTACGTAATCTGGTGACATCATCTGAATTATTGTATGGACTATAATCATAAAACCTGCTTGCCCCATGCCCATAAATATCGTGGCTAGTAATGATAAATACAAATTAGATGATAACGCCAAAAATATAGGAGATATTCCACTTAGGATAGCAAAAAAATAAAATATTCTACCTTTTAATTTTTCATCTGCGGTACCCGCAAGAAATAATGAAGCAAATAAAGATCCAACCCCTACGCACATCATTAATAAACTTACAGCTAGGCCTTCAGCACCAAGTTTATTAACTGAAAAATAAGGTAATACTGATTCAAATGACATAGTAAGCATACAGTGTAAAGTTGTAATTCCTATAATGACCAATAGAGGTTTATTGGAATGGACAAATTTTAATCCTTCTGCTAAATTTTTAAAAAATGACTCCGAACTAATTTCCCCTGTAGATTTATTCTTAATGAATAAAGCAAAAATAAAACTCAAAGCATAAAATCCAGTACATATAAAAAATGCAATATCAGTTCCATTTAAAGAATTTTCATTACTCCCTATGTAACTCAAAAAGGGTACAACTGCAAGAGGTCCTAACAATCTTGTAGCATGAACTGTAGACATATTTAAAGCAACAGCATTTAACAAATTTTTCTTAGGTACTATATTAGGAACTAATGCTTGACCAGAAGGCATTTGTGCAGCACGAGCTGAACCTTGAACAAAAGCTAGAACTACAAGGTGCCAAGGCAAGATAAAGTCCATAAAATATAGAATACCTAAACCTAAATTATGTATAAAATTAATTAAAAACATAATTTGAAGAATTCGTCTTCTTTGAAATTTATCAGATAAGTAGCCTACAAATGGTGTAACTAATACCATTGGAATCATTGCAGCAAAAGTAACTAAGCCCACAAGCATACTACTATCAGAAATTTGATAAACAACCCATCCACGAATGACTATAAGAGCCCAATGAGAAGAACCTGCAAATAAACTTGCTAACCACATTTTGAAAAAATCAGGATATTTCAAAGATGCAAAATAATCAATTTGGCGATTATTGGATGATTTATTAGATGGGTTATTCAATTTTTTCAGGGAATCTAAATAAAGTATTCTGGCAACTTTACTATCAATTACAAAAACAAACAACAGAAATACGATCTATAAAGTCATATAGTTTTATCTCAAAATGACTACTTTATGCCGACTAACAATCTGAGCATCCCTATATATAAACCTCTCGTCATAACATAATATCTGACCTGGTTTGACCGGTTGAGGGTTAGACTCTCTTTAATTAAGCCGATAACTATATTACAGTTGTATCTATTATGAAAACTTTATTCTTGCTCATTTAACCAAAATTCTTCATTTTTTTCTAATTCTTTTTTTATTTCAATATACTTAAATGACAAGTCAGATAATAAGTCGTAATTATCAATATTTTCATCAGCAATCAATCGAGCTTCTATATTAGTTTTTTCTTTTGTTAATCTTTTAATGTTAATTTCTAATTTTTTGAGTTTTTTTTGAGTTTTCTTTTTATTATTTTCTTTTTTCTTTTTTGAATTATTAGATTTTCTATCATCTATTACAAATGCTTTATAACTTTGTAAATCTTCATTAAAATTATTTACTTTACCATCTTTTATTAGCAGTAATTGATCACAAATTTTTTCCACTAGTTGAGTATCATGACTCACAAGTACTACGCATCCTTCATATTCATTCAACGCGTTAATTAAAGCAGATCTTGAATCTAGATCTAAATGATTAGTAGGCTCATCTAGCAATAAAATATTTGGAGATTCAAAGCTCATAAGGCAAAATAATAGCCTAGTTTTTTCTCCTCCAGAAAGTTTTTCTATTCTAGTATCAGATTTTGCTTTATCAAAACCAAATTTTCCTAAAATACTTCTTGTTTTTAATTCTGGTTGATCAATATCTTTTTTGGATAGTACTTGAAAAGCAGTTTGATCTAAATCCAATTCTTCAGATTGATGTTGAGCAAAATAACCGATTTTCAATTTTTTACTTTTTATTATTTCCCCATTCATAGGTTCTATTTTTTCTGAAATTAATTTAATTAGAGTTGATTTGCCATTACCATTAGCACCCAGTAGAGCAATTCTACTATCATTTGAAATGCTTAAATTTATATCTTTAAGGACTGGATTACCTTTTTCATAGCCAACATCAACATGGTCCAAAGTAATAATCGAAGATCCTAAATTTTCTGGTTTTGGAAAAGAAAACTTTATGGCTCTATCAGAAATTACTGCATCAACTAAATCCATTTTCTCAAGAGACTTTAATCTACTTTGAGCTTGTTTAGCCTTACTAGCCTTAGATCCAAATCTGTCAACGAATCGCATTACATTTTTTTTATAAGCTTGCTGTTTATCAAACAGTGATTGTTGACCGATTTTTTTTTGAGCGTATATTTTTTCATATTGATCATAATTTCCTGTATAAATATTTAATTTTAATTGATCAACATGGATTATATGATCCACAGTTTTATTCAATGTCTCTCTATCGTGGCTAATTAAAATAAAAGTTCTTGGATAATTTACTAAAAAATTTTCTAACCAAGTATTAGATTCAAAATCTAAATGATTTGTAGGTTCATCTAAAAGGAGTAAATCAGGTTCATTAAATAGAGCTGAAGCTAGACCTACTCTCATTCTCCAACCTCCTGAAAATTCCTTGAGTTTTTTTTCTTGTTGAGGTTTATCAAAACCTAACCCAGAAAGTATCAATGATGCTTTCCATGGAGCATCATAAGCATTAATGTCTTCTAATCTCATGTATATCTCTGAAATTCTTTCAGAATTTGTAGAAGTTTCTACTTCTTTTAATAATTCCGTTTGTTCATGGTTACTAGATAAAACAAATTCTAATAAACTTAATTCATTATCTGGGATTTCTTGCTGTAAAATTCCAATTGTTTTATTAGATTGGAATTTTATTTCTCCTTCGTCTAAAGAAAGTTCATTTGTTATCAAATTAAATAGAGTTGATTTCCCAATCCCATTAGATCCAATTAATCCTAAATGATAACCATTAGGAACAAGTAGAGAGGTGTTTTCAAATAGTTTCCTTTGCGAAATTGAGTAGGAAATATTGTTAAATTCAAGCATAAAATATAGTAAATTTTTAAATAATTATTTTTCTAAACTTAGCTCCAGTATAAATTATACTCAGGATTCCTCACCATTGGACAAACATTGGTGAATACGTTCCCTAATGTGTTAAATAAAGACGATTCTAAGTTCAAAGTAAAAAAAGTCCTTCATACAGATTATAGCGACATTAAACCTCGAGTCCAAATAACAAAAGATAAAATAACAGCTGCAAGGCCGGTACCACAAAAATCAATTGCACCTTTGAATATTAGCAAAAAAATCTACAGACTGTTTCTCATCTATAGGATTGAGTTTCAAGAGCAGCTTGCATCATTGCCCGAGCATAACCTACGGTATATGCAAATCCAGTATAAGTAGTCGCTGAAATTCCTTCAAAAGGGAATTCATTATCAGAATCATTCTGAGGAGGATGCTCTGGATAAATCAATCTTGGATATTTTTGTCTAACCAATTCTTTCATAACAGCAAACATATCTACTTGCCCTTCATCAATCCATACTTCTGTGTAGTCTATATTGGGGGTTCTTGTGACAACATTTCTAAAATGAACATGATTGATTTGGTCTCTTTCTCCAAAATAACGAGCCACTTCCACAGGATCATGTCCTAATTCTTTGGTTACACCACAATCAAAGGTAATCCCATTGTAAGGACTAGGAACAATATCACATAATCTTTTCCAGCCGTCTACTGTACTCATAATTTGACCTGATCCTCTACTTATAGGTGCGGGAGGATCATTTGGATGTAAGGCAAGTCTGACATCAGCTTCTTCAGCTATTGGTATTACAGCTTTTAGAAAATAAGAAACATTACTCCACATTTCATCTATAGAATGTGATTCTTCTCCAACTAGTGGAGGAAGATCCTTAACTCGGTCATAATTAAAATCCATCAAACCTGATCCGCCTCTACCAGGTACAACTTTGTACCCCTCAACTATTCTGTGCGCATAAAAATTGTATTCCATAACCGGTAATCCTTGCCTACCAGCAATTTCAATTGCTTTAATTATTATTTCAATATCTTCATCTCTTCCAGCTTTACCAAACCTTATGCGATCTGATGGATTAAACATTACATTCCTTAATTGCAGATCTGCTTGATCAACTCGCTCAATATGTTCTTTCAAAACATTATCCGTCCAAGTTTCTAAATCTCCAGTTTTTAGACTTCCGATACTTACACCAATTACACCGAGTTGTTTAACTCTACGTAAAGAACGATCTGAGAGGTCGTCCAGAAAGAGGGTTAAAGTAGGAGTTTCTTCTGTTTCGGGCCAATGAGATTGCCTTTTGATAGAATCATGAATTCCTTGTTTATCGTAAACCATTTTGATTTATTCCTTTGCTTTCTTTTTTATATAGTCTAATGACACATTAACAGTTATATATATAGGCCACAAAACAGGAAACAGGCATAAAACCGACATATTGAGATTAGTTTACGGCTTAATATAAGGGTATCTAACCCTAAATGTGTCTGAGGTCTGTCTAATCGCTATAAAGTTAACCATAAGTTTTATGCCATTGGTTAACTTTATAGCGATTGGACAGCTGGATTAAATAATTTTTACACCCATATAGTAACTGATTCACTTACATAGGTTTTATCTTTTATTTGATATTTTTTTATAAAGGTTATTATATTAAAAAAAGTAAAGGAATTAAATTGCCATTAAAAAAAATAGGAACTATAAAATCTTCTACATCCCCCAAAGCTTTGCCCTCAATAGATGGTAGACCTAGATTAGAAGTAACTGCAATCAGTGCTGGTTATGATGGAGATCTTTTAGGTACACCTGTACTAAATTCTATGGCTACTTATCAAGCTGAAATGAAACCTAGTGGAAATTGGCAAGGTGTTTGCCCAGATTCAGGTATTGTTATAGTTGCTGATGGGGTGGCTACATTCTCTGCTACTGGAGTGGGAGATAATACAGAGGATGGTGGGAGTTCATGGAAAGGTGTTTGTTATTTTCAAACTTCTGCTCCATCATTATTAGAACTAAATGGGAAATGTATAGTTTATTACTGGAATGTAGATCCTCAAGGCATAGCCACATGGGAACTTCATGAATTAAGCTAAACCAGTCATTGAATTATTGACCTCTTTTTTGTAGAAATATCTGAAGAACTTTTGTATCTATCTTTTAAATTTCTGATAATGGTTAATAAAAATACATTTATTAATGAGGAGAAAAAATGGCTTCTGGAGAAATAACTTATAATACATTAAAGCAGGCAAAAATAGCATATGCTATTGCTGGTTGGTCTATAGATCTTGAAGAAGAAAATTTGGTGATAGTTTCAAAACAAAAAAAAATATCTCACATCATACATGCAATCGTATCTCTATTGACTGGATTTCTTTGGGTACTATTTTGGATGGCACTTGTTTTGAGAAAATCTGAATTAAGAAAAGTTATCACCTTTGATGAAAAAACTAAAACTGTAAATATTCTAGATAGATAACTAATCTCAATATGACAGGTATGTGAATGGTTAAGGGTTTGGTCTCTATTAATTAAACCCTTAACTAGGCATAACAATCTCAAAGACTTCTGATCGGTTTTAAACCAGTCATTGAATTATTGAACATGTAGTTAAGCCGATAAATATTTTATAGTTGTAATTATGAAAGAAAGATTTATATATAAAACTGTAAAAGAGGCAAAAGTGGATTATGTTTTAAAAGGTTGGTCTATAGAACTTGATCAAGAAGATACAGTTGTAGTTTCAAAACAAAAAAAAATATCACACATCTTACATGCAATCTTAACTTTAGCTACTGGATTTTGGGGAATAGTTTGGATTGTTATTTTTTTGACCAAAAGTAGTGTGAGACACATTATCACCTTTGATAAAGAAACTAAAGTTGTAAATATTCAAGCTTATGATTAAAACAGTCATTGAATTATTGAACACGGTGAAACGTTAGACACCCTGTAGTTAAGCCGATAAATATTTTATAGTTGTAATTATTATGAAAACTTTATTTTTTATATGCATTTTTACTTTTCAATTTGTTAGTTGTTATACACCTGATCAGAATTATGAAATCATTAGTAATTTTCAAGATTATGAAATAATAAATCAACATGAAATAAGACTTGAAAAAATTGATCTTACAAAAACTTTTGATAATCCATGGGCAATAGAAATTCTTGAATCTGATGATTTGCTAGTAAGTGAAAAATATGGAAAAATAACCTTTGTAAATCACATTACAAAAGAACACCATTTAGTTTCTCATAATATTCCATCACTGAAAGTAGGTCAGGGAGGTTTGCTTGATTTATTAGTACACGAAAACTATCTATATGTTTCATTTACTAAAGATAATGGAGATGGACATTACACTACAGCTATCGGACGAGGAGAATTTACCTTTCCCTACAGAGAAGTTACTAATTTTAAGATTATCTTTGAAGCAATTCCTTACTTTTCAGATACTAAGCATTTTGGATCAATATTAGTCGTCAAAGATGATCACTTATACGCTTCTATAGGAGAGCGAGGACAGGGTATCATTGCTCAAGAATTAGATTCTCATGCTGGGAGTATCATAAGAATAAATCTTGATGGTTCTGTTGCAGATAATCCAAAAAATGTTAGTACTATCCTTCCAGAATTATTTATGGTTGGTGTGAGAAACCCTCAAGGAATGTCAATTTCACCTAATGATAGAATTTTCATCTCAAATCATGGTGCTAAGGGAGGAGATTTTATAGGAGAAGTTGTTGGGGGAGAAAATTATGGATGGAATAAAATTGGCTGGGGAGGAACAAACTATACAGGAACTAAAATTGGTGATGGTGATAGTTTTTCTGATGAATTTAAGCTTCCCATAATTTCTTGGGTTCCATCTATAGCTCCTGGAGACATGATATTTTACAGTGGAGATGAGTTCTTAGGTTGGGATCAAAATCTTCTTGTGACATCGCTGAAATACAAACTTCTGGTCAAGTTAGAGATGCGCAAAGGAAAGGTAGTAAAAAAGCAAATAATTTTCAAGGATAAGATAGGAAGATTAAGGGATATTGAAGTAAATAGTAGTGGTGAAATTTACTTGATAACTGATGAAAAACAATCTTCTATATGGCGTTTGACAAGTGCACAAAATAATCGCTGATTAAAAGTTTAATTATTAGGAATTTTTATTTTCTAACGCGCACGCACTTTAATCCAAGGCATCAACAATTGAATGACATTATCAAACGAGTCATGATAAAAATGAATGATATCATTTAGAAATGCAAAAAATATTTTTAAAAGAGAATAAAGAATTAAGAATTAGAATTTTCTTAATTGTTTTTACTATATTAATATTTGTTCCTACAATTTTTGTCAGTGACAAATACATTGAAGCTGAAGAACCATCCAAGTTGGAAAAGAATTCTCTAATAACCGAAGAGGTAATGATGTATCAATTAGAAGAAGCTGTCTTGATGGGCAAGTTAACTGAAGAACAAGCTATATTAAAATGGAAACTATCTCAAGCAATCTCAGAAGGCTTGATAACTAAAGAACAAGCTATATTAAAATGGAAACTATCTCAAACAATCTCAGAAGTCTTGATAACTAAAGAAAACAAAAAATAAACAAAACATCCAAAAAGAAAATCTAATATTAAAATACCTTTTTAGCTGATTACAGTTAACTAAATTAACATAAGATTTAACCCCAGCTCACTACTAAGCATAAGCTAAACAGAATGATTTTTAATCGTATATTGATTTGGCTCCAA